>Ga0182038_10002085_pt1 | contig 10461 bp, 7 predicted proteins | sample sta12Can44000108_FD_125976 | JGI IMG/M metagenome (GOLD analysis project Ga0182038, IMG submission 125976) | Lab enrichment of tropical soil microbial communities from Luquillo Experimental Forest, Puerto Rico - statanox.12C.anox.44.000.108 | ecosystem: Environmental > Terrestrial > Soil >...
CCGCGCGGCGTCGAGCTTGTGCGAGGCCGGAAGCGAGGCCGAGTCGGCGGTCACTGCAAGCACGTTGCTCCCGAGAACGTGATGAGCCGCCCAAGCCAAATAGGCGGAGTCGGTTCCGCCAGAAAAGGCCACGATCGCGCGGCCGATCGTCCGCAGCGATTCGAAGAGCTTGTCTTCTTTCTCCCGCAAGCGCTCCTCTTACTGGATCGGCAGCGTCTCCTGGCCGTTGCCGTTGCCGTTTTCGGTCTCCGGAATGACCGAAGCCGCGGCTACTTTGTCTCCCTCTTCGAGCGTCACCAGGCGAACGCCCTGGGTCGATCGGCCAGCTTGACGGATGTCCGACGCCTCGATACGAATGATCTTTCCGTTCTGGCTGACGATGACCAGGTCGGTCTCTTCTTTGACCGAAAGAACCGCCACCACATTGCCGGTCTTTCCGGTGGTTTTCATGTTGATGACGCCTTTGCCGCCCCGTGCGGTCAGTCGGTATTGCTCGAGCTCCGTGCGTTTCCCGTAACCGTTTTCGGCGATCGAGAGGATCAGGCCTTCCTTCTCGACGACCTCCATTCCCACCAGGTAATCGCCCTTGCCCAAGCTCATGGCCCGGACGCCGCGGGCCTGGCGGCCCATGGGGCGCACGTTATCTTCGGCGAAGCGAATCGCCTGGCCTTCGTGCGAGCCGAGGAAGATGTAGTTTTTGCCGTTGGTGATCTTCGCCCCGATCAGCTCGTCTCCCTCATCGAGTGAGACCGCGATGATGCCTCGCGACATCGGATTGTCAAACTCGGTAAGCTCTGACTTCTTGATCACACCGTGTTTAGTCACCATCACGATGTACTGGTCGGGCACGAAATCCTTCACCGAAAGGAACGCCTTCACCGTTTCATCCGGTTGCAGATTGATGAGGTTCGAGATGTGCTTGCCTTTGCCTGTGGTGCTTGAGTCGGGAATCTCATAGGCTTTCAACCAGTAGACGCGGCCGCGGCTGGTGAAGATCAGCAGATAGCTGTGCGTGGAGGCGACCAGCAGGTGCTCGACCACGTCTTCGGCGCGTGTGCCCATGCCGATCCGGCCCTTGCCGCCACGCGACTGGCGGCGGTAGCTGTCGATCGATGTGCGCTTCAGGTACCCGCCGCGAGTGACTGTGAGCGCGACGTCTTCGACCTGCACCAGGTCTTCCAGCTTGATATCGCCCGGGTCTTCGACGATCTGGGTGCGGCGGTCGTCGCCGTACTCCTTCTGGACTTCTCTGAGTTCGGTGACAATCAACTCTCGCAGGACTCTGTCGGAGCCAAGGATCTCGACGTACTCCGCGATGCGCCGCTGAATCTCGGCCACCTCATCCAGAATCTTCTGCTGCTCCATCCCGGTGAGGCGTTGGAGTTGCAGCTCGATAATGGCCTGGGCTTGCCTTTCGGTGAACTGGAAGCGCGCGATCAACGCATCGCGGGCTTCTTTGGGCGCCTTGGCGGCGCGGATCAGGCGGATGACTTCATCCAGGTTCTGGAGCGCCTTCTGGAAGCCGAGCAAAATGTGCTCGCGCTCGCGCGCCTTGCGCAGCTCAAACTCCGTGCGCCGGCGTACCACATCGACGCGATGCTCGATGAAATACTTGAGCATCTCCACCAGCCCGAGCTCTCGCGGCTGGCCGTTGACGATGGAGAGCATGATGATGCCAAAGCCGATCTGGAGCTGCGTGTGCTTATAGAGGTTGTTCAGGACCACCTCGAACTGCTCGCCGCGCTTGAGCTCGATGACGACGCGCATGCCTTCGCGATCGCTTTCGTCCCGAATCTCGCTGATTCCTTCGACCTTCTTCTCATTGACCAGCGAAGCCATGTGCTCGATAAGTTTGGACTTATTCACCTGGTAGGGGATTTCCGTAACGACAATCTGCTCGCGATCCTTGCCCAGCCGTTCGATGGCAGCCTTGGCGCGCAGCCGGAGCTGCCCGCGACCCTTGGTGTAGGCGTCGAGGATTCCCTGCCGCCCCAGAATGAACCCTCCGGTAGGAAAGTCCGGACCGGGCACGAATCCCAGGATCTTGGCAAGCGGGGCATCAGGATGCTGGATCAGGTGAATCGCCGCCTCTACGGTTTCTCTCAGGTTGTGGGGCGGGATATTGGTGGCCATCCCCACGGCGATGCCGGCCGAACCATTGATCAGCAGGTTCGGAACGCGGGTCGGCAGGACTTCCGGCTCGCTTTCCGTCTCGTCATAGTTGGGACGGAAGTCAACCGTTTCTTTATCGATGTCTTCCAGTAGCGCCGTGGCGATGCGTGAAAGGCGCGCTTCGGTGTATCGCTCCGCGGCGGGTGGGTCGCCATCAACCGATCCGAAGTTACCCTGGCCATCCACCAGCGGGTAGCGCATGGCGAAGGGCTGAGCCATCCTCACCAAAGCGTCGTAAATGGGCATGTTGCCGTGCGGATGATACTTGCCCATGACATCACCGGTGATCTTGGCGCATTTCCTAGTGGGGCGGTTCGGTGCGAGGCCAAGCTCGTTCATCCCGTGCAGGATGCGCCGGTGCACCGGCTTCAACCCGTCCCGGATGTCGGGTAGTGCGCGACCCACGATCACGCTCATGGCGTAATCGAGATACGAGCGCCTCATCTCGTCTTCGATGTTGATGGGAACGAGATTTCGGCCCCCGTCACCGCCGCCCATTCCGGGCAGGGTTGGTTGTCCGCCGCCCGGCGGTGGGGGTGGACTTTGCGGTGGTATTTCTTGATCGGCCAAGGTGACTCCTATTGAGGGTTAAGTTCTATTCTAACAAGAATTTACTCGGTTGCCAAAGCTTCTGAATTTCTCCTTTTGTTCGCTCTTCACCCACCGGGGTCCGAGCAAGACGCCCAGGGCGAGGCGGGCCACAGCTTGGATCTACACGGCATGGGGCCGGACCCGGGGGCTGGCGGACCACTTGCCCAGCCACTGGTGCGTCAGGTGTACGACTTAGAGCAGCGACGCGAAAAGGCATCGGAACGGATCGGATACCGGTGATAGCTATCGTTGATCCGGACATGCCATAGGCGCGTACCTCGCCTCGGGCAGGCCCTTTCTAAGCTAAGCCACCGACCCCGGGCTATCCAGAGGGCTGAGCTTCCGGCGCGTGGGATCGGCCGCTCGCTCGCGAAGCTCGCGTTGGGGAGGAGGATACTCTGGGTGGCGAGCGCGGCGGTGAAGAGGCAGGCGCCTCGATTGCCTATACTGAACCATATGAAGCTGCATCTGACTTGCTTGTTGCTGGCCGCTGCTTTATCGAGCTGGGCTGCCGAGCTGGCCCCCACCGGAACCTTGCGCGCGAGTTTTCTTGGAAACAATCCGACCCAAGGCCGAGTTGACGCCAAGACCGGCGCCGTTAGCGGCCCCATCGCCGAGATCACACGCGAGCTGGCGCGCCGTCTCGGCGTCCCCTTCCGGATTACGCCTGCGCCCAGTGTGCGCGGCGTCCTCGATGCCGTCAAGGGTCATACCGCGGATATCGGCTTCCTTGCGTTCGACGCCACGCGCGCCTCCGAGGTTGATTTCTCGCAACCCTACGCCCTTGGCTGGAACAGCTACCTCGTTCGCGCGGACTCCCCCATTCGCTCCGCCGCCGATATCGATCGTACAGGCATCCGTGTAGGCGCCGCTAAGGGCGACTCCGGTGAGCTGTACTTGAGCCGGACGCTCCAGCAAGCGGAATTGAAAAGCCGTCCGGGCATGACGGTCGACGACGCGCAGAAGATGCTTGCCGCCTCCCAGATTGACGCGTTTGCCACGAACCGCCAGCGCCTGGTCGAAGCTGCCGCAAGGCTCCCCAATGTCCGCGTTCTACCGGACAACTTTTTCGCCGTCGAGCAGTCGATCGTCATCGGCAAGGGCGACGCGGCCACGCTCGAAGTCCTCAATCGCCTGATCGACGACCTGCGGGTTTCCGGCTTCCTCAAGGCCGCCATCGATCGGGCTCAACTCGCCGGCGTGGAAGTCGCCCCGCCCCGTCGCTAGCGAGGTGCCCTCGCCCGGCCACGGTGGTACGAAATCAGCGACCCGCTTTGAGCGCCAGGGTTGTTCGGCATGGCAGGAGGCGCCGCTAGTTCGCAAACGGATCTTCCAGTGAATTGCTTTGCGCGGTGAACGAGCTCGCGCCGTCCACCGTAATGTACATGTCGTCTTCGAGACGTAGGCCGAATTCTCCCCGCAGGTAGATCCCGGGCTCATCGGAAGTCGTCATGTTCGGCTCTAGGGGCCGCGAGTTACCCTTCACCAGGTAAGGCCATTCGTGTTCGTCCATGCCGATACCGTGGCCCAGACGATGGGTGAAGTGAGCATAGGCGGGGCCGAATCCGGCGTCGTCAACCACCTTGCGTGCGGCCGCATCCACTGCTTGACAGGGGACTCCCGGTTTGGCTGCTCGCAATGCAGCCGTCTGAGCCTGGCGGACGATATCGAAGACTCGCCTCATCTTGTCAGTTGCCTTACCCAGGACGAACGTCCGGCTGATATCCGATTGATAGCCTTCCACGACACAGCCGTCATCAATGAGCACGATGCTGCCGTCGCGGATGATCTGCGGCTGTAGGGAACCGTGCGGTAGCGCGGACCAGGCGTCTACTTGACAAGTTGCGTCGCCGGCGAAGCCGGTTTGGCGATACCCCGCAGCGATCAGGTCGCTGTACTGGCGGTTGGTCATGCCGGGCTGGAGGGATTTCCAAGCGGCTTCGTACACCTCGAGGGTGACGTCATTTGCCAGTTGCATCAGCTTGAGTTCGGCGGGGCTCTTGATGCTGCGGCAGCCCGCGGTGACGGCGGTGGCACTGGTGAGTTGAAGGCCGGGGGCCGCTTTCCGGATGCCGTCGGAGAAGATGAATGGGACGCGTTCCTCGATTCCGAGGTTGCCGGTGCTGACGCCGGCTTCGCGGAGGGCCTGCGCAACGAGGGTGTAGGGGTCGTTGTCCTCCTGCCAGGTGAAGATTTTTGATTGGCGGCCGGCCGGCGCCTGGCTCATTCGTTCGCGTACGCGATCCTCCTCAAAAGCGGGGCAGGCGTAGAACGGCTTACTTTTTTGCGGGAGGACGAAGGCGAATAGGCGTTCGCTGTCGCGCCAGCGAATGCCGGTGAAGTAGTCAAGCGACGTTCCGCCAGTAAGCGCGATTGCGTCGATCCGGTGGGTGCGCATGAGAGCGCGGGCGCGCTCGAGGCGGTTTTCGCGTTCAGCAAGCGGAATGGGATGGGCTTCGGTGCGGCGGTTGGAGAGTGTGGCAATCGCCGGCGGGAGTTCCGCTTCTGCGGCTGCTGCGGGATGCTCGGAGCCGGCCAGTCCAGTTGCGGCTGAGGCCGTGAGGAGGAAACGGCGACGCGTGGGCATAGGATTGTTATCGCATGCCGGCGGGCATGGGAGTAGGTTGGCGAAGCTTTGGCAAACGGTTCTGAACTCCAGGTCCCCGATTTCCGACCCAGGCTCACCGATCAGCCGTAAGCGAAAGCGTGGGGTCACGCGTGGAATTTTGATACATTGGGTGGCCGGTGCAATCGGCCAGCTGTGAAGTCCTGACTCGGGAGAACGGTTCGGATGGTTCGGCATTTGAAGGGGGGCCAGTCCGCCGCGGCTAAAGCCGCAAACAGCCTGCAGGTCCGCCAGACGGTTGAGGCGATCCTGGACGATATCGCCACGCACGGCGAGACCGCTATGCGGCGTTACTCGGAGAAATTTGACAACTGGTCGCCGCCTTCGTTTCGGCTCTCCGAGAGCCAAATCGATGACTGTTTGGGCACATTACCCGGCCAGGTCCTCGCCGACATCCGATTCGCTCAGGCGCAGATTCGCAATTTCGCGTTGGTGCAGCGGGACGCACTCACGGATGTGGAAGTCGAAACGCTCCCGGGCGTCGTCCTGGGGCACAAGAACATACCGGTGAACAGCGTGGGCTGTTACGTCCCGGGCGGACGATATCCTATGGTCGCCTCGGCGCACATGAGCGTGGTGACGGCAAAAGCTGCGGGGGTGCAGCGGATCATCGCCGCGGCGCCGCCTTTCGAAGGGGCGCCGCATCCTGCGATCGTGGCTGCGATGCACCTGGGTGGGGCGGATGAGATCTACGCCATCGGTGGAGTGCAGGCGGTTGCCGCGATGGCCCTCGGGACCGAGACCATCCAGCCGGTCGACATGTTAGTCGGGCCGGGCAATTCCTATGTGGCCGAGGCCAAACGCCAGTTATTCGGCCGGGTGGGCATCGACCTGCTGGCCGGCCCAACCGAGACTCTCATCATCGCCGACGATTCGTGCGACCCGGAGATGGCGGCCGTCGATCTGATCGGGCAGGCCGAGCATGGCCCTTCCAGCCCCGCCGTGCTGCTCACCAACTCATCCACGCTCGCCGAGAAGACCCCCGTCGCGATTGACAAACTGCTTTCCTGGTTGCCGACGGCCGCCATTGCCCGCGAAGCCTGGCAAAACCATGGCGAGATCATCCTCTGCGATAGCTTGGAGGAAATGGTGGGTGAGGCAAACCGGATCGCTTCCGAGCACGTGCAGGTGTTGACTCGCGATCCGGAATATTTCTTAAGCCGCCTGACTAATTACGGCGCTCTGTTTCTTGGCGCGCGCACGAACGTCGCCTACGGCGACAAAGTGATCGGCACCAACCACACGTTACCCACCATGAAAGCAGCGCGCTACACGGGTGGGCTGTGGGTCGGCAAGTTCATCAAGACCTGCACCTATCAGCGAGTCTTGACGGACGAAGCCTCCTCGCGGATCGGCGAGTACTGCTCGCGCTTGTGCGCTATTGAGAATTTCGCGGCTCACAAGGAACAGGCGGATTTGCGAGTGCGGCGGTACGGCGTGCGCGAGGCCTAGGCTATGGAAGGCATCGAGCAACGGGCCGTCGCGGTGGTAACGGGCGGCGCTGGAGGACTCGGTTCCAGTATCTGCCGGAAGCTGGCGGACGCCGGTATGTGCGTGGTCGTGGGATACCACCGCTCGGCGGAGGCCGCGCACCAACTTGCGACCTCGCTTGCCGGTCAAGGCCACTCGGCGCGGCCGGCGCCTGTAACCCATAGCGCTCAGATGACGGCGCTCGCCGCCGAGATCGGCGATTATTACGGGCGTTGTGACGTTTTGGTGAACTGCGCGGGAGTCACCCGCTTTGTGCGGCACGCTGACCTGGAAGCGCTCGACGATGAGTTGATCGATAACATCCTGGCGACGAATGTGCGCGGTGCGTTTGCCTCGGTGCGCGCGTTCCGGCACATGTTGGAGGCAAGCCCGCTGCCGGGCGGTGGCGTGGTGGTCAACCTTTCCTCGGCTGCCGGCACCCTCGCGATGGGCAGCAACGTGATTTATTGCGCTTCCAAAGCCGCCCTCGACAACATGACGAAATCGTTGGCGCGCGCACTGGCGCCGGGGATCCGGGTTATCTCGGTCTCGCCCGCGCTGGTGGACACTGAATTCGTGAAATCGATGGAACCGGCCTGGCACCACGAACAGGCGGCTCGCACGCCGCTCGGTCGACTGGCAACGCCCGAGGAAGTGGCGAATGCCGTCGTCGCTGCGATCACCACCTTGACATTTGTCACCGGTTCCATCCTCCTGGTCGATGGCGGGCGTTGTCTGGCCTGAACGATGCTCCGGGAAGGCGGTTTTCTGTGTGCCGGGGTTGACTCAGGATCGGGGCTCGAATAATATCTGATCCATGTCACTCAACCGACTTGCTCTATTGACAATCGCTACGGCGACGGGTGTTTTCGCACAAGGGCTTCCCACCATGAAGATGCTTACGGTGGATTTGGCGCAGGCCATTGCCCAAGAGGCGATGGCCAAGTGCCGAGCGGACGGATACAAAATAAGCGTGAGGGTGGTCGACCACGCGAACATCGAAAAAGCCTTTCTGCGCGACGACGGCGCGGGCATGGCTACGGTTCAGGTCGCTACCATGAAAGCCAACAGCGTGATGGCTTTCGGCCGGCCATCTGGTCCACCTGCAAATTTGCCTGCGGGCGCGCCAGTTCCGGCGCCCGTTGTTCCCGGCACGATCAACGCAATGGGCGGAGTCCCGATCAAAGTGGGCGACCAAGTCATCGGTGCCGTCGCCGTCAGCGGCGCACCTGGTGGAGATAAAGATGCTGCGTGTGCCAATGCTGCGTTGACCAAGGTGGCGGACAAGTTGAAGTAATCGGGGGCGGGGGACGACTCCGTGGGGAACGGACGGGATGGAAGTTTCAGACCGTCGATAGTACCCGACAATGTGGTCGGGCGCCAGGCGCCTTTGCCGCGGTCGCAGGTCAAATGCTTCTCGTCACGGCAGGGGCACAAGCCCCATCCAGAACAGTGTCCTGGCCCCCGCCGTTTCAACGTCGTATTTGCGAACGAATTCGAGCTCTCCGTCATCGCGGATTCGAAACACTGCTAAGTTGGCCGGCACGGTGCTCACGCGCTCGCCCTCCCGCAGACGGAACGAGTTCTGGTTGGCCGCAACCAGGATCCGGCCCCCGTCGTCGAGAGCAAACGTACGCGGCGTCATCCCCCGGGTGTCGATATTCTGAATCAGAGTCGGTTCGCCGGTCTGCTGGTTGATCGCGTAGACCGCGATGCTGTTCTCTCCGCGGGCCGAGAGAATCTCGCCGGTGGCACCGCTGGCCCGGTTCGCCTGATACACAAACCGACCGTTGGGGTGGACGTGCACCGTCCCTGCTGCCTGCCCAGGTCGCACGGTATGCGGCTCGGCCAGGCTGTCTTTGACAAACAGCGGCTCCTTGCTGAGCGTCCCGTCGGTCAGCTTCTCGTACACCTGGAGCTTGTTTTGCCGCTCCAGTGAAACGAAGACCCACGGGCGAGATGGATGAAAATCGAGATGTCGTGGTTGAAACCCAAAGCCACCTCTTGGAGCGACGGACGCGCGATTCGTCAAACCTCCATTTTGATAGCCGAATACCATTAGGGCGCCTGGGTCTTCAGGCTTGCTGGATGTGGGGCCGTTCCCGCGGGTCACCAGAATCACGGCTTTATCCGAAGGATCGACCCGCACCTGATGTGCGTAGATACCTGTCTCGAGCCGGTTCGGCGATTTAACCTGAGCACCGATAGTGCCGTCATCCTCAATCTGGTGAACCGTCACTCCGCTCGGATCGTTGTAAGCGACCAGCAGATGCGTTCCGTTAATGTCCGTGCTGGCGTGGATTGGACGAGCCATCAAAAGGACTGGATTTCCGTTCGGATGGAGGGCGCCTGAAGTTGAATCGATGCGGAATCCGGTGACACCATGATGATCTCGACCAGATCCGTTGCTCCAGGCGACGTAAAGGTATTGCCGTGAGGGATGAGGCCACGCATACTGCACGCTGTCTGGGAGGGTGACCGAGTCGCGCTGGGCGAGAGTGGCATTCTTCACGTCGACATCATAGTGCCTAAGTTCAGCGCCTACGGCGGCATAGAGCGCAAGCTTGCCCGATGTTTGGGCCAGTCCGGCACCTCCGACGAGTGTACCTAACGGGATTAGTGCTGCTGGCCGGAGCCACCTAGAGACCCGGAGAATCCACGCAGCCTTCATCGTCATCGTTCCTCCCGTCGATCAGAGTACCGCGAAATGCCAACGTCGCGCGCCCAGTTAGAGTCATGGTCTAATGACGGAAACATGCCCGTATCGGCTAAACCCTCGGAAACAGGCCTGGCGCGGCTCGGCGTGGCACTAGCGGCTTGGAGCGAACGCTGGTTCCCCGATCCGCTGGTGTTTGCCTTCCTCGGAATCGTGGTCGTCTTTCTGCTCGCCGTTGCCACGGGGGAGCGCCCTCTCAACGTAGCCATCGAGGGAGGCAGGGGCTTCTGGTCGCTGGTTCCCTTCACCATGCAAATGGTGTTCATCATCATCGGCGGATATGTGGTGGCCTCGACGCCGGTGGTCGGCCGCGTGATCCGCGGTCTGGCCCGTATCCCGAAAACACCGCGCGGTGCGCTCACCTGCGTGGCGTTATTCGCCCTTTTAACCTCGCTGATCTCCTGGGGAATGAGCCTGATCTTCAGCGGTCTTCTGGTCCGCCAGATTGCGCAGCGGCTGAAAGGTTTCGACTATCGCGCGGCGGCGGCTGCAGCTTATCTCGGCAACGGCGCCGTCTGGGCGCTGGGCCTGTCGTCCTCCGCGGCCATGCTGATGGCGACTAGGTCATCCATTCCTCCAGCCCTGCTTAAAGCGGGCGGCATCATCCCGCTCACGCAGACGATCTTTCTATGGCAGAGCATGGCCATGGCAGCCGTCATCATCGTGGTCGCCGTCTCGACGGCGTATCTGGCCGCGCCTCCGACCGAACACGTCCGGACCGCAGAATCGTTTGGAGTCACCTTCGAACGCCCGAGCGAGGAAAAGGCCGTTCCGACCCGTCCCGGCGAGTGGCTGGAGTATAGCCCCATTCTCACCGTGATCCTGGTTGTCTTGCTGGGCAGCTATCTGGTGAACTTGTTTGTCACCTCGCCGCAGGGAGCGGCCG
>Ga0182038_10002087_pt1 | contig 10450 bp, 12 predicted proteins | sample sta12Can44000108_FD_125976 | JGI IMG/M metagenome (GOLD analysis project Ga0182038, IMG submission 125976) | Lab enrichment of tropical soil microbial communities from Luquillo Experimental Forest, Puerto Rico - statanox.12C.anox.44.000.108 | ecosystem: Environmental > Terrestrial > Soil >...
CCAACCTACTTTGAACAAACCCAGCGCGATTTCGCCGTCTCGTTTTTTCCAGATTTTTGTGGCGATTTCCTTGCTGGAAGTCTTGGTCGATTGAAAGCGACGTTCATCTCCCACCGTGACGCTCATCCACCAGAACCTAGTTCCTTTTCTTCGGTACAAACCAATTTAGCGCTCTTTCTACTTGCCAGAGGAGTGCGCCGGCGCGATTATACGCGCGGAGGCTGCACGACAGCTAGCGGGTAGTGTATGGGCTTCTTTGAAATTATCTAGTGCGGAACGGCGGCATTCGAGCCGTCGGCCAAGTTTGCGGCGCTCGATTTGCTCGCCGCTTGAGTAGTGGTAAAGCGTGCTCTTAGACACGCCGAGATAGGCGGCAGCTTCGGAGTGGCCTAACCAAGAATCGTCAGGCGCTGACTGCGTGGACGTATTGCCGTCAATTGTGGGTCTAGCCGGAAACGGATCGCCACTAGTCGTCGGGCGAATCGACGCTATCGGGTCCGGCGTGCAAGGTTGGAAAGTCGGTCAGAGGGTCGGTGTTGGATTCCTCGGAGGCCCGTGTGGGTATTGCGAGTTTTGCCGCAACGGCGATCTCGTGAATTGCCGCAACCAGGAATATACCGGCGTTCATAGCGATGGGGGATATGCCGAAGTGATGGTCGCAAAATCGAGTGGACTCGTGTCTATCCCTGACAGCATGTCGTCGACAGACGCTGCACCCCTTCTCTGTGCAGGTATCACCACGTTCAACGCTCTGCGAAATTCTCCAGCAAAGGCCGGCGACCTTGTCGCCGTCCTCGGTATCGGCGGCCTCGGCCATCTGGGCGTGCAATACGCAAGGCACATGGGTTTTGAGGTCGCCGCGATAGGCCGCGGTAATGAATCGGCGGAATCGGCGAAGAAACTCGGGGCTCACGACTTCGTAGACAGTACCGCCTCGGATCCTTCCGCAGCTCTGCAGGCACTCGGAGGCGCCAAGGTCATTCTGATAACAGCTTCAGGTGGCAAGACGGTCGCGGCGACCTTCAAGGGATTGCTTCCGGGCGGCGTCTCCATTGACGTTGGGGTCGGACCGGAGCCGATCGAAATCACGAGCCTAGATCTCGTATTCGGAGAGCGCAAAGCGGGAGGCTCGCTGACGGGAAATGCAACGACCGGTGACGCAACGCTTCGCTTCAGTGCGTTAAGTGGAGTGTCAGCCATGATCGAGACTGTCCCGCTCAATGAAGCACCGGCTGCTTACGCAAAGATGATGGCTGGGAAGGTGCGTTTTCGGATGGTGCTGTCTACCAAAAACGGCGGCAGCCAGATTGGACTGCCGCAATAAATGGTTCGAGTACTAGGGGAAAGAAAGAATGTCTTCTCGCCGTCATTTCCTTTCGTGGGCTGCGGGCGGCATCTTCGCAGATTGCCTTCCGAATCTCGTGCCATTCGCAGGACAAGAGAGGCCATCACCCAAGCCGGCTCAAGGCTGGGACAGCATGCGTAGCGTGAGTCTCAAGTGGGACGTGTTCGTCGCGCCCCGCGTTCCAGTTGTGACCAACGACTTGGCACCCGGTGAAAAGGAGCGGCCTTGGCCGCCGATCTCCTCAACGCTTATCTACGGTTCGCGAGACGCCGTTGTAGTCGATTCCTTTATTACGCAAGAGCAGGCTCGAGCCCAAGCGAATTGGATTGCCTCCACTGGAAAAAATCTCACTACGATTTATGCGACCCACGGGCACGGCGATCACTTTTTCGGATCGAGCATTCTCTTGGAGCGTTTTCCCGGCGCGCGCTTTGTCGCCACACCCGCCGCAATTCAAATCATGAAAGAGCAGGTTTCGCCGGAGTACGTGGCGAAGTTTTGGGAGTCGCGTTTTCCGAATCAACTTCCCAAACGACTCGTAGTTGCCGAGGAACTAAGAACGAATGTCTTGGAACTTGAGGGCGAATCCCTCGTGGTCGTTCCGCTCAGATTCACGGACACCGCCGGGACCACGTGCCTTCATGTTCCTTCGTTGGAACTGATTGCCGCGGGAGATGCCGCGTACAACGGTGTGCATTTGCGTTTGGTCGAGTCAAACCAGAATCAAAAGCGCGATGAATGGCTTTCGGCACTGGACCAAATGGAATCTTTCAAGCCTCGCACGGTCGTGGCCGGCCACAAAAACATGAAGAACGACGATGACGGCCCACGGGTGTTAGGGCAAACGCGTCAATACATTCTCGACTTTCAAGAAATCGCAGCGCGAACCGCGACCGCAAAAGAACTCTACGACCAAATGCTGTCCCGATATCCGGAATGGCTCAACCGAGGAGCGCTCTGGAGTTCAGCAACTGCGCTGAAGAAGTGACAAGAATTGTCTCTGATGAAAGGGGAGAAGTTCGATGAAGACGACTCCTGAGCAAAACAAGCGGCTGGTGTTGGAGGCGTTCGACACATTATTCAACAAACGCGACTACACTGCCGCTGAGAAATTTTGGTCGCCGCACTACATCCAGCACAGCGCTCACATCGCACCGGGGCGCGAAGGGCTGTTCAATCTTGTCAAAAGCCTTCCGCCAACTCTCAAATACGAACATGGCACGATCCTGGCGGAAGGCGATTTCGTGATCGTCCACGGACGATATTCGGGGGCTCTGCCTAAGAACTGGATTGTCGCGGACATTGTACGCATCGACGACGGTGTTCTTGTCGAGCATTGGGACGTAATCCAGGACGAAGCCATCAAGGCGGAGTCAAAGAGCGCGCTACCCATGTTCGGCGACAAATTCGCGGAATAGCGGCGGCAGCGCCGTGGGACTGGAACCGTGATCTGGAATTTTAGCAAGCCATTCGTGAGTGTTCTCTCCGAGTGACGAAGCGGAAGTCATCCACTTGGATGGCAAACGCGCCACTCGTGGAAGTGAAAATTCGAGCCTTACCTTGGTGCGCCGGAGCTTGCGATCCGCCGATTTAGGTCCCTTGTCTTTCGATTGCAACCTGCCCAAGATTCGGACGTGGGGCAGCGCCAAGCGCTAGAGGACACGACGGAAGGGGGCCACACTTGACAAACCTTTACTCATCGACGCTTGCGACTTGGATGGTTTTGGACGGTCGCTATTCATATCCTTTGTAATTTCATGAAGATCGGACGAATAGGAGCTGGGTTCGATTCCCGTCGACCGCTCCATACCCTACGATGATCCAATTGGTCTTATCACTGCTTGACTGATCAGAGGCCTTCGACAACTTCCGAAAGAAACCAAGTGCGGCGTTCCGTTTGATCAATCCAAACCTCGATCAAACTGGCAGTCGCGACGTCGTTGTGTTTCTCGCAAGTTTCATGGGCAGAACGGAAATAGCGAGTCAGCGCCTGATTGTCGGAACACAGTTCTGCGAGCATCTCATTCGGTGAGACGTTTTCCTCATTGTTGTCCTTCAAGCGCTGATGCCTGGAGATGTCGCTGATGGAACGCAAGGTAGTTGTGCCAGTCTTGCGCGCGCGTTCAGCAATGTCATCGGTCATGGCGAAGATCTGCTCGGACTGCTCGTCGAGCAATAAGTGGTAGTCACGGAAGTGCTGACCGGTCATATGCCAGTGGAAATTCTTGGTTTTGATGTAGAGCGCGAAGGTATCGGCTAGCAACTGACGCAGTGCCGCTGAAATCTCCGCTACACCTTCGCGATTGAGGTCCGTTGGTACTTCTCGCATAGTATGACGTCGTTCCTTGGCTTGAGTTGCTGCTTCCTTTGGCATGATTGTTTCTCCTTTATTTTTTATTTTAGAGACTCGCTCGGCAATTCCCAGATAAGTGTTCACATTAACGGCAGTTGTACCGGATCCGAAGGCTGAGAATGTGTTGTCCATCTCTACTCGAACAGAATCTTGGCCATCATGCCTTTGTCTTCGTGATTCAGCAGGTGGCAATGGAACAACGACATGCCACGAATCACGGGATCGGTGAAATCCATGATGACGTCCACCGAACCGCCCGCCGGGACGTTTACGGTATCCAACCAGACGGGATCCCCGACCGGACGCTGATTCTCCTCAAACGCCAGAAAGTGCACCTGGTGAATATGCATGGGGTGGAGTTCTGCCGTCGCGTTGACGATGCGCCAGTGCTCGTAAGTCCCCACGTGAGCTACACGCATGGGAGCGGAGTCTGGTTTGTACAGTTGCCCGTTGATGTAGAAGCCCTTCTTGTTCTCGGTGAAAGTGGCAACGAAGTCGGGATCGGATTTCTCTTCCTCCTGCAGATCGACGACATTGTAGTGCGGCGAATCCAAAACGCGGCGCGATTTGGGAAACAGCGGCGCGGCAGGAATCCCGGGGACGACATCCGCCAGGACCATGCCGGGGTTTGGATCGCCGTCGGAGCCCGTGTTCACGCAGAGGCTGCGCAGGGTCGCGTGAGCGCCCGATGGCGGACCTGTGACAATCGCCTCGAGCCTTCCCGCTGGCGGTACCAGAAAGTGGCGGGCCGTGCGCGTCGGATGCGCGGGATCGTGATAGGCGATCGGCATACCGTCGAGCGCGACAATTTCGAGCGGCTGACCATCAAGTTGGAGGTCGATATAGCGATCTGCCGACGCGTTCACAAGACGCCAGAATTGCCTCTTACCGGGTGCGATGGCAATGTGAGGACGAATCGCGCCGTTGACCGTAAAAATTTCCTCCGGAGGCTCGGACGGCGCTCCGCAACTGTTCCCGGGTTCGTCTACGCGCTTCAACAGGTTTGCGTTTTGAGGATCGCCGGAAATGGACTGTCCGCGCACAATTAGTATCTGCTCGTGTAATCCGCGTACTTCCGGAACGTAGCGTTCCATGCCCTCAATGATGATGGCGCCGGACATCCCATCGAGAGCCTGACGGTGGCTCTCGCCGTGCGGGTGCGTGTGGTACCAATACAGTCCCGGGGGATGATCCTGAGGGATAGGTACGGCGTAGTGCAGCGACTGGCCCGGCATCGCCATCATGGTGAGAACATCGTCCTGCGGCGCATTCGGAGAAACGTGAAGACCGTGAAAATGGAGGTTGGTCATGTCCATGCACGGCGAAATGGCGCAGGAGCCCCTCGCGTTGACGGGTAGGTCATTCACATAGTCAATTTGCAGCGTATCGCCCGGGGAGACTCGTAGTGTCGGTGCGACGTTGTGGCCGTTGTAGGCGAAAGTATCGCGACCATTCGAGTCGGCCACGGCATGCAGCGTAAGGGATAGGTCGTGATTGTGTGCCTGCAATTCCGGCGGTTTTGGAAGTGGGGAACTTTGGTCTCCTCTGGTGGAGAAGAGAATCAGGCCGCATATGAAAAGAATGGCGGCGGCGAACAACAGAATGCGATACATCGGCACAGCTCCTTCAGTTTTTGGGAGAGAATCGGCTCCTCCCGGTTATCCCAGCCATTGAGGGTTGGCGACGGTTCCATCGAAGTGATGACTGGTCTTATAAAGCTCGTACTTACCCGCCTGCGCTGCCTGGGCGGTTTTGGCGAGCAGCGTGCTGACTTCAGATTCGGTCATGGACCTGAAACTACGTGCCGCCTTTAACGCCTGCTCCAGGATGGGCAGGGAATCGCAGCCCGTTATGACTACGCTGGTCGGGAGATTCATCGCATAGTGCAGACATTCGACCGGAGTCGCGGTCTTGGTATCCAGAATGAAATGGTCGCCCATCGGCTTCATACCAAGTATTCCGATGTCATCCTTCTGCAAGACCGGTACAACTTTCTTCTCGAAACTGTCGAAGTGTGCGTCCATCACATTGAGCGGCATCTGAACGGTGTCGAATGAAAAATGGTGTTGGGCCGCAGTGGCGAGCATTTTGAGATGAATATCGGGACTCTTGTGCCCAGTAAACCCAATGAAGCGAATCTTGCCGGCTTTCTTCGCGGCGAGAACGGCTTCGAGAGCTCCGCCTGGCGCAAAGATGCGATCCGGATCGGTGTCTCGAATGATCTCGTGAAATTGCAGCAGTTCGATGCGGTCAGTCTGTAGCCGACGGAGCGATTCCTCGAGTTGGGCAGTGGCGCTGGCTTTGCTTCGCCCATCGATCTTGGTCATCAAGAAGGCTTTTTCCCGGTAGCCATCGCTCAGCGCTTTGCCCATGCGAATTTCGCTCTCGCCGCCGTTGTAGTCCCAACAGTTGTCCAGGAAATTGATGCCTTCGTCGAGGGCCTTGCGAATGATAGCGATGCTCACGTTGGGGTCGGCCTGCTTGCCCAAGTGATAGCCGCCAATACCAACCAGCGAGACTCTTTGGCCGGTGCGGCCAAGCTCGCGGTAGGGAATGCCATTCTTAACTTCGGCGGACGCATTGGCAGGCGGAAAGGCCACCTCTAGCGCTCCAGCGATCACGCCTGCGGAAGCGAACTCCAGGAATTCACGGCGGCTCAAGCTATCTGGCCCGGAATTCAATTGCGGGTTTTCTTTATCACTTTCTTTTTGCATTGAACTCTCCGTAGGAGCATTACGCTTGGACCGAACCTGATAATGGTTTTAGATGCGACGGCAGAGCATTGGAATACAGAAGATTACGCCGCCGTCTTCGCCGTCGAGACTCTTTGCCAGACAGCGATCAGAAGTACTTTCTGTCCTGCCGGATACCGGAAAATGTAGTACACGTTTTTGACTCCATCGAGTTCATAGAAATGAGGCCGGTGAAAATCCGGATGACCGACCACGCCGGCCTCCAAGAGCATGTGCAATTCGGCAATGTGCGCGGGAGTATGTTTGCCGAGGTCTTCGATCAGGATTGGTTGTTTCTCGACGGTAATCATGGGAGATTTACCTCGCGAGCCGTTGAATCGACGGCGCCAGGACGGCTCTGGCAACGCGCGACTCCTCATCACGTAGTTCCATGTGGCGAATGACGACAGAAAAATCTTTGTCACCGTCAGAGCGGAGCGCTGAGTTGTTAACCTGAAAGGCCGCTTCGACGGCAGGTATGTGCGCCTCTTCGGAATGGGCCAAATCCAGGATGAGCCGGAAGTCTTTGTTCATCAGTCGCAAAGGGAATTGCGGGCTGTAGTCGCCGAGCGCGGCTCTCCCGAGTTTTCCCAAATGCGCGGGGGCAATCACCGCCGTTTGTGAGAGTACATCCAGAAGCACGTCTCGATTCAGTCCGGATCGTTCGCCAAGCGCCGCGGCCTCGGCAATGGCCTGCATTTCGATACCGAGAATGGCGTTGACGACAAGCTTCATGGTTGTGCCGGCACCGGAAGGGCCGATATGAAAGAACTTCTTTGCGAACACGCGAAACAGCGGTGTAGCTGCCTCAAAGATATTCGGATTGCCCCCGGCAAACAGAATGAGCTCGCCTCGCTCGGCGGCCGGGGTACTTCCGGAAATCGCAACATCTAATACATGAACTCTAAGTTGAGTGCCGAGGGCAGCGATTTCGCGCGAGGTGGCGGGAGAAATTGTGCTCATTTCGAGGACAACAGTCCCTGGCCGGGCGCGGCGAAGAACCCCCTGGGGTTCCGCGTACACATTACGGACGGCAGCATCGTCGGTCACGCACGAAAGGATCACGTTAGAGCCTTGCGCGAGTTCCGCGATGCTGGGAGCTATCGTTGCGCCCTGTTTCTGGAGGAGATTCACCTCACCCGGAGTGCGCGAATAAACGAGCGTCTTATACCCGGCGGCGAGTAGTCGGCGAACGATACGGTTCCCCATGTTGCCCAGGCCAATAAAGCCGAGAGCTGTATGTTGTGCGGTGAAGTAATTCGTGTTCATAAAAAATCCTTTGGTTAAAAGCACCTCTCGCAGGGTTGCTAGGGCACGGCACTGACCAAACCCTGAATGTTTTGTCTTAAGTTCTATCTTGTTGTCTCAACGCTTGTTGTTTTCTGAGGCCTCGAAAGCTGCCGCATTCGTCATTCCCGCTTTTTCGGAAATTCTCGAAAACTCGGAGTCCCGCGATTAAGCAAGTGCTTCTGCGTCAATCAGTTCGCGTTGGAAGTGAGTTTGCAATCGTCCGCAATGTTCGAAAAGTGAGTTCGGAAGGTTTACGGAAGGAGGAAGTATGAAGCGAATCTTAGCGTTGGTTGCTCTTTGTTTCTCTGTATCGGTCCCGTCGTTTGGTGCCACGCACATTGTGACGCGTTCGGCCAAGACGGTTGGGCACAAATCCTACAAAGCCACCAAAGATGTTGCCCACGCCTCCGTCTCGACGGTCAAGTTCATTTTCTGACGAAAAGGAAGTAGCAGTTTTGAGTAAAGGAGAAAAAAGCGAAATGTTGAAGCTGAATAAGTTGTACTTGCTAATCGGTTGGATCGTTAGCTGTTTTCTTTTCTTCGAGGTTGCCGCTCATGCCGACGAGTGGAACGACGAGACGAAACTAACGTTCAGCCAGCCAATCCAGATTCCAGGGCACGTCCTGCCGGCAGGGACTTATGTGTTTAAGCTCGCTGATACGAATGATCGTCACGTTGTGCAGATCTTCAACGCAGACGGGACGCAACTGCTCGCGACGGCCATGGCTGTTGCTACAAGCCGTCCGGAGCCAACAGGCGTCACTATGATCACGCTTGCTCAACCACCCCAGGGCGGACCAGAGGCTCTCCTGAAGTGGTTTTATCCAGGAGCCCTTACCGGCAACGAGTTCATTTATCCCAAACGACAAGAGCTGCAGTTAGCTCAGGGCCGGCACCAGGACATCGCGGCCAAGCAGCCTGCCGAGTCGGGTGACTGATTAGGTGTTGCTACGAAAGAGCAAGAGAGAGGAGAAATCAAATGAAATTACAAACACGTTTTGCTGCAGCGTTGTTGAGCGTGCTGCTGGTTGCCACGGCGGCCTCAGCAAGAATCACAACTGATTACGACCATAACGTCAACTTTGGCCAGTACAAAACCTACTCCTGGGCTGCAGTCAAGACCCCGGACTCCCTCTGGGACCAGCGCGTGAAGGATGCCGTGAACAGCGAACTGGCTGCCAGGGGTTGGACGCTGGTGCCCTCTGGCGGCGAGGTTTCCGTGACCGCCCGGGACGCCATTCACAACCAGCAAGAGCTCAATACGTTTTATGACGGATTTGGCGGCCGGCGCTTTGGCGGCTTCGGGACGTCTACGACAACCGTCGATAACTACACCGTCGGAACACTTATGGTGGAGATGTTCGATGGCGGCAACAAGAACATGATCTGGCGAGGCGTTTCCACGGACACGCTCTCGACCAATTCCGACAAGAACATCAAAAGCTTGGACAAAAACGTGCACAAGATGTTCGAGCACTTTCCGCCAACTTCCAACCACAAATAAACGGCAGGGAACGATTCGACGCGTTCGTATTCCTTTCTTTCGGGAAACGAACGCGCCGGCCGCGCCCCTAGAGGAGAGGTTTTTATGAATCGAATAAAGAAACTATTGACTGTTTTCCGTTGCTTTTCCCTTGCGTTTGCGCTGACGCCCGCCTTCACCGGCGCAACCGACCAACCGCCGGCACAGCAGGCCGCCGCGGCTACGCAAAGCGCTGAGGAACTGCAACAACTCGTAGCCCCGATTGCCCTGTATCCAGACGCCCTGGTTGCACAGATTCTCGCCGCCACAACCTATCCGACGGAAGTGGTCGAAGCGGATCGTTGGATGCAAGAGCATCCGAATCTCAAAGGAGAAGACTTGGGGAAAGAGGTCGACAAACAACCATGGGATCCCAGCGTGAAGGCGCTCACGCAGTTTCCTTCCGTGCTCGCCAATTTGGACGAGAACCTTTCCTGGACCTCGTCGTTGGGCGATGCATATGTGAATCAGCTGGACGATGTGATGCAAGCGGTGCAGGTACTGCGCAAACGAGCCGACGATGCGGGCAACCTGAAGAACAACGACCAGATGAGGGTGGAAACTCAAGGGCAATCCATCGTCATTGAACCTGTAGACCCTGAAGTCGTGTACGTTCCCGTTTATGACCCGTGGCTCGTCTACGGTGCGCCGGTTGCGATTTGGCCAGGCTGGTATCCCTACCCTGGTCTGTACATCGCGGGCCCTGGCGTCAGTTTTGGATTCGGCTTTGGTATCGGCTTCTACGGCGGCTTTGGCTGGGGATGGCACCACTGGGGCTTTGACTGGGGCCATCGTGCGGTGGTCTTCAATCACACCGCCTACATCTCGCACAGCACCACTATTGCGAATCGCAATTCCTACCACGGACATACGGCCTTTGGCGGCAGGGGATCCGCTGCAGCGCCTCACGCTCAATTCAACGGGCATCCAGGAGCGTTTAGCGGTTTTGGCCATGGCGGCGTGGCCAGAGGCTACTCGTTCCGAGGGCAGTCGAGCTTCGGTAGGGGCTTCTCTGCCGGCGGCGGCTTTCACGGTGGTGGTGGATTTCATGGGGGCGGCGGTGGCCAGAGATAATTCCGCCGCGAAACTTAAAAGGAGAAAAAAGATGATCGGTCAAAACGACTATATCGAAAGAATCCAACGGTTTTGGTTCTTGTGGTTCCCTGCGACGGTGGGTATCGGATCACTTGCCCTGCTCGCGTTATGGG
>Ga0182038_10002104_pt1 | contig 10417 bp, 8 predicted proteins | sample sta12Can44000108_FD_125976 | JGI IMG/M metagenome (GOLD analysis project Ga0182038, IMG submission 125976) | Lab enrichment of tropical soil microbial communities from Luquillo Experimental Forest, Puerto Rico - statanox.12C.anox.44.000.108 | ecosystem: Environmental > Terrestrial > Soil >...
GCCAGCGCCAGCCCGGTCAGGGCCGGGCGGCCGATCAGCCGGGCCGCGGCCAGATGCGCGGCGAGGTAGGAGGCGACGGCGCTGGCGAAGATGGTGTTCAGCAGCGACGTGCCGACCGAGGCGCCGAGTTGCTGGCCGACGGTGACGGTCGCGGAGGCGACGCCCGCGTCCTGCGGGGCCACGCCGAACGTGCCGGTGTTGATCACCGGCGCGATCACCAGACCCACACCGACTCCGGCCAAGATGATCGGGCCAAGCACACCCGCGGCGTAGGCGGTGTGCGGGCCCAGCTGGGCCAGCCACGCCACCCCGCCCGCGGCGGCTAGCATCCCAAGAGCGACCAGCGGCCTGGGCCCGAACCTGGGCATCAGCACGATCGTGGACAGATTGGCCGCGAGGATGAGGGCGGCACTGATCGGCAAGAACGCCACGCCGGTCACCAGCGGCGAATACCCGAGCGTCTGCTGCAGGTAATAGGTCAAGAACAAGAAGATCCCGAACAGCCCGGCCGAGGCGATGAACATCGACAGGTAGGCGCCGCCCCGGTTGCGGTCCAGCACCACCCGCGGCGGCAGCAGCGGGTGGGCCGCCCGGCTCATCCACCACGCGAAGGCCGCCAGCAGCGCCGCGCCGGCGGCGAGAAATCCCCAGGTGAACGGCGCGTGCCAGCTGTGGGTGGCCGCGTTGGAGAAGCCGTAGACCAGGCAGAACACCGCGCCGGAGACCAGTAGCACGCCGGGGATGTCCAGCCTGGGCTTGACCGGGGACGGCTGCCGCTGCAGCAGCAGCAGTCCGCCGGTGAACGCCACCGCGGCGAAGATCAGGTTCACATACAGCGTCCACCGCCAGGACAGGTACTCGGTCAGCGCGCCGCCGAGCAGCAGGCCGATCGCGCCGCCGGCCCCGGCGATCGCCCCGTAGACGGCGAACGCCCGGCCGCGGTCCTTCGGCCCGGTGAACGTGGTGGTCAGCAGCGACAGCGCGGAGGGCACCAGCAGCGCCGCGAACGCGCCCTGGCAGGCCCGCGCGGTGATCAGCATGGCGAAATTCACCGAGGCGCCGCCGACGGCCGACACGAGCGCGAACCCGGCCAGTCCGGTCAGGAACGTCACCTTGCGGCCCAGCAGGTCGGCCAGCCGGCCGCCGAGCAGCAGCAGGCTGCCGAACGCCAGCGTGTACGCGGTGACCACCCACTGCCGGTCCACGGTGGTGAAACCCAGCGCCCGCTGGGCGGACGGCAGCGCGACGTTCATCACTGTCAGATCCAGCACCACCATCAGCTGCGCCAGGGCGATCACACCCAGAACGAGCCACCGCCGCCGGTCCCAGGCACCGTCGATGGACGTGGCATCAGACATCAGATTCGCCACCTCTTTCTCTAGTTCTTACGGGCGCTGCGGGCCATGCTGTGAGCCGTGGCTGCCGCAGGGGCGCTATTGCTCCTTCGCCAGGCGGTCGGTGACGACGATCTCGGCGGTCGCGGGGGCCTGCGGGCGGGCCCAGTCGCGCAGCAGCTCGCCGGCGAGCGAGACCCAGCTGATCGGCTGGCCGCCGGCTTGGATGACGCGGTCAAGGCCGGCCCGGTGGGCCTCGGGTGAGGTGCCGCCGATCGCGTCGACGACGGGGTAGACCTCATACCCTTCGCGCAGCGCGTCGAGCGCGGCAAAGGCCATGCACATTTCGGTCCACAGGGCGCAGAAGATGAGCTTGCGGCGGCCGGTCGCGTGGACGGCCTGGACGAATTCGATGTCCTCCCAGGAGTTGATCGTGGTCCGGTCGAGCGGCTTGCCGTCGGCCAGCAGGTCGGCGAGTTCGGGGAGCGTGGGCTGCTCCCGGCCGGTGGCGACGTTGACGGTCGAGTGGACGACCGGGACGTCGAAGGTCTTGACGGTCCTGGCCGTCGAGACGGCGTTCTTGACCAGGAGGTCGCGATCCATCGAACGGACCCCGGCCAGCTGTTGGGGCTGGAAGTCGATGAGCAGGAACGCTGCGTTCTGCGGGGTGAGGAGATGGTCGGCGAGCGGGTCGCGGACCGGCGCACTGGTCATGGGAGCGGCACCTTCGCGTAGCAGGATTGGTGCGGCCGAAGTTAGTGGCCATCAAGGTGAGCGGCTGTCACCTGATTCTGGTGATCTGCCCTCGGGCATGAGCTGGCGGATCTCGACCAGGTCGAGGCCGAGCGCTTCGACCTCAGCCAGCACCCCGTACAGTGCTGACCGGTCCAGCAGGCCGGTGAGCACGGTGTCGGCGCCGTGGTGCTGCGGCACCAGCGCCGGGAACGCCGACAGCACGGTGGCGCCGAGGTGGCCGTGGATCCGGATCGCATACCGGACGGGTGCTGGGTCCATGAGGCCATGGTCGGGCGCTGGCAGGTGAACGCTCATCACCAGGATCTGGTGAGCGCCGTGCTAACGCGTACGACCCGCCGACAGTAGCCGCAGCTCCCGCGCACGCTGCACGGCCGTGGAGCGATCACTGGCCTGGAGCTTGGCGTAGATGTTGCGGACGTGGGTGTTGACCGTGTTCACCGAGACGGACAGTTCGCTGGCGATCTCGGGCCTGGACAGGTTGGTCGGCAGATACCGCAGCACCCTCAGCTCGGTTGGGCTGAGTTCCTCCGTTGGCGGTGGGAGGGACTGGTCTGCGGCCGTCAGGGGTGAGCCGTGCAGGACGTCGAGGATGTCGGCGAGCAGCGCGGCGTGAGCCGTCTCGTGCCGCGGCAGCGCCTCCAGCAGGTCCGCTGAGCCCGTGATCGCGAACGGCAGGACCAGCCGGTCCGGCTCGGCGAGGCCGAGGGCGCGTTCGGCCGCCTGGTTCGCCGCCTGCTGGTCACCGAGCTCACGGTGGGCGAGCCCGGCCAGCAGATGGGTCTCAACGAGCGTGACGTGCCCGACGACCGGTGCGCTGCCATCGAGAATCTTGGCCAGGGCGTCCAGTGCTGCGGCCGGATCGCCCTCGGCCAGGCAGATCACCGCGCGGGCGTTGCGGATCTCGCCCGCGTTCGCTTGCTCGTCGGTGAGGGCCTCAAGCGAGGCACGGGCTTGGCTCGGCATCCCGGCGCGGGCTTGGGTGGCCAGCATCCAGCCGGTCACCTGGCTCGTCATAGCGTGCGGCCCGGCCAACTGCGATTGCAGGTGTTCGGCCACGCGGAGCTCCTCGAGCGCCTCGGGGTGGCGGCCCCGGCCGGCGTAGAGCCTGCCGGCCGCCAGGTGCAGCAGCTGCCTGATGCCCGGCCCGGCGTCTGTTTGCAAGGCCCGTTCGGTGCGCTGGAGCCATCGCTCGCCTTCGTCGAACTCGCCCGTCCAGGCCAGGTTGCCGGCCAGTGTGACCAGCGCGGGCGCGATCACCGGCTCGGCGCCCCAGCCGTGCCGCTCGGCGAGCGCGATCGCCTCATGGCATCGCTGCCGGGTGGTGGCGAACGAGCGGATCCTCGATGCGAAACCGAGCTGCGCCAGGCAGGCGACCTCGAGATACGGCCGTCCGATCTGCCGGGCCAGATCGGCGCCCTCCTGGAGGTGGCGTTCCGCGTCGGGCAGCCCCTGTGACCACGCCTCGATGATTCCCAGATTCATCAGCGCCACCGCCCGCAGCTCACTGTCGAGCGCGATGTCCTCGTCGGACTGCCCGGTCACCGGGGAGGCAAGGAACTTGGCCTGTTCAAGGACGTCGGCCAGGTGGCCGCGCCGCCTCGCCAGCGACAGCTTCAGCGACGCGATCGCCACGTGGAGGCGCCGCTGGCGATCCGGTGACGTCGTCTCGGCGTAGGTCTCGGCGACCGCCAGGTGGGCGGCCGCCTCATCCAGGCGTCCCTGGACAAGATCAACCGTTGCGTGCACCAGGGCCAGCTCGGGGTGATCCGCACCCGGCGGAAAGGCCTGCAGCAGCGCCTTGATGGTCTGCGTCTGCCCGTCGAGCGTCATGCTGAACGAATAGTCGGCCAGCAGCCGGGCCGCGCGCGGCCAGTCGCCCGCCGCCTGGATATGCCGGATGGCGTCGACCACCTGGCCATGCTGGATTAACCAGTCAGCGGCCCGCCGGTGCAGCCCTGGCACTTCCTCGGGCAGCGCCCGGCGCAGCTCCAGCCGCAGGAGATCCGCGAACAGGTGGTGGTAGCGAAACCACGTGCGACCCGGGTCGAGCGACACGACAAACGCGTTCGCGTTCTCGAGTTCCAGCAGGATCCGTTCCGAGCCGGGACGGCCGGTCAGCAGATCGGCCAGTTCACCGTTGACGCTATCGAGCAGGGAGGTGCGCAGCAGCAGATCCTTGACGTCATCGGGCTGACGCTCCAGCATTTCGGCGACCAGATACTCGGCGACCGTGCGGTCACTGCCGGAGAACTCCGCGACGAAACGCTCCGGGTCGGGGTGACCAGCCAGTGAGATCGCCGCGAGCCGCAGGCCCGCGGCCCAGCCTTCCGTCCGCTGATGCAGCAGCGCCGCACCGGCCTCGGACAGCGTGATGCCCGAAGCTTCGAGCAGCTCGCGTGTCTCGTACTCGCTGAAGCGCAGATCCGCCGCGCGGATCTCGGCCAACTCCCCGGCCAGGCGCAGCTGCTGCAGGCGCAGCGGGAGATCGCGACGGGTGGCCAGCACCGCATGCACCTCGCCGGGAAGGCTCGTCAGCAACCGGGTGAGCTGGGCGAGCGCGTCCGGGGAGATCAGCTCGTGGAGATCGTCGATGACCAGGATGAGCTGGCCCTGCTGGCCGGCGAGCTCCGACAGCACCCGGTCGACCATCGCCCGCCCGTTGAAGCCGGGTGTCGCGGCGGGCGGTTCCGCGCGGCCCGTGGGAGCGGAGGCCTGACGGACCGCGCTGAGCAGGGCCAGCCAGAACTGCTGGGCGTCGCGCTGGTCGCGCTGCACCTGCATGACGGCGAGCCGGCGCGGCTGCCCCGGACGGCCGGCCCACGCGCGCAGCAGCGACGTCTTCCCGCTGCCGGCCGGAGCCGAAATGATCGTCACCTTCCCCGCCACCGCGCGATCCAGGGCGGCGAGAAGATCACCCCGGCCGATCAGCCGGGGCCTGGCCCGATCCACCGTCAAAGGCCCGCCTTGGTGCCTGCGCCGGACGTCCTGCCGCCGGCGACCCAGTCCTCTCGCTACCAGGCCAGCGCACGCAGTGTCAACGGCGCGAATCGCCAGGATCCGGTGAAGACCGTTCACCTGCCTGGTGGCAAGCCTGGACTCGTCACGAAGGCCCGCACGGCTGTAGAGAGCCGTGCCCAAGAATTGAAAGGGGGATCCGTCATGGGCGCTCACGTGGCGATCGTGGCCGGGGCAGGCGGTGCGCTTGGCCACGCGACGACGGCGGCCCTCGCCGCCAGCGGCCTGACGGTGGTGGCGGTCGACCGGAACGAGCGTGCGCTGCGTGAACTCCCCGACGGTGCCCGCGCCGAGGTGGCCGACACCACCGACCCCGCCGCGGCGAAAAGCCTCATCGACCGGATCGCCGGCGAGGTTGGGCCCCCTGACGTGCTGGTGAACACCATCGGTACGTTCCGGCCAGGAGACGCGCTCGACGCGACCCCCGAGACGCTGCAGCTCATGATCGACGTCAACCTCGGACCTGCGCTGTGGCTGAGCCAGGCGGTAGCGCCGCACATGCAGCAGCAGGGCTCAGGTGCCATCGTGCACGTAGCCGCCCGGCCCGGAATTGAGCCAACCGGCGGCATGGCAGCCTACAGCATGAGCAAGGCCGCTCTGGTCCACCTGACCCGCATCCTCGACCTGGAGCTCCGCCCGCACGGGATCCGGGTAAATGCGGTGGCGCCCCAGTTGCTCGACACCCCCACGAACCAGACCATATTCCCGGCCGAGGTGCTGAAGCACGCGGTCGCGCCGGAAGCGATCGCCGGCGTGATCGCATTCCTCGTCAGCGACGCCGCCGCGCCGGTGAGCGGGGCGATACTGCCAGCATACGGCGCATAAACAAGCTCTCTTCTGCGTGATCCTGGCCGGATGCCCGGCACAGGCGCGCACCGGGAAAGGCGGTAATTGGCGGAGAAGGCAGGCGGCACGACAGGCTCGGTGCGGCTCGCTTCGGCGGCCGGCCGCTGGGTACTGGCGGTGGCGGTCCTCGCCGAGGCGATGACGCTACTGGAGGCGACCGTTGTCAACGTCGCCCTGCCGTCGATCGGGCGCGATCTCGGGGCGAACACCGCGGGCCTGCAATGGACCCTGAACGGTTACGTGCTCACCCTGGCGGCGCTCATCCTGCCAGCCGGTTCACTCAGCGACATCTATGGCCGCCGCCGCATGCTCATCCTGGGCACAGCGGCCTTCACGATCGCGTCGGCGGTGTGCGCGGCGGCTCCCTCCATCCAGTTGCTGGTTGCCGCCCGGTTCCTGCAGGGAGTCGGCGGAGCGCTGCTGACACCGGCGAGCCTGGCCATCATCGACGCGGTCTTCGATCCCGAGGACCGCAGCCGGGCGATAGGAGCATGGGCAGGCCTGACCGCGGTCGCGGCCGCCATCGGCCCGTCCGTCGGTGGATACCTCACCGGCGCCCTGTCCTGGCGCGCGGTCTTCCTGGTCAATCTTCCGGTAGGAGCCTTCGTCATCGTCGCCGCCGTCGCCCGGGTGCCCGAGACCCGCGACCCCACCCGGGCGGGCGGCCTGGACCTGCCCGGCGCCACGCTCGCCGCGCTGGCGTTGGCCGCCCTGTGCGTTGCCCTGATTCAAGCCTCCCAGGGCCTCAGCCCAACGGTGATCATCGCCGCGGCTACGGCGCTGACCGCCGCGGCAGCCTTCGTCACCGTAGAGCACCGCAGCGCCCATCCGATGCTTCCGCTGAAGCTATTCCGCTCCCGCCAGTTCGCCGCCGCCACCACGCTGGCGCTGGTCACCTATGCCGCCCTTGGGGGCGTGATCTTCCTGTTCGTCGCATTCCTGCAGATCACACTCGGCTACACCGCCCTTCAGGCAGGTGCCGCCACTTTGCCGATCACCGTGCTGATGATGATCGGCTCCCGCCCCGCGGGTGCGATCGCCCAGCGCATCGGCCCGCGCATCCCGCTCACCGCCGGAGCCGTCCTGACCGGCACCGGGCTTCTCCTGATGGCGCAGATTCACGCCGGCGACCGCTACCTCCCCGCAGTGCTGCCCCCGCTGACCGTCTTCGGACTGGGCCTCGCCGCACTGATTACCCCGATCACCGCCACCGTGCTGGCCAGCGTCGACCGGGAGCACGCCGGAATCGCCTCCGCCGTCAACAACGCGCTCTCGCGCCTCGGCCAGATGATCGCGGTGGCGGTCCTCCCCCTCGCCGCCGGTCTTTCCGGTGCGGCATTTACCAACCCGGCCGCCATGGCAGCCGGATTCCCGATCGCCATGACGGTCGCTGCCGCCGCCTCGTTCGCAGCAGCCCTGCTCGCCTGGGCCACCATCCGCAGCGACGCCCTCGGCCCACGCGGTATCCGAGAACCACGCCAGCCGCTGCCACCGGCTCTCCGCCGCCACTGCGCGGTCGCCGGAACCCCGCTCACCCCGACCCCCAGGAAGGTCTAGCGGCAGCCCCGTCAACGGCGCGCGAATCACCAGGATCCGGTGACGGCCGCTCACCAGCCTGGCGGCAAGCCTGGATCCATCGCAAAGGTACGGCCGCAGGGGACGTGCCCCAGACTTGCAGGGAGATACCGTGACATCACCAGCCTCCGGCGCCAGCAGCGCCGCAGACCTGCCCGACTACGCGCCGATCCCCCGGCCCGCGCTGGGCCCGGCCCTGAACGAGCAGGGGTATTACGTCGGGCGGGTCGAGCGGAATCTGTACTGGGTCACCGACGGCGTCTACCAGTCGGCGTTCTTGACCACCGACGACGGCGTCGTCCTGTTCGACGCGCCCCCGACCATCGGGGGCAACCTGCGCCGGGCGGTGGACGAGATCACCGCCGCCAACGGCGTCACCAACCGGGTGACCCACCTGGTCTACTCCCACCACCACGCCGACCACGCCGGCGCGGCCTCCCTGTTCGGCGGGGACGTGACCCGCGTCGGGCACGAGGAGACCCGGCGGCTGCTGCTGCGCGACAACGACCCGGACCGCCCGGTGCCCGAGATCACCTTCGCCGACCGCTACACCCTGCAGGTCGGCGGTGAGCGCGCCGAGCTGGCCTGGCACGGCCCCAACCACACCCCCGACAACATCTACATCCACTTCCCCGGCCACGACACCCTGATGTTCATCGACGTCGTCAACGCCGGGTGGGTGCTCATATACAACCTCAACCTGTCCGAGGACGTCATCGGGTACATGGGCGCCCCGGCCATCGCGCTGGACTACCCGTGGACCCACTTCATCTCCGGCCACCTCGGCCGGCTCGCCACCCACGACGACGTCGCCATCCACCAGCAATACATCGCCGACATCGAAGCCAGCGCCAGAGAAGCGCTGACCTCGATCGACCCGGTGCCCTTCTACGTCGCGGGCGGGCAGAACGTCTGGGCCGGGGTCAAAGCCCACCTCGACGCCGTCACCGAACGCGCGGCCGCCCCCATCATCGCGAAGTACACCGGCGTGCTGGCCGCCGCGGACATCGAGGTTTTCACCAGGACCACCACGTTCCAGATCATGCAGTCGCTGCGCCTCGACCACGGGGTCACCGTTAGCGGCCCGGCGGTCCACCCCTGACCAACGCACCCGGGGCCTGACAAAGAGCCGGCCCCGGGTGCGGGTCTGGCTGACGAGCTCGCCGCGGCCGACGCGCCGCCCTGATCATCGACACAGGAGGCTATCCGGCTATGAAGGTGGCACTCACCGGTGCAACCGGATACATCGGGTCCCACGTACTGACCGAACTGCAAGACCACGGCCACGAGGTGACCGCGCTCGTCCGCGGTGACACCCAGGCGGACCTCGCCGCCGCCCGCGGCGCCAAGGCGGCCGTCGTCGATCTCTACGACCGGCCAGCAGTGGCAGCCCTGCTGGAGGAGGCGGACGGGGCCATCCACACGGCCAGTCCCAACGACGCCACCAGCGCAGACCTGGATTCCGCGGTGGTTGATGCAGTGATCGCCGCGTTCGCCGGCGCCGGCAGGCCCTACCTGCACATCAGCGGCGCCTGGGTCTACGGCGACAACACCGCCATCACCGAGGGGTCTCCCTTCCATCCGCCTGCCCTGGTGGCCTGGAAGGAGCCGATCGAACGCCGGGTCCTCGGCACGGCAGGCATGCGCGGAGCCGTGATCGTCGCCAGCACCGCATACGGGGACGGCGGTGGAGGGACCACTGGGGTGCTGCTCGCTTCCCCTCGCGACGACGCCGGGAACTTGATCATGATCGGCACTGGGCAGCAGCACTGGTCGACGGTCCACGTCGCGGACCTGGCCGATGCCTTCCGGCGCGTCCTGGAAGACGGCTTCGCCCGCGGCCGCTACGTGATCGGCAACGGAGCGAACCCGACCGTCGCCGAACTGACCGAAGCGGCCGCCGTCGCCTGTGACGCCCTAGGAGCGATCCCCGGTTCCGAGGAGGAGGCCCGGGCGCGCCTCGGCGGCTGTTTCGCCGAAGTACTGCTACTCGATCAGGGCACTGACGCGGCTAAGGCCCGAGCCGAGCTCGGCTGGTACCCGTCCCACCCCACACTCACCGACGAGTTCCGCCACGGCAGCTACCGCAAGTGACAGGCAGCTGACCGGCCACCAGGCACTGCGCGACCTGGACGGCGTCGGCGCCTGACCCAGGCACCAGCGGTTCTGCTGCCGCTGGTCAGAAGGAGAACGACGATGACAAGCTCCGCCCAGCCCGATGCCCTGGCCCGCCGCGGCCCCGGCGCGGCGCCTGCCCGGGCTGGCCGGGTCCGGGTGCCGGCGGCGCGCCGGCCCGACAACCACGTCATCGTCGTGTTCGGGGCGACCGGCGACCTGGCCCGGCGCAAGCTGCTGCCGGGGCTGTTCCATCTGGCCGCGGCGGGCCTGCTGCCGGACAGGTACCAGATCATCGGCTCGTCCCGTAGGACATTGACCGACGATCAGTTCCGCGAGCTGGCCCGTGAGGCGGCCGCCGAATTCGGCACCAGCCAGCCCACCGGGGCGGTCTGGCAGGCGTTCCAGGAGCGGCTCTCGTTCGCCAGCGCGGACCCCGCCCGGACCGGCGCGCTGGCCGGGGCGGTCGCGCGCGCGGAGAAGGAGATCGGCGGCACGCCGATGCGGCTGTTCCATCTGGCCGTCCCGCCGGCCGCGTTCGAGTCCACGGTGGCCACGATCGGCGCCGCGGGCGTGGCCCGCGGTGCGCGGGTCATCATCGAAAAGCCGTTCGGCACCGACCTGGCCTCGGCCCGCACCCTGAACCACACCCTGCATGCCCTCTTTGACGAGTCCCAGGTGTTCCGGATCGACCATTTCCTCGGCAAAGAGTCCGTGGACAACATCGTGGCCTTCCGGTTCGCCAACGGCCTGTCCGAGCCGGTGTGAAACCGCAA
>Ga0182038_10002113_pt1 | contig 10399 bp, 12 predicted proteins | sample sta12Can44000108_FD_125976 | JGI IMG/M metagenome (GOLD analysis project Ga0182038, IMG submission 125976) | Lab enrichment of tropical soil microbial communities from Luquillo Experimental Forest, Puerto Rico - statanox.12C.anox.44.000.108 | ecosystem: Environmental > Terrestrial > Soil >...
GGCACCATTCCGGCGGCGCTGCTGGTCAATGCCGCACTGCCGGTGAATTCGGTCGGCGACCTAATCGCGCTCGCCAAGAAAAAGCCCGGCGACGTCAAGTTCGGCACTGCCGGCGTCGGCACCGCGCTGCATATCGCGGCCGTCGAGCTCGAGAACCTCACCGGCACGCAGGTGACGGCAGTGCACTATCGCGGCGCAGCGCCGGCGCTGACCGACGTGATCGCCGGGCACATCGACGCGGTGATCATGGGGCCGTCGGTAGCGCTGAGCTCGGTCAGCGCCGGCAAGCTCAAGATGCTGGCCTTCGGCAGCAACAAGCGCGTGCCGCAGTTTCCCGACGTGCCGACCATTGCCGAGACCGTCCCGGGCTACGAGGCGAGTGTGTCGTTCGGGCTGTTCGCCACGGCCGGCACGCCCGCCGGCATCGTCCGCAAGATCAACGCCGACGTGCAGAAGATCGTCGGCGATGGCGATTTCCAGAAGAAATATCTCGATCACTTCGCGGTCCAGCCGATCCCCGGCCCGCTCGACGCCTATGCCGATTATTTGCGCAAGGATTCGGCGAAATGGGGCAAGGTCATCGATGCAGCGCACGTGACGATCGACTGACGTATCGCCTTGATCGTCGAAGGCCTCCCCGCCGGCGGGGTCTTGTGCCGCGGCAAGCTTGATGATTGAAAGCTTGCGAGCCGAGCCGCTCAGGGAGGGTGAATTGACGACGATTCCGAAAGTTCTGCACGAACACATCAACACGGCCTATCCGGCCCATGTCTGCCTGGTCGGCACCGCTCTGCCGAACGGCTATGCGCAGATTACCCCGCGCGGCAGCACGGCGGTGTTCGACGACGAACACTTTTCGCTGTGGGAGCGCGGCCGCGGCTCGACCACGGCCAGCCTCGCCGATGGCACCAAGGTCACCATCTACTTCCGCAAGCCGCCGTTGCGCGAATCCGGTTTGCTGCCGCGCGGCGGCATCGCGCGCTTTTACGGCACCGCGAAGATCTACAAGTCCGGCCCGGTCTACGAGGAGATCTGGAACCGGCTGATCGAGCCGGAGAAGAAGGGCGACCCGGAGAAGAAGGGCTTTGGCGTGCTGATCAAGGTGGAGCGGGCCGAAGATCTAAGCGGCGCCGCGCTGGCGATCTGACGGTCGCGATAGCTGTGATTGTGGGGATAGCCAGTTGAGGGGAAAGATGGGGATTCGTCTTGGCCGGGTCGGGCACATCGGCATCCATGTCAGCGACATGGACCGCGCGGTCGCGTTCTACCGCAAGGTGCTGGGCCTGAAGGTTACCGGGCGCTGGGGGCCGCCCGACTTCGGGCGTCCGATCTGCTTCATGCGCATCAACGACAAGCACCACGACGTGGTGCTGTTTGAGCTGTCGGAGGTCGCAAGGAAAGCTGGCATCGCATCGGTCGACTCGCGCGACCGCAAGAGCCCCGGCATCGATCACCTCGCCTTCGAGGTCGAGTCGCGCGAGCACTGGCTCGCCGCCCTCGACCACGTGCGCGCGTGCGGGGTCGAGATCGTCAGCGGCCCCTATGTGCACGGCCCCGAAGGCGGCGAGAAGTTCAAGGGCGGCAGCGGCAGCCACGCCTTCTATTTCCTCGATCCGGACGGCAACCGGCTCGAAGTCTATTGCTGGATGATGACGGTAAGCGGGCCGAGCATAGCCGCACCGGAGCCCGATCTATAGACGCCCCGCGTGGCTAATTCCTCGTCGCCTGTTCGACGACTGGACCAAGTTCCAGCGCCCGCCCTACCATCCAAAATGGCGCGACATGAATCTGCCGGCGACGGTTCCTGGTTGGACGCGCTTCAGCGTGGCTCAGGACATGCTCGACCGCATCTCGGCGCAACAGTCGAGTTTCGAGTCGTTTCTCAATACGAAGTCGCAAATGCCCACCAATGACGCCGAACGCGACGTGCTTTTCCGCGACTTCCTGCAATGGCAACAAGGAGCGGCGGCTCGTCCGAAATAATCAAACGGCAGCGCGATGTCCGTCGACCGCGAAAAACTCTTAAAGCGGCTCGCCATCACATTGAACCAGATCGCTGAAACAGCGGACGATATCGCGCGGCACCAGGCGGCGATCGCGGCTTTGAATGGAACGGCCAGGGCGCCAACCTGGCGCAGAAGAGGCTGGCCTATGCCGAGCACATGCATCAACGTCGCCGAACAGCAGCGGCTGGAAAAAGCTCTTGGCCAACGCGGCTAACCACGCCGATAAATGAAGTGGAAAACCAGCTCACCGCCACAAAAAAGAACCCCAAGCGGACTACGCGCTTGGGGCTATGAAGTTTGTTGCCTCAGCATAGGCACTTATGTGGGCTGGGCGGCCGGGTGTCGGGGGACATGGGAGCCGCCCGGCCTGGCCTAATGGGCGGCTACCTAATGCTGCGTATCCGCAGTTGCAATGCGGCTTTTTGAACGGATTGCCGTATCGAGTCCGCCCGATGGAACACGAGAACGCCCATAAGGGGTCACATTCGCATGTTGCCTTTTGTCGATCGTTGCGAGGATGGGTTCACGAAAAAAGGGGTAGGTAATGAGCACCATAAAGACGCGCGATCTTACGCGCAGCGATAAGCCGGCCGACTTCGAAGGAAATATTCGCGATTTGCCGCGGCGACAAACCGGGGCTCCGCGTCGGCCCGAGGATCCGAACGAGCAGACGGCCACACTGATTCGCCGGGTTGCCTTCGAGTCGACGCGCGAGATCGATCGATTGATCGACGATCTGCAGAAACTGCGCCAAAAGCTGGAGGTCGAAGGCAGTCGCGTTCAGCGCGATCTCGCCGATTACGTCTCTTTGAACCACTCGGTCGTTCAACTGACGCAAATCGTGTCGGACAGTATGGTTCATGTGAAAAAGTTTTCGGACGTGCCAGGCGCCGGTATGGACGGCCGCAACGCGGTCATCCTGACCGCGATCGAGCAGGAATTGGCCCGTCCTCACGAGATCGCCGCGCCGGGCTCGGGAGAGCCGTCCTAATCGGATCGGATCCTCGAAGCGACGCTTACGCCGCCTGGGCGCTGTCCGGGAGCCGGCGCGCGCGCAAGCCTGACGGCGCTTCGAGCTGTCGACCAGAAATCTGGGCCGAAATCCAGGCCCACAGCTCGACGATTTCCCGCGCGGCGCGGCCGTTACGGGCGTATTCGGTCACGCCGACGCCCGCCGCGATGGCATCCTGGAAATCCATGCGCGTCGATAGCATCGGCTCGGCCAGCACGCCGAGCTCGCTCAGCGCCTTGGCGGCCGCCTTGGCGCGCGCGCTGTGGTAGACCGGCGGACATTGGTTGAGGACGAAGGCGGCCGTGCGCTTGGCGAGGTAGGCGGCGCGGAAGGTCGCGACTGTCGCCTCGACGTCGAGAAGGCTCGGGCGCACCGGAAGCAGGCATAGATCGACCGCTTCGGTGACGTGACGAATGGCCGACGGATCGGCGCCGGCGGTATCGAAGACCGCAACCGTGAAGCCGACATCGGCAAGGCCATCGAGAATTTTCGGCAGCTGGGGCAGGCGCTCGCATTCCAACAGATCGACGATCACCCGGTTGCGCGCGTCGGCGGCCTCTCGGCGGCTCGCCCAGCGCACCAGCGAGCCTTGCGGATCGAGATCGAGCGCTATGACGTTTTCGCCGGCGCTTGCCGCGGCCACCGCGACAGAGGCCGCCAGTGTGGTCTTTCCGGTCCCGCCCTTCTGCGTGAGGAAAGCTATTGTGCGCATTCGTTCACTCCCCTAGCCCCTTTGACGAGACGGTGCCGGCTCGCCGATGGTTTTTCCGTGTTGGCATGACGCGTCTTTAGGCCGCCTTCCGGCCGAACAGCCGATTGAAAAAGCCCCGGCTTTCGCGCGGCATAATCATGGGCACCGCCTCGCCTTTGAGGCGCCGCATCACATCGCGGTAGGCGAGCGCGGGCGCGCTCGCCGCCTTGTTTAGCGTCACCGGCGCGCCGACGTTCGAGGCGCGGCGTACCTCGTCGCTTTCGGGAATGATGCCAAGGAGCGGTATTGCGAGAATTTCTATGACATCGTCGATCGCCAGCATCTCGCCGCGCGCGGCGCGGCTCGCCTGATAGCGGGTGATGAGGAGATGCTTGTCGATGCCGTCGCCGCGCTCGGCCCGCTCGGTCTTGGAGTCGAGCAGCCCGATGATACGGTCGGAATCGCGCACCGACGAGACTTCGGGGTTGGTCACGACGATCGCCACGTCGGCGTAGCGCATCGCCAAGGTGGCGCCGCGTTCGATGCCGGCCGGGCTGTCGCAGATGATCCAATCGAAAGTCGTCCGCAGCTCGGCGATGACGTCGGCGACGCCGCTTTCGGTGAGCGCGTCCTTGTCGCGGGTTTGCGAGGCCGGCAGCAGGTAAAGATTCTCCAGGCGGCGGTCGCGGATCAGCGCTTGCGGCAGCTTGGCCACGCCCTGGACGACATTGACCAGGTCGAACACCACCCGCCGCTCGGCGCCAAGCACCAGATCGAGGTTGCGCAGCCCGATGTCGAAGTCGATCACCGCCACGCGATCGCCGCTTTGCGCGAACGCGGCGCCCAGGGCGGCCGTCGAGGTAGTCTTGCCGACACCGCCCTTGCCCGAAGTCACCACCAGCACCCGCCCCGCTGCCGCAGCCGTCATCGCCTCAACCTCCATTTTCAGTCACGCCGAACCACGCCCTGTGCGTGTCGCGCCGGCCGAAGCCCGACGGTTCCGCCGCTCCGGATTTTCAGTTTTTTGCAAGTGACGGGATTCGCCCGCCAACCGAATCTATTGGTTAATAAATTGGACAACCTTGGTTAACGGAGTGTTAAGAGACCGCGCGACCGTTAACGCCTCGGATGCGGCAGGCAGACACTGCCAGCAAGGCGCTGCGAAAAATGCTTGGCGGCGCCGTGGATTGAAGGCCGAGCAGCCGGACATTTGCCCGCATTTTGCCGAGGGCGTACCCGCATTCCGACAGGAACCGCTTTTTAGCGTCGCGCTCCGCGAGTAAACGAGATTTGCGCGTCTTGCGACGGCGGTTGCGTTTGTAGCGTTGCGTAGAGTCGCGTGCGATGTTGGGGCTCGAGGGCGGCGAAGAGCTTTCGGCGATTACCGTGGTATTGCTTGTTGCATGGGCGGTGCCGCCTGCCCTTTTTCTTGGCTATGCGCGCCAAGCGCGCGCAGTCCGGCGCACCCGATCGGAATTCACGCTGTGCCGATCCGAAGCCGCCGAATTGAACCGCGCCATACGGCTGTTCGATCAGGCCCGCGGCCGGCTCGAAGAGCTGCAGCGTCCGAGCTCGACGCGGTGGCTGTGGCCGGTTCTGCTCAATCTCGACGCCGATAGCGCCGCGGACCCCGAAGAACGGCACGACCTCGAGGCCTATGCCGCGCATCTGCAGGCAACCATCCGCCAGCTCAAGCGCCGGCCGCTGCAGCGCCTTCGCTCATGGGTTCGCCTGATCAGCACGCACGACGCACTGGCCGGGGCGATTACCGTCTACTTCATCGGGCTCGCGTTCACCGTCACCGCGTCGAATTTCCTGGAGGAGGTCAGTCTGTTTCTCGCCAACGGCGCGGTGGCCGCCCTCGCCGCAATGGCGGCGCTCTTGATCTATCCAGCCAGCAGGCGCGGCTGCGCCGGCGGTACGACGTGGAATTTCACGCGTTCAGGGGCCTGGCGCGATCCGATGTCCGGCCGGCGCTCGAGGAAGTGGCGCCGGATCAAGGGGCTGCCGACGAAACTTCAAGCGAGACCGATACGGCCGGCAATTGGTCCGCCGTGCTCGGCGTGCCGCCCGCGGCCGCCATCGACGATATCAAGCAGGCCTACAAGGTGCTGATCAAGCAGAACCATCCCGACCGCGTGCACGGTATGTCGCCCGCTTTCCGGGAGCTCGCCGAGGCCGAGACCAAGCGGATCAACGTGGCCTATCAAGAGGCGCTCGCCTGCGCGCCCCAGCTCGAGCCGGAATATCACGCCGCGTGAGGCGCGGGCCGAGCCGCGGTTTAAATCTTCTCCGCCCTGTGCAGCTTCCGTGAGAAGGCGTTGGCGTCGATCGCGGCCATGGCCATGCGCAACGCCGACTCCGCGGCGATTGCGTCCACGCCGGTGACAAATCGATTTAGCGCCTTCTGATTGGCGCTCGCCATTCTTATGAGAGCCTTGCCGTTGGCACGCTCGACGCTGGCACGCCACTTCCCAGGCTCGCGCTCGAAAGCGCTGACGATAAAACTCTTGTACTCCACGACCCCACTCCCCGAGCACCATCGTACCGTCGAATGTGGCAAGCATCGGGCAGCGGCCGTCATGGCGTCCGAAAATATCCTGATGGCGTCTAAAATATCCTGGTGCGCCGGGGCGGTCCACCTTGTGGTTGTGTTGACGACTGCCACCGCGGCGTCATCGCAGCGCCTTATGGGGCGTCTGCTGCCTCGCACTTTCCTCCGTTTGAACATTCGCTGCGCCTAATTCGGCCCAGACTGCACGCTTGCATGGCGTCCGGGGCGGAAGTGCGCGGCGACGACGCCCGTGCCGGCCGCTGGAAACCGAAGAGGCCGCATGAATCGTCCGGAGGGTTTGCCACCGAACCAACGCCACCGCGAACGTGGTGCTAGCACCCGCGAATGGGCTACCGACCTCGACGCACCCAGTCAGGGCGTCGACGCGGCTTCGGACGATCCTGCGTTTTATGCCGCGGCGCCGCCGGTCGCGCCGCCAAGCTATGCGGCGACGCGCTGGAATTATCAGGTCGCAAACACAAAGCCGCCGGCCGGCAAGCGCGCGCTGCGCGCCGTTGCGCGATTTTGCTTTGCCGTTTTGATCGGTATCGGCGGTACGCTTGCCTGGCAGTCGTATGGCGATCAAGCCAGGGCCATTGTCAGGACGCAGGCGCCGTCACTGGGCTGGTTGGTGCCGGCAGCAACGGCAGTGCCGTCGGCACCGGCCGCAACGCTTCCGCAGCTGGCGGAGCAGCTTAAATCTGTGTCGCTCGATCTCGTCGTGGTGCGCCGGGCGCTGGAGCAGATCGCCGCCAAGAACGATCAGCTCGCCGCCAAGCAGGTGGAGATGGCACAGAACGTCGCGACCTTACAGGACATCGAGCAGAACGTCAGTCAGCAGCTTGCATCGGTGCTGTCGTCGCCCACGGCGCACGCCCCGCCACACAAGCCGCCTCCGCCTCAGCCGCAGCCGTCGGCATCGTCCACGCCGCCTCCCGCCGGACAATCCCCGCGCTGACACCCGGTGTCATCCTTGGCCATCAACCCGTCGCAAACCCGGTCCTTCGCAACGACGTCACCAGCGTGAAAACAAACAGCGACGCAATGATCACGATAAGCACGACACCCGATCGGCGGTTTTCGAAGTCGTTGGCGGCTGAGGGAATCCTGTTGGTCACTGTCGGCTCGACCGGCGCAGGGCTCGGCTCCCGGCGTTCGGCGGCGCGCCGCCGCGACTTTTTCTTCGCAGCCGGCAGCGTTTCCTTCGTCGCCGATGGTTGGGTCGCCGGCGGGTTGCCGAGCTGCTCACCGCCGGTCTGCGACGGAACCTCGGGCTTTGTGGCTTCGCCGTCCGGCAGCGGCGCGGCCTCGGCCGGTTTCGGCCGCGTGAACTCCAGGCTGCTCGCAACGGTCCGGTAAACGCGGCACTTGCGCCCGACCAGCGGCACCTCGCCGGTCAGCACGATCCGCGCACCGTCGTCGAGAGCCGAGCCTCTGACCGGAAACGGGATCGGTCCGCAACGCGGATTGAAAATATAGGCCGTGCCGGCGAATTGCCCGTTGTCGAAACGGCCACGGAACAACAGCGTGCCGGGATGGGCGCCGACCTCCACCATTCCCGGGCGGGGATTTTGATAGTGGAACTCCCGCGTCGCGCCGTTTTCGACCAGGGTCATCGTGGACCCGTTGTGGTCCCAGACCGAGGGCGCAGGCGGCGTAGTCTGCGTCTGCGCGTGTGCCCGCCCCTCGAGCGGCATCACCGCTATGGTGGCGCCAAATACGATGGCCGCGGCGGCCAATTGAACACGGATCATGCGATATTCAGTTCGACAGCGCGGCACGCCGGCTTCGGCGCCGCGAACTCGCACGCGCTATCGAACAACCGCGGTGATCGAAGAGCGTTTTTGTGCCGGACTCGGTTCGGAATCGCGGCGCAAAGCCGACCCGTCAAACTTCCAACACGAGTTCGCGAATTTCGACCCACGGCCGCCGGCACAGGACGGCGCGTTTGACAGCAAAAACACCTGTCCCTAGGTTCCATCGACGAAAAATATTTCGTCACAGTGATCGACGAAAACAAGGTCGCGGCTGCCGCCCGTGGGCCGGCTGCGTCGAGGGGGAGGACCGCCATGTTTGCACAAAATCGCAAAGCTGCATCCATATCCGTTGCCGCGGCGCTGTGCTGGTCGCTGTGTCTCGGGGTTCTTCCCGGTGGGCAGACGCCCGCCGCCGCGCAGGAGTGGAACTTCTACATGCATCAGTCGGCGCCGAATTTTGCCACCTCGCGCGGCGCCAGGCAGTTCACCGAGGAGATCGAGAAGGCGACCGACGGCGCGCTGAAGGTCCGCCTGCATCTCGCCGGCACGCTGCAGATCAACGCCAGCAACGTCACCCAGGCCGTCGGCGGCAACGTCGTGCAGATCGGCGACGACCTGTTCAATTCTGGAAATATCCCGGTCGCCGGCATCCCGCGGTTGCCGATGCTCATTCAATCCTACGATGATTTCGCCAAGGCCGATGCGGTGCTCAAGCCGTACGTCGAGAAAGCGTATCTGGAGAAAGGCTCGACGCTGCTCGCCTCCTACACTTATCCGCTGCAATTCATCTGGGGCCGCAAGAAGCTCGAATCGCTCGACGACATCAAAGGCCTTAAACTTCGCGTCGCGCAGCCGGAACAGGGCGAGTTCGTGCGGCGCTTCGGCGGCACCTCGATCACCATGAGTGCGCCGGAAGTGCCTTCGGCGCTCGACCGTGGCGTGGTCGATGGCATCTTCACCGCCGGCGTCGGCGCCGTGCTGTGGAAGGACCTGCTCAAATACGGCTACGTGCTGATCGTCAACGTCAACAATTCCTACTTCATCGCCAACACCGAGGCCTACGGCAAGCTCACACCGGAGCTGCAGGCGAAGGTCCGCAAGGTCGCCGCAGACACCGCGCGCTGGGACCAGGAGACGATGCAGAAGGAAGAGGCGGACTCGGTGCAAATCCTCACCGCCGCCGGCTATACATTCACCAAGGCGACGCCGGCCGAGAACAAGCGCGCGGTCGAGGCCATGACGCCGTACTGGGACGAATGGGCCAAGGCGCGCAGCCCCGACGTCGTCGAGGCGCTGGCAAAGGTGCGTACGGCGCTCGGCCGATAAAGCCCGGCGGCAATAATGGCGCAGAGCGAGCCTGGCGGCGCGCGGAGCTCCGGGCGCAAGCTCAAGGAAACCATCGTCGAGCGGACCTGCAAGCTCGCCTGCGTCGCGGCCTTGATCGCGATGCTGATCGTGATCGGCCTTGATATTTTGACGCGGTCGCTGCTCAATTTCTCGTTCGAGATTTCCGACGAGCTTGGCGGTTACCTCCTCGTCGTGATGAGCTTCGTCAGCCTGCCGGTCTGCCAGATCAGCGACAGCTTCCATCACGTCGAGCTGGTGCAGTCGCGTCTTTCGCCGTTCGGCCGCGCGGTTTCCCACGTCATCTTCGATATGCTCTCGCTTGCGTTCAGCGGATTGCTGTTATGGCAGCTCGTGCGCTTCGAGCTTTCCTCGTACCGGTTCGGCGATCACGCACCGACCTATCTCGCGACGCCGCTCTGGATACCGCAGGCCGTGATGATGCTCGGCGCGGCTGCGCTATGCTTCTGCATGGTGCGCACGCTCGCCGCCGACGTCGCGCGCTTGCGCGCCCATGACGACACGGTGGAGGACGGCCGGTGAGTCCCGACGTCCAGATCGTTGTCACCTTCGTCTTTTTTCTCGTGCTGCTGACGTGCGGCATGGCGGTGCCGTTCGCGATCGCGGTGCCGGCGATGTTCTATCTTCTGCTGCAGGGCGGCCTCACCAGCCTCAACAGCCTGGGGCTGGTGAGCTGGGGCAGCATGAACAGCTTCGTGCTGACCTGCGTGCCGCTGTTCATGCTGATGGCGGAAATCCTGCGCGTCAGCGGCCTGAGCAGCCGGATCTACGCCGGCCTGGCGAAACTGGTGGCCCGGCTTCCCGGCGGCCTTTTACAGACCAACATCGCCGGCTGCGCGGTGTTTGCGTCGGTCAGCGGCTCAAGCATTGCGACGGCCGCGTCGATCGGCGGCGTCGCGCTGCCGCAGCTGGTCCGCCGCCGCTATCACCGGCCGCTCGCCGCCGGATCGCTGGCCGCCGGCGGCACACTCGGCATCCTGCTGCCGCCCAGCTTCGGCATGATTGTCTACGGCA
>Ga0182038_10002114_pt1 | contig 10398 bp, 9 predicted proteins | sample sta12Can44000108_FD_125976 | JGI IMG/M metagenome (GOLD analysis project Ga0182038, IMG submission 125976) | Lab enrichment of tropical soil microbial communities from Luquillo Experimental Forest, Puerto Rico - statanox.12C.anox.44.000.108 | ecosystem: Environmental > Terrestrial > Soil >...
AACGACCGAGCCGGGAGCTGATTGTGAGACCGTCTCGGGCTCAGGGCTAGGGGCTTCGTGCTTCCTGGCTTGTGGCGCAAAGGGCGACACCCGGTCGGAGGTGTCATTTTCTTCCTTTTCTAGTTGCGCTATTGCGGGCTTGGCGGCGTCCGGACCAAGCCTCGGCCGCAAGGGCGTTTCCTTCGCGGGAGCCTGCTCGCTGAGAGGCTCGCGACGCAGAAAGGTCGAGCCAAACAGCACCGCGGCCAACCCCACCGCGGCGGCCGTTACCCCTAGAACCAAGCGGTGCTTCGGCTCCGCCGCGGACGCCTCCATCGGCGCTGCTATGAGCGGAGGGGAGGACTGCTGCTCGAGCCACGACACGACGCGACCTGCGGTCCAGCGCCTTTGGGGATCCTCTTGGAGGCAGTTGCGTGCGATTTCGACAAACGGCGACGCCAGACTCTCCGGTAGCAAGAGTTGGTTGTGGCCTGTTCTGTCCCGCACTGGAAGACGTTGTGTCAGGACCTCCACCATAGTCATGGCCAGCGACCAGACATCCCCGGCCGGTGAGATCACCCCGTAGGCTCGTTCGGGCGGATCGTAGGGGCTCGCATTCCAAGGAGTCTCGATCGTGTCTCCAAGGCGGCGGAGCCCGTCGCTCGAGATTTTGATCTGATCGTTCACGGCCATGATATTGGCGGGTTTCAGATGGCCGTGGACGAAGCCCTCGCCATGAAGGTACGAGAGCGTTCCCAAAACCGTGGTCAGAACCTCGCGCGTTTCCGCGGCGGTAAGCGGCCTCTCGGAAACGACTTGCGCCAGATTCTCGGGAGCGTACTCCATTACCACGTAGATCAGAGACTGTCCGTCATGCGGGCACACTCCTACCTGAGAGATCGCGATCAAGCCTGCATGACCGAGACCTGCCCCGGATTCCGCATGGTCCTGTTCGACACCTGCCTTGTCCGGATCGACAGCGATTAGTTTAACGGCGGCTATTTTCGGTTCAGGTTGGCCGTATTCGGTTCGAAACACGGCACTAGAACCGCTACCACCCAGGTATTGCCTCAGGGGCAACCTGCTGTCGAGGACCTGGCCTTCCCACAGCCTCCAAGCCTCGCTCATTGGCAAACTGGGCCTCTACGTTATTGTAGCGGGCAAACCCCCTCCAGGTATATTCTGATTTCGATGGCAGCGACACGGCGGGATTTTCTGATGCGGGTCGCCGGGGCCGGCGGGTATTCGGCTACCTTCGTGACCCTACAAACGCTGGGGCTGGTGCCCCTCGCGGTATCGGCGGCCCCGAAGCTGCAACTCGCCCCGGGCGCTGGCAAAGGCATCAAGGTCGTAGTGTTGGGCGCTGGGATCGCCGGTTTGGTGTCGGCCTATGAGATGGGTAAAGCTGGATTCCAGTGCACAGTTCTCGAGGCGCGGGATCGTCCCGGCGGCCGCGTCTGGACTGTGCGGGGCGGAGATATTGTCGATTCCATCGGGGAGGCCCGCCAGATCGCCAGTTTCGCCGGTGGCAACTATTTCAACGCCGGCGCTGCTCGCATCCCTTCGATTCACAAAACGATCCTGGGGTACTGTAAGGACTTGGGAATTGCGCTGGAAGTCGAGATTAATAGCTCGCGCAGCACCCTGTTGGTGAATGATCGAGACTTCGGCGGAAAGCCGGTCGAGCAGCGGCAGGCCATTAACGACACTCGTGGGCACGTCTCGGAGTTGCTGGCCAAGTGCGTTACACGAGGCGCTCTGGATCAAGAGCTGACTGGGGAGGATCGGGAACGGATGCTCGGCTTTCTGCGCGCCTATGGTGACCTCACCAGCGGACTGGTCTACGAGGGCTCCGAACGCGCCGGCTTCGCCCGTCCGCCCGGAGCGGGTTCCGATGCCGGCGAGTTGCGCCCCCCGCTCGACCTGCACACCCTGCTCGACGCCAGATTCTGGAACGCCATGCTCTTTGAAGAAGGCCTGGACTACCAAGCGACCATGTTTCAGCCCGTGGGTGGCATGGACCGCATTCCGTATGCCTTTGCCAAAAAGCTTGGCAGAGTCGTGCAGTACGGTTCTCCGGTCAAACAGATTCGCAAGACGGCCAACGGCGTGAGGGTGATTTACAGCCAACGAAGAGACGACAAGGCCATCGAGGCCGATTACTGCATCTGCGCGCTCCCGGCGACGATACTCCACTCGATTCCCAATGATTTTGCGCCGCGAATCCGCAGAGCGGTGGCTGCCACAGTTTACGCCGACAACTACAAGATTGCCTGGGAGTCGAAGAGGTTTTGGGAAACCGACTTCAATATCTACGGCGGCATATCCTGGCTGAGCAGCGGGCCGGTCGGCCTGGTGTGGTATCCGAGCGGGGGACTCTTTAGCGAGACTGGAGTAGTGCTCTCGGGTTACGGGCCGGAGGGGGCGACCGAATTCGGCAGTCTGCCGGCCATGGAAGCAAAGCTCAACGCCTCTCGAGCCGCCGTTGGCAGACTGCACTCCGGCTACGATCAGCACCTGCGCAATCCGATTTACGTGAGCTGGGGCAAGATCCCCTACAACCAGGGTTCCTGGGTTCGAGGCTTCTCACACCCGGATGGGAACGAGGGCAACTACTACGACGGCCCATACCGGGAGTTCATCGAGCCGGACGACCGCATCTATTTCGTCGGCGATCATTGCAGCCACATCAATGCTTGGATGGAAGGCGCCGTGTTGTCGGCACACCGCGCCCTGGAAATGATGGGCGAGCGGGTCAGGGCCGAGGGTCGGGCGCGCGCAGCGAATTAATCGAGGGGCTTGATCCGGATGTTCTTGTAATAAACCGTGCTGCCCGCATCATGCGCCTGCAGCGCGATGGTGCCGGCGCCGATACGGCGGCCGGGAAAGTCCTTTGTGCCATTCCAGCCCGGGGGTTCGGTCCAATGCGCGACCACCTTGTCGTTCACCTTGACCGTGATGCTGTCGCCTTCAACGAGGATGTCTTCGCTGAACCACTCCTGGTCTTTGGCTACCTCGGAGGTGTTGTCAGCAACTTCGTAGAGGCTTCCGGTCAGCCGTGGGTCGCCTGGGTAAGTGTTGTTGACTTGCACCTCGAAACCCTTGCCTGGCCAGCCGGTCTCCTGATATTCGGTTTGTATGTAAACGCCGCCGTTCGACTTGGGCAGCGTCAGGATATCCACCTTCAGCTCGAAGTTCCGGAAGGTGTGCCGGTGGAAATCGCCGACGTAAAAGCAGTGGCTGCGGGGGCCGTGCGCCACAATCGCTCCCTCCTTTACCGAGAACGTGTCGGGGTGCTCGCTGGCCTTCCAGCCGGTCATATCCTTGCCGTTGAAGAGCGGGACGAAGCCGTCGTCGGCAGCCACTAAGGGCACGACCGCGAGCAACATCAGCGAGCAGTATCTTTTCATCGCAGATCACTCCGGGTGAGGGCGTAATCGATCGCCGTTTGCGGGACTTTGAACTCGGTCATCCCCTTGTTACCCAGGTATCCAAGTTCCTCGACCCCGGCGGCGCTCGTGTAATAGGCATCGACGGTCATGCGGCGGGCCCACTCAAAAAACCGAATGCCCGCCGCCAGATCCCGAGTGCTGTTGCGGCGGTAGGCGATTTGATCGAGCAGCGCGGCCCGGTCGGCTGGACGTGCGGCGAGGAAGGTCGCCTTTGCGCGGTGCTCCATAGTGTCGTCGAGCCAAGCCAGGCCGCCTGTGTAGATTGCCGCCAACTCCCGGTTCTGGCTCGAAAGCAAGTCGATAAATGCAGCGGCTTGGCCCTTCGCCGCGCCGGGCACGATCAGCTCGCACAGCATCTCAAGCGAGCTGAACTCACGAGCGGTGAGCGCCTTGGGCTGATAAACGCCGCCGGAACCCGCCCTTTCTTTGGCGACGGCCTGGTGGACGTGTTGTGCCGGTCTGGCCGCGAGAGGGCCGGCTAGAGCCGCCGCCGCGATCTTCCGGAGCATCTCCCGCCGCGTCGATCTAAACATTGCCCTTCCTCATTTCCTCGGCCAAGTACTCTGCCGTGCGCCACGCCAGCGCGGTTATCGTGAGAGTGGGGTTCTTGTCGGGATTGCTGACAAAGGGAGCCGCATCCGCCATGAACAGATTCTTTACATCGTGCGCCTGGCAATACTTGTTGAGGACTGATCGCGACGGCTCATCGCCCATACGCGCGGCGCCCACTTCGTGAATGATCTCGCCGCCGGCGGAAATCTTCTCGGAGGCGGGCCCCGAACGCCGCCCCGTCACGCGGCCGCCCATGGTTTCGACCAGGGCGGTGAAGGTCTCCTCCATGTGCTCGACTTGTTTCAGTTCGCTGTCGCTCCATTTGAAATGGAAGCGCAGCACGGGGATGCCCCACCGATCCACCACATTGGGATCGATCTCGCAAAAGGTCTCCGCATTGGGGATCATCTCGCCGCGCCCGGAGAATCCTACGTGCGTGCCGTAGTCGTCAGAGATGGCTTTTTTGAGCGATTCGCCGTAGCCCTCGTGTTGCGCGCAGACTCCCTGGAAGCTACCCACTCCGGGCATGCCGTAGCCGCCGCCGAGTTCGATGTGGTAGCCGCGCGGGAAATCGAGTTTCTTGTCCCACAGCCACCACGGCATATAGAGATGAGCGCCGCCCATACCGTCGGAATCGTAGCGCGGCAGGCCCACCAGCGCCGGTACCTGGCCTCCCAGGCTGAAGCCGACGCTGTCGGTGAGATTGCGCCCGACCTGACCGGAAGAATTCGCGAGGCCGTTGGCGTGCCGCGGCGCGCGCGAGTTCAGCAGCAGGCGGACCGATTCGCAGCAGCTTGCAGCCAGCACCACCGTACGGCAACGGATCTCGTGTTCGCTGCGTGTGGTCTTGTCGATGTAGGAAACGGCCGTTACCTTGCCGGTCTCATCAGTGATCAGTTCCCGCGCCATGGCGTTCGTTATCAGGTTCACACGGCCGGTTTTCAACGCTGGGAAGATCTGCACCTGGCTCGAAGAATAATTTGAGGCGGTGACGCATCCGCGCCCGCATTGCCCGCAGTAGTGGCAGGCCGGGCGACCGTTGGTCGGCTTGGTGATAATGGCGAGCCGATTGGGGATGCACGGGATTGCCAGCCGGTCCGCCGCCTTTTTGATGAGAGCTTCGTGAACCCGCGGCGGCGGGCAGGTCTGGAAAATTCCGTCAGGCGCGCTGCGAATGCCTTCCTTCGAGCCGGTCACGCCGATGAAGCTTTCGACCTTGTCGTAATAGGGCGCGAGCTCGTCGTAGGAAATCGGCCAGTCGGTGCCGATGCCGTCGCGCGTGTAGGGCTTGAAATCGTAGTCGGCGAAACGCAGTGAGATGCGGCCATAGTGATTCGTACGCCCGCCCAGGATGCGCGACCGGAACCACATGAATTTGCTGCCCTCGGCGCTCGTGTAAGGCTCGCCGTCGAGTTCCCAACCGCCGGCATGCGCCGAAAACCAGCCAAAGGGGCGTCCTCGGCCGAAATAGCTGGCTCCGCCTTCACCCGAGCCGCGATGGGGCACATCGTAAGGCCACATATGCTCCTTGAAATCCTTGAGGGGGTTGAGCATAGGACCAGCTTCAAGCAGAGTGACATTCACGCCGAGGTCCGTGAGGACCTTGGTCACCGTTCCACCACCCGCGCCCGACCCGATCACGACGACGTCGGCGGCCGGGCGCGGCCGGATGATTTGAAACATCCCCAGATTATACTGACAACGATTGCCGATGGCGACGGGCCGGTCGTATCTCAGCGGTTCGTCATGACTGTCGGAGTGGTGCGGTCGAGAGGACTTGAACCTCCACGGGGGTTGCCCACATGCACCTCAAGCATGCGCGTCTGCCAATTCCGCCACGACCGCGTGATCGCCAAACCATTGGGAACCAACTAACTCCTTATTTCTTGGCTGGGGCCGGGGGCGTGCCAGGCTGGGCCGGGCCGCTCGTCGGGACCGGCGCCGGGGCTGGCGCGGGAGCTGCCGGTTTTGGCGGCGCCGTCTTTGCCGGCGCTTTCTTCGTTGTTCGCTCTTCCAACACCGACGTGCCTAAGCCCGCGTTCCGCGTAGCCATGATCGAGAGCGTCAATGACGTCACCATAAAAGCCACCGCGGAGATCGTGGTGGCTTTCGATAGCAGCGTGGCCGAGCCGCGCGGGCCGAAGGCGGTCTGCGAACCCATGCCGCCAAACGCACCAGCCAAGTCCGCCGCCTTCCCGCTCTGCAGCAAAACGACAATGATCAGGAAGATGCAGACAATTACATGAACCGCTAACACAAGGTAATACATTGCGTTCTTCCAGTATAGCCTATGGTGATGGCCGACCGATGCCGCTAGGCCGAGGGGGTCCGCGGTCGAGCGTAATCGAGGAACCGATCCATGCCCTCGTAATCGCGGGGGCCCAGCTCATGCACGATGCGGTGAGTCAGGTACTCGCGGACCAGATCGCGAGGAATCTCGCGGCGGCCCGATTCAGCCGCCACAATCTCCTCAATGCGTTCGCGGCCGAACCGGCAGGACTGCTGAAATGCGTCCACCACCCCCGGCGTGATCACGCTCTTTCGACCGGCCCATACGGCGAAGACAAATGGTAGTCCCGTCATCTCGACCCATTCCTTACCGAGGTCGTAGACGTAGTAGGGCAGGCGCGACGGTTCGATGCGCAAAGCTGGGTCGCCGATGATTAAGGCGGCGTCGGCGATGCGCAGCATGGCGTCCAGGTCGGGAGTGTGGGCAATCAACTCCGGCTCGGCGGCAAAGCGGCGCTCAAGCAGCACCCGCGCCAGCTGCACGGAGGTGCGCGAGCTAGAGTCCACAGCAAGGCGGTGGATTTCGCCGGCCGGCCGCGCCGAGACGAGAAGAATGCTGCGTACCGGGCCGTGACAGGCGATTCCAGCGCCGGGAATGACCTCGAGAGACTGCCGCGTCAGCTCAAACGATGGAATGATCCCGATGTCGGCGGCGCCCGAGGCTAGCTGGTCAGCGCACCCTGCCGGAATCTGAAAATCCAGATCGAATAACCCTCGTTGCGGACCGTGCAGCATTCCCCAAACCAGAGGCGTGGTGTTCAGGTAACTCACGGCACAAACACGGAGGCGGGGAGTGTTGGGCTGAGGCATTTTTCAGTGTAGCAGCGATCGGCCGCTAGGCAGGCTAGTCCCCGTGAACGGAATGGCGGCGGATGGTGCGGGCCTTGCCGGTGGCCTCATCCACGTCCACGATGACAGCGTGCAGTTCCGGCCCCTGCCGGGATGCTTCCATGCGCACCGGCAACCCCGTCAGAAAGCGGTGCACGATGATCTCGGTTTCCACGCCGATCACCGATTGGTAAGGGCCGGTCATGCCGCAATCGGTCTGATAGGCGGTGCCGCCGGGTAGGATGCGGGTGTCGGCGGTGGGAACATGCGTATGCGTCCCCACCACGGCGGAGACGCGGCCATCGAGGTACCACCCCATGGCGATCTTCTCGCTCGTCACCTCAGCATGAAAATCCACGAACCGGATCTTGATCGACGGATCGAGGTTATCGAGAAGCTGGTCGGCCTTCCGAAAGGGGCAATCCGTGACCGGCATGTAAGTGCGCCCCTGCAAGTTGATCACGGCGCATTCGACGCCGTTGCGCGCACGGACCACAATCACGCCGCACCCGGGAGCGTCGGGATAGTTGGCGGGACGCAGCAGCCGCGGCTGTCGTTTGAAATACTCATACACGTCGCGCTTATCCCAGACGTGGTTGCCGGAGGTCAACACATCCAGGCCCATCCCAAGCAGTTCTTCGGCAATGGCCGGTGTAATGCCGAATCCCCCGGCGGCATTTTCCGCGTTGGCGACGGCCAGCTCGATGCGGTTGGATTGGACGATGTCTTGAAGGTGATCGGCGACGATCCGGCGGCCCGCCGAAGCAAAAATGTCGCCGATAAATAGAATATTCATTCCCGAGATTCAAAGTTAGCATGCGGACACTCTGGTATGGTCAGAAGTGATGCCCACTCACACCTCTCAGAAGCACGCCGGGCGCCGCACCGTGAGGGTGCGGCGGGTGGATCAATGCGAGACCCTTCACGATCTGTTTACGCATTGCCTGCCGGCTTTCGGCGGGGCGCACCTGCGCCGCATTTATCAGATTCTGGACCGCGCCATCGGGATCGGCTGCCCGCTGACGCTCGCCATTTCCGGGCCGGTGACAGTCTCCGGCCAGCATCAGACGTGGCTGCTGCCGATGCTGGAAACCGGATGGGTGGCCTACCTGAGCACGACCGACGCGGTTTGTTATCACGACGGCCACCGCAGCCTGGACGCCTACAAATCTGGGCCGATTCACGAAGTTTCCATCTCTAGCGATGACGCCGCGCTGCGCGCCGAAGGCACCATCCGCGTGACCGACATGGCCTTCGATGAACGCGTGCTGCTCGATCAAGACCGCTTCGTGAGCGCGGTGCTGACGCGACCCGAGTTTCAGCGGAAAATGACCGGCACCGAATTGCGTTACCTTCTGGGGAACTATTACGCCGCGCAGGAAAAGCAAAACGGCATCGCGGCCGGGTTATTATCCACCTGCCACCGCCTGGCTATCCCCGTTTTCGTTGGAGCGCCGGGGGACGGAAGCGTGTTTCTCAATTCTATGAAGCTGTGGGCCATGCGCGAAGCCGGGCTGATTCCGCAATACGGGTTCGACCTCGATGTTCACGCCGAAGTGTTCGAAGCCTGCGCCTATCACCGCTGGGGCCTGTTCGAGCACCCCTCGCACGCGATCGGCACCGTGATTCTGGGAGGCGGCGTTCCCAAGAATTTCAACTTGCAGCCCGAGCCGGCGTTGGGACAGGTGCTCGGACTCCCCGATGTGCGAGGCTACCAGTTCGACGTGCAGATTGTCACGGCCCCGGTGACGGACGGCTCGCTTTCCTCTTGCCCTCCGGCCGAGGCGGTGACCTGGGGCAAGGTGGACAAGGACACCTACCTGGAGACTACCGAGTCGATGCAAGCGGATTACTCGATGGTGATGCCGTTCCTGGTGAAGGCGTTGCTCGACAATCGCCAGCATTACGAGCGGATGGCGTTCGAGGAGGGCGAGGAAGCGCTGTTTGCGCGCGAGCCCTACGCCCGCGGTTATCTTCGCTCCCAGGCGGGTTACCGGTTGTTCGACGAACGCGAGCGCTTATGCGTACGCCTCACCGAAGATGTGCACGCCAACGCGGCATGGCTGCGCGAGAGTTTGGTGTACCCGCTAGCGCTAGCAGCCGACGAGTAGACTTCGGCGGGCGGGTAACACCGTCGCCTCCAGCCTTCAGCGCCTCAGGCGGCGCGCAAGCGAGGAGCCTTATGCCGCTCGTCAGTGGGTCATCGCGTAGACGACGTAATTCACCGCGATTCGCATGCCGAGAGCAGAGAAGCGCTCCGGATACTGCGGGTTGTCGGCGTGCTCCCAGGAGTCGCCCAGGTCCATGTTGAAGCACATGGCCACCATGATGCGGCCTTTGTCGTCAAAGATTCCCCGCCAGTGGGGTACCTTGCCGTCTTTTTCGTAGATCCGGCCGGAGTACAGGTATTGCGCTCCCGGCACCTGATAACGATCGTCCAAATCGTACACCGTGTGAAAGATCGCATCGCCGTTCGGGATCTCCACAATCGGGCGATCCGGAAAGACCTTGCTCATGCTGGCCACAAAGACTGCCCACTCGTCGGTGCCGTGGAAATCGTCGGTCATGAAGAAGCCGCCACGCAGCAGGAATTCGCGCAAGGCTTGGACCTGAGGGTCGGTCAGCTTCCAGTGGCCTACTTCCACCCCGTAAAGCCACGGCCAATCGTACTGGTCGCCTTCGTCGAGGTTCACCGGCTGCTCGACCGAACGGACATGGATGCGCGTGAGCCGCCGGATCGCCTGGGAGACATGCCGGTCGGACCGTGGGTAGTCGATGGTCCAGTTGGAAGCGCCCTCGGTCCAATTCGGGTTGGCGAAAAAGCCGTAGTTTGGCATCGGTGGATACATCAAGCGTGCAAAGGCCCACTCGGTTTTCTCGTTCCAATCGGGCGGCACCGGAAAATTCTCGTATTCCACGCCGGGGTATTGGCGGAACGGGCGTTGAAACGCGTACAGCACGCCAGCGCCAACCAGACAGCCGAACACAACAAGGTGGACCCTTGCCAAGGTCATACGAGTGAGTGGCGCTTTTTCGCCCTCCTACCATCATAGCGGGCCGGGAGCCCGATTCTCAGTGGGTCATCGCGTAGATTACTGAGGGTTGTCGGCGTGTTCCCAGGAATCGCCCAGGTCCAGGTTTGTGGCATATTGCCACCATGAGCCGCCCTTTGCCGTCGTAGATGCCCGGCCAGCGAGGCGTTACGCCATCTTGCACATAGGTGCGGCCGGACTCCCGCTTGTGAAACTACAGCGGCGGCGGGGTCCTCGATTGTGTCGGGAGCCGAATGCAGAATGGA
>Ga0182038_10002115_pt1 | contig 10394 bp, 6 predicted proteins | sample sta12Can44000108_FD_125976 | JGI IMG/M metagenome (GOLD analysis project Ga0182038, IMG submission 125976) | Lab enrichment of tropical soil microbial communities from Luquillo Experimental Forest, Puerto Rico - statanox.12C.anox.44.000.108 | ecosystem: Environmental > Terrestrial > Soil >...
CCGCGGTTTACTTATTGCAACCAATATCATGCTGAAATATTATGATATCGTTCGCCAGCAGAGTTATGCAAAAACCCTACAACACTCTATAGAAGTTTCTCAACAAAAGTTAGACATTGTAAAAGCACAAAAAGAAATAGGCGTATCTAACAATGCAGATTTATTTCAATCTCAATTGGATCTTAACGCACAGGTACAGGCATTAGAAACACAACAGCTTATCATTACCCAGGGTAAAACAGATTTATTAACACTGCTTACTTTAAAAACAGATTCTACCGTTTTAATAGAAGACAGTATTATGGTAGATAAAACACTTACGTTAGATTCTATCATTAACAACCTGTATGTTAATCCGGATATTATTGCAGCAGATAAACAAATTCGTATTAACGAACTGTTACAATCCGAGGTAGATGCATTACGTTATCCAACGGTAAATGTAACAAGCGGTTTCGGTTATTCACGTTCGCAAAATGCAGCAGGAAGCATATTATTTAATCAAAACTTAGGGCCTTATGTTGGATTAAATTTTGCACTGCCTATTTATAATGGTTCCATTTATAAAAAGCAATCACAGGTATCTACCATCAATACCAATATTTCTAAGCTTGTGAAAGATACACTGGTATTGGGTTATACGTCAAGTGCCGTTAAAACTTGGCAGGCATATATTTCTAATTTAAAACAATTAGAAACACAACAAAAAAATTACGAGCTCTCCATACAATTGGTAGATTTGGTTTTGCAGCGTTTTAAACTACGCCAAGCCACAATTGTTGATGTTAAAAATGCACAACAAACTTTCGAAAATGCGGCATATTCGCTGGTTAATATTTCTTATGCTGCCAAAGCATCCGAGATACAATTAAGGAAATTAGCTAATAAGTTGGTTTTTTAATTTTATGTAGCCGGCTGCTGTTTTTCATAGCATCGGCTGTTGCGTCGCACACTTCGGCTTTTTTGTTTTACAGAAAGCAACTAAGATTACAAAGAAATATTTTCTTTAAAAAATTAATTATACTTAGTGGCTTTGTATCCTTTGCTTCTTTGTGTGAAAAAGCCGAAGTGTGCGACGCAACAGAACCGTCATGTTTCTACAATAGCTTGTAATAAAAAATCATTCCTCTTTTCAAGACTTCAATTCAATACCTTTATCCCATGCAAATCCAATCTAAATTACCAACAGTTGGTACTACTATTTTTACCGTAATGAGTTCGCTTGCCATAGAGCATAAAGCCATAAACCTTGGGCAGGGATTCCCTGATTTTATGATGAGCGAAGAATTAACCAATCTTGTAAATGCCGCAATGAATAAGGGTTTTAACCAATATACCCACATGAACGGTTATCCTTTATTACGTGAGCGGTTAGCTGAAAAATTTGAAAAAACATATAAAACAAAAATTAATTCTGATACGCAAATTACAGTAACACCCGGTGGTACTTATGCCATTTATACTGCACTTACAACCGTATTGCAACCCGGCGATGAAGTAATTGTTTTTGAACCTGCATACGACAGTTATATCCCTAACATAGAAATTAATGGAGCAATGCCTGTTTTAATTTCTTTGCAATATCCCGATTATTCCATTCCGTGGGAAGAGGTAAAAACAAAAGTAAACAGCCGTACAAAAATGATTATGGTTAATACGCCACATAACCCAACAGGAATGGTGTTAAATGAAAATGATATTGAACAATTAAGAAGCATTGTTGCAGGAACCAATATTTTTATTTTAAGCGATGAAGTATATGAACATTTGATTTACGATAACCTGCAACATCAATCTATTTTACGTTATCCAGATCTATTGGAAAGAAGTTTTGTTTGTTTCTCGTTTGGCAAAACATATCATTGCACCGGATGGAAATTAGGTTATTGCGTTTCATCACCGGAATTGATGAAAGAATACAGAAAAGTACATCAGTTTAATTCGTTTTGTTGCGATACACCGAAACAAGTTGCACTGGCAACTTATTTACAAAACGAAGATGCTTATTTAGCGCTTGGAAAAGTCATTCAACAAAAGAGAGATTATTTTCGTGAATTGATGAAAGCCACGCCATTTAAGCTTATCCCATCACACGGCAGTTATTTTGAATGCTATAGCTATGCCGGCTTTTCTGACGAAAACGATTTTGATTTAGCCGTTAGGTTAACGAAAGAAAAAGGTGTTACGGCCATTCCGCTTTCATCATTTTATAAAAATAAAATTGATAATAAAGTATTACGCTTTTGTTTTGCCAAAAAGGAAGAAACCTTACAGCAAGCTGTTGAGCGGCTTACAGTATAAAAAGAACCCCGCTTTTTAGCGGGGGTTCCAAAATATTTTTTACCATTGATTATCTCCGTCAATTAATCTCCCTAAACCACCCAATACACTTCCCTCTTCTCTGCTTTTAACCGTAGCATACGCTAAAATTCTACCTGCCAAACGACTAACAGGTAAACTTTGAATCCATACAGTTCCCGGGCCACGAAGTGTTGCGAAGAAAACGCCTTCGCCACCAAACAATGTATTTTTAATACCCCCCACAAATTGAATATCGTACGCTACATTGGCAGTAAAGCCAACAATACAACCGGTATCAATTTTCAACAGTTCGCCGGGCATTAACTGTTTTTGTTGTACATAACCACTGGCATGCATAAAAGCCATACCATCACCATCTAATCTTTCCATAATAAAACCTTCGCCGCCAAATAAGCCCGTTCCCAACTTTCGTTGAAACTCAATACCAACACTCACGCCTTTTGCTGCACACAAAAAAGCATCTTTCTGGCAAATAACAGAACCGCCCAATTCCAATAAGTTTAACGGAACAATTTTCCCAGGATAAGGAGATGCAAAAGAAACATGCTTTTTACCGGAACCAATATTGGTAAATGCCGTCATAAACAAATTTTCTCCGGCTAAAACCCTTTTGCCCGCATTTAATAATTTACCCAATAAACCACCGTTGTTTTGTTGTGCACTTCCGTCGCCAAAAATAGTTTGCATCGCAATACCATCATCCATCATCATAAATGCTCCGGGTTCTGCAACAGCAGTTTCGTTGTGGTCTAATTCGACTTCTACATATTGCATTTCTTCCCCAAAAATGCGATAATCTATTTCGTGATTTTGAATCATATTTTAATTTTTATAGAACAAAAATATATCGGCTATGAAATAAATAAGCCACTCTTTTTGAAGAGCGGCTTATTTTGATTGTAACTATAACTAAAGAGATGTGAAAAGTGAAATGTTAGGATGTGAAACAAAACAACTTCACTATTCACATTTCACCGTTGACGGTTTAGAACCAGCTTCCGGTAAACGCTTCATTTACTCTTTGATTGCGAAGTTTTTGTTCTCTGCGTTTTCTGTGCACACGATGTTTAAGTAATACTACAATCATTAACGGTAAGAAAATAATTGTTAATGGCGGAATACCCAACATACTAATCCATCTACCGCCAAACATTCTACGCATTGGTCTTCTTAATCTTTCTGCAATTAAATACATACTTGGTACAATTATCAATGTCATAAAGAATGCGAATGTTAAACCGAAGATGATTGTCCAGCTTAATGGTTTCCAGAAACGGGCATTATCACCACCAAAGAAAATATGCGGGTTCCAATCGGAAAACATTGTGATAAAATTGATATTAAAACCAATGGCCAATGGAATTAATGCCAATATCGCTGCCATTGCCGTTAACAATACGGGAATAATACGTGTTTTACCGGCCTGAATTACAGCTTCCCTGGTTCTTAACCCTCTTGTTCTTAATTCATCGGCAAATTCTATTACTAAAATTCCGTTCTTCACCACAATACCGGCAAGACCAACAATACCTATCCCCGTCATAACAACAGATACTTCCATTTTTGTTATTCCAAATCCGAGCAATACACCAATAATACTGAATATAATTTCAGTTAAAATAATTACCGCTTTACTAACAGAATTAAATTGCAGTACAAGAATAAACAAGATCAGCATTAATGCAATTAACATTGCTTTGCCTAAAAAAGTACCTGTTTCTGCCTGTTGTTCTCCTTCGCCGGTTTGTTTAATAGTAACCCCATCCGGTTTCTTTTTAAATTCTGCAAGATGATTGGTTAATACAGCATTTACCTGTGTTGGCGTATAACCGGTTAATACATTAGAACGAACTGTAATTACACGTTTTTGATTTTTTCGTTTTACACTTCCTAATGTGCTGGTATAATCTACCTTTACAAGGTTGATAATTGGTATTTTTTTAACTGCACCGCCTGCTGCCATATCTCTGAACACAATATTCATATTTAATAAATCAACCAGGCTTTTGCGCTGTGTTTCTCCGTTACGGATCTGAATTTTGTATTCGTCTTTACCATCTTTTATTTTACTTGCTTCTTTACCAAACAAGGCTGTTCTTATCTGTAATCCTATTTGTGCAGAAGAAACACCTTCTACTAATGCACGTTCCCGATTAACAGTTAATGTAATTTCCGGATTGGTAAGATCAATATCCATTTTCAATTCTTCAACACCCGGAACCTGCAATGAATCGAGATAATTTTTTAATCCAACCGCTGTTTTAATAATTTCGTCAAATTCTTCTCCTGCAACTTCAATATTTACCGGGGGATCTGTTGGCGGACCACCTTTTTCCTGGTCTACACTTATCTCTGCACCCGGGATTCCTTTTAGTGTATGGCGGATAGAATCTAAAATAGGTGCGGTTGAAACTCCATGCCTTTTCTCAAATTCAACAAATGAAACCTGCACTCTCCCCAACTCGCTACGGGTACTTCTGTCTCCGCTTGTTGGATCATTTGCTCCAATTGCCACATTGGTAATAACACTTTCTACAATGGGGTTATTAATTTTTTTATCGTAATCAATTCCCAAAACCTTATTTACTCTTTTTTCCAATTCGTGTGTAACAGAATCCGTATATGTTACCGAAGTGCCCACCGGTAATTTTAAATACACGTATATATAATTAGGGTCTCCGTGCGGGAAAAATACAACAGGTACTTTTCTGGCACCAAAAAATACGAAAGAGAATATAAGTAAACCGATGGTGGCTAATAATAAATGTACGGGTCTCCATCCCTTCAATGCCCAGCGCAATAGTGTTTCGTAATGATTCATAATCCAAGGCAATGCATGATTTTGGAAATACAAAATCATATCATCCAGTACATATAAATTAAACACCAATAATGCCGCAAACACCAGTAAGAAATTGCCGAAGAACAGGTAAATGGTTGCACCTGATGATTCGCCGTCAATAATCGGGGCGTTCATTGTATGGCCGATAATATTTAAAATAACACCTACTGCAATTACAGACCAGAATATTGGATTTTTGAAGATGGCAGATTTCTTTTTAATAGGTTCATCATCGGAATGATTCATGAAATCTACTGCGAAAACGGGGTTCATTATAAATGCCACAATTAACGAAGCCGATAATGTAAAGATGAGCATGGCCGGTAAATAAATCATAAACTTACCAATAATGCCGGGCCAGAATAATAGCGGGAAAAACGGTGCCAGTGTTGTTAATGTTCCTGATAAAACAGGAACAAAAACCTCTCCGGCAGCCATCATTGCAGCTTTCTCCGAATTAATTAATCCGTTGCCCTGCATAAATATCCGGTGTGTATTTTCAATTACCACAATGGCATCATCTACAATAATTCCCAAACCAAATAACAATGCAAACAATACAATGAAGTTGAGGGTAACGTGGCCGCCAACAATTGCATCTGCCGCCGGTAAAAACAAAAAGGCAACAAACATACTTAACGGAACACTTAATGCAACAAAGAATGCATTGGTAATACCCATGAAGAACATCAAAATCATTAATACCAAAATAAATCCGATTACAATTGAATTAACCAAATCGTTAAACGATGTTCTGGTTTGTTTACTCTGGTCTCCGGTAATAACAATTTTTAAATCTTTAGGAAACTGTGTTTCCTGCATTTCTTTGGTTAATTTTTTTACTGCATCGCTGGTTTCAATTAAATTTTCCCCGGCTCTTTTAATAATATTAAGTGTAATTACATTGTTACCGTTTAAGCGGGCAAAACTTTCTGTTTCTTTAATGGTATCTTTTATAGAAGCAATATCTTTTAAATAAATCGGGGCTCCGCTTGTGTTACGTACAATTACCTTTTCAATATCGTATGCCGTTTTAAACTGGCCTTTTAATTGAAGGTTGCGTTTCATGTTTCCTACTTCTAACAAACCACCCGAAATATCCATATTTTCCCTGGCAATTGCATTGGCAATATCATCGTAAGTTATATTAGAAGCCTGCATCCTGTAATTATCAACATTTACCTGAAACTCTCTTTCAGGAGCACCTACCAAATCTACACGGTTAATTTGCGGAATTTCTTCCAGTTTGTCTTTTAAATCATCTGCAAATTTTTTCAAACGCACCACATCGTAATTACCATTTACATTCACATACATAATCGGCTGTTCGCTTAAACTCACTTCCAACGCAGTTGGTTCCGTAGTAAGATCGGTAGGCAAATCTTTCTTGGCTTTATCCATCGCATCTTTTACTTTCTGCAAAGCCACATCTGTTTTTACTTCGGTATCAAATTCTACCATAATGGCAGAATAATCCTGTGCCGACGTGCTGGTTACTTTTTTAATTTTAGCACCGGTAATACCTTTAATTTGTTTTTCTATCGGCCTTGTAACAAGGTTCTCAATATCTTTCGGAGAGTTACCTACATAAACGGTTTGTACATAAATAGTAGGGATAACAATATCCGGAAATTGTTCTTTAGGCAATGTAACGAACTGAAAAACGCCCATTAATGTTACAAATACCATTAACAGATAAATAGATGTTCTGTTTTTTACAGACCATGTTGTTGGCCCAAACTGCTTAAACTTATCTGTTATGCTTTCTAATACACTCATACAATTAGTTTAAATATTTTTTTATCAGCTTTTATTTCTCTATTCGGCTTTTGTTGTGTCACTCACTTGTACCGCACCGCATTATTCAACAATAATTAATACGCAGAGGTAGTTATTGTTTGTCCATCGTATAATGTTTGATAGCCATCTATAACCAAAACATCACTGGTAGTTAATCCGCTTTTTATTTCTAATTTGTTGCCATATAATTCTCCAACAACAACAGCTTTTTTCCGGGCAACTGTTTTACCGTTTTCTGTTACGGAAACCATTACAAATTTTCCTTTATCATCCGTTTGCAACACATTTACAGGAATTGTAATCGCATTTGCATTTGAGTAATCCAAAATTTTAACCTGAGCAATTTGATTAGGCCTGAAAGCATTATCAGACGGAACTTTTGCTTCTATATAAAAACTGCGGCTTAATGGATCAATTAATTTTCCTGCAACACTAATTACCACATCTACCGTTTTATTTAAATCCGGAAGTGTTACTTTAACATGTGTGCCTACTTTAACTTTTTCTAAATAATTTTCAGGAACCTGAGCCGTAACTTTTAAATCGCTGGTGTTAATTAATTTAATTTGGCCTGCACCCATAAAAATTTCCCCAACTTTTACATTTACTTCATCCAAAACACCATCCATTTCTGCATAAACACTGGTGAAAGACAATTGTTCTTTTACAATAGAAATTTGTTTTTCTAAATTATCAACCGTGTTTTTTGCCTGTAATAATTGCACTTCTGTTCCTATGTTCTCTTTCCAAAGATTTTGTTGACGTTGATATAAATCTTTTGCAAAACTCAATTGTGTTTGCAATTGATCTAATTGTCGTTTTGTAATTAAATCATCCAGCTTTAATATCAGTTGGCCTTTTTTAACAAAATCACCTTTTTTAACCAATAGGGTTTTTACTTGTCCTCCCTGCCCACGCGGAGTGATGTATGCAATATTCACCGCTTCAATTTTTCCCTGCAAATCTATGTAATGACTAAAATTTTCAATTACAATAGGCCCAACGCTTACCAGTTTTGCATTGTCTTTTTTTATCAGCGTAGGATCAAGTTTACCAAGTTCTTCTTCTAACTTTAAAACCGAATCGTTTATAGAAATCTGTTGTTTTTTAAGTGCTTCCAGTTTTGCTTTTTTCTCAGCCAATACAGTGTTACCGTCTGTTTTAGAACCGCAGGAAGATAAAGCAATTACTGCTGTTAAAACAAATATTTGAGCTATATTTTTCATAATAAGTTTTTATTTAAGGTTGATTTTTTATTAAAGTTTTCCAACAGCTTTTTCGTAATCAATCTTTGCAATTACGGCATCGTATAAAGCATTGATATAATTGGTTTGAGCAGCAATTAAATCGGTTTGGGCGTTATTTATTTCTATATTAGATCCTGTGCCGGATTCGTATTTTTTCTTTGTTTGATTGTAAACCGATTCTGCCAAATCCATATTTTTTCTTTGATTATCTATTGCTGCTGCTGCCGTTTGAAAATTTAGTACAGCCTGTTTAACTTCATTATCTATGGATAATTTTAAGTTGTCTATCTGATTATTTGTTTGCAGTAAAGTAAATTTTGCCTGGTTAATTCTGGATTCTTTAGCAAACCCATCAAAAATTGGGATGGAAATATTTAAGCCAAGATAAGAAGTGGTAAACCAATCTCCTTTACCAAAAATATCAAACTGGGTTCTTTGTGCCTGTTTACTATAAACGCCCGATAGTGCAACAGTTGGGTAATAACTGAGTTTATAACGTTTTATATTGTATTCGTTTAATTGTTTTACAATATTTAGGTACTGAAATTCTTTTCTGTCGTTGTATTGATATCCGCTATCAGCTATACCTGTTTTTATTTTATCTTCCGTTACCTGGTCTGTCAAAACCAAAGTATCTTTAATTGGCATACCCAGTAATGTTTTTAAGCCCAGGTAACCAATTTCAATTGAATTAAGCGTCTTTTGTTTTTGAGTTTTTAAATTTGCCAACTGAACAGAAAGCTTGTCTAAATCCAGCTTCTCTGCAAAGCCGTTTTTATACATAACGGTTTCATCATGTAACAGTTTTTCCAATCTTTCAATATTTGCATCCAGCAATGCAATTTGAGTTTTACTTACAACAAGCTGATAATAAATTTTATGAATGTTGGTTTTAATTGTTTCTTGTGTTACCTCAACATTTTTCTTCTGATATTCCAATGATGCGGCCCTTGCTTGTAAACCAACAAAAACTTGTCCGTCAAATAATAATTGTTGGAACTGAATATTTGCACTGGAATTATATTTTGTTCCGAATTGAACAGGCTCATAAGTACCGGCAGCACCGCCAAAAAACTGAGCAGGAAGTAATGTGGTTGGAATTTTTAAGTAATCGGTTAATCCCAAACTTCCGGATACAGTAGGTAAAGCGGCTGAAGTAACTTCTCTGTTAGATTGTTCCTGAATTTTTATTGCTAACAAGGCATTCTTTACTTGTACATTATTTTTGCTTGCATACTCTACGCATTGCTGAATGCTGAATTCGTGTTTAGTATTTGCGGTTTGGGCACTAACCCATGAGGCAAACATTAAACTCAAAAGCAATGCAGTAGTTTTTATACTTCTCGTCATACACTTTCTGTTTTAAGTCTTTGTTGTTTATATTTCTGTGTTAATTTTTGTCCTTTTGCATTGGTAATGCCGTAAAGAAAATTATCTGTTATTTCTTCTAAAATTTGCAATGGCGCATGTTTTCCGTGAGGGAACGTATTCGAATCAAAAATTAGAAATGTGGTTGCTACTCTAAACTGCGAAAGAATCTCCGTATCAATTTCTTCCCTGTAAAAACCTTCGCTTATTCCTCTTTCTAAATTTTCTTTTACAAGATTTGCAAAGAATTTATTTTTATGTTCAGTTAATTTTTTAAATGTTGAATGATGATATTTTTCCAAATCATTCATCAATAAAGGGTTCATATTAGCCAGCATCTCGGCTACATGATCCATTCCTAAGAATATCTCGTGAATAGCATCTTTACAAACACTGGCTTGTTTAAAGCAAACATTTTTGTTTTCGCCAATCACAATATTAATTACGCTTTCCACTAAAGCATCTTTATCAGAATAAAATTGATAGATTGTTTTTTTGCTCATACCCAAATGAGCAGCAATCTCATCCATGCTTACACTGCGTATGCCATACCGCATAAATAATTCATGAGCTTTTTCAACAATTCTTTCTTGTGTTTCCATAATCTGTTTAAAAAGTGGACAAAACTATGGAAACTTTTTTTGTAATTCAAGTTTCCTACTTAAAAAGGGTATTACTTTTTTGTTAAACGGTGTCAAAAACAAAAGAAATTGGAAAATATTTCAAAGAAACTGAAAAGAAAAGAAATTATAAACACCTAACTATCAACAATTTAATAAAAACAAGTCTTCAGAAGTTGAAAAATATTTAATTCG
>Ga0182038_10002117_pt1 | contig 10389 bp, 8 predicted proteins | sample sta12Can44000108_FD_125976 | JGI IMG/M metagenome (GOLD analysis project Ga0182038, IMG submission 125976) | Lab enrichment of tropical soil microbial communities from Luquillo Experimental Forest, Puerto Rico - statanox.12C.anox.44.000.108 | ecosystem: Environmental > Terrestrial > Soil >...
ATGTGCCGCGGGTGCTCCAGATATTTTTCGAGATACAGGCGCTCATCGCCAAAGGCATTCATGGCCTCGGAAGCCGCGTCGCGAAACGCGGATTCGAATTCGCCGTCGTTCGAGATCACCCGCATGCCCTTGCCGCCACCGCCCGCCACGGCCTTGAGCAGAACGGGATAACCCATGCTCTCGGCCAGGGCCCGCGCGACCGATTTCTCCGTCGGATCGTTGGTGCCGGGGACGGTGGGCACTTCGAGGCGGCGCGCGAGCTGGCGGCCTCGAGTCTTCGAACCGAGCGCTTCCATGGCCTCCGCTGGCGGCCCAATAAAGGTGATTCTCGCTTCGTCGCACGCGCGCGGCAGCGCCGCGTTTTCCGCCAGAAAACCGTAGCCCGGGTGGACGGCGTCGCAACCCGCGCGGCGCGCCACGTCCATCAGCTTATCGATGCGGAGGTAGCTTTCGCGCGAGGGCGCCGGGCCGATTCCGTAAGCTTCGTCGGCAAGCCGGACGTGCAACGATTTGCGGTCAACCTCGCTGTATACGCAGACCGATCGAATCCCCAGTTCGCGGCAGGCGCGGAGGATCCGCACGGCGATTTCGCCGCGATTGGCAATCAAGATTTTCTTGAACATAGAAGTCGAGCGCGGAAAGAGTTTAGCATGGAGAAAAAAGGGCGCGAATCCCTCCGTCACCGCCTGGTCTGTTCGGTTACTTCCCGAGCCTCTCGAAGTCCCTCCATTGGATCAGGACAATGTGGTTTTCCTCGAGCATTTTCTTGAATTCCGCACTGGTCACAAAATGATAGTCTCTCTGGCGCCACGCCGAACCGTAGTCGGGATGGTCCAGCGCCACCGCCTGGAGCTCCGCGTCGTCATGACCAAGGTGCACGATCATTTCCGAAAGCCCCGGCTTCAAATTCTTGATGGCCGTCTCGTAAAACTCTTTCCAGCGGTCGGCGTTGACGGAGGGGTTGGCCATCACCACCGAATCCACGACGGGATCCTTTCCCGAGAGTTGCGAGGAGACCTTCAGAGGGTCTCCCGGAATGCGCGGCGCCAAGAACGGCAGACCGTATTCATGAGCGACCTTCACATACACAGCGAAGAGATTGGGTCTCGCGAAAAGCACGCCCATGTGACTGTCCAAATGTGTCGGCCGGATTCCGGCCGCCACAGCGCGTTCAACCTGCGCGCGAATCTCACGCTCCGCCTCCTCAGGTTTGATATTTTGCGCGGCGGGCGCCGTTTCCGGCCACAGAAACCCTGAAAAATCGAGGAGGCTTGGCACTTTATCCTTCGATTCCACCGGCCCCCAGCGGTACAGCTTCCATTCGCTTGTCAGCGTGAGGTGCAAACCCAGATCCGCACGGGAATGGTCTTTTGCGTAGGCAGCCACTTCATTGAGCCAGGGGCACGGCACCATCACGCTTGCGGAAGTCACCGCATTTTTGTCCAAGGCGTCAAAGCTTGCGGCATCCACCGAATGCGCGACCGCGAGGTCGTCCGCGTGCACAATCAGAAGTTTCGCATCCGGCGGATAACCCAGCCGCTCCGCAACGGTCTTGGTTTGCGCGCGCCCACGTGCACCCATGACCAGCAGAAAAGTTGCAACAGCCGCGGCTCGGCGCATGTGCATGAGATCCTCCCTTGCCGTTCGCACCGCTAAAAAGTATCACGGAGCGGGACGCGAACGGTTCTCAAATCGAGCGAACCAACGCGATCGCCTCACGAATGAAGGACGATGTCTTGAAATATCTTTTCTCCCCGGCGCTGGTGATGGTGTATACAGGAACTCTCTTCCGACGGAGGGTTCATGAAACGGCACGGTGTCTTGGCGGCGTTCGCAGCCTTGGCGGTCTTTCCGGCAATCGCACAAGACGCCTTCGTTCGACCGCCGGAAAGCTTGGTCGTTGAGGGGGTTCCGCAAATTCCCAGTGCGCTGGCGGAAACAGCGGGACGTTATGCGGCGTTTCGCAGCGCAAGCCTTTCCGACTGGCATCCCACCCGGCACGAAATCCTGATCTCGACGCGCTTTGCAGAGACGCCGCAGCTGCACCTCGTGGCCATTCCCGGGGGCGCGCGCCAGCAACTGACTTTTTCCGCGGATTCCGTTTCGAACGGCCGCTTCCATCCCACCGTCGGCGACTACATTGTGTTCATGAAAGACGTGGGCGGCGGCGAATGGTATCAACTCTATCGTTACGACATGAAGACCGGCGACGTCACGCGGCTGACCGACGGAAAGTCGCGCAATCTAATGGGCCCGTGGTCCTCCGATGGCGACCGCATTGCGTACATGTCCACGCGGCGCACCGTCAAGGACACCGATTTATGGGTGATGACTCCCGCCGATCCCAAGACGGATCATTTGTTGACGCAATTGAGCGGGGGCGGCTGGCGCCCCGAGGATTGGTCTCCCGACGACAAAAAGATTCTGCTTCTCGAAGAGTTGTCCATCAACGAATCGTATTTATGGCTCGTCGACACCGCGACGGGACAGAAATCGGAACTGACGCCGCGCCATGCCGCAGAGAAAGTCTCGTACGGCGAAGCGCGATTCAGCAAAGATGGCAAGGGAATTTACGTCACCACGGACAAAGACTCCGAGTTTCACCGCCTCGCATACATCGATCTGGAAACCAAGCAGCCGACCTATCTCACCACGCCGATTCACTGGGACGTGGAATCTTTCGATCTGGCACACGATGGAAAGCTGCTCGCCTTTGTGACCGACGAAGAAGGTTTGAGCGTCGTGCACGTCCGCGACACCACGAACGGCAAAGAGATGCCCCTGCCACACATTCCTACCGGAGTCGTTGACGGGTTGCGCTGGCACAGAAACGGGCACGACCTCGGTTTCTCGCTCAACAATTCCCGCAGCCCGGGAGACTGCTACTCGATTGACGTTGCAAATGAAAAGCTTGAGCGCTGGACCAACAGCGAGAGCGCGGTGAAACCCGAATCGCTTCCGGCCGCGGAGCTTATTCACTGGAAAAGCTTCGACGGAAAAATGATTTCAGGATTCCTGTACAAGCCGCCTGCAAGGTTCAGCGGCAAGCGGCCGGTGCTGGTGATCATTCACGGCGGTCCCGAAGGGCAATCGGTTCCCACATTTCTCGGACGGAATCTTTACCTCCTGAACGAATTGGGGATTGCGCTCGTTTATCCCAACGTCCGCGGCTCGACCGGCTACGGAAAAACCTTTTCCCTGCTCGACAATGGAATGAAACGCGAGGACACCTACAAAGACATCAACGCGCTGTTCGACTGGATCGCCGCGCAGGGGGAACTCGACAGCGATCGCATCGCCGTGACCGGCGGAAGCTACGGCGGACATATGACGCTCGCGGTCTCGACATTTTACAGCGATCGCATTCGCTGCTCCGTCGATATCGTGGGCATGTCCAATCTGGTGACTTTTCTTGAGCACACCGAAGCCTACCGGCGCGATCTGCGGCGTGTTGAATACGGCGATGAGCGCGATCCGCAAATGCGAGCGTATCTTGAGAGAATCGCGCCGATGAACAACATCGAGAAAATCAAGAAGCCGATGCTGGTAATCGCCGGAAAAAACGATCCGCGGGTGCCGGTGAGCGAGTCCCAGCAAATTGCCGAAGCGCTGAAACAAGCCGGCACACCGGTGTGGTTGATGATCGCCAACGACGAAGGCCACGGCTACCGCAAGAAGCCCAATCAGGACTTCCAGTTCTACTCGACCGTCGAGTTCTTAGAGGAATACCTGCTGAAATGAGTCCTTCGCGTTTAGGGCCCGGGGGATTCCCAGATCGCGACTCGTACGGCGTCTCGCGAGCGGCGCTTCCTCACAGCGGGATGTTGCCGTGTTTCTTGCGCGGGTTGACGTCGCGCTTGTTTTCGAGGGCGTGGAGCGCGGTGATGACCCGTGCGCGTGTGTCGGCGGGTTCGATCACCGCGTCGATATAGCCGCGCTCGGCGGCGACAAAAGGATTGGCGAAGCGGTCGCGGAATTCCGCGATTTTCTCCTGGCGCAGTCTCTCGCGCTCGGAGCCCTCGGCCTTTGCCAGCTCGCGTTTGTATACAATGTCCACCGCGCCTTCCGGACCCATCACCGCGATTTCCGCGCTGGGCCAGGCGAAATTCGCGTCGGTGCGAATGTGCTTGGAAGCCATGACGCAGTAGGCGCCGCCATAGGCCTTGCGCGTGATAACGGTAATCTTCGGAACCGTGGCTTCGGCAAAAGCGAAAAGCAGCTTCGCGCCGTGCTTGATGATGCCGCCAAATTCCTGCTGCGTTCCGGGTAGAAAGCCGGGAACGTCTTCAAAGGTCAGCAGCGGAATATTGAACGCATCGCAGAAGCGCACGAAACGGGCGCCTTTCACCGAAGCGTTGATATCGAGAACCCGGGCGAGGTAGGCGGGTTGATTGACGATGATGACGATGGGGTGGCCGTCGAGCCGCGCAAAACCAACGACAAGATTTTTCGCATAGTGTTCGTGGACCTCGAAGAAATAGCCTTCATCCGCGATGGAATGAATCGCATCCTTGATGTCATACGGTTTTTGCGGGTCCGGCGGAACAAGCGTGTTGAGCGCTTCATCGCGGCGCGTGGGCGGATCAGAGGTGGCCCGGCGCGGGGGATCCTCGAGATTGTTCGACGGCAGAAAACTCATCAGCTCGCGGATCATCGCCAGGCATTCGGCGTCATCGCGAGCGACGAAGTGTGCCACGCCGCTTTTTTCGTTGTGCGTCATCGCACCGCCCAGCTCCTGCTTAGTTACTTCTTCATGCGTAACGGTCTTGATAACGTCAGGGCCGGTCACGAACATGTACGAAGTTTCGCGCGTCATGAAAATAAAATCAGTGATCGCCGGCGAATACACCGCGCCTCCGGCGCAAGCTCCCATGATGGCGCTGACTTGGGGGATGACGCCACTCGCTAGCGTGTTACGCAAAAAAATGTCGGCGTAACCCGCTAGCGAGGCAACGCCTTCCTGGATGCGCGCGCCGCCGGAATCATTTAAGCCAATGATCGGCGCTCCCACGCGCGCGGCAAGGTCCATGATCTTGCAAATTTTCTGCGCGTTAGCCTCGGAAAGCGAGCCGCCGAAAACCGTGAAGTCCTGTGCGAAAACGTAGACCAGCCGCCGGTCTATGCGCCCGAAGCCGGTCACGAATCCGTCGCCGGCCGGACGCTGCTCCTCGCTCCCGAAATCCACGCAGCGGTGACGGACGAATTTGTCCAGCTCTTCAAACGTGCCTTCGTCAAGGAGCAGCTGGATGCGCTCGCGCGCAGTCAGCTTGCCGACCTGGTGTTCGCGCTCGCGGCGCTCGGGACCGCCCCCGGCTTCGGCTTCCGCGTCCAAGCGGCGCAATTCCTCCGTGCGGTCAATGGCCTGCGGGGCTTCCCCGTCCCCGGAGACTTTGTGCCTGGGGATCAGGCTGCGTTTGGCCTCAGACAACGGAACCTCCCTTGAAGCGGGCGCCCGACGCGGCGCTTGTTCGGGCGCGAGACGGGGCGTTGGCTCGGGCGGCTACGGGAGAGGATGACTCGTCGATGCCGGTCTTGGAAAGTTCGGAAAAGTCCACCGAAGGGGGTTCCTTTGGGCTAAAGATGCGAACGGCCAAATGCGTGGCCAGCCAAATGGTGCCGAGGAGCAGCACAACGCCAAAGAGTAGCTCCAAGCCCATGCCGACGGCGCGTTCGAGGGGCGTTGGAAGCGAAGTCACCCTCACCGTGGCCCATACCAGGGCGAACATGGCGGCAAGCGTCATCGCCACGATGAGCACGGTGGTGATAATGGAAGCAAGGATCGTTTTCATTCGGACCGGGCCAGATCGCTTCGTCTGGCCAGAGCAAGGATAGCGCATTAGGGGCCGCGTCGTCAGTCGTAGCGGCTGCATTCTTAAGGGGCCGCGGTTTCGCCCTTTCCGTGTAAGCTTGACACGGCAAGGATCTAGCAGGGCAAAGAGATTCCCAGGCGCGAGCTACCGCTCGAAGCAGGCCTAAAAGGCCGCAACGAGCAGCGAAAGGGGCCCAAAAGGCTTTGCTAAAAAAAAAGGCTCGGCCCAGCGCACGCCAAAACAAACCAAGACTGGCTTGCCGCACGGCCGCTCGGGCAAGCAGAGAATTACGGCTTGCCAGCGTCCGCGGTCAGTAGCAGCTTCCGAAACAGTGAGGTATTCCGAGGATTTGCCATTGGCTTTGCATTTCATTTGGTCTTTGTCGAGCATGAACGTTGTGCACTCGGTGTCGAGCTCAGGGAGAGCCAACCCGACCCTAAATGCCTGGTTCTTCAGCGCAAGCCGGACCAGTCGTCGGCCACGAGGATGGAGTCGACGGGATTGGAAGGATCGTATTTGACGCTGGCAGGAAGGCCGGGAACGAGGCGGTCGAGGCGCACCTGGCTTTCGAGGCCCGTGATGTCCTGCGCGGTGTGATAGGTCACGCCGGAAATGGAGTAGCTGTAAGAGACCAGATGGCGAGGGCGCAGGTCGGCAAGCGGACGGGCACCAAACCCAAACAGTTTTTTGCGAGTCTTCTTCGGTTCGGGCGGATGCTCGGCAAGGTCTACGACCTGACCTTCGGCGATGCGGCCGATCTGGTTCAGGTGGAGACGGCGCTTGCGTTCTTCGTCCTCCGGGTCGCCCTCGGGACGGAGAAACGCGTACACAATCATCGCGACTGCGGCAACCGCCGCTCCGCCCATGACGAGCACAAGTTTCCAATCGGCAAGCATTATTCTTCGTGCTGCTCCGTTTGCTAGAGTCTTGGGGATTCCCGCGAGCGCAAAGGCTAGGCGATGCGACGCCGGATCGGAACGCTCACAGTCGACCCCGCTCGCAGCCACGCGAGAACGGTAGAAAGCAGTCCCCCCGGGGGCTAAAGCCCGATTTTCGTGCGGACTTTCATGTCGGACTTGCAGGATCCGATCCCCTGTCGCCGCCCAGGCCCCAATCCTGCGTATTTTAGCGAAATTAGGGCTTCAGGTGAATCGTTCCGGGGGTGCGTGCACCGGATTGCGCAACACGCCGATTCCGGAGATGGCGACTTCGACGGTATCGCCAGCGACCAGAGGCCCGACGCCTGCGGGCGTGCCGGTGGCGATAAGGTCGCCTGCGAGTAGCGTCATCATGCGCGAAATCCAGCGGAGCAAAACGGCCACCGGATAAATCATGAGGGAAGTCTTGCCGGACTGGCGCAGCGCGCCGTTCACACGTGTCTCGACCTGGAGGCTCGCAGGATCGAGATCCGTCTCAATGTGCGGCCCGACGGGACAGAACGTGTCGAAGCCTTTTGCGCGGGAGAATTGCACGTCGGTTTTCTGTACATCACGGGCGGTGACGTCGTTTAGGCAGGTGTAGCCAAGAAGATAAGAAAGCGCATCGTCGGAGTCGCGCAAGTGCGAACAGCGGTGCCCGATGACCAGGGCGAGTTCACCTTCGTGCTCCACTTGCTGAGAAAATTTTGTCAGGATGACCGGTTCCTCAGGACCAATGACGGAAGTCGAGGGCTTGAGAAAAATCAAGGGTTCTTTGGGCAGCTCGTTGCCGAGCTCGGCGGCGTGCGCGGCGTAATTGCGGCCGACACAGACAATCTTTGAAGGCTCGGCGGGAGCCAGGAGGCGAATGTCCGAGAGAGGCATCGAGTGCGCGCCGCGCGTCCATTGCGCCCAAGGCAGGCCGTCGATTTCGATGACGCTTTGGCCTTCGATGAGCCCGTAGCGCGGTGTCGGCGTGCGAGCGGGGTCACGCGGGAGATAGCGGCAGATCTTCATGGGTTTTCAGCTCGCGCGCCGGTTGGGATGAGAAATCTCCGCGCGCGCCCTCCGGACAATCGCGGCAATCCAGGATAGCGTTGTAAACATCATGTAGCTCACCGCCCCCACCATGAAAACCTGAAAGGCACTGTGCCAGTCGCCGAGCCCGTGGTAAATCAGGCAAAGAATACGGTAGACCACGCTGAAGATCATCCAGGCGATCATGCTCGCAGCCAGAAGATTCCCCGGCCAACGCAGAAATCGAAGCACGGGGACAGCAGCAAGAAAAACAAAAACCCCCGCGGCGGCGACATTGCGCTCGAAGGCAAAGCGCTCCAAAAACGGAACCTGGTTGGCGATGACCAGCCAAGCGGCAAAAACCAAACTAAGGCAAATTCCCGTGTACACGCCGGTGCGAATGGCGGCGTTGTGCAGAAACTCGAGCCGGCGCGAACCCGGCAAGTTTGTTCGAAGTTGCATGCGAAGCTGGGCTCCAAAATGCCCGTAGTGAAACCCGAATCTACGAAGGCGGTTCGGCGATGTCAACTGCAACCGGGCCGCTCGGCGCGCTTTCGTTGCCCGAGCGATCCACGGCGGTCACGGTGTACCAGTAACGATGCCCGAGGGCCACGGAGCTGTCACGAACGGCAGGCACAGGCAACAAATCCGGAGTAATCAACTCCCCCCGCGCGCCTTCCCGTTCGCTTCGATAGACGCGATACCCGGCCAGGTCCGTTTCAAGATTGCTGGACCAGGACAGGTCCACGACGAACGCAGACCGGGTTGCGCCCGGAAGCACGGCTGCGACGAGGCCCTGTGGAGCGGCAGGAGGGAAAGTGTCGAGGGGCATGACCGTGACAGGCTCCGAGTTGTCCGACTCGATTTCGCTTGTGTCTGCGGGGATCACCGTGCGTACGAGGTAGACGTAGGCCTTGCCAAACTCAAATTGTGCATCACTGTAGCTGTTTGTCGTGGCAGGCCCAAGAAGCACTGGTGGCGAAATCCAACGAGTGGCGGAAAGGTCTTTGCTTGTGGGCGCGGGAGCGTGCGGATCGATTTCTCCGCGATACACGTGGTAACCGGAGATGCCAGAAAGCGGATCGCCCGCGGAAGTCTCCGTGGGGGCCGGCCAGGTGAGATTCACGGCGGTCTCGGTGCCCTGGGGCCGAACCGAAGAGATCGGCTGCGGGACGGGAAACACCCGCGCCGTGACCACATTCGAATCGGGCGAGGCGCGCTTCGTCGAGAGGCGCGTTCGCACCAGATAGGCATACGTGCGACCGGGATGCGTTTTCGTTTCGAGCGGTGAAATCGGATCGGTGAAGCGCACATGGCCGGCGGCAAAATAGTTGCCGACCAGAGCCCCGGGTATGGTGTAGACCGCGCGAAACGATTGCGGATCGGGCGCGCCACTCGGTTTCAGAGAACCGCGAACGATTTCGATGGCCGGAGCGGTCCCGAGTTTTTCTCCCAAAACGGTCCTTGAGGGAAGTGAAAAAAACAGTTCAACGCCGTCACCGGCCTGGCGCGCGACGAGGTCGGAAACAGCAACGGGGACCGTCGGAGAAGGCGGCACCGGATCGCCGGGAGCGCCGCAGCCGGAAAAGCAAACCGAGAATAGAAAACAGAAAACGGGAAAAAACGGTGACCGGTGAGGGGTGAGGCGTGGCTCAGGAAGGAGAAGCATTCGCCGCCAAGCGCGCCGCGCGACTGGCGAAGGGAAAACGGCGAGCAAGCACGCCGCGCGTGCGATGTGAGAAAGCGCTTTCCTTAGAGGAAAAATGGAAACCACAGGTAGGATGACGGGAGTTGCCCGATCCCGGCCTTCCAGGGAACGGCCATACCTCCCTTTTCTATCTTCCATTTTCCATTTTCGACGCTCACAGAATGTAGCGGCTCAGGTCCTGGTTCTTCACAATGTCCACGAGCTGCTTGTTGACGTACGCGGAGTCAATTTTAACGTTCTTTTTCTTGAGGTCCGGCGCCTCGAAAGAGATTTCATCAAGAACCTTCTCGAGTATGGTGTGCAGGCGGCGCGCGCCGATATTTTCGGTTTGCTCGTTGACGCTGGTGGCAAAACGGGCGACCGCGGCGACGGCATCTTCGGTGAAATTCAGCTTCACGCCCTCGGTTTCAAGCAGCGCGGCATACTGCTTGATAAGCGCGTTCTTCGGCTCGGTCAGAATTCGAATGAAATCCTCTTCTTTGAGGGATTGCAGCTCCACGCGAATGGGCAAGCGCCCCTGAAGTTCGGGGATCAGGTCGGAGGGCTTGGTAACGTGAAAAGCACCGGCAGCGATGAACAGGATGTGGTCGGTGCGAATCATGCCGTAGCGCGTGTTGACGGTGGTTCCTTCGATGATGGGGAGGATGTCGCGCTGCACCCCTTCGCGCGAAACGTCTGGGCCGTGCCCGGTTTCGCGTCCCGCAACTTTGTCGATTTCGTCGATGAAGATGATGCCCATTTGCTCCGCGCGCTCCACCGCCATGCGCGTAACCAGGTCCATGTCCAGCAGCTTGTTTTCTTCTTCCTGGATCAAGTATTCGAACGCGTCGGCGACGCTCATTTTGCGCTTTTTTTTCTGCTGGCCGAAGATGTTGGAAAACATCTCCTTGATGTTGCTGTCCATTTCCTCGACGCCCTGATTGGAAATGATTTCGAA
>Ga0182038_10002119_pt1 | contig 10389 bp, 15 predicted proteins | sample sta12Can44000108_FD_125976 | JGI IMG/M metagenome (GOLD analysis project Ga0182038, IMG submission 125976) | Lab enrichment of tropical soil microbial communities from Luquillo Experimental Forest, Puerto Rico - statanox.12C.anox.44.000.108 | ecosystem: Environmental > Terrestrial > Soil >...
AACCTGTCCAACCCCGACCTGGCGGCCAGCACCCCCGTTACCGGGGCGTCGGGCGGCCCCCGGGGCACCGCCGGGCTTGGCCCCCGCGGCCAGACGATCTACGGCAAGCTCCGCAAGCGGGGCTTCCCGCACGCCCGTGCCCACAGCTTCGCCCGCCGCGCCGAGCGCAAGGCCGCTGGATGAGCCTGGCACTGCTCACCCCGTTCACGGGTCACCAGGCCAAGCAGGCAGGCGGCCGGTGGCGGAAGAAGCTGCTGCCGCTTGGGGAGATCCACTACAAGGGCCGGGTCCTCAACTTTGACCGGGGCTACCTGTCCGGGCTGGTGGAGTCCTTCAAGAACCGGGCCTACGACCAGGTGCCATTCCAGCTAGCTGGCGATGAGAACAAGCACACCAACGACGTAGAGCGCACGGGCGGCCAGATCACCGACATGAGCCTGGAGCCGGACGGGCTCTGGATCGAAATGGTGCCCACCAGGCGCGGCCAGGCGGTGCTGGCCGACAACCCCGGCGTCGGCGTCTCCGCCCGGATCGTAGAGGGCTACGACCGCTCAGACGGCCGCAAGTTCGCCCGCGCCATCCAGCACGTGCTCTGCACGCTGGACCCCCGCATCCCCGGCATGGGCGGCTGGGAAGCAGTCGCTGCCGCCAACGACGTCCAGGTCACCGTCGATCTCAGCGGTGAGACGTTCACGTTCACCGGAGAGGAACCACCAATGCCTGACCTCGACACTGCGGACCAGGACAAGCTGGCCAAGCTGCTCGGCCTGGACCCGGACAAGCTCGCAGCGCTCATCGCGCAGATGCCCGAAGGCACCGCGCCCACCGCTGGCGACGTCGGCGGCGAGCCCGGGACCGACCCCGAAGGCGACCCGGCCCTGGCCGAGCTTGAGGCACAGATCGACGCCATGTCCGATGAGGAACTGGCCGCCTGGGAAGCCAGCCTCCAGGCCGAGGATCTGGAGCCCGAGCCCGCTGCCGCTGGGCTGAGCGAGGAGGCGGTCCTGGCGCTGGAGCTTGCCGGGGCACAAGGTGATGAGAACGCCAGGCAACTGGCGATCATCCAGGCCCAGCTTGACGGCGAGCGCTGGCAGGGCGAGCGGCGCAGGCTGATCGCCGGAGGCGTGCCGCCCGTGGTGGCCGACCTCGCGCAGCCGCTGCTGGAAGGCGCGGGCCACGTGATCGACCTGTCCAACGGCACCTCGGTGGACGCCGGGCAGATCGTCCGCAAGGTGCTGGCCGAGTTCGCCCGGGTCACCCAGTCGCTGGACATGGGCGTGGAACTGGGCACCACGCTGGAGCCCGAGGACGCCGAGTCCGAGGCGGCCAAGGCCCGCGCTGACGTCGTGCAGCGCGCCAAGGACCAGTTGGGCCTGGTCTGAGCCATGGCCCGCGTCCTGATCACCACGACGTTCACGATCGCCGCCACCGACTACGCGCACCCCGCCAAGACGATCAAGGCCGGGACGGTGGTTGAGCTTTCCGCCGCCGAGCAGACCGCCGTCACCACCGCGGGCGGCACGTTCCGGGCGTCCACCTACCGCGACCAGCTTGGGCTGGGCGTGGGCGTGTCCAACAGCAACTGAGAAGGGGTCAGCGCTATGACCGCAGTTCTCCCGCACTACAAGCAAGGTGCGGCGTCTTACCAGGTCAGCACGCTGATGTTCGGTGGTCAGCTTGCTGAGCCCACGACGCAGACCGCAGGCACCACGGACCTGACCGTCAAGCCCGCCGTCGCTGCGTCCACCCACGTCCTCGGCGTGGTCGGCAAGGACGGCAACGTGCTCACCGCGCAGACCGGGGCAGCCAACACTTACGGTGCGCCGCTGATCGACATGAGCGTCCTCGATGACTTCGTGTCGGTCTACTACGGCGGGGTGGACATCTGGGCCTGGTACTCGGCCGCGGTTACCCCCGGTGGCAAGCTGCTTGCCGCCGCCAACGGCACGGTCGGGCCAGCAGGCGCTGGCCCGGCCGCAGACCAGGTAGTCGGGGTCTGCACCCATCCAGGCGGCGTGTCTGCCGCCATGCTCACCCAGGCGCTCGGCGGGCTCGGTGCCACGTCGTTCTTCCTGGGCCGAGTTCGGATCTTCTGAGGGGAATTGATCAATGCCCACGCCAGCACGCGGATACAGCGATTCCCCGCGGGTAACCGTTGCCGAACTGATGAAGGACCCGCTGACCATCCCGGCGCTGATCCTCGACATGACCCGCAACGAGTTCATCGTGGACTCGGTGCTGCGTCCTGGCGGGTCGGCACCCAGCGGCGCGGTCCGCTTCGCGGAGTCCACCCCGCTGTACGCGGACGACTTCCCCGAGATCCGGGCCGAGTTCGCTGAGGTCCCGATCGTGCCGACCTCGGTGGGCATCCCCCGGGTGGTGTTCGCGCATGAGCGCGCCATGGCGATCATGGTCAGCGACGAAATGCGCCGCCGCCAGTCGGTGGACCCCGTGACGCGCCAGTTGATGCAGGTCAAGAACACGATGACCTACTCCTGGAACACCGCGTTCTACTCGGCTGTCGTGGCCAATGCCAACATCCAGACCCTGGCCGTGGCCAACACCTGGGCGTCGGCCGGGGCCACGATCCGGGCCGACCTCGCGCAGGCCAGCTTCCTGGTGGAGAACGCCGCCACCACCGCGCCCAGCGGCATGACGCAGTGGCTCGGCTTTGAGGCCGATACCTTGATCATCAACCACGGAACCAAGAACACGCTGCTTCAATCGAACACCTTTGCGGCTCCGTACGTCGGTGACATTGCGAGCGAAAACCTCTTGTACACCGGCACCCTGCCTCAGAAGATCCTGACCCTGGACGTCATGGTCAGCCGCCAGGTGCCCGCGGGCAACGCGATCGTGATGCAGCGCAAGCGCTGCGGCTTCATCGCGGACGAACTGCCCTTCATCGCCGGTCCGCTGTACCGCGATGAGCCCCGCAAGACCTTCCGCTCCGACACCCAGCGGGCGAGCGCCATCGGCCTGGACCAGCCGCTGTCGATCTGCCTGCTGTCGGGAGTCTGATGTCTGCCTACCAGGCCATCGTCAACCTGTCCGTCCCGCGGATCGGGGACCCCAACCGGGAAACCGACCTGGTGATGGCCGGGGAGACGATCGACCTCACCGACGACATGGCGGCCAACTTCCTGCCCCCGCTCAAGGCGTTCCCCATGATCCGCTCGGTGAAGGACTCCGGCGAGCCGCTGCCCGCCATCCACCCCAAGCAACTGTCGGGGATCTCGATCAACCGGCGCACCGGCAAGCGGATCGGCCTGCCCGGACCGCCCGAAGGTGCGCGGCCGGACCCGCCCGGGTCCAGCACGATCACGATGGTGGAGCCGCCCGAGGCGAACGAGCCGCAGCCCGGCACCGAGGACAGCCCGCCCGAGCAGGATGCGGTGGACATCCCGCCACGGGCCGCCCGTGCCAAGGCCGCCCCAGCGCGGAGGACGTGATCTATGGCCGCACAGCCGACCACGCTCCGGCTCACCTGCCCCCGGTGCCGGTGCTTGCGCATGTTCGTCGCCATCGACGGCGTGGTCACCTACCGGTGCTCGGCGTGCGAGTGGTACTACCGGCTGTCTCCCGTCGCACCCACTGGCACCGCCAGCGCGGGGCTGGCCGCAGGCGGCACCGCGATCACCGTGGTTAGCGGCGGCGCGAGCTTCACCAGCGGCATGCTGCTGCTGATCGACACGGGCACGGCCAGCGAAGTGGTCACCGCGACCGCCACCGGCAGCGCGACCTCGATCCCCGTCACCGCGGCGGTCCGCGCCCACCTCAGCGGCTTCACATTCGGCCAGCTTTCCATCGCGCCCCGGGACAGCGGCTTCGGCGTCGGCGGAGCCGTCATCCCCGCACCGTCCTGGGGGTACTGATGGCCCTCGCCCGGTTCGTGGTCACTGGCAACATCACGATCGCACCTGGTGCGGCGACCGGTGGCACCTACGGCTCGGCCAGCACCGCGGCCACCGCCTGGTCGGAACTGTGGGGGGTCAACTTCCAGCGCGGCCAGGTGATCATCTGCGATAGCTCGGCAGGCAGCACCCCGCCGCAACTGCTCTACCAGGCGATCGGCGCGGGCAACCTGCGCCCGTTCGTGGACGGCCAGGACACCGTAGGCCATGCGGGCCTTCACAACTAGGAGGCCGCGATGGCGCTCAACCCGAGGATGGTCAACACCGACACTCAGGTGACCTGGGACGGCGGCACGTTCCGGGTGAAGGCCGGGACCATCGTGGACATCGCCCCGGGCTCGGCTGCGGAGACAGCCTACGGCGGCGCGGGCAACCTGACCAGCCTGTCCGCCCAGCAGGCGCTGAACATCGCGGACGGAACCTCGCCTGACGGCATCTTCCGGGGCACTGGATGACGGCACCGGCCCCTCAGATCCTGTATGCCAGCACCGACGCGCTCAAGCTGGTGCTGGACTCGACTGACGCCGGAACCGGGACCGCCGCGCAACTGAGCGATGACCAGTTGACGATGGCCATCACCGCGGCCACCGACCGGGTGAGCCTGTACGCCAACACCGAGTTCACCGACCCGGTGCCCTCGCTGATCACCAGCCTGACCCTGGACCTGGCCGCGTGGTGGGCAACGACCTACTACCTCAAGCAGAAGGAAATGCCCGCCACCAACCCGGTGATGCTGCGCTACACCGAGGCGGTCAAGGTGCTGGAAGCCGCCCGCAAAGGCGAGGTCAACCTGACCGGGCCGGGCGCTGACGACGCGGCAGACAGCGGCACGGCCACAGGCGGCCACGTGATCAACCGCATCCCCACGATCTTCACCGGCCAGGACAGCAACACCAAGATCGTTGACGGCGTTCTGGTGCCCGACCACCCTGCCGACCTCGGCAGTGTCCGGCCCGGCGTGCTGCCCACCGCCTACGACTACATGGGAGCGTGGGAGTGATGCCCGGCACGGCCGCGCCCGAGCTTCGCGCCCTGCTGGAGCGCACCCATAGCGGCACCGGCTGGCTCAAGGGCTCGGTCACCGTCGATCAGGTGTATGCCCACTACCAGCACGAACGGATGGACCTGCACCACCCCCGTGGCGGCGGTCCCAAGTACCTGGAGTGGCCGCTGTTCCGGCACTTCGCCGTGTGGCTCGGCAACATCGCGGACAGCTACTACGAGGACGGCGGCGAGCGCGCCATGTCCTACGCGATGGAGGATCTGTCCGACCTGGCCGAGCTTGCCGCGCCGTGGGAGTTCGGGGACCTGATCCACTCCGGCCACCCGCAGGTCACCCGCGGGCTGCGCGACGTCTACGACCGCTCGCCCAAGCGGCACCGGCTCACCGAGGCCGAACTGCGGCAGAAGTCCCGCTGGCGCTGGCCCGGCCTGCCGAGCAGGCTCAAGGGCTGGATCTACTGGCACAACACCGCCCGCGGCAAGATGGGCCTGCCACCGCCGAGGCGTGCCGCATGACCGCGCAGACGCAAGTGATCATGGACTGGATCGCCTCGCTCGGGTGGGACGACCGGCAGGAACTGGGCTACCCGCTGAGCCCGGGTCCGTACGTCCCCCCGAGCCCGGACCGGCTGGTTGTGATCACGGGGGGCGGCGGGCCTGGCTACATCACCGAGGAAGCAGCCCTGGACGGGGCCAACTTCCAGGCGCTGCTGCGCGGAGCCCCCGAGGACCCGCTGGGCGCTGAGGAAGCAGCCCAGCGCCTCGATGACCTGATCCTGCGCGCTCAGTTCCCGGTGCAGATCGACGGGACCTGGATCGCCAACTGCACCCGGGTCGGCAACGGCCCGAGCCCGCTGCCGTGGGACGTCACCGATCAGCGCACCACGTTCACCAGCAACTACACGATCGTGACGGGAGTCTGACATGGCCACCGGACCGCGGGTGCTGCTCCAGCCGATCCCGCTCAACCTGTCCCCGCACGGCGCGCTGTGGCTGACCTCCGCCACGCCCGGCTACGACCTCGGCTCCCCGTCCGCGATCACCGCCTGGGGCACCGCGCTCGGCGTCATGATCCCCAACCCGTCCGGCAACGTCATCCTGGCGTTCGCCTGCGGCGGCACCGCGGCCGGGGTCACGCAGACCCTGGTCGGGGACGTCGTGGGCACCACCGGCCAGGTGCTGCCCGCCACCACCGACCAGTACACGATCGCGCTGAACAGCACCGGCTGGCTCGGCCCGTGGTCGGTGTCCAGCTACAACCAGCAGGCCCCGACCCTGGTCACCTACGCCGGGGCGATCAACACCACCGCGCTGGTGGCCCAGGCGCAGGGATGTGTCGTCGTGGACTTCACCACGACCACCACCCTTGCGGTCCGCGCCTACACCCTCAACCCGGTCGCTTAGGAGGCCCGCCGTGACTGAGCCCGCCAAGCCCGCCGATCCCGCTCCCCCGGCCCCGGCTGCCACTGCTCCTGCACCTGCCCCCGCTCCGCAGGCTGCCCAGCCTGCCACCGGCCCGCTGAGCGAAGCCGAGCAGCGGCAACTCAGCACTCTGCTGGCCCGCCAGGCTGCTGTCGGCCAGACCGGCGAGCCGGTCCGCATGAAGGTCACCGGGGGCCATTCCTCGCTGAGCTACGGCGGCCTGACGGTCGGCACCGAGTTCACCACCGTGCCAGCGAGCATGGTGGCCGCGATCACCGAGGCGGCTGCCGACGCTGGCGTTGAGATCACCCAGGAGAGTTAGCCATGGCCGGGCCACCGCTTGTTTACACCCCGCCCAACTACGTCACCAACAACGTGCTGTACGGCGTCGGGATCTTGTTCACCGCGGTGCCCGGCACAGCCCTGCCCTCGGACCAGAACCTGGGCGTGGCCACCGCCTGGACGTCGCTCGGCTGGGCGTATGTGGGAGCCACCGAGGCGGGCGTCACGGTGACCTTCAACCCGAGCACGCAGGACATCAACATCGAGGAACAGCCGACCCCGGTGGCGGTGATCGTCAGCACCGCGACGTTGCAGGTCACCTGCTCAATGAGCGAGGAAACTCTGTCCAACGTCAACATGGCCTGGGGCAACGGAGGCAGCATCGCCGTGACACCTGCCGGGGCTGGCCAGCCCGGCAAGTCGGTGATGACGCTCTCCACCAACTTCGCCGCCATGGCCTGCGCGGTGATCGGCAAGAACCAGTCCGGCTACGCCCGGGTGCTGTCGATCCCCACCGTCATGTCGGCCGGGCAGGTGCAGACCGCCTACCGCAGGGCCGCCCAGCAGCGGCTCTACCCGACGACCCTCAACGCCACCTGCCCGTTCAACCAGATCTCGTGGACCGACCTCACCGCTGTCGCCACCAGCTAGGAGGCTGCTTATGCCCGCATTCGATGCCGGAGCCGTCGTAGAAGCCCTGGACTGGGACTTCACCGCGGCAGGCGTGAAGGCCAAGGGCACCATTCCCGAGCCCTCGGACGTGCTGATCGGGGCCTTCCTCGATGCCGTCAAGAAGCTCTACACCAAGGCCAAAGAGGACGGCCTGGCCCCGGAGATCGACACCGCCCTGGCTCCCGAGAAGATGCTGGAGGCCCTGTCCGGCATCACCGGGGACGCCTACGTGGAGTTCATGGGCAATCTGGCGGAGATCTTCGCCGCGCTGTGCTCGGACAAGCCCACCAAGGCCAACCTGCTCGCGCTGCCGATGCGGGTGCGGGTCAAGTTCTACGCCTGGGTCCAAGAGGAAGTGGTGTCCCCGGAAGCCGGGACCGGCGCTGGGACGGTGGCGCTGAGGTCAGTGCCACAAGATCGCGCCGGGTAATCATCTATGTCGCCCGCCGCTACTTCGGGCTCGGGCCGGAGGAATGGGACGCGCTCGGGTGGGCCACGCAACGGGCCTACCTGGACGGCCTGGAGGCGGACGGGACGATCAGCTTCAAGGGCGGCGAGGGCCAGGAAGGATTCCCGGCCGCGAGCGCGGGCGGGCCGCAGGTGCGCAGGGAGGTCGATGCCGGGACCGACGTCATCGACATCACTGCCATGAGGAAGGCGCTGGAGAAGCGGGGTGAGTGATGTTCGATGCGGGCACGATCATCGCGCACCTTGACCTGGAGGACAACGATTTCGACCGCAAGCTGCGGGCGGACGTTGAGAAGATCGAGGCGTTTGAGCGCGGCGATCATGAGATCAAGCTCAACGTAGACGTCGATCAGGCGGGCATCGACCGCGCCAGGGCACAGATCGAGAGGCTGGACCGGCAGGCCACCGCGGACGCCCACCGCCGAGGCGGCATCCTGTCCTGGCTGACCGGCAGCGGCAAGGGCCTGGCGAGCGCGGCCGGGCCTGGGCTGAACACCGGCCCGCTGGCCCGGCTGTTCAATGCGCGCACGGCGTCGATCATCGCGGGTGGCGGGATCGGGCTCGGCGCGGTCCCCTCGCTGCTGGCCGCGGGGCTTGGCGGAGGGTTCGGCCTGGCGGGCGCGGGCGTGGCCGCGCTCGGTGCCCGGCTGCTGATCGGCCAGCAGAACCGGCCCGGCCAGGCCCCCACGCAGGGGCCGCTGTACGGGGCGGCACAGACCGCCCTGCACGCCACCACGGCATCGCTGCGGGCAGGCATGGAGCCGCTGGTCGGCCCGCTGCGCTCCGTGCTCCGCGAGATCCCGCAACTGATCCGCGGCCTGGAAGGCCCGCTGCGCCAGTTGTTCTCCGGGGCGGCCACCACCCTCCAGCCGCTGCTGCACGGGCTGGCTGACCTGGCGCGCAACGTGCTGCCGCTGCTCGGCCAGGCGTTCCGGGCCAGCGCGCCGCTGCTCCGGCCGCTGCTAGACGGGCTGTCCTCCCTGCTCAGCGGGTTCCTGCCCGGGGTGATCAGGATGCTCCGGGCGGCCAAACCGGCCATGGACGCCTTCGGCCAGGTGCTCGGCATCCTCGGCCGCGGGCTCGGCCAGATGCTTGTCGCCATGACCCCTGCCCTGCGCGCCAGCAGCATCATCTTCCGGGGGCTGGGCGACGTGCTGGGTGCCCTGTTCCCCATCGTCGGGAAGCTGGCAGCCGCCTTCGCCCGGAATCTGGCCCCCGTGTTCACCGTCTTTGTCGGCGTGATCCGGCAGCTTCTGCCGTTCCTGCGCCCCATCGGTGACGTGCTTGCCAAGCTCGCGGGTGCGGTCTTGCGTGATCTTGTCGCGCTGCTCCGGCCGCTGGCCAGCCTGCTGGTCAGAATCGCACCTAGTTTCGACATCCTGGCCAAGGCGCTCGGGCAGACCTTCACCGTGCTGGAGAACACGGGCGTCTTTGGTGTGCTGGCCAACGCCCTAGAGCGGATCGTGCCGCCGCTGGCCAGGCTGATCAACGATCTTGTCAGGCAGCTAGCGCCCTACTTCCCGGTGATCATCGCGGGCTTCTCCGCCCTGCTGGACATCCTGGTCACGCTGACCGCGGCCGGGCTGACCGTGGTGCTCAATGCCATAGACGGGCTGATCCGGGCCTTCCCGGTCCTGGTCCCGCTGGTGGTCTATGGCTACCTGGCCTTCAAGGGCTACCAGATGGTGGCGGGCTGGGTCGGGATGGCCCGCAAGGCGATCGAGTTCCTGACCGCCGAGGAAACGATCGCCCGGGTCAGGTCGGTCGCAGGCATGATCATCCTGGTGGCCAAGCGGGCCTGGGCGACCGCGGTCACGATCGTTCAGTACGCCGCCCAGGCTGCCGCCGCCACCGCGGCGTTCATCGCGGAGAACGCGGCCACGCTCGGCATCATCGCGGGCATCGCCCTGCTGGTGGCCGCGATCATCTACCTGGCCACGCACTGGCGGCAGGTGTGGGGCGTGATCAAGGCCGTCGCCAAGGACGTGTGGGAGTTCCTGACCCACGGCTGGGGCCAGTTCCTGATCCCGCAGTTGTTCCTGATCCGCAAGGCGGTGGAGTTCGTCCGCGACCACTGGCGGCAGGCGTGGGACGACATCCGGGGGGCTGGGCTGGCAGCCTGGCACTTCATCCACGACTACATAGTGTCACCGATCGTTAACACGTTCACCAACACGATCCCCGGGGCCTTCCGCGCCGCGGTCCGGTTCATCGGCAACGCCTGGGGTGACATCAAGAGCGTCGTGCGGGCACCCGTCGCCTGGGTGATCGACCACGTGGTGGACGGGCTGATCTCGGCCTTTGACTGGATCAGCGGCAAGGTCGGCGGGCCGCACATCAGCCCGGTGCACCCGTTCGGCCTGGCCACGGGCGGGCGCATCCCCGGCTACGGCGGCGGGGACCGGCACATGGCGCTGCTGGAAGGCGGCGAGGCGGTCCTGTCCAAAGAGACGACCTCGGCGCACGCGGACTACCTGCGGTCCTGGGGCGTGCCCGGCTTCCAGCAGGGCGGGCCGATCGGGCGGCCGATGCCGCACCAGGCGGCCAAGGGCAGTGGTGGCTGGCTCGGCTCGGGGATCAACGCCATTGGTCACGCGGTGTCGGGCGGGCTGCACATCCTCGCCGGGGG
>Ga0182038_10002121_pt1 | contig 10386 bp, 8 predicted proteins | sample sta12Can44000108_FD_125976 | JGI IMG/M metagenome (GOLD analysis project Ga0182038, IMG submission 125976) | Lab enrichment of tropical soil microbial communities from Luquillo Experimental Forest, Puerto Rico - statanox.12C.anox.44.000.108 | ecosystem: Environmental > Terrestrial > Soil >...
AGTTTTTCTAGGATGCGATAGTGGGAAACCGTCTTGCCGGTCATCAACGAAACCCGAAGGACGCCTTGGCCAAGTTAAGGAAGTTCACGACGTAGCGACAATGCGTCGCGTAGAGTCGGGAGACCCACAGCCACAGTGTAACACGGAACCTATGACCGCTGTTCGAGGCGCCGGGTGTAAAAGGGGAAGTAGCTGGATCAGTTAGCCTCGGTAGCGGCGACCTCACCTCGCCACGTGGCGGCGTAAAGCGATCTTTACATCAAACTGACCCACTGTCAAAAGGGAGAGTCGAAGTGAGGCTATGAGACATTTGTAGTAACGGTTTACTATACCGTACAAAACGTGATAAACAATCGAGTGCAGGCTTTTGGACAGCTTCAACAGACACTTCGGCCCGCAATCGGTTTCTGGGGGGAAGGTGGGGTCTCGTTTGGCTGCCGAAGCCCCGCGCGACGCCCGCGCCGCGCGCACCTCAAGCAAACGGAGACACCACGACGATGACTCGACAGGAATCTTCTCTTGAAGCTTCAATCCAGAAGGCCTTTGGACTCCTACTCGAGATCCGAGGGCACCGCAACGCTGGCCACCTCCTCCACTTGGCCGTTGCTTTTCTGAACATGCTTCTCCACGATGGCGACCAGACAGCCTCTCCAGTCACAGTCTCAATTCAGGCGGTGCGAATCCGAGAGCCTTAGCAGTCTAAACCTCTCTTCCTTGCCCAAAAGAGGCTACGCCGGTCGCACCCTGGAGGCGACGAACAGACTCGCGAGAACGTAGTGACAAAGGTAGTGGGTCAGTTTGCCCCGGGAGCGGCGAGTTTACATCGCCACTTGGCGGCGTGAAGGCCGTCACTACATCAAACTGACCCACTATCATGAGGAAATGCAGGCTGAGAAATGCAGGCTAGACCTTGGACAGGAAATCTGCTATTTTGTCTTGAACCCGGGCGATTAACTCAGTGGTAGAGTGCTATCCTCACACGGTAGAAGTCGCAGGTTCGAATCCTGCATCGCCCACCACTTTTTCCGAATCGGGCCTGTGCGGCACTAAGCTCTCCCGCGTGTCACGGGCAGGGAGGTGAAATGAAGCGTATCATTCTGATCTTCCTCGTCGCTCTTGGGGCCGAGACCGTTTCCGCCCAGGACTGAGCGAGCGGGTTGAAGAGTCTCCCCGGCATCGGGAGTGGGTGGTGGGTGGCCGTGAAGCACGATGGCCGGCCGTCGAAACCTTCCTAGCTATCCCGAGTCAAAGGACAATAGACCGGCTGTATTGGTCATCCACGAGATCTTCGGCACAGACTGGGTGCAGGAATTGTGAGCTGGCCGGGGCCGGCAAATTGCCGTCGCTCCTGATCTTCTTTCGAGGGCAGGCGAAGCTCCCGACGCGAGCGAAGCTAACCGTAAAGCCCGCGCCTTCGCCTGGACGCGCTGGAACAACATCCTCGATCGAGGTCAAGAGGGGCCTCATTTCCACAGAACTGTGCAAAGGTCTGTTGAAAACACGCCCCCAGCATCTGCTTATCGTATGAGTAATAGCAATTTATAGCAATTTGCACCATCCTGGTGCAAGCATACCCTAGCATCCAGACGGATCTGCGCACGCCAGCGGCAGAATATGCTGCCCACCGTAGACTCTCGGTAACACCAAGGAATCGACTGACATGGACACAAGCGAATTTCGCGCGGTCGGGCACCGCGTCGTAGATCTCCTCGCCGACTACCTGGAGCGGATCGAGCAGCGACCGGTATTTCCGAAGGTGGAGCCCGCGGTCCTCAACCGGTTGTTCGACGAGCCTCTACCTGAGACCGGGATGTCTTCGAACTTGGTGCTTGATGAACTCGAGCGAAAGCTCCTGCCCTATTGCACGCACGTAGGCCATCCGGGCTATTTCGGCCTCATCACGCCTTCGCCGAATCTGATGGGAATTCTGGGCGACTTCATCTGCTCGGCCCTCAACCAGAACATCGGCGCCTACTCCATCGGCCCCTCCGCAGTGGCAATGGAGCGCCGAACAGTGCGCTGGCTCACCAGCCTCGTCGGTTACGGTGAGCAGGCGGGCGGAAACCTGACGAGCGGTTGCACCATGGCGAACTTCATCGGGTTGAAGCTGGCTCGTGACTGGGCTTCGGGCGACCGGGCGCAGCATGAAGGCGTGCGCGAGCACTGGGCTGTTTATGCCTCGGAGGAAAGGCACGTCTCAGTGGACAAAGGTGCGGGCTCCGCACCTTGCCGACGGATGATGTTTTCCAGGTGAGGATCGATGCGCTCGAGGCGGCCATCGCCGAGGACCGCAGAAAGGGTATACGGCCGATGTGCCTCGTTGGCATCTTTGGCAGCACCAACACCGGCGCGATGGACTCCCTGTTTGACCTGCGACGCATTGCGGACCGCGAGAGTATGTGGCTGCATGCAGACGCCGCTTATGGTGGCGGGATGCTGCTTTCGCGGGAGCGGCCCATGCGCGATCGCGGGCTCGAACTGGCGGACTCCATAACGCTCGACCCACACAAGTGGTTTTTTGCGCCGCTCGACGCCGGGGCCCTGCTGGTGAAAGATGAGAGCTGCTTGACCCGCTCCTTCGGCATGAAGCCGTCTTACCTTACCGATGGTTTTGACCGCTCGAGCGAGCGCTACCTTTATTACGCACATGGCTTTGAGCAGTCGCGCCGCTTCCGGAGCTTGAAAGTGTGGATGAGCCTCAAGCGCTACGGCTCAGCCGAGATCGGCCGCTGGATTGACGCCAATGTGCGGCAGGCAGAGCGGATGCACGCTCTGGTCGAGAAGCATCCCGACTTTGAGGCCGCAAGCGACCCTCCGATGTCCGCCATCTGCATACGCTACAAGGGCGGCGAGCCGGCCGAGGCTGCGCGGCTTCACTCGAGCGTGGCCAGACGAATCGAACAGGGCGGGCGCTTCTGGATTTCCACCACCGAACTCAAGGGGCGCACTTGGTTCCGCATCGATCCGGTGAACTTTCGCACTCGCCCGGAGTAGATGGACGAGTTGCTGGCGTTGCTCGAGCGCGAATGCGCACAGGCTGTTGTGGCCGCTAAGAAGGCGTGAAGAAACGGCCGCTGGCTCCCAGAAGCGCACACCTCCCGACTCGGTCGAACGGCCTTCGGTGTGTTCCAGGCTGCTGAGGCTGGATTGGTTGGCACCTGCTGGCTGGGTTGAGCCGGCGGCGCCGGAAAGGCCGAGCCGATGGCGCAGAGGGCTTGCCTGTGGAGGATGGCCCGCCAAGCCCGACAGTTCTGACCGCCTCCGCTGCGCGCGCCGCCTCCGCCTCCCGCGATTCTTTCACGACTCCTCGCGGTGGGGACCTGCTGCTGCGCGGGTTGCTCGCTCGCCCGCTTTCGCCTCATCCTGTAGGGGCGGCCCCCCGTGGCCGCCCGCAGCACCATCAATGTGCAGACTATGACCTCGCAGGTTGACGGATTGCTCGCCGCCGCCCGCATCGGCAGCCGGGCCACTTCGGCCGCGCTTTCCCGCGCCTGGCCTGCCCTTCGGGGTGAACTCCCCTTTGGAGTGCGCGACATCCAAGCCATCCGCAATCTGGGATGGGCAAGTCCGAAGGCTGGTCCGTGTTCGGCGCCCTACCTTCGACGACATACTTAAGAGTCCCGCCGTTGCGCACTGAAGCCGCACGTCAGGACTGTGAGGACACACGGCAGAACGAACGGGGCAATGTGTTTGAGGCGTTTCACGACGGCCTGAGCATCCCGAGGCACTTCACTCAAGAGGTAGGTGCGTTAGTCTGCGGAAAGCGGCGAGCGGTGAACTACCGATGTTGCTGGGGCGCGCCAGCGTCGGCGGGCGAGTCCTCGGTACCAGGCACCGAGAGGGGATCCGATGTGTTCGGGGGGCTGAGGTTCGCACGGGTGGCCGCAGCCACCCCGGGCGGCAAGGGATGGGGTCCCAGGCCCATTTCCATCAGCGACTTGGAGTCGGGCAAGCCTGTCATAGTGAAGCCGTGCCGTTCCTGGTAACGCCGCATCGCGTCGCGGGTGGCTTCGTCCCACTGACCGGTGGGTTCCTCGTGCAGTTCTCCGGCCTGAATCAAGGCTCTTTGGATTTCCTGCACGCGTTGCGGCTCCGGTCGCACAGCCGCACGCCGGACTTCATCTCGGCTGTGAGCGCTCTGGCTAAGCTTTGCTGACTTTGACTTCGAAGCGCTGTGAGCCGTGCGCCCCGCAGTTCCTTTGGCTTTGCTTGGAGACCTACCGTTTTTGGCTTCATGACTGGTGTTTTTGACGGAGCCTCTGGGCTTAGCTGGAAGGTCAGTCTTCACGCTTCCGGTGCCCGCCCTCATTCCCGATGCGGCAAGGCACAGCCCCACAACCAAGAGAGTACCCCGCCTCGACCCGAGCCAGCAGGCTAAGACGTCGGCGCGTGTTGAAGTCAAAATTTCCCCCGGTACATTGAACTCATATCGCCGTGGCCGATCTGTGTCAAGTGTTTTTTTTCTTGGTGCCGTTGTAAAGCAGTATCGTAAGGGCACGGTCGCCAGGGCGGATGAATTTCCATCTGTCCGAACGCGGGCCGTTGGCCCATAGGCACTCTTATGGCAGCCGGTCGGCAAGGAACTGTGTGGTAAAGCTGCGGCCATTGCGTCGAGCAACCAGGAAAAGCACGTCCTGTCCCGATTTGAGCTGCGATTGCAGGCGATTGAAGTCGTCCACCGACGACACGGTCCTCTGATTGATGCTCAGAATGACGTCGTAGCGCTGCAGTCCCACATCTTCAGCAAAGCTGCCAGGCTTCACGTCATTCACCAGGACACCCTGGGGGCTAGTCAAGTGCAGTTGACTGGCGATTTCCCGGGCCTGGTCAGACGCGAGGCTCCTCACCGAGACCCCCAGCACTCCTCCGGAGTGTTCTGTCTCGCCTCCGGGCCGCGCCTGCTCTTGCTGATTGGCCTCGCCGACGATCTTGCTCCATTCGCCCACGGTGACCGCGGTGGAAATCGTCTTGCGGTCCCGCAAGTAGTCAACCGCGAGTTTTGCGCCCGGCTCCGTTTCGGACACGATTGCCAGTAGGGAGTCACCACCCTGGATCGGCTTGGAGTCGATGGCGACGATCACGTCGCCCCGCTGGATCCCCGCGCGTTCAGCAGGACCCCCGGGTTCGACGTAATCCACCACCACGCCGTGATCGGCACCGAGGCTACGCAGCACCGCTTCGTTCTTTACGTTCACGAAGCTGACGCCAATGGCTCCCCTTCGTACGCTGCCGTTGGTGACGATGGAGTTGTAAACCTTCCGCGCCGTGTTCGAGGGTATGGCGAAGCCTACTCCATCGGAGACTCCGCGGCCTGTTTCGATCGCCGTGTTGATGCCAATCACTTGGCCCGCCAAGTTCACCAGTGGGCCGCCACTGTTGCCGGGGTTGATGGCAGCGTCGGTCTGGAGGAAGCGCTTGAATTCGCCGTCCCGCCCCGGTTCGATGTCGCGCCCCTTGGCGCTGACGATGCCCGCCGTCACCGTGGAGTTCAACCCGAAGGGGCTGCCGAATGCAAGCACCCAATCTCCCACCCGCATGCTGTCCGAGTCCCCGAACTGAACGGTGGCAAGAGGCCTCCCTACGTCAACCTTGATGACGGCCAAGTCTGTCAGTTTATCCACACCGACGACCCTGGCTCGATAGCCCTTGGCGGCATCATCGTCATCCTGCAACAGAACTCGCATGCGATCCGCCGGGCGATCCTCGCCGTCCCGCATAACGACGTGGTAGTTGGTAATTATGTAGCCGACCTTATCCAGAATCATCCCCGAGCCCAAGCTCTGCTGCGGGATCTCGCTTCCATCAGGCGTGCCAAAGTGAAAGAAGTGGTCAAAAAGGTCTTCCTGCCCATCGTCGGGGTTGCCGTGGAAACGCTTGCGGGTGACGCGCACCGTCGATTCCGTCTTGATATTGACGACGGCAGGTCCAACGTCGGCGGCGATCTTGGAAAAGGAATTCGGGAGATCAACCGTCGAGGGCGGCGGGAGGGCCCGAGCGTCCGCACCTGCAAGCGGCTTGGCAGCCCGTACCCCGTGGGAGACGAAGCTGCCGATCACTACTCCAATTCCCAGCGTGATGATGATCGCCAGCGCCGGAAGAATGCCACGGTTTCTGACTGCCATTTCGACCTCACTCGATTGAGACCCGTCAAAACTGGGCCAAACCGACCCGCTCAGTATACACCAGAATTGGGGCCAAATGCCGTGTAGGTTGTCGGAATTAGTGAAATTTGTGTCGGTTCGTGAAAGTTTAAAGCCCCTGTCAAACGAAGAGGGTCGTACGCCGGGCTCGTGACTGCTGCCGCCGTGTCAGCCGATGGCGCGTCCGACAAGCCCTTCACCGGCTGGCGACGATGGCGCCCCATTCCTCAGGGCCCACGTCCCGAACGTGCCGCGAGAAAAGCCAGTGATGGCCTTCAAGGTCTTCCACTCCGTACTGCCGTTCGCCGTATTCGGTCTCGTGCAGATCCTCCACAATCTTGGCTCCAGCCGCCTTCGCTTTTTGAAAGTGCGCATCAACATCGTTGACGAATACTGTGAGGCTTTGAGTGTCATGCCCGACCTGCGCGGGGCTGGCACGCCCTGGCCTCGCGCAATTGAGCATTATCCAGGCATCGCCGAGATGCATCTGGGCGCCGTCGACCCTGCCGCCTGGTTCGCCATAACGGTAGTGCTCAATGAAGCCGAATGCGTTCGTCAGCCAAGCGAGCGCTCTCGAAACATCCTCATAAGTGATGTGTGGCAGTACGACATCCGTTGGCACAGAGCGGTTCTTCAGCATGACTGCACTATAACAAACAGAATCCCCGCCCGGGATGGTCGGAGATGGTCGGAGGCCAGCCGCAATCCGGCCGTGTTTTCTACCCGCCGTAGCGGTGCGCCAGGGTGGTGAACGCTGCCTTGGGCTCCCACAACATGTCGGGGTAGCGCTGACCACGGCACTCCTCGAGCACCTTCACCAAGCCGTAGCTTGCCATGTCGAAATCTTCGTGCGCTGCGCCGCGGTGCGGCAGGTCGTAACGCCCGAAGGTATGCACGAACACGTTGTCAACGCCCTCAGCCTCGAAAATGTCCAGCAATTCGCCTATGTACCGGGCCTGCTCGTCTTCGTCACGCGTGTATTCGCCCTTTAACCGGGCCGGCCGGGCGCCATCGCCCCACTCGATGATTGAATCGCCACGGTCGGCCATATTGGCCGCGCCGCGGAAGGTGGCGCATCCGAACTCAGTGATTGCCAACGGCTTCCCCAGCGCTCTGCCTTGGGCGACAAACGCGCGGATGTGGTCGCGGAAGCGCACGGCGATCTGCGCCGAACGATAGCCGGCGTCTGTCGAGATGATATCGAACGGCCCCCAATCGACGCCATCGAGGGGAACCGAGGCGTAGCTCACTTTTCCGCCGAACCGCGCCCGGACCACCTCGACGGCCTTGCCCAGCAACTCGTTCAGGCTGGCTCGGACCCTGGCGATCAGCGGGCGCAGGCGCTGCGGCGAGGACAACAGCGCCAGCCGATCTTGAAGGCTATCCCCAGGCAGGAAGTCGACATTCATCAAGCTCAGCTCGGAGCCGGTGAGGAACACGATTTCGGCACCGCGCTTGCGCAGCCGTTCGGCGCGGTCAGCACAGTCGGCGAGCAGCTTCAGCAGCTCCTCGCCGGTCAGGTTATTCGTAAACAGTGAGAACCAAACTTCGAGGCCCACTTCGGCAGCGTGCGTGGCGGCGATCTCCAGTCGGTCTCGATAGCCTCCGGTAACGCGTACGGCGGTGCAGTGCAAGTCATCGCGGATGATGCGCATCTCGCGCCGCACCACCGCCGGATCGAATGGCTCGCGCGTGCTCGTGCCGGCGCTGAGAAATCCGGTGTCATAGGTGATCCCTTTTCCTTGAATACCCATACGATTATCGCGCGAATGATCTCGAGAAGCCGCCGGCCGCCGCCTATGTTACGCGCCGCCGCTTGTCTCCCCTAAACATCGTTCCTAAAACTCCCCCAAGCTGACACTCGCGGGAATCCGCGCGGACAGCCAGCTCAGGGGCGTGGCGTGTCATCGGTTTTCACAACTTCCGGCGCACCAGCCTACCGAGTATAGGATTGTACGCGCATAACGCAGGCTCACCAGTTTTTGTCTTTTGCGCTCAGCCTTCCATCGCCGAAGGTCCCATGCCTCCCCAAATCTCCGACACCACCATCCCGCTCAGGATGAGCACGGCACCCTGCAGCACTTTGCCTCCTAGATGCTCACTCACGACCAGGCGTGATGCGATGGCCGCGAACAAGGGCTCCAAAGCAAAGATCAGAGCCGTATGCGCCGCAGGCGTATACTGCTGTGCCCAGCTTTGTACGCTAAAGGCAAACGCCGTGGCCAGAACCGAGGTAATGGCCAGGGCAAGTGCGAGTCGAGTTGACCAACGCAGGGTCAGACCGCCGGCAAGCGGTGAAGCCGAAAGGGCAACCAGTCCGACCAAGAGCACCTGCACCGGCACAAGGTGCAGGAAGGAGAGACGTGCATAGTGGCCTACGAGAACAATATGAAATGCAAAGGAGACAGAGGCGATCAGTGTGAGCACGTCACCGCGATTGACGCCTTCGAGCCCCGCGGGCATCACCAGGAAGTAGAGGCCCGCCAATCCCAAGACCGCGCCGGCCGCGGCGGCGGGACGCAAGCGCGCGCCACGAAATACGAGGATGACCGGTACTAGGATAACGCTGAAGCCAGTGATGAAGGCCGACTTTGATGCTGTCGTATAGAGCAGGCCCGTGGTCTGGCAGAGGTAGCCCGCGCTCAGGAAAACACCCAGCACAAGGCCAGGGCCGAGGGCCTCGTGGTCTAGCCGGCCGCGCGCAACGAGGATGAAGAGCAGCATCCCCGCCGCTGAAAACCTTAAGGCGATGAAGGCCAAAGGTGATGCATCAGCTAGCGCTCCCTTCACAACGACGAAGGTCGAACCCCAGATCAAGGTGATCAGTAGAAGAAGTGCTTCGGCCTTGGCGCGTCTGCTCAAAGGGCATACAGTATACAGTAGACAGTAGACGGGTACTGCGGCGCGCGAAAACTACTTGACGCCAACCCTCGGTCGCCGCGGCGACAGAGGGTGGCGATCCCGCAGTCGCGGGAGAGCCGGTTGAGGGGGTTTAGCGGCTAGTTTTCGAAAGGGGGGCGCGGAGCCGTGGTATGCCGCCATCCCTGTTCAGCCCGTAGGCAGTATACCGTCTGCCGTATGTTGTTCTTGGTTCCTGAATCATTTGCCGTCCTTGCTCAGGAAGCCTCCAAGCAGGCTCACCGGGCGCACTTTGAATCGAAGACCGGCGCTCGAGTCATCCGTGGCGGCGGGGCGGTAAAGCGTGTGGCAACGCTCACAGCGATAAACCTCTACATCCTTGCCGACCTGCTTGAGTGTTTCCTCGTCGGGCGTGAACCAGCGCTTCAGGTGGCCGACGCAGAGCTCACCCTTTGCATCCTTTTCATCACACGCACGTTGCCCGGGCTTCTTTTCTTTGATGGTTATCGTTGCCAACTTTTCACCTCTGTTAACCACTAGCCACTGGTTCTTAGAGTTTCCTCCCTATGTTGACAACCATCTTCAGACTGCCCAGTACGCGCCGCGTGACAGTGGGCGCGAACAAGAACTCCAGAAAACCGTCCATCATCTTCTTCGCCTTCGCCCCGTACTTGAACCACCACAGCTTAGGCAACCGTGGCACCAAGTCCACGTCAACATATTTTACCCTCACCATTTCGTGAAGTCCAAGGCGCGAACGCGACCGGCCGATGCCACTGGCCTTAATGCCGCCGTGCGGTGCTTCGCACACGCCGAAGTAACTGATGCAGTCGTTCACCATGACCGCGCCGGCATGAAGCTGGCGGGCTAGCCGGTCGCCCCGGGAGCTATCGCGAGTCCAGACGCTGGCAGAGAGTCCGAACTCAGAATCGTTGGCGAAGGCCACCGCCTCTTCTTCGCTCTCGACAGCCAAGATGGGGAGAACCGGTCCGAACGTCTCCTGGCGCATGACTTTCATGGAATGGTTGACGCCTAGGATCGTGGGCTCGTAGAAGAAACCGGGTAGATCGGGGCGGCGGCCTCCGGTCAGCACCTGAGCTCCTTTGGCAAGGGCGTCCGTCACGTGATCTTCAACGATTGCGACCTGGCGTGGCCGAATCAGCGGGCCGACGTCGGTCGAGGGATCGTCGCCGGTGCCGAGGCGCAGGCGACGGGTCTTGTCGACGCAGAGTTCGGTGAAGTGATCGGCGACAGAGCGCGCCACATAGAGCCGCTCTACCGAGAGGCAAGCTTGGCCGGCGTTGGTGAAAGCGCCCCACACGGCGCCGCTCGAAGCCGTTTCCAAATCGGCGTCGGCGCAGACGATCATGGGGTCCTTGCCGCCCAG
>Ga0182038_10002123_pt1 | contig 10378 bp, 9 predicted proteins | sample sta12Can44000108_FD_125976 | JGI IMG/M metagenome (GOLD analysis project Ga0182038, IMG submission 125976) | Lab enrichment of tropical soil microbial communities from Luquillo Experimental Forest, Puerto Rico - statanox.12C.anox.44.000.108 | ecosystem: Environmental > Terrestrial > Soil >...
GCATCTCCGAGGCGAACGGCTTTACGGTGAAGTCGTAAGTTCAAGGCGACCAACGCTGGCGGTCCGCTCGGAGATCGGACCCTATCCGCCGCCCGTCACAGCGCTATCTCGCGCTGCCAAAAATACTCAGAGACGCCACTCCGATGAAAAGTTCCTTTTCCCTCAACAGATGGCGCAAGCCAATAGATCGCAGAAACTTGTGAACGCTGGCCAGTTAATGTTTCTATCATTGGCCGGGCGTCGGTGTTGTTCCAGGAGCCGGTTGCGGAGTTGGCTGCGTTGCTTCGGCCGGCGTGGAGGCCGGAGAAGGCGCTTCCTTCGGCGACGGGCTGGCCGTTTCCTTGGGCGATGGGCTTGATTTTGCCTTGGCGGTCTTAGCCTTGTGGTGGTGTCTCGGCTTCTTTGTTTCGGTACCGGCTTTCTCGAGTGTGTTTCCGGCGTTCTTCAAACCTTTGCCAACCGTTCTTTCGGTGGCCTGCGCGCCGTGCTTGATAGTCTCGCCGGTAGCTTTCGCCCCGTGCTCGACAGTTTGACCGGTCTTGGTGACCGGATTTTGGTCCTGTGCATACGGGGCGAGTACCAGACCAAAAGTAAAGATGAGCGCTAATGCCAGGTGTTTCATAATGATCTCCTTTTTGTTCGCAAAGAACGGTAGCTTCGGCTGTACGTTGTGAGCAACTGGCAAAGTTTTTTTCAGAGCACTTCACTTGGCTGGGCCATCTGTCGAGGGAAAGGAACTTTAAGTTCAGCAGAAGGGTGCATGGTAGGGGCGGATCTCCGAGCCGCCCGTCGAGAACCGAGCTGCCAACCAGGAACCGGCCGGCTCGGAGATCCGGCCCTACCTACCCCGTTGATACTCAGTGCTTCTACCACCAGTTCCTTGGAAGCAGGTTGTACAGAGGCATGACCCCGTCTCTGCCTTTTGATTTGCACAGTGACGGGGGAGTTGGATATTTGTTTTTAGCCGAGTGACCTGCGTACCCTTTTTCGATCTTAAGAGGCAGTTTCGTTCTCTGCGCGACGAAATTCTGGAGGAAATTACCGCGGTCTGTGATTCTCAGTCGTTTATCCTCGGGCCGAAGGTGGAAATGCTCGAGCGAGACATTGCGTCGTTTTGCGGGGAATGCCAAGCGATTGGCATGGCATCGGGAACGGACGCCGAACTGGCCCTCTTGATGGGATTGGGTGTCGGGCCGGGCGACGCCGTTGTGACATCGCCGTTTACTTTTTTTGCCACCGCGGGGTGCGTAGCTCGTTTGGGGGCAAAGCCGATCTTTGTCGATATTGATCGGAATACGTTTAATTTGTCGCCAACTCGACTCGAGGAGTTCTTCAACTCGGACTGTACACTTGACGAGACTGGGCTTCGAACCGGCGAAGGTTTATTGGTCAAGGCCGTTATTCCGGTGCACTTGTTTGGCCTATGCTGCGCGATGGACGAAATCCTTTCGATTTGTTCGCGAGTTCGGGTTCCTGTTATAGAGGATGCGGCCCATGCACTCGGTGCGGAATATCCCTCCGCCGACGGACGGAAACGCGCGGGTGCAATCGGGGAATTTGGTTTTTTAAGCTTTTATCCAACCAAGAGTCTTGGCGGATTCGGAGACGGCGGAATGGCTTTGACAAGGGACGCCACATTGGCGGCGCGTCTCAGGGTTATCCGCAATCAAGGGATGGAACCGAAATATTACCACGAGGTTGTAGGTGGGAACTTTCGCTTGGATGCTTTACAGGCGGCAATTTTGCTCAAGAAACTGCCTCATCTTGATGAGTGGTCCGGGCGTCGCTGGGAGATTGCTCAATACTACCGGGCAAAATTTCGCGAGCTGGCCCCAGCTCTACAGTGTCCGGTAGAGCCTTTTGCGGAGAGTATAGGAGTGCGCGGTCATACCTACCATCAGTTTGTAGTGCGGACACCGCGGCGGGATGAACTTCGCGAGCATTTGAGAAGCTTCGGCATAGGAGCAGAAATCTATTACCCGGTGCCCTTGCATCGGCAAAAATGCTTTGCCAAAATAGACGCCACTTCGTATCCAGAGTCGGAGTCGGCGGCGAGTCAAGTATTGGCGCTTCCAATCTTTCCGGAATTAACCGATGCGGAGGTTGAGATTGTGGCCGAAGGGGTTGCGTCGTTTTTCAATAAATAACGGATGATTAATGTAAGAGAGAAGCCTAACCGCGTTGAGAAGGCATTGCTGGTCGGGGTTTTTAAGGACCCGGTGCAAAAACAAGATGCCGAGAGTTTGCTCGATGAGTTGAACTCGCTTGTAACCACTCTAGGAATTCCGGTCGCGGAAAGTTTGCTGGTGCGAATTACGGAGCCGAGTCCGAGGTATTTTGTCGGTAGCGGAAAAGCGGAAGAAATTTTTTCGCGTTCGAAGCGTATCGGAGCGGACGTCATCATTTTTGACAACGAACTGAGTCCTGCGCAGCAGCGAAATTTGGAAACATTGGTGGGTATAGCGGTGATCGATCGGCAAGAAGTTATTCTGGATATCTTTGCACAACGTGCGCGAACCAAGGAGGCCAGGCTTCAAGTGGACCTTGCGCGAATGGAGTATTCGCTGCCGCGCTTAACCCGGGCATGGGGCCACCTTAACCGGCAGGGAGGCGAACTGGGAGGGAAGGGTGAAGGCGAAACCCAGCTTGAAACGGATCGCCGCCTGGTCCGGCGGAGGATAGATCGTCTAAAGGAAGATCTGGAGCTCGTTCGTTCCCGCAGGGCAACGCAACGGAAGAAACGGGTGCGTTTGCCGATCCCGAGTTGCGCCATCGTTGGTTATACGAACGCCGGCAAATCTGCTTTGCTGAGAAAACTCACCGGCGCGAACGTGCTTGTGGAAGACAAGCTTTTTGCGACCTTGGATACGACCACGCGGCGTGTTGAGCTTCCTACCGGGCAGGGGTTGCTGCTGACCGATACAGTTGGGTTTGTGAGGAATTTGCCGCACCGCCTCATTGAAGCCTTCAAGGCGACGCTTGAGGAGGCGGTTCTGTCCGACTTCCTGGTGCACGTCCTGGACGCGAGCCATCCGCAGGTCTACGAATTTTGCACGACATCGACCAAGGTGTTGGAGGAACTCGGGGCGGACTCAAAGAAGATGATAACCGTGCTGAACAAGGTCGACTGTATTGCAGACGAATCAACATTGCACGCTTTGCGACTGCATTTTCCCGACAGCGTTTTCGTTTCTGCGCTGACGGGGAAAGGATTGGATGAACTCCTGCATCGCATGGCCGATATGCTTTCCGATCGCGTCGCGAAGGTCGAAGTTGCCCTACCGCTTGATCGAACGGATCTCTTGTCGCTCTTGCACCGCGCAAGTCGCGTTTTAAGAGTCGATTATGAGCAGGGGCAGATTAATGTTGTTGCGATGGTTTCGCCCAAAGTCTATGCGCGGGTGCAACCTTATCTGGTGAGATCGGAGGGAGCGCTGGAGGGACGGTTGCCGGTGCAGGTGGAAAATGGGTAGGAGAGAGCTCCCGAAGAGCGGCTTCCTTCAACGTTGGTACAGTTTCGCCAAAAGCCTGAGATACTCGCCGCTCTCATTCCAGAGTTGATCCAATCGCTCCCGCGTAAATCGCCATTTCCAATTGCCAAAGGCCTGCCCCGGCGTATTCATGCGCGATTCGCTCCCTAAACTCAGCAAATCCTGCATCACGACGACAAACAGTCGACTCGGCGCGCCGTATCCCGCGCGTACCATATCCCATGAAACTGCATCGCCGGGCACCCGCAGATACTGGCGGAAGAAGTCCTTGACCGGTTCCGGCTGTTTTGAGTACCAACCCCATGCCGTATCATTGTCGTGTGTCCCAGGGTAGAGCACGGAATTAGGAACTCCGTTATGGGGGAGGTATTCGGTGGCGCCCTCGAACCCGAATTGAAGTACTTTCATCCCCGGCACGCCAGTTGCCTCCACCAGCGCTCGGACCGATTCGGTGATGATTCCAAGATCTTCAGCCACCAATTTAGCGTTCGGAAACTCTCTTTGAATTGCCTCGAAAAGGGCCAAGCCCGGGCCTTTGACCCATTTATAATTCAGGGCGTTAATCGCGCTTGCCGGAATTTTGCAATACTCATCAAACCCTCGAAAGTGGTCGATGCGGACGACATCATAAAGCTGAAAGCTCGCTCGCAGGCGCGCCAACCACCACTCATAGTTTGTCCCCTGATGCTTTTCCCAGTCGTAGAGCGGATTTCCCCAAAGCTGACCTTCAGCCGCGAAATAGTCCGGAGGCACACCGGCAACAGCAATCGGTCTCAGATCATCATCCATCTGGAATAAAGTCGGATGCGTCCAAACGTCGGAACTGTCCATGGCAACAAAAATCGGGATGTCCCCAAAAATCTGTACACCGCGCGTATTCGCGTAGGACTTGAGTTCGAGCCATTGGCGAAAGAATTCGAACTGGAACCACGCCTGCGCGTCGATTTCCTCGGAAAGCTCAGATTTTACAGATGCCTTCCTGACTTTTACGTATTGCCTCGTGCCGCTTGGCCACAGTTGCCAGGAGCTTCCATCATGCTTGCCCTTAAGCGCAATAAAGTGGGTATAAGCCTCGAGCCAGTCTTTCTGGTTCTTTCTGAATGCGGCGAAATCTGCCTTCTCAGTGCGCGAAGCATCGGCAGCGAAGGCCCGGTAAGCCTTTTTTAAGACTCGCCAGCGCAGGACCCATTGAGCTCCGTAGTCGACGTGGTCGGCTGGAAGGCGCCTCAATTCAGCGAGATCATTTGCTTCCAGATAATGCAGTCCGACCAGAGTCTCCAGATCAATGAAGTAAGGATTGCCGGCGAATGCAGAGAAACATTGGTAAGGTGAGTCCCCGAATCCGGTGGGACCCAGAGGGCAGACTTGCCAGTACTTCAAACCGGCATCCACCAGGAAATCAATGAAATGCCTCGCTTCACGTCCAAATTTCCCAATTCCTGTTGAGCCAGGTAAACTTGTGGGGTGTAGCAGAATGCCCGCTGACCGATTCTTTAGCCAGTCGAATAGGGGGGTAGACATAATAAATCGCCGAGAACCGGTTGCGGGCCGATTCTCGGCGATAGCGAGGCTTGCTTTCGCCCAGTCGGCGCCTCTCCCATCGCGAGCTTGAGAAACCTCACCAACTCGACGCTGCTCCCAACCTACCAAGTTATCCCTGGATCTCGCTGGTCTGAGGGGCGGCCTCGCTGCTTCTATTTCTTATTCAGCTTCCCTGCGCTGGAACCTTTTCTTGAGCGAAATTGAGAGTTTCCAGAAGGAATTTCTCGTACTTTTCCTTATGATTCTTCAACCACTCGTTGCGCGCCTCGTCCCAGGAGAGCGGCCGTCCCTTTTCACCTTCAATCCATTTGTACTTACGAATCTCTTCCTTGATAAGATAAGTAATTCGATAAAAGGGGTCCGACAGCATCATCGGAGGAACTTGGACGTACTGCTCAGTATCTAAGATTTGGCGCATGGAGCAGGCTTATCGAATCACGTTTTCGGTCGCGGCATCGAAAAGGCTGACTTTGTCAAGATTGACCTGGATGGTCACTTGCTCGCCTAAATGGTAGAGGTGCTCGCCATGGATGCGCGCAATCATGTTTCCGGTGCCGGCCTTTAGATAAACGAGAGACTCTGAGCCCATCGGTTCGGAGATTTCAACGGTCGAGACTACGGGTATGTGGGCGCTGTCTTTCACCTGGTCGGCGAGATGCTCAGGGCGGACACCGAAGACGATATCTTTATCGACGTACTTGCTTGCGAGCGTCTCCAAACGCCCCTGCAAAGGCAACGTGAGCCCGTTTTTCTCCGCCCCCTCGACGAAGACCAGACTGCCGTCGCGTTTCTGTACTTTTCCCTTAAGCAGGTTCATTGGCGGGCTGCCAATAAAACCGGCAACGAAAAGGTTGTCGGGCTGGCGGTAAAGAGTCAGGGGATCCGCCACTTGCATGATGTTGCCGTCGCGCATGACGCAAATGCGGTCGCCCATGGTCATCGCCTCTACCTGATCGTGGGTCACGTAGATCATCGTTGAGCCGAGTTGCGCGTGGAGTTTTGAGATTTCTGAGCGCATCTGCACGCGCATCTTGGCGTCAAGGTTTGACAACGGTTCGTCGAACAGGAAGACCTTTGGGCTTCGTACGATCGCGCGCCCGAGAGCGACGCGCTGGCGCTGACCGCCGGAGAGCGCGTGAGGTTTTCGCTCCAACATGTGGTCAAGGCCAAGGGCCTTAGATGTTCGACCGACGCTTTCCGAGATGAATTCCTTTGTCTTCTTCGCGAGCTGCAGGCCGAAAGCCATGTTGTTAAAGATCGTCATGTGCGGGTAGAGCGCATAGTTTTGAAACACCATCGCTATCCCGCGATCTTTCGGTTCAAGTTCGTTCACCACGCGGCCGCCGATCGAAATCGTTCCGCTGGAGATTTTTTCTAGGCCCGCGACCATTCGCAGGGTGGTCGACTTTCCGCACCCGGAGGGACCGACGAGCACCATAAACTCGCCATCCTCAATATGCAGACTGATGTTCTTTACAGCTGTGAACGTGGGGCGTCCCCGATCGTCCACATAGGTTTTCACCAAATTTTTAATATCAACGGCTCCTTCGCTCATGGCAATTCGTTCTGGGGTTGTTATTCTTTGACGCCACCGGAGGTCAGGCCTCCGATGACAAATCTTTGGCACATAAGGAATACTACAGTGATCGGTACGCCGCTCAAGACCGCTAATGCAGCAAATCGACCCCAGAGTTTTTCCTGTTCATACAAAAATGAGTTTGCACCCACCGCCAACGTCCAGTTATCGCCGGACTGCAGAACGACGGATGCCACTGGGTACTCAGACATATAGGAGATGAACGAGAGAATAAATACAACTGCAAAAATTGGTAGACTTATCGGAATCAAGATTCTTGTGAAAGTTTGAAACTGGCTCGCACCGTCAATTCGAGCAGATTCCTCCATACTGGGGGGGATCGTTTCGAAATATCCTTTTATCATCCAGATATAATTCGAGATACCGCCCAGGTAAACCATGATTAATCCTGCATGCGTGTTCAGACCGGTCCATTGGAAATATTGCCCCAGAAAATCCAGAATCACATAGAACGCCACCAATGAAAGCACCATGGGGAACATCTGGAGAATAAGGAGACTGTTTAAAGTAATCGCCCTGAATCTGAATTGGAGTCTGGCAAACGCGTACGCAGCCGATCCAGAAAGTAAAATGATTCCCGTAGATGCAATGAATGAAACCTTGATTGAGTTCCAAAACCAGAACAGCGGAGGCGTGGTCGGCTTGATCAGGCGCGTCTCCCCGGTGGCTGGGTTAACGACTTCCTGGTAAGGAATGCCGAAAACATATCTCCAGTGGTCGAGGCTGACCTTGTCCGGAATGAAGCGACTCGGCGCGAAATTACCCTGACGAAAGGAGGCTGAGACAACCATGACGAATGGCACCAATATCAAAATGAGAAAGCAAATCATGAATGCATGCGCGATGGTTTTGCGGACGAGAAGTTTCTGGCTCGCGGTCATGTGATTACATTTTCACGTTTTTTCCACTCAGTTTCAGATTCATCCAGGCCAGGAAGCCCACAATCAGGAATAGCAAAGTGGCGATTGCGCTCGCCAAACCGTAGTCCGTGCCTGAGTCGCGAAAGGCGATATTGAACGTATAGTTCACCAGCAAGTCGGTCTCGCCCGCGATTCCGCCACCGACCATCTTCGGACCTCCGGCCGTCAAAAGATAGATAAGATTGAAGTTGTTGAAGTTAAACGCGAAGCTCGAGACGAGAATCGGGATGAGGGGCGGCAGCACTAAGGGGAGGGTAATTCTAAAAAAATCGATCGACGGAGTGCTGCCTTCGATCGCGCTCGCTTCATAAATCCCGGACGGAATCGACTGAAGCATCCCGGTGCAAATCAACATCATGTACGGATAGCCCAGCCAGACATTCACCAGCACGATCATCAGACGTGCACCCCAGGGGTTTGTCTCCCACTCGAGTGTGAAACCGAACGCGGCCCTCAGAAACCCGTTTACCGCACCGAATTCCTGATTGAATAACCCTTTGAAAATGAGAATTGAAAGCACGGCCGGCACCGCGTACGGGAGAATCAACAGAGTGCGATAACCGCCCCGAAAATTTAGCTCTTTCCACTCCAGGATTACGGCTAATAGCATTCCCACCGCGAAGGTGAGGACAACTGAGATAGCGGAGAAACAAACAGTCCACACGAAGATCTTGAAAAACGGACTTTGAATCCGCGGGTCGGATAAGATCCTCAGGTAATTCTCCAGCCCGCTGAATGTCCGAAATCCGACCCCTATTTTTTGTCCCTGATTGTCAACAAAATAGCCTCGTTTAAAATCGGGCCTGATGGTTGTTCCATCTTTGTTGTTCGTCAACGAGCCATCCGGATTGAAAGTCCAGACGCGTTGAAGCGATGCGAATCTTTTCAGACCTTCAAGCCCGACCAGGGTGTCGTCCGGCAGCGCAAACTGCCGTCCTCGCATTGGGATAAACAATTTCTCGCGCGTGATCTGCCCAACCTCCAGAATCGTTCCCTTTATTGTCGCGCCCGGCCGGAGAGCTTCTAACTTCACGGGTTCCTGTTCGCCCTTTGGTTGTTCTCCGGCCTTGAGCTCAATCGGGCTTGATCCAAAACATTTCGCAGAGTCATTCTCATCTTCGAGATAGAGAATGTACCGGTCATTTCCCAGAGCGAACAACCTGTATCTGTAGGAGACTTTACCGACTGAAAAAGTCTCCTGCCGGAAGAGAGCGAGGGCCCGATCAAAGGACAACAGGTGCTGAGAATTGTATTTGGTGAAACTGAGAAATACCATGTACGCGATCGGAAAGATCACGAACAAGCCAAAACCGAGAAGCCCAGGAAAAAGGTATCTGTAGGTGTAGCCTGACTCGCTCAGGAAGACAAAAGCCCCAAGGCAAACAATAATGAGAATCGCCAGCGCGACCCAGGCATTCCCAGCTTGGTAAGCTTCGAAGCTCAAGTAAAGCCCCGGAATCGCGACCAGTACGACAAGAATTTGCCGGATCGGGAGTCCACCATTCACGTCTATTTTTCCATGCTCCTTTTAGCCTCATCCAGGGCAACCTCTGGAGAAGCCTGCCCATTTGTGGCTATCTGAAAAGCTGAGGCCATGGCGCTCCAGAACCGTCCCATTTGAGGGATATTTGGCATCAGGACACCTTTTAGAGCGTTTTCAAAAGTAGTCTTGACGAGCGGATCTTTGGCCGTGGTCTCATTCAGGAGGGTTTTCAAGGCCGGGACGCCGATTGAAATCTCTGCGCCGATCGTTTTGAGTCCTTCAGAGGTAACAACATACTTTTCAATAAACTTCTGTGCCAGATCAGCGTTGGGTGAGGACCGGTTAACAAGCGCCGCGAGTACGCCCACAAAGGGTCTACCTGGATTACCGCCAACTCCAGGTAGCGGGGCCAATCCAAAATCGATGCCGCTTTTTTGCAGATTTGCCCAAGCCCATGGGCCATTGATCATCATTGCAAGCTCGCCGGCGTCCATCTTCCGCTCGGTAACGCTGTAAGAAGCCCCTCGCGGCATTACGCCGATGTGGATCAATTCGACGATGGCTTCGAGTCCCAGAATGGCTCCCGAATTGTTCACACCTATGTCGGTGACGTCATATCCATTTACCGTTTTCCTGAATGGGTACCCGCCTCCGCTGGCCAGAAACGGCCAACTGAAGTAAGGCGTATTATAGTCCCACATGATGGGAATGATATTCGGGTTTCGGGCCCTGAGTTCTGCGGCAAACGCAGGTATTTGCGAAAGTTGGTCGGGTGGTCTGCCGGTGAAAAATTTCTTATTGTAAATGAGCGAAACAGCCTCGAGAGACAGGGGATAGCCCCAGATCTGATTGTTGTGTGTCACCGCCTCCCACGACAGCGGGATAAAATTTTGCTTGAAGTCCTCGCTGATGTCCAGTGGCCTCAGGAGTCCGGCATCGGCCCATTCGCCAATCCGATCGTGAGCCCATAGCACGATATCCGGGCCTTTGCCGCTCTGAGCAGCGGATTGGAATTTATCGGTAAGATTGTCCGGCGTCTCAACCCTGACAGGAACCCCGAGGTCCTTTCTAAATTCGTCTCCGAGCGCAACGAGACCCTGGTAGCCCTTGTCTCGATTAGCCCAAATAAGCAACTCGCCATCGGTCCAGCCAAACGCCCGAGCGGAGGAGCAAAAGACGAAGACCCAGAGAAGGAGATTTCTGGCCATACAAAGTTCGAACGCTGGGGGGAAAAAATCTCCCCTCACCTGTTTTGGGTGAGGGGAGCTAAATTTACGACTCAGACTGGGGAAGGCAAACTAAAAGAACCACACGGTCTGCACACCGAAAAGCCAACCCTCCCTCA
>Ga0182038_10002125_pt1 | contig 10377 bp, 10 predicted proteins | sample sta12Can44000108_FD_125976 | JGI IMG/M metagenome (GOLD analysis project Ga0182038, IMG submission 125976) | Lab enrichment of tropical soil microbial communities from Luquillo Experimental Forest, Puerto Rico - statanox.12C.anox.44.000.108 | ecosystem: Environmental > Terrestrial > Soil >...
ACCGACCTCACCGATGGCCGCTTCTACTACGCCAAAGTCGCCTCCGTAACCGAGGCCGGTGTCCAACCGGTGTATAGCCTGCGGGTCGACACCGACGACCACGCGTTCCTGACGAACGGGTTCGTCAGCCACAATACAGAGGCACGCCTGACGCCGCTGGCGATGGAGATGCTGCGCGAAATCGACGAGGAGACAGTCGATTTCATACCCAACTACGACGGTCGGGTGCAGGAACCGACGGTGCTGCCCAGCCGGTTCCCCAACCTGCTGGCCAATGGCTCGGGCGGCATCGCGGTCGGCATGGCGACCAACATCCCGCCGCACAACCTGAGGGAGCTCGCCGAGGCGGTGTTCTGGTGCCTCGAGAACCACGAGGCCGACGAGGAAGCCACCCTGGCGGCCGTGTGCGTACGGGTCAAGGGCCCCGACTTCCCCACCGCCGGACTGATTGTCGGAAGCCAAGGCATCGCCGACGCCTACAAGACCGGCCGCGGCTCCATCCGGATGCGCGGCGTGGTGGAGGTCGAAGAGACCAGGGGCCGAACGTCTTTGGTCATCACGGAGTTGCCGTATCAGGTCAACCACGACAACTTCATCACCTCGATCGCCGAGCAGGTCCGCGACGGCAGGCTGACCGGCATCGCCAACGTCGAAGACCAGGGCAGCGACCGGGTGGGTGTGCGCATCGTCGTCGAGCTCAAGCGCGACGCGGTGGCCAAGGTGGTGCTCAACAACCTCTACAAGCACACCCAGCTGCAGACCAGTTTCGGCGCCAACATGCTGTCCATTGTCGACGGGGTGCCGCGCACGCTGCGCCTGGACCAGATGATCCGCCACTACGTCGCGCACCAACTCGACGTCATCATTCGGCGCACCACCTACCGGCTGCGCAAGGCCAACGAACGGGCCCACATCCTGCGCGGTCTGGTCAAGGCGCTGGACGCGCTGGACGAGGTCATAGCGTTGATCCGGGCGTCGGAAACAGTCGACATCGCCCGCGCCGGACTGATCGAGCTGCTCGACATCGACGACATCCAGGCGCAGGCCATCCTGGACATGCAGCTGCGCCGCTTGGCGGCCCTCGAGCGCCAGCGGATCATCGATGACCTGGCCAAGATCGAAGCCGAAATCGCCGACCTGGAAGACATCCTGGCCAAACCGGAGCGGCAGCGCGCGATCGTGCGCGACGAACTCAAAGAGATCGTCGACAAACACGGCGACGACCGTCGCACCAGAATCGTCGCGGCCGACGGAGACGTCAGCGACGAGGACCTGATCGCCCGCGAGGACGTCGTCGTCACCATCACCGAAACCGGATACGCCAAGCGCACCAAGACGGATCTCTACCGGAGCCAGAAACGCGGCGGCAAGGGCGTGCAGGGCGCCGGCCTCAAGCAGGACGACATCGTCGCGCATTTCTTCGTGTCCTCCACGCACGACTGGATCCTGTTCTTCACCACCCAGGGGCGGGTTTACCGGGCCAAGGCCTACGAGCTACCCGAGGCCTCCCGGACGGCGCGCGGGCAGCACGTCGCCAACCTGCTGGCCTTCCAGCCCGGCGAGCGCATCGCGCAGGTGATCCAGATCCGCGGCTATGAGGACGCGCCGTACCTGGTGCTGGCCACCAAGAACGGGCTGGTCAAGAAGTCCAAGCTGACCGACTTCGACTCCAACCGCTCGGGCGGCATCGTGGCGGTCAACCTGCGCGACAACGACGAACTGGTTGGCGCTGTGCTGTGCTCATCCGAGGATGACCTGCTGCTGGTCTCGGCCAACGGCCAGTCGATCAGATTCTCGGCGACCGACGAGGCACTGCGGCCGATGGGCCGGGCCACCTCGGGCGTGCAGGGCATGCGGTTCAACGCCGACGACTACCTGCTGTCGCTGAATGTGGTCCGTGAAGGCACTTACCTGCTGGTCGCCACGTCGGGCGGGTACGCCAAGCGGACCGCGATCGAGGAGTACCCGGTCCAGGGCCGCGGCGGCAAGGGAGTGCTGACCGTGATGTACGACCGCCGGCGGGGCAGGCTGGTTGGGGCGTTGATCGTCGACGACGACAGCGAGCTGTATGCGATTACCTCCGGAGGGGGTGTAATCCGCACAGCGGCGCGCCAGGTCCGCAAGGCAGGGCGGCAGACCAAGGGCGTTCGGTTGATGAACCTGGGTGAGGGCGCGACACTGTTAGCGATCGCGCGCAACGCCGAGGAAAACGCGGACGAGGCCGTCGGCGACGACGACGGTGCCGCGGATTCGTAGGGCGAGCCAGGTATAGGGTGCGGGATCAAGCGGTGGTCCGGTGAGGGTTCGGGCAGGAGCGGGGCAATAGACTCAGCCCGACCACACATAATGCAGCTGCCGCCGCGCGAGCGGTCACGGTAGGAGATCGAAGGAGTGGCGGGGTGACCTCACCTAACGAGCCGGGCGCCCCCAGAATGGGCGACGGCCTCAATGGGGATGGTTCGGTCGAGCGTGCCGGTGCACACCGCGCGACGCCTATACAGACCGGCCGGGCCCCCCGAGCAACGCAGCGCCCGACCGAGCCTCAAACCGAGGCGCGGGCGCCGGGCCCGCCCGCCGGTGCTGACGCGCGGCTGAACCGCTTCATCTCCGGCACAGCCGCATCGGGGAACGGCGGCGCCGCACAGAAGAGGAATCCGCCGCCGTACGAGTTCGACCCCGGGCCGGCGCAGGGCGACGCCCCACCCGCAGAGGCCTACGCCAGCGAGTTGCCCGACCTGTCCGGCCCAATTCCGCGTTCCCCGCAGCGCAAGCCCGCGCCCGACCGCGCCGGGGAGGCGGCCAGCCCGTCGGGAGGCGGCAGTGCGACGGCCCTCGAGGGCCGAGAAAGCAAAGAACCCCGCGAAAACCGCGTCAGGGTGTCGCGGCGAACCCGCGGCCCGGTTCGGGCCAGCATGCAGATCCGCCGGATCGATCCGTGGAGCACGTTGAAGGTGTCCCTGATGCTCTCGGTGGCGTTGTTCTTCGTCTGGATGATCGCGGTGGCGTTCCTGTACCTCGTGCTCGGCGGCATGGGTGTGTGGGCCAAGCTGAACAGCAACGTCGGCGACCTGCTGAACAACACCAGCGGCAGCAGCGGCGAACTGGTCTCGAGCAGCACGATCTTCGGTGGCGCCGTCCTTATCGGTCTGGTCAACATCGTCCTGCTGACCGCGATGGCCACCGTCGCCGCGTTCGTCTACAACCTGACCAGCGACCTGATCGGCGGCGTCGAGGTGACGCTGGCGGACCGCGACTAGGGTGGATCCACGGGTTTTTGGGGGTGGGACGGCGATTGCGGTAATCTCGTCGCTCGGCCGTACGCGAGTGCGGGCCTGTAGCTCAGGCGGTTAGAGCGCTTCGCTGATAACGAAGAGGTCGGAGGTTCGAGTCCTCCCAGGCCCACGACCATGTGCCCGTCAAGATGTTGCGTGAGACTTGCTTTGCCGCTGGCACTGATCGCTGTAGCGGTGGCGGTGGCTCGGTCACGACGCGGCGTCGAGGTCTGGCACGTGGCGGTGGTTGACGCACCCGGTCACCCATCCGGTCACGACGAGGGGCCTTAGCTCAGTTGGTAGAGCACTGCCTTTGCAAGGCAGGTGTCAGGGGTTCGATTCCCCTAGGCTCCACAAGCCAAATTTGTATGACCTCGACACTCCTAGGCCAGGACGGTGTTTAGCTGGTTTCCCTTACTGGTGGTTGCTTTTGGGTGCCACCGCTGGCCGCGGGCGCGGGCCCGATGAAATCTACGCCGGCACGTATTGCAGGGCGGTGCCTAAGAATTCGGTAGTGCGCCAGGCGGCCGAGACCTCGGGTGGTCATGAGTTGTGCGCCGGGCCAGGCTTCGACGATCCGTTCGCTGGTCTTGTACGGACTGTCGGGATCGTCCGGGTCGTGGATGAGCAGCAGCGGCGGATAGTCGGTGCGGGGCGCAACTCGGGGTATGTCGGTATTGAACAGCGGCATCCCGAGGCGCCGGTCGAGACGCCGCCGCAGACCTTCGCGTATGCGGGGGCCGAAGCCGTGACGATGGGCGAACAGATCCAGATACAACGCGAAGTCGCCCATGGGCGCCAAGAACACCAAGCGCTCGACGGAGGCACCCTGAGCCACCGCGAGCGCAACGGCTTTGGCGCCAATCGAATGCGCCACTATTGCGCGGGCCGGTCCGTGGGTCGAGACGATTGCCCCAACCGCTTCGCCGCACTCGACGATCGTGGTCCGTCCGGGTGCGAGCGCGCCGGCATCGGACTCGTTGTGGCTGGGAAGGTCGAATGCGATGACCCGATGTCCGGCTTCGACCAATGGCTTGATGAAGACCCCCAGGTGCGGGCGCCGCCCGCCCCAGCCGTGCACCAGGTATACGACCGGTCCGTCGCCCCAGGATTCCCCGACGATTCGATGTCCGCGCCACGCCGCTTCCAGCGGCCGGCCCGGTCCGACGCCGGGCGGCATGCGCAGGTCTGACTCCATGACGGGCGGGGTGCACCACAGTTCGGTTGCCCACCTCGCGCCGATCGCGGGTGCGAATCGCTCAAGGAGGCCGAACGCCCGACGCACCCGTGGCGAGACCGCCGGCTCGACGCCAGAACCCATGTCATCGAGGCCCGCTGGGCCGTCCGAGCCGATGGCCACACCGGCCGACGCGCCTTGTTCATTCATGTGTCCCCCGTGAAGTCCTGGTCGAGGCCGACGAACGTTCTGTGCTTTCTTAGCAGGGGCTTCGTGGGCGCTCGGGATTCCGGCCTTCAATTGTCGCTTATGTAGGGCGGGCCGAGGAAGCGCCGCACCATGGTGCGCTGGGCTTCGGGGTCCTTGACGGGCCAGCACCACAGCGCCAGAAAGACTCGGATGAGCCACTGCGCCGCGAGCGGGTCAGCGTTGTCATGGCCGAGCATTTCGGCCGCGAAGCCGGTGACGGTGGGTGAGCTGGCGATCCACTCGCTGACAGGAGTCGTGTGCAACGACCGCATGAGCTGTGCCAGCGGATCTGATTGCAGGCGTTGCAGGGCGACGAGGGTGGCGGTCACGACCCGATCCGGGCCCTCGAGGTTCTTGATGGCTTCGCGTGTGGTGTCGACAATGCGCGCCGCTTGTCGCGCTACGACGGCGTCGCGGATGGCCGCCTTGCCGCCGGCATGCCGGTAAATCGTTGCCGGTGAGCAGTGGACCCTCGCGGCCACGGCCTCGATGGTGAACGCCTCGTACCCCTCGCGAGAAATCAGGTCGGCAGCCGCGGCGTAGATCCGTTCCGCAGCTTCGCTGTGGCGATCACGTCCCACCAGCCAGTCGTCGCTGGGCATTCAACCGCGCTCCTCCCCCGCAACCCGCTGAATTATTTCTCTCACCTTGAGAATTTCTGGCTACTTTTCTCATGGTAATGCGCTGATGGTGCCTTATGGGCGATCTCGGCCCCCGTCGGCCGCGGACCAGGCCGTCCCTCAACTTTGTCGCGCGCCGTTGACGCTGCAGGTGGGTCCATTCAGCCTGAACTCATGACAGTGGTCGACGATCCGATCCAGCTTTTCGGCACCGAGGCGTTGCAGGATCCGTATCCGCTGTACGACCGGATGCGCGCCGAGGCGCCGGTTCACCGGCTCGGCAAGTCCATCTTCTACGCGGTGTGCGGATGGGACGCGGTGCTCGAGGCGGTCGAGCGGGTCGAAGACTTCTCGTCGAACCTGACCGCGACCATGATCTTTCACGATGACGGCACGGTCACCCCGTTCGACATGGCGCCCCTCGGAGACGCTGTACACGCGTTGGCAACCGCGGACGATCCGGTGCACGCGATGCACCGCAAGCTCCTGCTGCCGCATTTGTCGGCCAAGCGAGTGCGGATCATCGAAGAGTTCGCCGAACAGATCGCGGACGATTTGTGGGACCAGCACGTGCGCGACGGCGAGATCGAGTGGATGAGCGCGATGGCGAACCGGCTCCCGATGATGGTGGTCGCCAAGTTGCTCGGCTTGCCCGACAGCGACGTCGACAAACTCATTCGACTCGCCTACGGCGCCACCACACTGCTCGACGGGATCGTCACCCCCGAACAGCTCGAAGCGGCCACCGCGGCGGCGCTAGAGCTGTCCGCCTACGTGTTGGACCATTTCGAAAAAGTGACCACCGACGCCGAGGGCGGCCTGATCGCCGATCTGGCCGCACGCTGCGCTTCGGGTGAGTTGGAACAGCTCCCGGCGCTGGGGATCATGATCACGCTGTTCAGCGCCGCCGGCGAGTCGACTGCGTCACTGCTGGGCACCGCGGCGGGAATTCTCGCCGATCGTCCCGAGGTGCAAAAACAGGTGCGTGAGAACCCCGAATTACTAGGCGTTTTCATCGAAGAGACGCTGCGCCTCGAGCCACCGTTCCGCGGCCACTACCGCCACGTGTGGCGTGACACGACGCTGGCCGGGGTCGAGGTGCCCGCCGATTCGCATCTGCTGCTGATGTGGGGAGCGGCCAACCGCGATCCGACGCACTTCGAGGCGCCGAACGAGTTTCGGCTCGACCGCACTGGCGCTAAGGGCCACGTGACCTTCGGCAAGGGCGTGCACATCTGTGTGGGCGCCGCACTGGCTCGCCTGGAAGCTCAAATCGTCTTGCGCAAGCTACTCGAACGCACGACCTGGATCGAGGTCTCCGACGTCGGCGAATGGCTACCGAGCATTCTGGTCCGGCGCCGGAAACGGCTGCAGCTAGCCGTTCGGTGAGCTGTGCCGGCCCCGGCGGTGTGCCTACGGACGCGGCTGCACGTCAACGCTGGGCGGCCGGGGCGACGGCTCCTGGTCCTGTTGGCCCATTGAGCGCCGCACGATGCTGAACGCGACGGCGCCGCCGGCCAGGACCGCGACGGCGGCCCCCGCGATCACCCAGGGGCGCTTGCCGTGGCGTCGGGACCGGCGCGCTTCCTGCAGCGCCTCAGGCAACCCTGCGACGACCTCCTGGGCGGCGGCCAGCTCCTGGGCGAGCGTCTCCTGGGCCGCGGCGAGCTCCCGGGCCAATCGGCCCTCCCGGTAACGGCGACGGAGCCCCGATGTCGTCGAGCGTGCGGACTGGACGCCCAGTCCGACCACGCCCCGGGTGACGTCCACCGGTCCCACCGCCGAGTAGGTCAGCCCGCGGGCCAGTCGCGCCCGAGGGGTCAGCCGGGATGCCGTCTTCGCGCTCATCTGCCGCCTTTCTGTGCCACTCATCGGGTGCCCCATCAGATTGCCATCAATAGGACGCTCGCGAGCCTATTGTGCGCGCCCGTGTTTTCGGTACCGGGCTCCGGTGGAGCGACACCGGATGCGGGCACGCGCGTGCGTGATGGCAGACTCTGGGGTCGTGACTAACAGCCCTATTCAGACCGCCACCGCAACGCTGCACACCAACCGCGGAGATATCAAGGTTGCTCTGTTCGGAAACCATGCGCCCAAGACCGTCGCCAACTTTGTCGGCCTGGCGCAGGGCACCAAGGAGTACTCGACCCAAAACGCATCGGGCGGCCCGTCCGGCCCGTTTTACGATGGCGCGGTCTTTCACCGGGTGATCCGCGGCTTCATGATTCAGGGCGGCGATCCCACCGGCACGGGCCGCGGCGGCCCCGGCTACAAGTTCGCCGACGAGTTCCACCCCGAGCTGCAATTCGACAGGCCCTACCTGCTGGCGATGGCGAACGCGGGTCCGGGCACCAACGGCTCGCAGTTCTTCATCACGGTCGGCCAGACTCCGCACTTGAACCGGCGCCACACGATCTTCGGCGAAGTGACCGACGCCGATTCCCAGAAGGTTGTCGACGCCATCGCGACGACGTCCACCGACGGCAACGACCGCCCTACCGATGCGGTCGTCATCGAATCGATCACGATCTCCTGAGGCGTCCGCACGCCGCGCAAGCGATCTTCGGTCAGCGCGGGTTACGACCCGCGTAGCCGGCAGACGTGAGCGCGTCGAGCACTTCCAACGGGTCCGTCCCGAGGTCCCAACGGGAGAAGATCACCAACCCATCGGTGGCGGTTTCGACCTCGAGCAGCCGAACTTTGCGCCCGTGGCGGCGGAACTCGGTGATCCGGATGATCTTGATGTCGGCGTGCTGCAATACCTGCGTCCGAAACCAGCCCCGCAGGACCAGGCCCTCGGGGGTAATTGCCAGCTTCGGCCGCGCGCGCCATGTCATGCCCGCAAACAAGATCAGACCCGCCGCGGCAACGCCGCTCAAAATGCGTCCTGGAGGATCTGTGACCAGGGTCACACTCGCGATAGCCATCAAAACACCGCCGAGCCCGCAACCAGCGATTCCCGTCGCGCGCGGCTCCCATGATGTTTGCTGCATGCGCTATCTACACCCTCCCACCACTGGCTATGCAGTTATCCACAAGCGCTATCAACAGTGGGGATAAATCACACGTGTGTGATTGGGTGAGCGCAACGTTGCTGAGCCAGTAACGAACAGACCCCAAAATGAATTCATTTCGCTTTTTGTCTGGTTCAGTGCCAGCGCATCGTGAGCAACAAACCGGTGATCATGAAAGCGAACGCGATGGCATAGTTCCACGGGCCCAGTTGCGCCATCCAATTCAGGGCCGCCGGTGCCTGGCTTCCGACGGCGGCCAATTGAAACACCATCAACCAGACGAGCCCGATCAACATAAGGCCGACAAACAAACAAACGAACCACACACTGGACGGTCCGACCTTCACCTTCACGGGCGTGCGGCTGACGGCGCTGACCGTGAAATCGTTCTTCTTGCGGACCTTGGACTTGGGCATCATTACCTCGGCGATATCTCGGGGCTTACCTGAACACGTGAGCGGAACGGGTGCGACGATAACGATTGCCGCTGCACCTATAGCTTGGCTACGAGACTAACTCACCTGGCACCGTGACCAGGAAATGGAGAGGCCATGATTGGCACGCGCCGCTCACCATGGCGCCTCGGGGTCCCCGTGGTGTGCCTGTCGGCGGGGTTGCTGCTGGCGGCCACGCACGGGGTGTCCGGCGGCGCCGAGATCCGCCGCAGCGACGCGCCGCGCCTGGTCGATCTGGTGCGTGAGGCGCAGGCGTCGGTGAATCGCCTGAGTGCCCAACGTGATGAGCTGGCCAACAAGCTCGATTCGATGCATGGCCGGTCTCCGGATGCCGCACTGGCGGCCATGCTGCGGCGCTCCGCCGAGCTGGCCGGTGAGGCGGGCATGGACCCGGTCCACGGCCCGGGCCTGGTGGTGACGCTTGAGGACGCACAGCGCGACGCCAACGGCCGCTTCCCGCGCGATGCGTCGCCCGACGACCTGGTCGTGCACCAGCAAGACATCCAAGCCGTCCTCGACGCATTGTGGAGCGCCGGCGCGGAGGCGATCCAGATGCAGGACCAGCGGATCATCGCAACCTCGGTGCCTCGCTGCGTGGGCAACACGCTACTGCTCAACGGGCGCACCTACAGCCCGCCCTACACGATCACCGCGATCGGCAATGCGGCGGCGATGCAAGCCGCACTGGCCGCCGCTCCCCTAGTCATCCTTTACAAGCAGTACGTGGTCCGATTCGGCCTCGGCTACAGCGAAGAGGTCAAGCCCGACGTGCAGATCGTCGGCTATTCCGAACCGGTCCGGACGCACTTCGCACAGCCCGCCGGCACGGTGGGCTACTGAGCGGGATCGGCGCACGGCGTCGGACGGTACCCTGACACGATGCGGATCCTGGTTGTCGACAATTACGACAGCTTCGTGTTCAACCTGGTGCAGTACCTCGGCCAGCTTGGCGTCGGGGCTGACGTATGGCGCAACGACGACGCCCGGCTCTCCGACGAGACCGCCATCGCCGCGGAGTTCGACGGTGTCTTGCTCAGCCCGGGACCGGGGACCCCGGAGCGCGCGGGGGCGTCGATTGGCCTCGTCCGTGCGTGCGCCGCGAGGCGCACTCCGCTGCTCGGGGTCTGCCTGGGACACCAGGCCATCGGCGTCGCATTCGGCGCCACCGTAGACCGCGCACCCGAATTGCTGCACGGCAAGACCAGCAACGTATTTCACACCAATGTTGGTGTGTTGCAAGGGCTTCCGGATCCGTTCACAGCGACCCGCTACCACTCGCTGACGATCCTGCCGGAGTCACTGCCGACGGCGCTGGAGGTTACTGCGCGCACCCGCAGCGGTGTGATCATGGCCGTACGTCACACCGAGTTGCCGATTCACGGGGTCCAGTTCCATCCCGAGTCGATCCTGACCGAGGGTGGGCATCGAATGCTGGCGAACTGGCTCACCTTCTGCGGGTGGGCGCGCGACGACACGCTGGTCCGCCGTCTGGAGAACGAGGTCCGCGCCGCGGTGCGCCCGCACGTTCCGGCGGATCCCTCGGCTACTGACCGAACTTCAGCGTGATGATCCCGTCCCGGTTGACCCCGG
>Ga0182038_10002131_pt1 | contig 10367 bp, 10 predicted proteins | sample sta12Can44000108_FD_125976 | JGI IMG/M metagenome (GOLD analysis project Ga0182038, IMG submission 125976) | Lab enrichment of tropical soil microbial communities from Luquillo Experimental Forest, Puerto Rico - statanox.12C.anox.44.000.108 | ecosystem: Environmental > Terrestrial > Soil >...
AGTACATGGAGCTCACCGGGGTCTCCGGGCGCCTCACCGAATACTTTGCGAGGCTCGGCGACGAGCTCAAGCGCAGCTTCTCGATGCAGATCGAGGCGAGCCGCTGCGCGCGGGAGATGATCCGCTCGACCCCGATGCCGACGGAGCTGGGCGACGACATCGAGGCGAGCTACGAGCTGCTGTGCGATCGCTGCGGGACCGCAGACGTCCCGGTCGCGGTCCGCTCGAGCGGCGCGGTGAGCATGCCCGGCCAGATGGAGACGTACCTGCAGGTCCGCGGCAGCGACGAGGTGAAGCGCCGCGTCGTCGAGGTGTGGGAGAGCGCCTTCAACACCCGCGCGATCGCGTTCCGGCTGGAGCGGGGCATGGCGGTCGAGCGGGCGTCCATCGGCGTCGGCGTGATGAAGATGGTGAACGCCAAGAGCGCCGGCGTGGTCCTCACCGTCGACCCGCTCACGGGCGAGACCGATCGCGCGGTGATCGAGGGGAACTGGGGGCTGGGCGAGAGCGTCGCGAGCGGCGAGATGTCCCCGGACCACTTCGTCATGATGAAGGAGACGGGCGCCATCGACCGGACGATCCAGCGGAAGGCGCGCCGGGTCGTCTCGACGGCGACCGGGACCGCGAACACCGACGTGCCGGAGGACCTCCGAGACGTCCCCTGCCTGACGGACGACGAGATCCGCCAGATCGCGCGTGGCGCGATGGACGTCGAGCGGCACTTCGGCGCGCCGCAGGACATGGAGTGGGTCATCGACCGGGAGCTGCCGTTCCCCCAGAACGTGTTCTGGGTGCAGGCGCGGCCCGCCAAGTACACGCCGAGGACCAAGGCCGCGGAGACCGACTACCTCGTCGAGCAGATGGCGAGACTGTTCCGGCGCTGACGACGAGAGGCACGGACATGACCGTACTGTTCACGCAGCACTGGAACACGGCTCCGGGGAAGCAGCAGGCCTACTCCGACTTCGTCATGACCCGCTACAACCCGACCCTCGAGCGGATCGGCATCAAGCTCGTCGGCGGCTACTACGTCACGGTCGGGACCGGCCCGCGCATCATCGCGGCCGGGCTGACGCACGATCTCGCCGAGCTCGAGAAGGCCCTCGCCTCGCGAGAGTTCGAGGAGATCACCGGCGGGCTCATGCAGCACGTCACGCAGTACCAGAGCAAGATCCTCGTCCCGACCGGCCGCGTGAACATGAACGCTTACCGGGTCCAGATGGGAACCTGGAAGTTCCACCAGTACTGGAACCTCCTCCCCGGCGTGGAGCAGGACTACACGGAGTTCGTGAAGAGCGAGTACGCGCCGGCGATGGAGCGGCTCGGGCTCCCGGTCGAGGCGGCCTGGCGGGGGGTGGTCGGCTCGGGCCCCTACATCGTGTGCGAGTGCGCGGCCGGGAGCGTCGTCGAGATCGCGAAGGCGATCGACACCGACGCGTTCCGCCGCGTCACCTTCAAGCTGCGGGACACGTACGTCACCGCCTACGACAGCCGGATCCTCGCGCCGACCGGCCGGATCGATCTCCCGCACTTCATGCAGGCGATGCTGAAGGGCTTCTGACGAGGACCGGAGCGTCTCGAGAGAAGGGGCGGCTTCGAGGATAAAGACCCATTTCGGTACCAGTTAGCCTCAACGGCACGGAAGGACGGGAAGGACATGCAAGGACTCGTGGCCAGGCAGCTTGAAGCCGTGGAGGCCCCCGTCGCGCGGACCGCGTCGGCGCCGGGGGTCGCGGTGCTCGGGGTCTACCTGCTCGCGTTCATGGCGATCAGCTGGGCGCTCATGTTCTTCATCCCGACCGTCCTGCTCTTCACGGTGCTCCTGCCGGCCTCGTTCTACGTGCTCTTCGGGCTGGTGGTGCTCTCGCCCCTCATCTCGGGCGGATGGCCGTTCGCGCCGCCGCTCGGGAGCTGGCGACCCGGCCAGAGCGTGTGGCGCCCCGGCCTCGGGACGAGCGCGCTCCTCGTCCTCGCCGGCATCGCCGGGCCCCTGTTCACCGGGCACGTCTACCCGCGCTTCCCGCTGTTTCCGGTGGGCTTCTGGTGGGGGATCATCCTGTTCACGGTCACCCTCTGGTACTCGATGGTCTGGAACGGGTGGCCGCTCAACCAGACCGCCTCACCCGCGGCCCGCTGCGTCGGCGGCGCCGGCATCATCCTGGGCGTGACGGCGCTGCTCTGGCAGCTCGTCAATCTCGGGGGCACGCCCTTCGCCGGCGCGCCCTACGATCCGCGCGGGCCGTTCCAGGCGGACTGGTTCTTCGGGCTCCTCGTCTGGACGATCGTCTGGATCCAGGCGTTCTCGAACGTCCTGACCTTCCAGCAGTGGCCGTTCTATCGGCTGCGCAAGCCGTGGGGTGAGCTCGCGAACACGGCGACCGCCGTGGTCCTCGGCTGGATCTGCTGGACCGTGAGCCTCCCGCTCATGGGGCCGACCTTCTCCTTCGCCGCCGTCGGCGGCTCCATCATCGGCATGCAGAACTTCCACGGAGCGATCTTCGGCTACTGGCCGTTCGCCCGGCACAAGCAGCCTCGGCGCGGCCTCTACAACTTCGTCACCGAGATCGTGCTCGCGGGCCTGTGGATCGCCCTGCTGCGCGTGCTCATGCGCCCGATCGCCGCGAAGGTCGCGGCAGCCGGGCTGCCCTTCGACATCAACGTCGTCTCGGTCCTCTACACGCTGCACTTCATCGCGTTGCTCACGCTCGTCCACAACTTCCACTTCCTGCGGGCGCCCCTCGCGCCGTCCGGGCCGCCGCCCTCGCCGGAGTAGGACCGGGGCGACGGCGCACCGTGCTGGCCAGCGCAGACGGTAGGTGAACGCAGCCTCACAGGACCCAAGCGATCGGGAAGAGAGCGATGGGAAACGTCAACGAGAAGTATCGGGTGAAGATCCTGGGGATCGAGGACTACCAGGCCCTCGCCGCGTGCCAGAGCGCCTGCCCGCTGGCGACCGATACGAAGGGCTACGCGCGGGCCATCAGCGACGGGGACTTCGAGCGGGCGTTCCTCATCGCTCGCCAGACGAACCCCCTCGTCTCGGTGTGCAGCCGCGTCTGCACCGCTCCTTGCGAGAGAGCCTGCCGCAAGGCCGACGGGGGAAGCCCGGTGCAGCTTCGGGCGCTGAAGCGCTTCGCCTGCGACCAGCACGGGGTCGCCGCACCCCGCGCCGTCGCAGAGCGCCTGGAGGAGCTGTCGGCGCGCCAGGACTGGACGAGCGACCGGACCGGCAACCACGTCCTGACCCTGTCGCGATGGGTGCGGGAGGCGCGGGAGCGGATGGGCGCCGAGCGGCCCTCGGCCCGGGTCGCGATCGTGGGCTCCGGCCCCGCGGGCCTGTCTGCCGCCCACGATCTCGCGTTCCTGGGGTACCGGGTGACGGTGTTCGAGGCGGCCTCGCAACCGGGGGGGCAGCTGATGACCGGGATCCCCGGGTTCCGCCTGCCGAAGGAGATCGTGCGCCGGGAGATCAACGCGATCCTGAACCTCGGGGTCGAGCTCCGGCTGAACACCCCCGTCGGAAAGGACGTCTCGCTCGCAGCGCTGCGGGAGGAGGGGTTCGAGGCGATCTTCGTCACCATCGGGCTCCAGGCGCCCCTCCGCCTCGCCCTGCCGGGCTCGGACCTCGCGGGCGTCCACACCGGCATCGAGTACGTGCGCGACCACGAGCGGGTCCAGGTGGGCAACCGGTGCCTCGTCATCGGCGGCGGTGGTGTGGCGATCGACTGCGCGCAGCACGCTCTGCGCCGGGGGGCGACGCAGGTCTCCATCGCCTGCGTCGAGTCCTGGGAGACCATGCCGGCCAGCGCATCGGACCGGGAGGACGCCCGCGAGGAGGGGATCACGTTCCATCCCTCGCTCGGCCCGCAGCGGATCGTCGGTCGTGATGGGAAGGTGACCGGGGTCGAGTTCCTGAAGGTGAAGTCCGTCTTCGACGCGGACGGCCGCTTCAACCCCACGTTCGTTCCGGGCAGCCAGACGACCCTCGTCGCCGACACGGTGATCCTCGCGGTGGGCCAGTCCGCCACGCTGCCCTCCCTCTCCGGTCTGGCGGGGCTGGAGACCACGCCGCAGGGCTTGATCTGCGCGAGGGAGGATCTCTCGACGAACCTCCCCGGGGTGTTCGCCGGAGGCGACGACCGCTGGCGCTTCGGCAGGAACGCGGTGGAGGCGATCGCCGACGGCCAGAAGGCGGCGCGCGCCATCCATGCGTACCTCGGTGGCAAGGGCCTGCAGGTGAGAAGGCGGGCCTCCATGCGCCCGGTGGGCCCCGGCTTCGTCAACACGCGGTGCGAGACGATCCCTGCGGCGCCGGTCCCGAAGGTGCCGGCCGCCGAGCGGGTCCGCACCCGCGACGAGATCGCCGTCGGCTTCGACGAGGCGGAGGCGCGGCGACAGGCGGCTCGGTGCCGGCAGTGCGGGATCCACACCGTGTTCGACGCCTCACGGTGCCTGCTGTGCGGGACCTGCGTCGACACCTGCGCAGAGGGCGCGCTGCGGCTGGTCCGGCTCGCGGACGTCGAGGGCGACTCCGATCTCCGGCGGCTGACCGACGCGCTGGAGCGGCGCTCCGGCCGCGGCCGGCCGCGGACCGCAATCATCAAGGACGACAGCCGCTGCGTCGGCTGCGGCACGTGCGCCCGCCGCTGCCCCGGAGAGGCCATCACGATGTCCGAGTTCACCTGTGACGAGGAGTGGGAATAGCAGTCCCAGCTTTCAGCAGGAGGCGACCGTGAGCGCATCGACCTACAGCCTCAAGGAGTCCATCAAGCAGCTGCCGAGGAGCATCAAGCGGTCGGTGTGGCGCTCGGAGGCGGCGACGCCGGAGCAGCGCCGGGCAGCCGCCGTGTTCGAGAACGTGTTCCTCCACGTTCACCCGGCGCGCGTGCACGTCAACACGCTGCGCACAGGGTACACGCTGGGTCTCGGCCTCGCCGCCTTCTACCTGTTCCTCATCCTGCTGGGGACCGGGATCCTGGTGATGTTCTATTACACACCGTCGACCCAGCTCGCCTACCGGAGCATGAAGGATCTCGAGTACGCGGTGTCCTTCGGCGTCGTGCTCCGGAACATGCATCGCTGGTCGGCCCACGCGATGGTCGCCGTCGCGGTCCTGCACATGTGTCGGGTCTTCTACACCGGCGCCTACAAGGCTCCCCGGGAGTTCAACTGGGTCGTCGGCGTGTGCCTCTTGCTCGTGACGCTGCTCCTGAGCTTCACCGGCTACCTCCTCCCCTGGGATCAGCTCGCCTTCTGGGCCGTGACGGTGGGCACGAACATCGTCGCGTACATCCCCGGGCTCGGCGAGAAGGTGCGGTTCCTGCTGCTCGGCGGGAACGAGGTCGGCCAGATGGCGCTCCTGCGCTTCTACGTCCTCCACGTCGTGGTCCTGCCGCTCGTCGCGCTCGCGCTGGTGGGCGTTCACTTTTGGAGAATCCGCAAGGACGGCGGGCTGTCGCGCCCGCCGCAGACCGACGCCGGCGCCACGCGCGCGAGCTGAGGAGGACGACACATGCGAGCCCAACCGAAGGCGGAGATCGGCCCGAGGGACCCCAACAAGACGTACTCGCTGATGGCGATCGTAGACGGTGAGTCGCTCGCGGTCGAGAAGGGCCCCGAGGACACCGTGTCGACGTGGCCTCACCTGATGATCCGCGAGCTCCTGGTGTTCCTGGTGATCCTCATCGCGGTGCTCGGCGTGTCCCTCGTCCTCAACGCGCCACTCGAGGAGCCCGCCAACGCTTTGCATTCACCCAACCCGGCGAAGGCGCCCTGGTACTTCGTCGGGATCCAGGAGCTGGTGAGCTACTCGGCCCTCCTCGGCGGGATCGTGGTGCCGACGCTGCTCGTGCTGTCGCTGATCCTCCTGCCGTACCTCGACCGGCATCCGCGGGGTACCGGCGTCTGGTTCTCGCGGGATCGCAGGGTCGCGATCCTCGTGTTCACGGTGTTCGCCGTCGCCATGGCCGCGCTCATCTTCGTCGGTCAGGTCCTGCGCGGGCCGAACTGGGCGCTCCGCTGGCCGTGGTCCTGAGTCGCGTCGCGATGCATCGCATTCCAGCCCGAAGGGAGATCGAATGGAATTGCCCAACAGTGACGGTACGGCGACCGTGAGCGCCGGCGTGCGCGCGGAAGACCGCCGCGACTTCATCAAGGTGGTGGCGACCGGGACGCTCGCCGTCGGGATCGGCGGCGCGATCGTCGAGTGCAGCCGGTTCCTCAAGCCGAACGTGCTCTACGAGCCGTCCAAGGTGTTCCGGGTCGGCGAGGTCGGGAGCTTCCCCATCGACAGCCGCACCGTCGTCGAGGGGCGCGGCGTCGAGATCGTGCGGGACCGCGACGGTATCCACGCCGTCTCCCTGGTCTGCACGCACCTCGGCTGCCTGCTCCGCCCCGTCGATAATGACTCAGAGTGCGGATACACGTGCCCCTGCCATGGGTCCAGGTTCACGCCGACGGGGCAGGTGCTCCGCGGTCCGGCCCCGCGGGACCTGCCCTGGTACGAGGTCTACGTGGACGTGACCGGCAACCTCGTCGTGGACACGTCCAAGGTGAACGAGGCTCGAACCAAGCTCGCGGTGTGAGCGCGGAGGATAGGGATATGGAGCGGGTCTCGCGCAAGCTGTCGTGGATGTGCGTCGGCTGCGGGCTGATCGTCCTCGTGCTCCTGGGCACGGCGGCGGTCCGCGACACCCGACGCGAGTGGAAGAAGCACCAGGTCGATTACCGGGCGCTGAAGCTGAAGGGGATGACCCGGGACGCCAATCCGAGCTTCTACGATCGCGTCGTGGCCATGCAGCCGGAGCTCCGGCAGATCGTCATCGACGAATGGAGCAGCATCGACCGGTGCACCACCTGTCACATGGCGGTCGAGGATCCGGCGTTCGCGACCGCGAAGCAGCCGCTGCGGACACACCCCCGGCCCGAGTTGCTGAAGCAGCACCCGGTGGAGACGTTCGGCTGCACGATCTGCCACGGCGGTCAGGGCCTCGCGACGACCTACTACGGCTCGTCCCACGACCCCATCGCCGACTGGCCGGTGACCCTCGTGCGGCGGGGCCTCATGCAGTCTCGCTGCGGCTACTGTCACAAGGACTACGAGGCCATCAAGGCGGACCGGCTGGTGAAGGGGCGCGCGCTCTACCGCGAGCTGCACTGCGCGGGGTGTCACCAGATCGACGGCCAGGGCGGCACCGTCGGGCCGGACCTGAGCGGCTTCGCCGACAAGGACCCGAGCAGCTTCTCGATGGAGTACCTGCGCGGCAGCCGGACGAAGCAGGAGTGGGTCATCGAGCACTTCCAGGATCCGAAGCGCGTGAGCCCGGGATCCCTCATGCGCGCCTACGCGCTGAGCGACGAGCAGGTCGAGAGCCTGGCGAGCTACGTCCTCAGCCTGACCCAGCGCGAGCTCTCCCGGAAGTTCACGCCCAAGACGAACAGCGGCTTCGTCGCCCCCCGGATGGATCTCGTCGTCCGCGAAGCCGCGCTGACCGTGTCCGCTGCGAGCGAGGTGTCCGATGCCCCAGCCAACGGAAAGTGAAGCCATGACCCGCACACGCCTGTCGGTCGCGACGGCCGCGCTGATCTGCCTGGCGCTGCCCGGCCCGAGGATCGGGGCCGAGGAGCCGCCGCGGATGCCCTACGTCTTCGAGATGTACTGCTTCATGTGCCACAAGCCCGGCGTCCAGATCGGCCCGATGCAGATCTTCGACATGAAGACGAGGACCGGCAATCCGCTCCACGAGCAGTACATCCGCAACAACGTCCGCTTCGGGATGAGGGCCATGCCGGCCTTTCGCCTGTCGGAGATCGGCCCGCGAGAGCTCGACGAGATCGTCGCCTACATGAAGGCCGTCGCGACGTATCGGAAGGCCCGACCCGACTACAGGCCGGCGCCAGCGCAGGCCGGAGGGAAGAAGCCATGATCGACCAGGGCCGGAGGAGGTTCTTCACCTCGATGTTCTCCGCCGGGGCGGCGGTCGCGGCGGCGTGGGCCGGCGGCGGACCGGTCGCGGCGGCGGCGGAGGAGGCGGCGGAGACGACCGCGCTGGGCATCAACGGGCTCTGCCTGTACGTCCCGAGCCTTGGCGAGGCCGGCGAGTTCGTGGCGGCGATGAGCCGGAACGCCCCCGGGCGATGGGCGGCCCACCCGCTGCCGGGCGCGCTCACCGAGCGCTACTTCGCCGCGCGCTCGCTGTACGAGGGCGCCCGGGGGAAGGCCAACACGTTCGTCGGCGTGGTCGATCCCGCGACCTTCGCCGTCGTGCACGAGGCGATCGTCGATGCGGGCGGCTCCTTCCACTACGTCACCGAGGCGCGGGACCGGGTGACGTTCTCCGTTCAGGTCTGAGCTCGAGGAGGCTGACGATGAGCCAGTTCGTGGCGCTTCCCAAGGGATTGACCGAAGAGACGTTCGCGAAGGCGATCCAGGAGTACCGGGCGCTCCTGGGCGAGGACCGGGTCCGCACCGATCCCGCGTCGCTCCAGTCGTACACGAAGATCATGATCGCCGACAGCGAGGAGCATCACACTCCGTCGGCGGCGATGTACCCGACGACGCTCGCCGAGATCCAGGCGATCGTCCGCATCGCGAACAAGTACAAGACGCCGCTGTGGACGGTCAGCACCGGGAAGAACATGGGGTACGGCTCGGCCGCACCCGCCTCGCGCGGGCAGATCGTGCTCGACCTCAAGACGATGAAGAAGATCCTCCACGTCGACGAGGAGCTCGGGTACTGCCTCGTCGAGCCCGGGGTCACCTACTACGACCTGCAGGAGCACTTCCGGAAGAACAAGCTGAACCTGTGGGTCGACGTGCCCGCGCCATCGGCCATGGCGAGCCCGGTCGGGAACACGTCCGATCGAGGCGTCGGCTACACGCCATACGGCGAGCACTTCCTCTTCTCCTGCGGGATGGAGGTGGTGCTCCCGAACGGCGACGCCATCCGCACCGGCACCGGCGGCCTCGAGAACGGTACGAGCTGGCAGAGCTACAAGTGGGGTTACGGTCCGTACGTCGACGGCCTCTTCACCCAGTCGAACCTCGGGATCATCACCAAGCTCGGCGTCTGGCTGATGAAGGGGCCCCCGCCCGGCGGCTACTTCCCGTTCCTGATGAAGTTCCCCAGGGTCGAGATGCTGGCGGACATCATCCGGACGCTGATGCCGCTCCGGCTCAACCAGATCATCCCCAACGCCTGCATCGTGGTGAACGCCGGGTGGGAGGCCGCCGGCTACTTCACCTACGACGAGCACGGGAGGGGCACCAACCGGGAGAGCTTCTACAAGAAGAAGGACAGCCTCCCGCCCGAGGTGTTCCAGCAGATCATGGACAAGTATGGCTGCGGCGCTTGGAACTTCTACGCCGCGCTCTACGGCTCTCCCGAGCAGGTCGCCCTCAACTGGAAGTACGTCTCCGGCGCCTTCAAGCAGAAGTTCGGGAAAGACGTGAGGATCTTCACGGAGAAGGAGGCGCAAGGCGATCCCATCTTCGAGTACCGCCGGCAGCTCATGATGGGCGGCAGCACGCTGCAGGAGTTCGGCCTCTACAACTGGCGCGGCGGCGGCGGCTCGATGTGGTTCGCGCCCGTGGCGGCGGCGCGCCCGTCGGAGTGCGACAAGCAGATGAAGCTCGCCACCGACATCCTCAACAAGTACGGCTTCGACTACGTCGCCGAGTTCATCGTCGGGTGGCGCGACATGCACCACATCATCGACCTCCTCTACGACCGCACGCAGGAAGAGGAGATGACGCGCGCCCACCGGTGCTTCGACGAGCTCCTGAGCACCTTCACGAAGAACGGCTGGGGCACCTACCGGACCAACACTGCGTTCATGGGGAAGGTCGCGGCCTCCTACGGCCCGGAGATGATGCGGATCCACCGAGCGCTGAAGCAGGCGCTGGATCCCAACAACATCCTTTCGCCGGGGAAGTCGGGCATCGACCTGGATGCGTCGGTTGCATAGACGAGGAGGCATGTGACCATGGCCAGCTTCATCGCGCTGCCGAGAGGCGTCTCCGAGCAGGAGTTCGCGAAGGCGATCCAGGAGTGGCGAGCCCTGCTCGGCGACGACAAGGTCCGGACCGACCAGGACGCGCTCGAGTCGTACCTCGCAGCGCCCATCGCCGCGGGCGACGACCGCGTCCCGTCGGCGGTCCTCTCCCCGACCACGGGCAAGCACGTTCAGTCGATCGTGGAAATCGCCAACGCCCACCGGACGCCACTGTGGCCCTGCTACGGCGGCGAGGCCGAGGGGTACGGCCGCGGCACCCCCGCGACGCGCGGGCAGGTCATCCTCGACCTGAGCCACATGAAGCAGATCGTCGAGGTGGATCCGGAGCTCGGGTACTGCCTCGTCGAGCCCGG
>Ga0182038_10002139_pt1 | contig 10348 bp, 9 predicted proteins | sample sta12Can44000108_FD_125976 | JGI IMG/M metagenome (GOLD analysis project Ga0182038, IMG submission 125976) | Lab enrichment of tropical soil microbial communities from Luquillo Experimental Forest, Puerto Rico - statanox.12C.anox.44.000.108 | ecosystem: Environmental > Terrestrial > Soil >...
GTGCACATCATGGTGGGCGAGCTTCCAACGCTGCTCGGCATAACCGCTCAGCGGGGTCCGCTCGTGCTGCGCCTCATTCACATCCTCGGCCGCGTGAGGGAGACCAATCCCTACACGCTGGCGCTGCTCGCAGGCGTGCTGGCCGTCACGCTGGGCATGGCCAGAGTCAGCTCCCGAATTCCGGGAGCGCTGATCGGCATTGTGGGGGCGGGCGTCGCCGTGGCGCTGCTCCACCTCGAGACCCGCGGCGTGACCCTGCTGCAACCGCTCGCCGTCGAGCTGCCGCGCCCAGCGCTGCCGCCGGTGCCCGCCTCCCGCGAGCTCGGCCAACTGGCGCCGCTTGCGCTTATCGTCGCCATGGTCTGCATCATGCAGACCTCGGCGGTCGCAAGCACGTTTCCCTCGGACAAGGACCAGCCCGACGATGTGAGCCGTGACTTTGCCAGCGTCGGCGCCGGCAGCATCGTCGCGGGGCTGATCGGTTCGTTCGCCGTCGATGCCTCCCCGCCCAGCACCGCCGTCGTTGTCGAATCCGGTGGACGTTCCCAGGTCGCCTCGATCACGGCGATTGCCCTGATGGTCGCGCTCTTCCTGCTCGCGGCGGGCCTCATGGCCTATGTGCCGCAGGCGGCGCTCTCCGGCATCCTCATCTACATCGCGCTCAAGATCTTTCGTCTGGACGAGATGATTCGCATCTGGCGCCGAGGCGGCTCCGAGATCCTGCTGGTGGCGGCGAGCGCCGCCCTCGTCGTGGCGCTGCCGATCGAGACCGGCATGCTGCTCGCGATCGTGCTCTCCTTCGTCAATAGCCTTTACGCCGTGGCGCGGCCCTATTGCGTGGAGCTCAGGCGCGTGCCGGGCAGCACGGTCTGGTGGCCGCCCGGCCGGGACGAGCCGAGCGAGCATGTGCCGGGCGTGCTGGTTTTTGCAACCGCCGCCCCCCTTACCTTCACCAATGCCCAGTACATCAGCGACCGGATCATGGCAGCGCTCGCGCACGCGCCGGCGCCGGTAAGGCTGCTGGTGATCGAGGCGAGCGGCACGATCGACATCGACTACACCGGTTCGCAGATCCTTGAGCGGACCATTAAGAGGCTGCGCTCGCGCTCCATCGACGTCGCCATTGCCCGCCTTTCGGACACGCACGCCCAGGACGAGGCCGGTCGGACCGGGCTGATCGCGGCGCTCGGCCCCGGTCGCCTCTTCAAGTCGGTTGAGGAAGCCCTGCGCCGCATCGGTCCGGGTGCGAAAGCCTCATAGCGGGCGAATCTCAATCCGAATCGCAGCTCGATTGCACAGAGTGCGGTGCACAAGATAAGGCAGCAGCCGAATCGGCGCAGGGGCGCTCGCCACATCCCTGAACAAACGTTCACGATCAATTGGCATCCGGTATGTCGGGTTAATGACAGGCCCATGTCTCCCTCCGTTCCGATGCCATTCACCAAACCCGTGCCTTCCCCATCGATAGATCATTGACACCCGCACACGATTTTTCGTCTACTGCCGCCGGATCGGAGAACCATGAAGGAGAACGCGCTGATGAGACGCTCGTTGTTGGGACTACTCGTAGGCTGCATGGCGCTCTTCGCTCTCGCATCGCCCACCCCGGCCAAGGCAGCCGTCTGGTGCGGCTGGTACTGGAACTGGTACGGCAGGTGCTATGTGGCTTACACCGTCGTGCGGCCGGTGGTTGTTCGGCCGGTGGTGGTGAGACCCGTCGTGGCCGTGCGGCCCGTTTATACTTACAGGGTCGCCTATCGGCCGGTCGTCGTGCCTTATTACTACACTGCGGTCGCCTACCGCCCGGCCTATGTCGCCTATGCACGGCCGGCGTACGCATACGCGTATGCCTTGACGCCGGGCATCAGGCGCGTGTGGTATCGCTACTGAGTTAGCGAACCTAACGCTGCGTTCCTTTCGAGGGTGCCTCGCGGCGCCCTCTTTTTTGTTGCAGAGGCGCTATGCCAGACAACGGCGGCAAAGATGCAACCCGCCGCAACGCCCTGATCGTAGTCGCGGCGGTGGCGCTGCTCGGAGCGCTGGGCTGGTATCTGGCACACGTGCTCTCCGAGTCGGCGCGCCTGCAGGATTGCCTGCTTTCCGGGCGCTCCAACTGCGCACCGATAGAGGCGCCGCGCTGAGCCGTCCCGCCCTCACGATTTCAAGACTTCAATCAATTCCGGAAGCGCAGCATCGCCGTCAGGTTTGACGGCGGCCACTACCGCATTTTCGCCCAAGGGTCGGAATTTTTCTGCTCGGGGAGGGGGCGCAGGGCGATCTTGTATGCCTTCTCGGCCGCGGCTTTCTTCTGCTTTCGGTCGTCGGTCTGCTGGCTGTTATCCGTGTGCCTGGATCCCGTTACGCGACTCTGGGCAAGTGCAGGCGCGCCCAGCACGGCAACCGCCGCAAGCACCACGACAAGCTTTCGCATGCGAGCCTTCCCCCGCAGCCGCGCCCCCGGATCAGAAAGCTAGCCGCGGCCGTCGTCCGAAATAGGGCGGTTATCCGGCAGCGCCAAGGCACCGGGATGACCCCGAATCGCCATGATGACGGGTCAATATCGTACCGAGCTTGACCATCTGAAGCCGATGCTTCGGAAGCGGGGGCACGCCTCGGTCATGATTTCTTTACTGCGACAGCGCTCGCAAACGGCGCGCAGCCATCGATCGCGCGGCAAGGCCGGCCGTTGCGGCGGTGCTCTTCTCGTCCGGTCGTAGGTCGAATTTCAGAAATCATGCCGCGCGGGCTTCCCACACGCATCCTGCAAAAGGCAGCAGGCATTTTCCTTGTCTGTGGCGCCATCGCAGCCTGCGCCACGCCGCGGGCGCAGTTCACTGCGGCACAGCAGGAAAACGCCCAGCTGCCCGGCTTCCCGCATGTCCGTGTGTTCGCCGACTCCCAGGGCGCAAAGCTGGGAACCGGCTCCGCCAAGCTCGAATCGCAGAAGGATTTCGCGTTCCTCGCGCTCTCCGGCGGAGGCGCGGACGGCGCGTACGGAGCGGGCATTCTCAACGGCTGGAGTGCCTCGCAACAACGTCCGGAATTCACCGTGGTCTCGGGTGCCAGCACCGGTGCGCTGATGGCCCCGTTCGCATTTCTCGGGCCCGCCTACGACGGAACCATCAAGGAGATCTATACCGCCGGATATGCCGAGCAGTTCGTCAAGTCCGCGAACGTGACCAACGTGATCTTCAACGCCGGCCTGATCAGCGCTGGCAGCGCAAACAGCATCATCTCGCAGTTCATCACCCGACGGCTGCTCGACGACATCGCGCGCGAGCACCGCAAAGGCCGCCGTTTGTACGTCGTGACCACCAACCTCGATGCCCAGCGCCCGGTGCTGTGGGACATGGGCGCCATCGCCGCCAGCGACCGGCCCGACGCCGCCTCGGTATTCACCGAAATCCTCACCGCGTCGGCCAGCTTCCCCGGCGTCTTCTCGCCCGTCCTCATTGATGTCGAAGCGGACGGGCACCGGTTCACCGAGATGCACGTCGACGGCGAGACGACGGACCCGATCTTTGTGGCGCCGGAGAAAGTCCTGAAGAGTCTTGCGGTCACCTCTTCCGCGTCGGCTCACAAGTCGATCTATGTGCTCATCAATACGAAGCTGGAACCCACCTTCGAGGTGACGGAGAATACGCCGCTGCAGGTCCCCAGCCGCGCCATCTTTACCCTGACCAAGACCGAGCGCCGAAACAGCATCCTTGCGGCTTACGATTTTGCGCGTCGCAACGGCTTCAAGTTCAACCTCGCCTATCTCCCCAGGGACATCTCGGACAAAGGCTCGGTCGAGTTCGACACCGGCTACATGCGATCGCTGTTCGAATATGGATATGAGGTTGGCCGCTCCGGACAGGCGTGGCGATCATCGCCGCCGCAGGTGCATTGAGGCGTCGCGCGCGCCCCCCGAATCGGCCCCTTTGCACCGCCCGGTTTGTCGGCTTCGGCGACAGCAGTGACCACTGCGACACAGGCCATCAGAATTCGTCACCTTTGCCCCGAATAGGTTTGGCCCGTGCAGCGCGCGCGCCATTAAACTGACGCTCAGCCACGCAAGGTCTCTCCGGGGGGTGCGACATGTTGCGTTCGCGGCTCAAGCGTTTCGCTTTCCTTCTCGGCGCGCTTGTTGGCGCGCCGTCGGTCGCGGCCGCCGACGAAGGCGGCGTGAGCTTCTGGATACCGGGCTTCTTCGGAAGCCTCGCGGCCGCGCCGCAGCAGCCCGGCTGGTCGCTGACCAACATCGGTTACCAGACGTCGGTCTCGGCCGACGCCGGTGTCGCCGTTGCGCGGGAGAGAGAGCTTGGCCACATTCCTGTCAATCTCAATCTGTCTGCAAACCTCACTGCCAGCCTGAGCGCGCGCGCCGACCTCGACTTGCTCATGATGAGCTATGTATTCAAGACCCCGGTCCTCGGCGGCCAGGCGAGCGTTAATCTGCTGGGTGTTTATGGGCGCATGGATACCTCGCTCGGTGCCCAGCTGTCCGGGACGCTGTCAGCCGCCACGGCAGGGGGAATTCCGCTGGGCTCCCTTTCATTTTCGCGCTTTGACAGCATCAACGACACCCTGTGGGGCTTCGGAGATCTTCTTCCGATATTCACGCTGCGCTGGAACGCGGGCGTCAACAACTACATGGTCTACCTGACAGGAGACGTGCCGGTCGGCGCCTATGATCCGAGCCGGCTGTCCAACCTCGGCATCGGTCACGGGACGGTGGATGGCGGCTTTGGCTACACCTACCTCAATCCGAAGACCGGGCAGGAATTTTCCGGCGTGCTCGGACTCACCTACAACATGAGCAATGTGCAGACCCAGTACCAGAACGGCGTCGACATGCATTTCGACTGGGGAGCGTCGCAGTTTCTGACCAAGCAGTTCCAGGTCGGGCTGGTCGGCTACATCTACGACGAGATCGGCTGCGACAGCGGCTCGGGCGATCGCGTCGGCTGCTTCCAGTCCCGCGTGCTCGGCGTCGGGCCGCAGGTCGGGTTCATCATTCCCATCAGCAAGACGACCCAGGGCTACCTCAACCTCAAAGCCTACAGGGAATTCGACAACGCCAACCGGCCGGACGGCTGGAACGCCTGGGTCACGTTCGTACTCTCGCCGGCGGAGCAGACGCTGAGCGCATCTTCACGGCGCATGCGCTCGATGTAGAGCCTTACAGCGGGATGACCTTTCTGCGAATCGTCATCCCGCTCTGCCTCTTTGCTTGAGCATGTCCTTTTCGCAAAACCGGTTCCACCCTCGGGTCAAGCCCGAGGGCGGGCTTTTTGCGGGACACGCTCTAAAATTTCAGAAGTCTCGCCTGCTGCACCTGCGGCAACGCGCGCACCGCGGCCAGAACGGGCGCCGGCAATTCGCCGTCGATCTCGATCAAAGCGATGGCATTGCCGCCGGGCGCGTCGCGCCCGACATGGAAGGTCGCGATATTGATGCCGGCTTCCCCCAACACGGATGAAAAGCGCCCGATGAACCCGGGCTTGTCGAGATTGGTGATGTAGATCATCGAGGGACCGAACCCCGCATCCATGCGGATGCCCTTGATGTTGACGATGCGCGGGCGGCCATCGGCAAACACCGTGCCCGAGACGAAGCGCATCTGCCGCTCGGTCTCAACGCTTACAGTGATCAGGCTTTCGTAGTCGCCCGCCGCCGCCCGCGTCGTCTCCTCGATGACGATCCCGCGCTCGGCGGCAACGCCGGGGGCGGATACGACATTGACCTCCTGCAGCATGGGCCGCAGCAGCCCGGCGATGGCCGCGGAGGTCAGCGCCTTGGTGTTCATGCCGGCGACCCCGCCCTCATAGGAGAGATGCACCTTCTTGATCCCGGTTTCGGTCAATTGCCCGGCGAAGGAGCCGAGCTTCTCGGCGAGCTCGATGAACGGCCGCAGCCGGGGCGCCTCCTCGGCGGTGATCGAAGGGAAGTTCACGGCATTGGAGATCGCCCCGCGCAGCAGGTAGTCCGACATCTGCTCGGCGATCTGCAAGGCGACATTCTCCTGCGCCTCGGTGGTGGCGGCGCCCAGATGCGGCGTGCAGACCACGTTCGGGTGTCCGAACAGCGCATTCTCGGTCGCCGGCTCGTTCGTGAACACGTCAAAGGCGGCACCGGCGACGTGACCGCTGTCGAGCGCGGCGCGCAAGGACCGCTCATCGACCAGTCCGCCGCGCGCGCAATTGACGATGCGCACGCCTTTCTTCATGGCCGCGAGCGCGTGCGCGTCGATGATGTTCCTGGTCTTGTCGGTGAGCGGCGTGTGCAACGTGATGAAATCGGCGCGTCGAATCAGCTCGTCGAGAGCGACCTTTTCAACGCCCAGATCCTGCGCGCGTTCAGGCGAGAGGAAAGGATCATAGGCAATCACCTTCATCTTGAGGCCGATCGCCCGGTTGGCGACGATGGAGCCGATATTGCCGCAGCCGATGACCCCCAGCGTCTTGCTGGTGATCTCCACCCCCATGAAGCGATTCTTCTCCCATTTGCCGGCCTGCGTCGAAGCATCGGCCTGGGGAATTTGCCGCGCCAGCGCCAGCATCAGGGTGATCGCGTGCTCGGCGGTGGTGATTGAGTTGCCGAACGGGGTGTTCATCACAATGATGCCGCGGGCGGTTGCCGCCGGAATGTCGACGTTGTCGACACCGATGCCGGCGCGGCCGATGACGCGCAGACTCTTCGCCTTGTCCAGGATGGCGGCCGTCACCTTGGTGGCGGAGCGAATAGCGAGTCCGTCAAACCCGTCGATCAGGCCGGCGAGCTTGTCCTTGTCGCTGCCGAGCTTGGGCTGGAACTCGACCCCGACACCGCGGTCCTTGAAAATCTGCACCGCCGCGGACGAGAGGGCATCGGAAATGAGGACTTTGGGGGCCATGACGATCCCGGACGGCTCAAGCCGCCTGCACGAGCGCTTCCTTGCTGCTGGCGAACGCCCAATCGAGCCAGTGCGTCAACGCTTCGATGTCGGTGCGCTCAACTGTGGAGCCGCACCAGATGCGCAATCCCGCCGGCGCATCGCGATACGCATCGATGTCGTAGGCGATGCCTTCCTTCTCCAGCATCGCCGCCACGCCCTTTACGAAAGCGGCCTGCGTCTCGGGACCGAGCTTTGCAACCGAGGGGTCGACGATGCGCAGGCACACAGAAGTGTTCGAGCGGATGGCGGGATCGCGTGCGAGGAACTCGATCCAGGGCGTGCGCTTGACCCAATCGGCGAGCACGCCGGCGTTGGCATCGGCGCGCGCAATGAGAGCTTTGAGCCCCCCGATCGACTTCGCCCATTTGAGCGTGTCGAGATAATCCTCCACGCACAGCATCGACGGCGTGTTGATGGTTTCGCCTTCAAAGATGCCTTGATTGAGCTTGCCTGCCTTGGTGAGCCGGAAGATCTTCGGCAGCGGCCAGGGCGGCGCATGACTCTCCAGCCGCTCGACCGCGCGCGGAGAAAGGACCAGCATGCCATGCGCAGCCTCGCCCCCGAGCACCTTCTGCCAGGAGAAGGTGACGACGTCGAGCTTCGCCCACTCCAGCGGCTGCGCGAAACAGGCTGAGGTGGCATCGCAGATCGTGAGCCCCTTGCGGTCTGCCGCGATCCAATCGCAGTTCGGCACGCGAACGCCGGAGGTGGTGCCGTTCCAGGTGAACACGACGTCGCAGCCCGGATCGACCTTGGCGAGATCGGGAATCTCGCCATAGCCTGCCTTGAGCACGGTGAGCGGCTTGAGCTTGAGCTCCTTGGCGGCATCGGTCACCCAGCCTTCGCCAAACGACTCCCATGCCAGCATGGTCACCGGAAGCGGGCCGAGCAGCGACCACATGGCCATCTCGACGGCGCCGGTGTCCGATGCCGGCACGATTCCGATGCGGTAATCGGGCGGTACTTCCAGCACTTCGCGGGTGAGATCGATGGTGCGCTTGAGCTTCGCCTTGCCGATCTTCGACCGATGCGAGCGTCCCAGCACCGCGTCGGTGAGAACCGAGAGGCTCCAGCCCGGGCGCTTGGCGCAGGGGCCGGACGAGAAGTGCGGAACCGTCGGCCGCACGGTAGGCTTGGCAGTAGTCATCGTTGATTCCGGACAGACGCGCTGAAGACCCGGACCGGTGTAATCCCCGCGCAGGGACTTAGGTAAGAGCCCGCGCCGCGTCAATAGCACGGCCGCCCGCTCGCGCATTGAGCCGGACATCCCGGTCGACCGCGGCATTTGTCAAGGGCATGGCGTTTGCGCCCGCGACGCATTATTCTCCGCGCCATGTCAACACAAGGCCTGTACAGAAAGCGCAATGGCTGGGGCGATCAGCACAGCGTCCGCGTCAAGCACGACAATACGGTGGAGCTCGAGGTTCCTGAAAGTTTCTACCGGGAAGAGGGCTGGCAGCCGCCGGTCGACGAATTGCCCTGGCACGGGGAGGACACGAGCGTACCGGACAGCCAAGGCAAGCCTGCTCCGGGTGCCGGGGATCAGCAGCACGCCGATGATGGATCGCGCCCGACTGAACGCTGATGGCCGGCGCGTCCGTCCGTCGGGCGGTCAGAATCTCACGCCAATGGCCGTGCGGGCGCTGTTGATGTTGGCATGCATGGACTGCACGTCGTCGAATTCCCATTCGCCGCGCACGAAGACATTCGGCATGACGCAGATCTCGATCCCCACGCCCGCGGCATATCCGAAATAGAACGCGCCATTCTTCGTGCTGGTTTGCGTCACGGGGCCAAAGAATGCAGTTGGCAGCGGAGTAAGCGGCGGGTTCGGAGGTGTTTGAGGATCGGGGACGTCCGTTCGCCTATACGAGACCGTTGCAGAGCGCGTGACGTCGGCGCGCACGACCGCAGCGCCGAGGAAGGTGTAGGGCATGAACTGTCCCGCCGTCCAGCCTGCGCGCGCGCGCACCGTCGCGATATCGGTGATGTGAAACCCGGCAGAGCCGGAAACGGTGAATGGATCATAGAAGAAATGGTGTCCGCTCGGCGCTGTTGCGTCATTCGCAATTCGCAGCGAGACCGAATCGGATGCTTCCGGGTTGAGCGCGGTGCGGTTGTAATTGACCTCAAGGCCGAGCAGCGCGCCCTCCCATTGCGAGTTGTAGCCGGCGAACCAGCCGTAGCTCGTGCCATTGCTGTTCGACTTCCCCAAGGTGGTGAAGCCTCCCACGATCGGCGCGAAAACGCTGTCGCGCATGATGAAGCTCGACAGGTCGTTCACCGCGTTGGCGAAATTCGCGCCGGCAGCCGAATAGCCGACCTGGCCGCCCACATAGAAGCCTCCCCAGCCGGCCGTAGCGGCGGGTGGGAAAAGAGCACCTTGCGGGCCATACAGTGCCGGGAGCTCGAATTCCTGCGCGAAAGCGGAGGAAACCGGGGCGATTATTCCTGGAGCAATCTCTCCAAAAACCATGAAACCGAGAGCAGCGAGCAGGCGGCGCATGAAGGCCTCATGATTCGGCGGACTTCTCTAAGCTTTCGTGCGATCATGAATGATTAACCTTAATGAGCCGTTAGGGCTCATGTAAGAAAATTCACAGTTATTCAATGGCTTAGATGCAGAAAATGGCTAACTTCCCGGTGGTTAGCCACATCCAGTTCGGCGTTCGTGCTTACTCGTCCGGGATTCGTTGAAGGGCTGCACGCGACAGACGCGCCTGATCTGCCCGCTGCGTGTAGCGCTCAATTTCCTTAAGTGAGCGATGTCCCGACACGGCCGCAATTTCTTTCGTTGTCGAGCCATGCTCGGCCAAGCGACGCAGCGCGGATTTACGTAGGCCATGCGCAACACAATTAGGCGGCAAATTTGCTGCCTTCACTGCGAGCTTGATGAGTCTGGTTAGCGACTGCCTTGTGATTGGGCGTCCTTTAGCATCACTCACCAGGTACACCCCGTTTTTGCGCCAAGCGCGAATAGCACGTTCGAGGGCAGGGTGAATCGGGATGAGCAGTTGATCATCCTGATCTTTCGCTGTCTTTTGCTGCGTCACACGGATCACGCCGTTTTGAATGTCTGATCGTCGCATTCTGACCACGTCGCCAGCGCGTTGGCCGGTGTAAAGCAACAGAGCGAGCGCCAGTCGCTCACGTGTACCAATGGGCCACCGCTTTTCGTACAACGCGATCTCCTCATCGGTCCAAGTGTGATGGGTTCCAAGTTTATATTTGGGAACCTTGCTGAAAGGATTATCGTGCCGCAACTCCAATGCAATGGCGTGCTCCATTAGGCGCTTAAGAACGGCGCGCGTAAGATTCGCCATAGCGGGGTGCTTAGCGCCAATATCTTCTATTAATTTGCGCGCTTTCGGTCCTTGTAAGTCCCGAACAAGGCGATGACCGTGCGCGTCGCGCACATTGTCGAGAATA
>Ga0182038_10002140_pt1 | contig 10347 bp, 9 predicted proteins | sample sta12Can44000108_FD_125976 | JGI IMG/M metagenome (GOLD analysis project Ga0182038, IMG submission 125976) | Lab enrichment of tropical soil microbial communities from Luquillo Experimental Forest, Puerto Rico - statanox.12C.anox.44.000.108 | ecosystem: Environmental > Terrestrial > Soil >...
GCCGTGCCCAAAGCCGTGCCCAAGACCTTGTGCAAGAAATTGAACAAGACCTGTGCTGCCGCGGCAGCGGCGCTTGCAATCGGCTTGGCGGCGGCGCCGGCCTGGCCGGATGCGTTTCCCTCGAGGCCAATCCATCTGATCGTGAACTTCACGCCGGGCGGCACCGGCGACATCGTCGCGCGGCTTATGGGCAACAGATTATCGAGCGTGCTTAGGCAATCGGTCGTGGTCGAGAACCGCCCGGGAGCAGGCGGCACTTTGGGCGCCCGCGACGTCGTCAACGCCGAGCCTGACGGCTACACGCTGACGGTGGCGCAAACCCCCGAAATCGCCATCAATCCGTTTTTCATAAAAGACGCCGCCTACGATCCGCGCAAGGACCTGCAGGCGCTTGCGCTTGCGGGGGTAGTGCCGCTGGCGCTCGTGGTGCCCGCGAGCGCGCCCTACTCGACCATGGCGGAATTCGTGAAATTCTTGCGCACGACCGACCACCCTGTGACTTTCGCTTCTGCCGGCATCGGCACGCCCGGCCATCTCGCCGGAGAGCTGATGAGGCTTAAGCTCAACAACAAGCTCACGCACGTGCCGTACAAAGGCGCGGCACCGGCGCTCAATGACGTCGTCGGCGGACACGTGGATTTTTACTTTCCCGGATTCCCGGCAGCCGTTCCGTTGATGCAGGGCGGCAAGGTCAAGCTGCTCGCAGTGTCGACCGGCAAGCGCTCAAGCGCGGCCCCAGAAATTCCGACGGTTGCCGAGGTTACCGGAATTTCCGACTTCGATTTCAGCCTCTGGGTCGGATTTTTTGGGCCACGCGCATTGCCGAGCGACGTCGCCAAACGTTTGAACATTACCATCAATCAGATTTTGCTCGAGCCGGAGATGAAAACGCGCTTGCAGAATGACGGCGCCGAGGTTTCGGCACTGTCCATGGACGAATTCGCCGGCTTTGTCCGCGCCGAGATCAGCAAATATCAATCGATCATCGCGGCTGCGGATATTAAGCCGGAGTAGGAAAACCTTGCCGCCTTACCTGGCCGCCTAGCCGCGCGCCGAGCGGGCCATGCCCCACCGGTAAATCGTAGCGCGCTCGACCGAGCCGAATATCAGGCGTTCGGAGAGAAAACCGATGGCGCCGATGACGGCAAGCGAGGCGAGCATCATGTCGGCGTCGAGAAATTGCTTGGCGTCGAAGATCACCCAGCCGAGGCCCCAATCCGAACCCGCCAGCATCTCGGCGCCGATCACCGCGATCCAGGAGCGCAGGAAGGATTGTCGCAAGCCGGCAATGATGAACGGCGAAGCGCCGGGAATGATCACCTTCCAGAACAGCGCGCGTTCGCTAGCGCCCATCGCGCCGGCCGCGCGCAGCCAGATCGGATTAACCGAGCGCACACCGGACCAGGTATTGAGCATCATCGGAAACAGCGCCGCATAAAACACGATGAGCACGCTCACCGTATTGCCAAGCCCGAACCACAGAATAAAGACCGGCACCCAGGCGAGCGACGGTATCGGCATCAGCGCGCTGGTAAGCGGCAAGACGAAATTTTCGACCGGCCGGAATCGTCCCATCATCACGCCGAGCGGGATGCCGATGGCAACGGCGAAACCAAAACCGATCACGACCCGATAAAGCGTCGCCGCCGCATGGAAGAACATTGTGCCGTCGCGCAGCGACGCGACCAGCGTGAACGCGACGGCGCCGAGTGTCGGCGTCAGGGCTTGCGGAAAATACCCGCTGCGCGCGAGCGCTTCATAGAGCGCAGCAACTACCAGCATGCTTAGCGCGCCGCGGCGCAGCGATGGCGACCATAGCGAGGATACGGCCGCGCGCATCATGTCATCATGCCCCATCGCACCACGGTGAAATTTTCGAGCGGCTGAAAGACGAATTTCTCCAGCGCAAGCCCAATCAGCGCGATCACGGTAATGCCTGCCAGCATTACATCGGTATTGAGAAATTCCTGCGCACCGAAGATCAGCCAGCCCAAACCCCAAGGCACGGCAGCGAGCATTTCGACCGCGACCAAAATGCGCCATGCCTGCGCCAGCCCAAGCCGAAGTCCGGTGACGATGTAAGGCAATGCTCCGGGAAGAACGACATAGCGGAACAAGCGGCGATCGTCGGCACCCATCGCTTGCGCCGAGCGCAGCCAGATTTCCTTCACCGCCTTCACCCCGGTCCACGAGTTGTAGATGATCGGAAACGCCGATACGAACCCGACCAGCGCCACCGCAGGAATATTCCCGGGGCCGAACCACAGCAGGAACAGAGGCGCATAAGCGAGGCCGGGAATCGGCGCGCCGATGCTGACAAGCGGCAACAAAATGTCCTCGATCCGCCGCGACCGTCCCATCAGCACGCCGGCCGTCACTCCAGCACAAGCCGCGAACGCGAAGCCGACGACGAGCCGAACGAGCGTGTCAAAGGCATGATGCGGCAGCACGCCGCTCGCAGTGAGCTGCGCAAATCTTGCCACGATCGATTCCAGCGTCGGGAAAAACTGCGCCGGGAAAATGCCGAGATGCGCGACGACCTCCCACAATGCCCCAACCACCACGAACGGACAGGCATTGCGCCAGGCGAGCTGGAGCGGGCTTTCCTCCCCGGCTGCCGTGGCGGCGCCGAACTGGCCGTGGTCGATGACATTGTGCATCCCGCCTGAAGGATAATGTGTGCCGCGATCGGCCGACAAGTATCGTTTGCTTTCCGCCGTTGCAGCACGCGCGCCCTGTGCTAGGACATCGCGGAAAAGAGAGAGCGGCTTGGAGAACAGGAGTTTTGATATGGCGACGCCGAACGCGCAGAAAATCGGTTGGATCGGCTTGGGACGCATGGGCCTGCCCATGGCCGAACGACTGATCAAAGCCGGCCACGACGTTTCGATCTGGAATCGCACCCGCGCCAAGGCCGAGCCGCTGGCCGAGATCGGCGGCAAGATCGTCAATCGGCCAGCGGACCTAAAATCAGTCGACGTACTGTTTTCGATCGTCGCCACCGGCAAGGACGTGCAGGACGTCCTTTACGGCGAGAATGGCGTAGCAGCCGGTGGCGGCAAAATGCCGCCGGTCGTCGTCGACTGTTCGACGATTGCGGTCGAGGAATCCGCCGCCATCCGTCATAAACTCAAATCGCTCGGCGCCGATTTTGTCGCCGCGCCGGTGAGTGGCAACGCCAAGGTGATCAAAGCTGGCCAGCTCTCGGCCGTGGTCTCGGGAGCCGAAGCAGCCTGCAAGATCGCCATGCCGTTGGTCGAAGTGTTCGCCCCGCGCGGGGTGTCTTATGTCGGCCAAGCCGAATTGGCGCGCGTCTGCAAGATCGCGCACAACGTGATGCTAGGAGTCGTCATCGAGAACCTGATCGAGATCACGCTGCTGACCAACAAGATGGGGGTGCCGCGCCATGCTTTTCTCGCGTTCCTGAACAATGGGGTGATGGGTTCGATGTTCACCCGCTATAAATCGCCGGCACTGGTCAATCTGGACTGGACCACCACGTTCACGCCGGAGCTGCTCCGCAAGGATCTCGATCTCGGTCTTGAACTCGGCCGCGAAATGGGCGTGCCGATGCCGGTCACGGCGGCGACGCGAGAAGTGCTACAGAGCCATTTCGGCGCCGCGATGCTGCAAAAAGACCCGCAAGAATATCTACAGAAGGATTTTGCCGCGCTCGCCGAAACCATGGCGCTGGCGGCTGGCATGAAGCTCACGAGCGAAAATAAGAACGTGCCGACCGGCTTGGAAAGCTGACGCCGGGCACGACGGGATACAGCACCAAAAAAATCGTAAAGCGGGAGGAGTCCATGAATTCGCGCAGGCGTTTTGTGCTCGGTTCGGCTGCCGTGCTGACGAGCGTTGCTGCGCCGCCTTTATCCTTGCGAGCCTCAGCCCAGCAAGCTTTGGCCCAGCAAACTTGGCCGGCGCGCCCGGTAAAATTCATACTCACGCTCGGGCCCGGCAGCGGCGCCGATATCGGCGCACGGTTGTTCGCGGATCGCCTCGGTCAGCGCTGGGGCCAGCCTGTCGTGGTGGAGAACCGGCCGGGCGGCGATGGCATTGTCGCCATTAATGCATTTGTCGGCGCCCGTGACGATCATCAATTATTGTTCTCCCCGACCTCCTCGTTCACAGCGCATGTGTTTCTGCACGACCATCTGCCGTACCGGCCGGACGATTTGCTGCCGATCGCGCGCATCTCCAACACCATCATCGCCATCTCGGTGCCGACGAGCTTGAACGTCAAGTCGATGGCCGAATTGGTTGCATCCGCCAGTGCCCAGCCGGGCAAGCTGAACTGGGCCGGGGTGACCGGCGCACTTGATTTCATCTTTGCCGGCTGGCTCAAGCGCGCGGGGCTCGACGTCGCAAAGGTCGCTTACAAAAACCCCGTCGACGCGGCCAACGATCTCGCCGAGGGACGGGTGCAAGTCTACGAATCGGCGCTCGCGATCGTGCGCCCGCAGCTGCAATCGGGGAAGATCAAGCTGCTTTGCGTCACCAACACTGAGCGCGCCCCAAGCGAGCCCAACGTGCCCACGGTGGCGGAAGCCGGCCAGCCGGCGCTGACAATCGACGGGCTGGTCGGATTGTTTGGACCGAAAGGCATGCCGCTTGACTTGCGGCAGCGCATCGCCGCCGACATTCACGCCGTCGCCGACGACACGATCAAACAACGCCTGATCACGACCGGACAGGTTCTCAATGTCGGCGGGCCTGAAGAGTTCGCCAAATCGACCGACGAGCAGCGCGCCCAGGTCGCGGGATTCGCCAAGGAGCTCGGGATTGCCGCGTTGCCGCAGGATTAGTGCGCACTCGACTAGCGCGCACGCGAAGCGTGATGTCGGCGATCCGGGCGCTATATGAGGGTAAGCGCCTATCCGTTTCGGTTCAACGGATATCGGTCTGCACGCTGATCGCCATCAGCCACTGACCGTTGCGTCGCACCCATACGCGTGCGGCGCGATAAGGCGGACGCGAATTGTTAGGGACCATTTCCGCTGCGATCATCGCCGCGGCATCGCCGTAGACCGAAAGACGGACCGCCTGAAGCTCGCCGACAGTTATCGGCCTTGCGGCCTGCTTTTGCTGCTCGATAGCTGCGATCCGTTCCGGCTTGGTGATCGGCGGGTAGCCTGACCGGTAGAGCACAAACTCATCGGCAACGCGTTTTGACCAATCCTGCGCATCGTGGGCGATGCTCGCCCTTTTAATGGCGAGAAACGAATTGAGCACTTCTTGTTCGACCTGCGAGCGCACACGATACGGCATGGTCTGGCAAGGATTCCGGCATTCGCCAGCTCTGGCCTCCTCGCCGGGAGGCGGCGGCGCTGGCGCCGGCATGACTTCCGCGAGTACGACATTCTGCATCGCCAAAGCCCGCCACGCGCCTTTCTGCTTAACCCAGACGTCGAGAAAGAAACTGCTGCTGGCACTGCTGCTGCCACTACTGCTGGCACTGCTGCTGGCTTGGGCTGACATACGATGGCCGGTAACCGCGGCAACGAGGCCGTAAACAGTCACTTTCCGATCGGTCGGCGGCGCGGCCAACAGGTTCTTCAGATCGGCCAGAAATTCCCTACGCGCGAAGAGTCTGCCACCCTCGTCGGTAAAGGTGAATTGCAACGAAAGCACGCGCCGCGCGAGCGATCTGTCGCCGACGCGCATTGCGTCGTTAAGCGCCGTATCGGCCGCGATTATCGCGGTCTCTTCGCCGGCGGCGGGCTCTGCCCGTGTTTTAACCAGAAGCGCGGCGCTGAGGCTCACCGCCACCGCGATCAAGCCGAGTGATCGCGCAGCTCTTCGGCTGCGGAACCGGCTGGCCCGACGCATCTCCCTCACCCCACGCATTCGCCGCCTCGACCTCGCCGGCACAATGGCACTTTCCGATGCAGCCGCTCAAGCGGCCGGGCTTGGTCGCGACGCCCCGCCGCAGGCACCGAGGTCGAGTAAACTCAGGAAGACTGGTGATGCTTCCGGTGATGCCCGTGATAGTGATGGGTGCCCTTGCCACCCCTCTCGCCGCGCATTGCCACGCGGCAAGCTTGGCTCAGCTGCCGGGACTTGGCCTTCATACAGGCCGTGACCTTCGGCACGTCGGGAATAACGTCGGAACAAAGCCGCATCGCGTCGGGCGTACATGCTTGTCGAACGGCATCGCTCGCTTGGGCATTTGCGCGATCAGGCAGGCAAAACGATACGGCCGCCATGACGGTAAATATGCACGCCAAGAGAATAATCCGCATGATCTATTCCTCAGATTGACTTTTGTTACAGACGACTGGCGGCTTTAGCAAAACGCCAGCAGGGCGCTGCAGTTCGGGCTTTTGTGCAGACAATCGCGCAAATACCTGCTTGCGCAAAGGTGGCGAAAGTACGATCTCGTCCTTCGGAACCGGCGCGTGCGATATCTTGCCGGAACCGTAGGTTAGGTGAATAGCCGGTCTCGCAGAAATCTTGCACCAGACCGCCATGAGAACGCAGGTCGTTATTGTCGGCGCCGGTCCTGCAGGATTATTGCTTGGCCAGCTCCTGCACCGCCGGGGCATCGCCAATGTCATCCTCGAGCGGCAGACGGCGGAGCACGTGCTCGGGCGCGTGCGCGCCGGCGTCATCGAACAAACTACGATGAATCTCCTTGACGAAGCCGGCGTCGGCGACCGCATGCATGCCGACGGCCTGATCCACGAGGGCGTGCAAATTTGCGTCGATGGCGCCCGTCATCGCCTGTCGTTCAAAGAGCTGATCGGCAAGACCGTGCTGGTCTACGGCCAAACTGAAATCACCAAAGATTTGATGGAGGGACGTAGCGCCGCCGGCGCGCTGACCGTCTATTCCGCGCACGATGTCGCCCTGCACGATATTTCGAGCGACCAGCCGCGCGTGAGCTATCGGGTGGACAGCGTGAGGCATGAGATCGCCTGCGATTTCATCGCCGGTTGTGACGGCTTTCACGGCATTAGCCGCAAGACTGTCCCCCCGCGCGCGATCAGCACGTACGAGCGCGTCTATCCGCTGGGCTGGCTCGGTATCCTCTCCGATACCCCACCGGTCTCGGACGAATTGATTTATGTGCGACACCCGCTCGGCTTTGCGCTGTGCTCGATGCGCTCGTCGACGCGGAGCCGCTACTACCTGCAATGCAGTCTCGCGGAAGACCTCGAATCGTGGCCGGACGAACGGTTCTGGGAGGAACTGAAGCCGCGGCTCGACGACGAGGCGCGCGAATGTCTCGTCACCGGCCCCTCGGTCGAAAAGAGCATCGCGCCGTTGCGCAGCTTCGTCGCCGAGCCGATGCGGTTCGGCCGGCTATTTCTTGCCGGCGACGCCGCCCACATCGTGCCACCCACCGGCGCCAAAGGGCTCAATCTTGCGGCCAGCGACGTGCGCTATTTGTCGCGCGCGCTGATCGAACACTACGAGGAGAAGTCGGACGGAGGCCTAGACCATTATTCGGCGCGTGCGCTCGCGCGGGTATGGAAGGCGGAGCGGTTTTCATGGTGGATGACGATGACGTTGCACCGGATCTCCGACAATCCGTTCGATCACCAATTGCAGCTTGCCGAACTCGATTATTTGTTCAGGTCGAAAGCTGCCGCGACCGCATTTGCCGAGAATTATGTCGGCCTGCCATAGTGACGGTACTCCAGCTTAAAGCACCCGTACCAGGTGGTGACGCTGCAAAAGACGGTTTAGGTCGGCTGCGCCATCTTGCAGCCGGTCTCGGCAATCGATCCCGCCGCCTCCTCACCGGAAACCCGGGCCGCGATGGTGAAAAAATCATCGGCGCCGGACTTCGGCGGATGAACATTACCGACAAAAATATTCGCCATCAGCTGGTGATCGCCAGCACGGTAGCGCACCCGGCCGCTCTGTAGGGCGACGTCCGGTGGCAATTCGAGATCCTCAAGCGCGCGAGCGAGGCCGGCGGCGTCGAGCGAGTTAGCCTTCTCCGCGGCAAGCCGCACGGAATGCATCGATACATAGCCGAACCAATCGCGTGCGGATGGCGTCTTCTTCATGGTGGCGCGGTAGTCGGCCACGAACTTCACCACTTCAGGTACATTGGGCTGATCCCACCACCATTCCATCTCCCACCAGCCGGTCTGCGCTGCCGCCGGACAGCCTTTGATGCTTTCCAATTCAAACAGGCCGCCGCCCAGCGTCATCTCGTTGTGCATGCCGAGCTGCGTGAACTGTTTCATGCAAGCGATCTGCGTCAGCCCGCCCATATTGTTGAGCAGCACGTTCGGTTTGTAGGCCTTCGCCTTGACCAGCGTGGGCACGAACTCAGTGGCATTGGCGTCCAGCATGTCCGCGTCGTAACTGCCGCCGAGCGCGATCAATGTCCTGGCGAAGGCATTCTGCAAGGTGCGGCCGTAGGCATAATCCGGTGTGATAAAAAACCATCTCTTGCCGAACCGCCGAGCCAATTCCGGCGTCACTGCGTTAGCTACCATCGACGTGCTGTTGCACACGCGAAACACATTCCACTTGCAACTGGTGCCGGTGATTGGGTCGGTGTGCCCGCCCGGCACGATATGAAGTATCTTCTTGTCGCTTGTTATCTGCGCCATCGCATAGGCAATGCCGGAATTCACGTCGCCAAGGATTACGTTGACATTGTCGATGTCGATCAATTTGCGCGTTTTCTGCACGCCGGCACCGACATCATTGGCCGAGTCCTCGATGAGAAGTTGAACAGGGCGGCCGAGGATGCCGCCATTTTTGTTGATCTCAGCTTCCGCATATTTGGCGCCGTCAACTTCGCTTTGCGCGAGCGCCGACAGCACGCCGGTCAGCGGATTGACCATGCCGATCTTGACCAGTTCGTCACCGCGAGCCGTGAGGATGAACGGTGCGCCCAGGAACTGACTGGCGCCAAGCGCAAGGCCCGCTTGGATGACGCTGCGCCGGCGGACCGGCATTATTGCCTTGCCCATCTCAACCGTTCCCATCTCTGATCATTCCCAATCAAATATTCCCGCCTTGAAGGGTCGCCTGACTGATCCTTCATCTTGCGATTTCTTCCCGCCGTTTGGGGTCGCCGCATTTAGCTCGCAGACGCTGTGTGGGGCGCCGTGATCAAGTCCGCAGCGCCGCGCTTTATGCGGCGAATATCTTCCACTCCGACCGCGATCGGGTCAAGGTAAGCACGCTTGCGCGCGCCTAACACCGAACCGGAGCGGCATGCTTTTTGCGCGCCTTGGCCTGTTCGGCGAGAAAGCGTGACAGCCGCGCGCGCACAGCGTCGGCTTCTTCGGCGGACCATTTTCGGAGCCCCTCGCCGGTCTTCATGCCAAGCTTGCCGTGCTTGACCTTGTCGCGCAGGAATGGATGCGGCCCAGCCGTGCGGTCGAGATGTGCATAAAGCACCTCTGCAATGTCGAGGGCGAGATCCAAGCCGACCAAGTCCGATTGTTCCATCGGCCCAAGCACGGCGGTGCGCGCGCCAAACCCTTCGCGCACGACGACATCGATCGTCTCGGCATCGCAAACGCCGGCAGCGACGAGTGCAATGGCTTCGCGTTTCATTGCGTGCTGAAGCCGGTTGCCGACAAATCCTGGAATATCGCGCCGGACATGCACCGCCACTTTGCCGGCCTGCCGCAACAGCTTCATCGTACGCTGCACGACCTCGCCACTGGTTTTTTCATTTTCAATCACTTCAACAAGCGGCACCAAGTGCGGCGGATTCCAGAAATGCGTGCCGACAACCCTCTCCCGATGCTTGAGATGCCGCCCAATCTCGGTCGAGGGAATCGCCGAACTGTTGCTGGCGAGCACGGTTGTCGGCGCCACCAGCTTTTCAAGCTCGGCGAATATTTGCTGTTTCAGCGGCAGCTTCTCCGGCGCCGCCTCGAAAACCCAGTTCGCCCCGTGCGCGGCTTCTTGCAGCGAGCCATGCGCCGCAATGCGCTGGAGCAGGCGCGGATCGTCGTTGAGCACCTCGATAATTGCTTGTAAGCGCGCTGGCAGCGAAGCACGCAGCTCGGTAGATGGTTCAAACACATTGACGTGATGCCCCGCCGCGGCGAACAAATAAGCGATGCCGTGGCCCATCAGCCCACCGCCGACGACGCCGATTTTTTGCCGCATAGATTCGCTCATGTATTCCCCCGAACAAATAAAACTGGAACTGCGACCATGTTAAAACGTTTAAACTGAAAGCTTCAGCTGACCCATTCTGCAGAGGAGGAAACGGTCATGCCTGCTCTGTTGTGGGTTGCATTTTGGTCTTCGCTTATGGCGACGGCGGCTTGCTTCGGTGAGATGTCACGCTCCGCCGTCGTTGACAAGCGTGAACGCAGCGAGGGCTCCGGTCCGTAGTCCCCGGCCCTGAACGGC
>Ga0182038_10002141_pt1 | contig 10344 bp, 8 predicted proteins | sample sta12Can44000108_FD_125976 | JGI IMG/M metagenome (GOLD analysis project Ga0182038, IMG submission 125976) | Lab enrichment of tropical soil microbial communities from Luquillo Experimental Forest, Puerto Rico - statanox.12C.anox.44.000.108 | ecosystem: Environmental > Terrestrial > Soil >...
AGATCGAGTAGTTCATGTTGGCGATGCCGCCCTCATAGATGAGGTCGACGATCAGCTTCACCTCGTGCACGCATTCGAAATACGCCATCTCGGGCGCATAGCCGGCATCCACCAAAGTCTCGTAACCGGCCTTCATCAGCTCGACCAAGCCGCCGCACAGCACCGACTGCTCGCCGAACAGATCGGTCTCGCATTCCTCGCGGAACGTGGTCTCGATAATACCCGCGCGTCCGCCGCCGATCGCGGCACCATAGGAGAGCGTGAGGTCGTGCGCGTTGCCGGAGACATCGCGATGCACCGCCATCAGCACAGGAACACCGGCGCCGCGCTGGTACTCGGCGCGCACTGTGTGGCCGGGACCTTTCGGCGCGATCATCATCACGTCGAGATCGGCGCGCGGCTCGATCAGATTGAAATGGATGTTGAGCCCGTGCGCGAACATCAGCGCCGCGCCCTCCTTCATGTTGTCGACAAGATGCTGGCGGTAGATGTCGGCCTGCAGCTCGTCGGGCGTGAGCATCATCATCACGTCCGCCCATTTGGCGGCGGCCGCAACCTCCATGACCTTGAGCTTCTCGCCTTCCGCCTTCTTGACGCCCTGCGAGCCTTTGCGCAGCGCCACCGCAACCTGCTTGACGCCGGAGTCGCGCAGATTGAGCGCGTGGGCATGGCCCTGGCTGCCATAGCCGATGATGGCGACCTTCTTGCCTTTGATCAGATTGATGTCGGCGTCACGATCGTAATAAACGCGCATGGGCCCCGGTCCTTTTAAAGATGAACAGCTGGCGGCAGAAACGGCAACCAGCGACGAAAATCAAGCGGGCCTCACATCCCGTCCGAGCCGCGGCCGATCGCAACGATGCCGGTGCGCGAGACCTCGACCAAGCCGAGCGGCAGCATCAGCGCGACGAACGTCTCGATCTTGTCGCTCGCGCCCGTGATCTCGAACACGAAGCTCTCGGTCGAAGCATCGATCACGCGCGCGCGGAACGCGTCGCCAAGCCGCAGCGCCTCCATGCGATGCTCGCCCTTGCCGCGCACCTTCACCATGGCAAGCTCGCGCTCGATGTGCGGCCCGGCCACGGTCATGTCGACCACGCGATGCACCGGCACCAGACGCTCGAGCTGGTTCTTGATCTGCTCGATCACCATCGGCGTGCCGCGGGTGACGATGGTGATACGGGACAGATGCTTCTCGTGCTCGGTCTCCGACACGGTGAGCGAGTCGATGTTGTAGCCGCGCCCGGAAAATAGGCCGATGACGCGCGCCAGAACGCCCGGCTCGTTGTCGACCAGCACCGACAAGGTGTGGGTCTCGACCTGCTGCGATGCCGGCGCGGCGGGATAATGCGTGGTCGCGGTTGTGTTCACGGACTTCGGCGCCTCACACCATGACCTTGCCTTCTTCGGTCATGGCATCTTCGATGCTCACGGTCGCGTCTCCGAGCAGCATCTCGTTGTGGGCCCGGCCCGAGGGGATCATCGGGAAACAGTTCTCCGCCGGATCGACGACGCAGTCGAAGATCACCGGCTTGTTCACCTTGATCATCTCCGCGATGGCGCCGTCGAGATCGCCGGGGCGCTCGCAGCGGACGCCGACCGCGTGATAGGCTTCGGCAAGCTTCACGAAATCAGGCAGCGCTTCGGTATAGGAATGCGCGTAGCGGCCGCCGTGCAGCAGCTCCTGCCACTGGCGCACCATTCCCATGTACTGATTGTTGATGATGAAAATCTTGATCGGCAGCTCGTACTGGGCCGCGGTCGACATTTCCTGCATGGTCATCAGCACCGAGGCCTCGCCGGCAATGTCGATGACCAGCGAATTTGGATGCGCCACCTGCACGCCGACCGCAGCCGGCAAACCGTAGCCCATCGTGCCGAGGCCGCCCGAGGTCATCCAGCGGTTCGGCTCCTCGAAGCGATAGAACTGCGCGGCCCACATCTGGTGCTGGCCCACCTCGGTGGTGATGTAGACGTCGCGGTTCTTGGTCAACGCGTACAGCCGCTCGATCGCGTATTGCGGCTTGATGATCTGGTTCGAGTTCTTGTAGGCGAGCGACTTGCGCGCGCGCCACTTCTCGATCTGCTGCCACCAGGCATCGAGCGCCTTCTTATCAGGCTGCGCCGAGCCGGAGCGCCACAACCGGATCATGTCCTCCAGCACATGGGCACAATCACCGATGATCGGAGCGTCGACTTTGACGTTCTTGTTGATCGAAGAGGGATCGATGTCGACGTGGATTTTCTTCGAGCCGGGCGAAAAGGCGTCGAGCCGGCCGGTGATGCGGTCGTCAAAGCGCGCGCCGATGCAGATCATCAGATCGCAATCGTGCATCGACAAGTTGGCCTCGTAAGTGCCGTGCATCCCGAGCATGCCGAGCCATTGCGCATCGGACGCGGCATACGCGCCGAGCCCCATCAGGGTCGAAGTGATGGGAAAGCCGGTGAGTTTGACGAATTCGCGCAGGAGCTGGCTCGCCTCGGGACCGGAATTGATCACGCCGCCGCCGGTGTAGAACAGCGGCCGCTTCGCGTGGCGCATCAGCTCGATGGCGGCCTTGATGCGATCGAGGTCGCCTTTGATTTTCGGGCGATAACCCTTGTGCTGGAATTCGCGCGGCCGCGAATAGACGCCCTTGGCGAACTGGATGTCTTTGGGAATATCCACGACCACCGGACCGGGCCGCCCGCTTCTCGCAATGTGGAACGCCTCGTGCAGCGCGCGCGGCAGGTCGGCGATACTTTTGACGAGGTAGTTGTATTTGGTGCACGGCCGGGTAATGCCGACGGTGTCGCATTCCTGGAACGCATCGTTGCCGATCAGATGCGTCGGCACCTGTCCGGTAAGGCAGACGAGCGGGATCGAGTCCATGAGCGCGTCGGTGAGGCCGGTGACCGCGTTGGTGGCGCCGGGCCCCGACGTCACGAGCACACAGCCCGGCTTTCCCGTCGAGCGCGCATATCCCTCGGCCGCATGCACCGCGCCTTGTTCGTGGCGCACCAGAATGTGCTTGATCTTTTGCTGGTGAAACAGCGCGTCGTAGATCGGCAGTACGGCGCCGCCGGGATAGCCGAACACGTGCTCGGCTCCTTGGTCGGCAAGCGCCTCGATCACCATTTCCGCGCCGGTCATCTCATTGCTCATCGTCAACTCCACGCCACATCGGCAAAAATCAAAAAGGGCCGCATGGGCCCTTTCCGCGCACCGCCGCATTCGCAGATGGTTTAGCCACCCACGGCGGTGCGCCTTCCTACGATCACCAGTGTAACAAAATTGCGCACAGGCATTCCCTGTCGTTATTTCGTTGCGCGCCCTTATAACCAAGCCAGGGCAGGCCCGTCAAGCAGAAGCTGAGAAATGGTAAGGACGGCGGCTTAGTGAGCGCCGCACGTACCACCGCGCGCTGCTCGGCACGCCCTAGCCGGCAAATGTGGTCTCTAGAACCGACGTTCCACCCGTCACGCATGTCCCCCCGGTGCAAAATGACGCTGGCCCGCTGTCGTGTAATTGTGATCGCGGGTGAACTCATTCTGTACTGCATTTGATTGGGGCATCATGGGTCGAGCGGTTATTTTGGCTCGGGCGCTGGAACAGACGTAAACATGCCTTTTCTTCGCGAGCGATCCGGGCGCTGGTCGCCGACAAAGACTGTCGCCTTCACGGTGGCGGTGCTGCCCGCCCTGTGGATCGCCTATCAGGCGATAACCGACGATCTCGGCGCGCGGCCGGTCACCGAGGCCATCCACCAGGCCGGCGACTGGGCGCTGCGCTTTCTGCTGATCACACTCGCGATCACGCCTGCGCAGCGCATCCTGCATTATCCCCGGCTGATCCTCGCCCGCCGCACGCTTGGCGTCGCCGCGGCTGCCTATGCAGGGCTGCATCTTTCGCTCTACGTGCTCGACCAGCACTTCGACTGGTTCAAGGTGGCGAGCGAGATCGTGCTGCGCATCTATCTTTTGATCGGCGCCGTCGCATTGACCGGACTGATCGCGCTCGCTTCGACCTCGACCGACGCGGCGCTGCGCCGGCTCGGGGCTCAGCGCTGGAATGCGCTGCACCGCATCGTCTATGGAATTGCGCTGCTCGGATCCGTGCATTTCTTCATTCAATCCAAGCTCGAGATCTATCAACCCGTGCTGATGGCGGGATTTTTGCTCTGGCTGCTGGCCTACCGCGGGCTGTATCGCCGGTATGGCGAGGTGACGCCGGTGCAGCTCCTGCTGCTTGCCGTCGCGACGGCGGTCGCCGCCGCGGCGGGCGAGGCGACCATCTACATGTTCACGAGCGGCGTCGACGCGCGCCGCATCCTGCTCGCACACTTCGATGTTGACATGGAGGTGCGGCCGGCCTGGTGGGTGCTGGCCGCAGGTCTGCTGGTCGCTGCGCTCGGCTTTTGGCAGTACAAACCGGCGCGTCAGCGCCTGAGCGCGCGTCGGATCTCCCCCAGCGCCCTTTCCCCCGCGACCCAAGTCCAATCCGGCAGCTGATGGCGGAACCAGGTGGCCTGGCGCTTGGTGTAGCGGCGGGTGTCGCGTTTTGCCTCCGTGGCCGCAGCGGTGAGCTCTATCTCGCCCTGCAAATGCCGGATCAACCAGGGCACGCCGTGCGCCTTCATGGCAGGAAGCGCGGGCGGAAGCCGGCGCCGCTCGAGCGCGCGCACTTCATCGAGGGCGCCGGCCGCGAGCATCGCTTCGAAACGCGTATCGATGCGGCGATAAAGCTCGGCGCGATCAACATCGAGGAAGATTCTCATCGTGCGGTTCGGCTCGAGGGCCGGCTTCATGCCGTCCCGGTGCCAATTTGTGAGCGAGCGGCCGGTTGCCAAAATCACTTCCAGCGCGCGGGTCACGCGCGCACGGTCTTTCGCCATTAACCGCTGCGGGGTCGCGGGGTCGCGGGCGCGGAGCTCGGCATAGAGCGGCGCAATACCCTCCTCATCGAGCCGCTCCCGGACGCGCGCCCGAATCTCAGGCGGGATCGGCGGAACGGCGGTCAGCCCGCGCGTGAGCGCTTTGAAATAAAGACCAGTCCCGCCAACGACGATCGGCAACCGCCCGGAGCGCTTCACCGCGGCGAGCGCCGCGCTCACATCAACGCACCAGCGGCCGACCGAATAATTTTCCGCCGCGTCCACGTGGCCGTAAAGCAAATGCGGCACCCGCGCCTCCTCCGCCGGGGTCGGGCGCGCGGTGATGACGCGCAGGTCACGGTACACCTGCATGGAATCGGCGTTGATGATCGCGCCGCCTTGCTCCTCCGCCAGCGCGAGGGCCACGGCCGACTTGCCGCTGGCCGTTGGACCTGCGATCAGAATGGCATCGGGTGCGCTCACAACGTGAGCTAGACCACGGGATGCCATGAAATCAACGGTGCCCCTTGGCGAGCTTGATGCCGTCCACGCCGTTGACTAAACCGGATCCCTCATTCCATTCGCATTCGGAGAGCGCTTTGACTCTGATAAAGCCCTTTCGTGCGTTGCGGCCGGCGCCTGGACGCGCCAGCGAAATTCTCGCGCCGCCTTACGATGTGCTGTCGAGCGCGGAGGCGCGCGAGCGCGCCCGGGGAAAGCCGTGGAGCTTTCTCCACGTCTCAAAGCCGGAGATCGATCTCGATCCGGCCGTCGATCCTTACGATCGAGCCGTCTACCACAAGGGCGCAGAAAGCTTCGCTCGCATGATCGCGGCGGGCGTCCTCGTCCGCGACCCCATCCCCCTCTATTACATCTACCGGCTCGGCGATGGCGCTCGCCGACAGACCGGGCTGGCCGCAGTCGCATCGCTTGCCGAATACGAGACCAACCGCATCCGCAAGCACGAGCACACGACGCCGAGCAAGGAAGACGACCGCGTGCACCAGATCGAGGCAGTCAATGCGCAGACCGGCCCGGTGATGATGGGCTATCCCGCGGCGCCGGAACTCGACGCCATACTGGCAAAGGCGAGCGCGAATATCCCCGACGTGGACGTCACCGCCGATGACGGCGTTCGCCACCAGCTTTGGGTGATCGAAGACGACGCAACCATCGCGGCGCTGACCCGCGCAGTCGATGCCCTACACGCGCTCTACATCGGCGATGGGCACCATCGCACCGCGGCCGCCGCGCGCGTGGCGCACGCCCGCGATAATGCTCGGGGGCCCCACGGGTATTTCCTCGCGGTCATCTTTCCTGATCACGAGATGACCATCCTTGATTACAATCGCCTACTCCGCGACCTCAATGGCCGGACTCCACAGCAACTGCTGGCCGAACTCCGCAAGCGCTTTGCCGTGGAGCTTTCCCAGCAACCGGTGCGTCCCACCGCGTCCGGCGAATTCGGCATGTATCTGGCCGGGCACTGGCATCGGCTGACCCTTCGGCCCGATCTCCTGCCCAAAGGCGATCCGATCGGGCGCCTGCCGATCACGCTATTGACCCGCAATGTCATCGAGCCGCTGTTCGGTATCACGGACCCGCGCACCGACAAGCGTATCGACTTTGTCGGGGGAGGACGCGGCCTTGCCGAGCTCGAGCGGCGCGTGGCGAGCGGCGAGATGGCGGTCGCGGTCGCGCTCTATCCGACGCAAATGTCCGATCTGATGGCGGTGGCGGATGCAGGGGGCATCATGCCGCCAAAATCAACATGGTTCGAGCCGAAGCTCGCCGACGGCATGGTCAGCCACGTGTTGGATTGAGTGTCGTAGCCCGGGCGGAACGAAGCGGAACCCGGGATCGAACAGAGTCAAAAAGAATCTCGGATTTCGCTTCGCTCCATCCGGGCTACGAACTCGGCGTCTGCTTACTGCAGGCTCAACGCTACGAACCGCAAGTCGCCGTCGGCGCTCGCCACCAGCAGCAGCGCGGAGCGGCGGCCGTCGCGTTTGAGGCGGTCGATTTTGGCCTGGAAGTCGTCTGCACTCGTGACCGCCTCTTGGGCGATCTCGACAATGACGTCGCCTGCCGACAGCCGTTTGTCCGCCGCCGAAGAGCCCGGATCGATGCCGACAATCACCACGCCTTTCACCGTGTCCTTGATCTTGTAACGGCGGCGCAGATCGTCGGACATGTTGGCAAGCTCGATGCCGAGCGTCTTCTTCACCACCCCGCGGTCCGGGCTGACATCGGTTTTCGGATCCGCTGCCGCCAGCTTCTCGCCATCCTCGAGTCGGCCAAGCGTCACTGTTTTGGTCTCTTCCTTGCCCTTGCGGATGACGACCACCGCGGTCTGCTTGCCGACCGGCGTATCGGCGACGACGCGCGGCAGGTCGCGCATCTCCTTGATCTCTTTGCCGTCGAACTTGACGATCACGTCGCCCCGCTCGATGCCTGCGGACTTGGCCGGCCCTTTGTCATCGACCCCGGCAACAAGGGCGCCGCGCGGCGGCTTGACGTTGAGACTGTCGGCGATCTCGTCGGTCACCTGCTGGATGCGCACGCCGAGCCAACCGCGGCGGGTTTCACCGAATTGCTTGAGCTGCTCGATCACCGGCAGCGCGGTCTTCGAAGGTACGGCAAAGCCGATGCCGATCGAACCGCCGGAGGGAGAGATGATCGCGGTATTCACTCCGATCACCTCGCCCTCGAGATTGAACAGCGGCCCGCCCGAATTGCCGCGGTTGATCGAGGCGTCGGTCTGAATGTAGTTGTCGTACGGTCCCGAATTGATATCGCGATTGCGTGCGGACACGATCCCGGCAGTCACAGTACCGCCCAGGCTGAACGGGTTACCGATCGCGATCACCCATTCGCCAAGCCTGAGCCGGTCGGAATCACCGAACTTGACCGCCTTGAGCGGCTTGTCGGGCTTGACCCGAAGCAGCGCGAGATCGGTCTTCTGATCCTTGCCTATCAAGTCGGCCTTCAACCGCGTGCCGTCGTTGAGAATGACGGTGATCTCGTCTGCTTCCGAGATGACATGGTTGTTGGTAACCACGATCCCCGACGGATCGATGATGAAGCCGGAGCCGAGCGAGTTGACGCGGCGCGGGCCGCGTTCGCGATTTTGCGGGTCGCCCTGGCCGCGCCGATTAAAGAAGTCCCGGAACAGCTCGTCCAACTGCGGATCGCCGGGTAGCTGCGGCAACGGACCATTGCGCGTCTCGACCTTTTGCGAAGTCGAAATGTTGACCACGGCGTCGATCACTTGCTCGGCGACGTCGGAGATCGTGTCGGGGCCGCGCACGGCAAGCGAAGGGACGGTCAACGCCGGCAAGATCATCGCTGTCGCTGCGGCCACGGCCAGAACGGGCCGGCGGACCAGCCGGGCAAATCGGGTGAGAGGGCCGAGCATGGAATCGAAGCTCCTGGCGTGATGAGGGCGAGACACTGCGCCCGTCCGAATAGCGGCGCAAGCGCGATCTCGACGCACGCGACATAGGCCCGCGAATGGGGCGGAATCGGGACCGGCACGAGACGGCGCGGCGCTAGTGCCGCGAACCCGAAGTTCGCACGATCGGGCGGCAAGGGTGTTTGCGAACTTCGGGTTCAAAAGCGGCACTAGAATCATAACGTTGTTAGTGTCCCTTTGATTCCGAAGTTCGCATCAGAGGGTGCCGCAAGGGTTTGCGAACTTCGGAATCGGGACACTAGCCAACAACGCCGCGGGTCAGCCACGCACGAACCAGATAAGTACGACACCGAGCACAGCAGAGACGATGCCGGCAACCCGCAGCGACATCTCCGGGCTGTCCAACGCGGTCGCCGCCAAGCGCTTTGCCGCGCCGGGAAAAGCGGCGAAAAATAGCCCCTCGATCACAAGCACGAGTCCGATCGCAACGATGAACTGGGCCATCTTGCGGCGCCGTGCTCGCGAAGCTCCGCCGCTATTTCGGAGGGGCCGTCGGAGCGGCGCTGCCGCCGGTCGAAGGCGCGCCGTCGCGCATCTTGCCCGAGGGATCGGCGAAAAACCGGAAGAAGTCCGAATCGGGTTTGAGCAACATACGGGTATCATTGGCGCGCAAGCCGGCTTCGTAAGCCTGCATCGAACGATAGAACGAGAAGAACTCGGGATCGCGCCCATAGGCTTCGGCAAAAATGCGGTTGCGCTCCGCATCGCCCTCGCCGCGAATCTGCTCGCCTTTCGACTGCGCTTCAGCGAGCAACACCGTGACATCGCGATCTGCTCTCGCGCGGATCTCCTGGGCACGCTGGGTGCCCTGCGAGCGGAACTCCTGTGCCTCGCGCTGACGCTCAGTCTGCATGCGTTGATAGACCGCCTGGCTGTTCTGCTCCGGCAGGTCGGCGCGGCGGATGCGCACGTCGATCACGTTGATCCCGTAGGGCTGCGCCTCGTTGTGGAGTTGCTCACGTACGCGGGCCATGAGTTGCTCGCGCCGATCGCGCACGACCTCCATCAGCGTAGCCTCGCCCAGCACGCGGCGAAGCGCCGAGTTCATCAGCGTGGAAAGCTGCGAGTTTGCGCGATCGACCGTGCCGACGGTCTGATAAAATTTCAACGCATCGTTGATGCGATAGCGCGCGAACGCGTCGACCACCAGCCGTTTCTGGTCCGACGCGATCACCTCCTGGGCCGGATTTTCCAGGTCGAGAATGCGCTTGTCGATCAGAATGACGCTGTCGATGAGCGGCAGCTTATAGTGTAGGCCGGCCTCGGTGATCGGATTGCCCACCGGCTGACCCAGCCGCACCACCAACGCCTGGCGGGTCTGATACACCGTGAACAGGGCGCCGTAAGCAATGATCAGTGCCACGATGAGGAGCGCGGCGATCAGCCCGCCGGTCAGATTGAGTCTCATCGGCCGCCTCCCGTCTGCGGCGTGCTCTGCTGCTGGCGGCGCAACAACTGATCGAGCGGCAGATAGGGAACCACACCACTGCCCGCGGTGCCGGAATCTACGATGATCTTGTCGGTGCCGCCAAACAGCCGCTCCATGGTTTCAAGATAGAGGCGCTGGCGGGTCACATCCGGCGCCTTCTTGTATTCGTCATAGATTTTGAGGAACCGCGCAGTCGCGCCCTTGGCCTCGGCCACCGCCTGCTCGCGATAAGCTTCCGCGCTCTGGGTGATTTGGGCGGCGCGGCCGCGCGCTTCCGGTACGACCCGGTTGGCGTAGGTCTGGGCCTCGTTCTGCACGCGCTCGAGATCGGCGCGCGCAGCCTGCACGTCGCGGAACGCGTCGATGACCTGCGAGGGGGGATCGACCTTCTGCAGCTGGACCTGGGTGATCTGAACGCCCGCCCCGTAATTGTCGAGCACCTGCTGCATCAGTTCGTGGACGCCTTGCTCGATGTTCTGGCGCGCGCCGGTGAGGATCGGCTGGATGTTGGAGCGGCCGATCACCTCGCGCATGGCACTTTCCGCCACCGCCTTCACGGTTCCTTCCGGCTGTTGAATATTGAACAG
>Ga0182038_10002145_pt1 | contig 10331 bp, 7 predicted proteins | sample sta12Can44000108_FD_125976 | JGI IMG/M metagenome (GOLD analysis project Ga0182038, IMG submission 125976) | Lab enrichment of tropical soil microbial communities from Luquillo Experimental Forest, Puerto Rico - statanox.12C.anox.44.000.108 | ecosystem: Environmental > Terrestrial > Soil >...
CCCTGGGTGGTGCGCATCCAGACCGAGTCGTCGCGGACGAACAGATCCTGGCCCTCGACCAGCTCGACGCCCATTTCCTCGGCCAGGAAGGCATGCTCGAAATAGGCGCTGTTATAGGGACCGGGAGTCAGAACCGCCACGGTCGGGCTGCCGGCGGCCCGCTCGGGCGCCACCGAGCGCAGCTGGCGCAGCAGTTCGGCGGGGTAATGGTCTACCGGGGCGACGCGGTTCTCCTGGAACAGCTTGGGGAACAGCCGCATCATCACCGCCCGGTCTTCCAGCATGTAGGAGACGCCGGACGGCGTGCGCAGATTGTCCTCCAGCACATAGAACTCGCCTTCGGCTACGCGGACTACGTCGATGCCGGCGATCTGCACATAGACGCGGCCGGGCAGATCGACATCCTTCATCTCGGGGCGATACATCTCGTTGCGCAGGATATGGCTGGCGGGGATCACTCCGGCCTTCATGATTTCCTGGCCGTGATAGATATCGTGCAGAAACATCTGCAAGGCGCGCACCCGCTGGAACAGGCCGGCTTGCAGCTTCTGCCATTCGCGGGCGGACAAAATGCGGGGGATGATGTCGAAGGGGATCAGGCGTTCGGTGCCGGCAGCACTGCCATAGACATTGAAGGTAATGCCTATTTTTTGGAACAAAAGCTCGGCCTGTTCGAGCTTGCTGGTGAAAACATCCGGCGGCGTGTTCTTCAGCCATTCGGAGATTTTGGCATAAGGGGGTTGGACCTGACCGTTCCAACCGTACATTTCGTCGAAGATGCCGTCGGCCGCCATCGGCTCCCCCTTGTTGTTATCGTCTTCCCCGTACGTAGCAACCATCATGCCAGCTAGCGATCACCAGGAAACCAGCCCCTTTTCCCCGGTGGCCCGACAAGATATGCCCGCCGATTGAGCATTACACCCTTTCGTATGATGAAGAAAGCACAATGCCTATGCATCTTTGCAAGGCATAGATGTGTGACACTCTGATTGCGCAAGATAGAGCAGCAAAAACAAGAAAGGCGGCCCGGAATTCCGAGGCCGCCTTCTGTCTGAGGGGAGGTGGTTCAGGCCTTGTTACGTATTGGCGGGCAGAACCCAACCGGAGGACAAGGCGATGCGCACGGCCTGAGCACGGTTCACCGCGCCGATCTTGCGATAGACGTTGCGCAAATGGATCTTGATGGTGATTTCCTGCAGATCCAGGCGGCGGGCGATTTCCTTGTTGGTCTGACCCTCGATCAGATAGCCCAGGATTTCCCGTTCGCGCGCCGACAGGGTCGACAGCGGCGAGGCCGGGGCCTTGCGCTCGGTATTGTTGCCATCCAGCAGAATGCTGGGCGGCAGATAGGATTCGCCAGCCAGGACCAGCCGCAGGGCGTTGATCAGGGCGGTGCCGCTGATGGTCTTGGGGATATAGCCGCCGGCGCCGGCGCGCACAGCCGCCAGAACCTCGTCGCGTTCGACATGGCCGGACAGGATCACCACCGGCACGCCGGGGCGGGTCTTGCGCATCACCTCGACGCCCTGAAGGCCGTTCATGCCGGGCATGCGCAGATCAAGGAGGATCAGCCCTATGGCGTCGTTTGATTTGGCGGAAGCAAGCGCTTCATCGAAGTTGGCGGCATCATGGATAACCGCATCGGGATCCAACTCGAGCAGGAACGGCTTCAGACCGTCACGAACGAGGTTGTGGTCATCGGCGACCAGAATATGCATCAAAGAACTCCCCAGAGCCCCAGCGGCCAGGAAAACTATACCAACGAAGTATGCTGCCCGATACTCAAAAAATCTACAGGGATTGTAAGAGACTTTCCAAAGTTTCCACCATCTCAGCCAGACTGATGGGCTTTTTCAGCATGGCGAAGTTTCGGCCCTCCGCTTCCTCTTCCAGCGTTTCGGTGGTGCCGATATGTCCGGTCACCACGAGAACGGGAAGATTAGGGTCATATTTACGCAAGGTCTTGATCAATTGTTCGCCGTCGCCGTCGGGCATGCGGATGTCGGTCACCAGGATGTCGCAGGGATCGTCTTCGAACAGGGATTGAGCCAAGTTGCCGCTGGTGGCCTTGGTCACCCGGTATCCCAGTTCCGACAGATAATCGCCCATGGCTTCGATGGCCGGTTCCTCGTCATCCACCAGCATCACATGACGGCCGGGCAGTCGATCCTCGTCCTCGTCGTCCTCGATGATCATTGGGGGCGGCGCGGGCGGGGCGGCGGCGATGGCCGCATCCTTGGCGAGCGGCAGAGTGATGGAAAACTGGGCGCCGCCCTGAGCGATGTTGCGGGCTTCCAGCCGTCCGCCCATGGATGCGATGATGCCGAAGCTGACCGATAGCCCCAAGCCGGTGCCGCTGCCGACTTCCTTGGTGGTGAAGAAGGGCTCGAAGATGCGGTCCAGGTCGGCTTGGGGAATGCCGGTGCCGTTGTCGGTGACGGTGATCAGCAACTCGCCCGCGGCATTGATGCGGCTTTCCAGATCGATATGGCCGGGGCGCTTGGTCTTTTCGCGGGCACTCTTGACGGCGTCGGCGGCGTTGGACAGCAGGTTGATCACCACCTGCTCCAACTGTACCGGGCGGCCACGCAGGGGGCAGGGCTCGGGCGGCAGAGTCTGGGTCACCTCGATCTCGGCGGACTGCATCTGCGGGGTCATCAGCTCTACCGCCAGCGATAGCGAGGTGCGCCCGTCGAACACCGCCACCTCGCCGCTCTCCTTGCGGCTGAAGATGCGGATATGGTCGATGATCTCGGCCATGCGCGCCGCCTGGCTGGCCACCAGATTGAACTGCTTGTTGAGATAGGCCGGCTCGGCCTTATCGCGGCCGATCAGCATCAGAGCGCCTTCGGCGGCCATGCGGATGATGTTGGTGGGCTGGCTGAGTTCGTGGGCCATGCCGGCGGCCATCTCGCCCAGGGTCGCCAGCTTGGCGGTCTGCACCAGCTGGGCATGAACCTGCTTGCGCTCGGTGATGTCGCGGATCACCACCTGACGGGCATGTACGCCGTGGAAGATGATCGGGGCCGAGGTCACCTCGGCGGTAAAATAGCTGCCGTCCAGACGGGCCAGCCGCTCTTCCACCGCGCCGACCCGCTCGGTGGAGTCAAGGATCAGGCGGGCGCGCTCGGCATCCTCGGGATGGATCAGATCCACCAGCCGGCGGCCGACCAGCGGCAACAGCGGCGAGACCTTGAACAGCGCATCGGCGGCCGAGTTCGAGAAAATGACGATGCCCTGGGTATGAACCAGAATGGCGTCGGGCGACAGTTCCACCAGCGAACGATAGCGGCCTTCGGATTCTTTCAACTCGCGCTCGGCGCGGCGACGCTCGAACTGCATGCGCTGCATGCCGATGCCATAGGCGACATTGCGCGCCAGATTTTCCATCAGATGCAGCTCGTCCTGGTCATAAGAGCTGGTGTCGGCGGTATAGAGATGTAGGACGCCGATCACCCGGTTCTCGACATAGAGCGGCAGCGACAAAGACGCCTGGAATCCCGAGGTCAGGGCGATTTCGCGCCAGGGGGCGAAGTTCGAGGTTTCGTCCACATAGGCCACTTGCACCTTGCCAGTGCGGATGGCGACGCCGGTGGGGCCGCGGCCACGGGGAGAATGTTCGTCCCAGCTGATGCGGGCCTTGGCGATATAACCGCCGTCATTGCCGAAGCGGGCCACCGGCCAGACCGAGCGTTCGTCGTCATGCTGGACATAGCCGACCCAGGCGAACATATAGCCGCCGACCTCGACCATGATGCGACAGATGTCGTTCAGCAGTTGCTGTTCGTCGGTGGCATGGATCAGGGCTTCGGTGGCGCGGGTGAAGGTGGACAGGGCGCGGTTGACCCTGACCAGTTCGCGTTCCCGCTCGCGGTGGGTTGTCTCCGCCTGGATGCCGGCGGTGGCGCTGTCGTCCGAACTCCTGATAGAAAGCTCCATCGGCGGCCTGTTTTTCCCCTCGAAGCCCTGGCGGAACCGTTGGCCGGTATACGCCAACCCAGTTGTGTTAGGTGAAACTACTCCCTCCCAGCAGGCGATCCTATCATCCTGAACGGTGCCAGGGGGCTATACCGCCGTATCGGGCCGGGTCAGAGTATGAAGAAAAGCGACATCGTCGGCATCGCGCAAGGCGCGGGTCGGGCGGCCTTCGTCATCGATCAGGCCATGGCGATGCAGCTGGCCCAGCACTTTCAGGTAGTGAGACCGGTTCTGCGGGCTATCGACACCTTCCAGCCAGTTCTGCTCCAGGAAGGCCAGAATGGCGGGGTGGCCCAGCTCGGCCTCCCACAGGATGCCCTGCAACGAGGCCAGGGCTTCTTCCATCTCGCGTTCCAGGCCGATGACGGTCATCAGGGCGTCGGCTTCCTCGCGCCGCATGGTCTCGGGTCCGGCGCCCAGGCCGAAATCGGCGACATGGCGGCGCTCTGGCGCGCAGGTCTGCAAATGCCCGACCTCATGCACGATCACCGAAGGTTCCATATCGCCGCGAACATTCTGGCCGTCATAGGTATAGGGCAGGCTGTCGGCGGCGGGCGTGGCGTGCGGGCCTTCCCAGATGCCCATGCCGAAGGATCGGCAGAGATTCCAGGCTTCGATCCGTTCGCCATGGTCCTGGGACAGCTCGATATCGTCGCCCTGAACCAGATCGATGGTGGCGGCGATACGGCGGAAGGCCTTCAATCCCAGGGGCTCGCCTTCGAGGCAACGCTCGAAACGGGCCAGGCGGTCGGGCAGGTCGGGAAGCGAAATCGGGCTTAAGATCATGATGGCTGTCTTGCTGCTTCAAAATTTTGCCTCTTTTGCCGCATAGTCCTGTGTCTTGCCAAGGATTCCTTTTCAAGGAGTGAAAGCCCGTGTCCCGCCGCCCTGTCCGTATCCTCGCCACCGCCCTGCTTTTTGCTGCCGGTTTTGCCAGCCAAGCCATGGCGGCGCCGGTTCCCGCCCTCGATCTTCTGGATGCCCGGCAGGACTATACCGCCGACTTCTCCCTGCGTACCGGCGCCAAAGGCAACTTCACTGGCCGGGTGATCCATGCCCAGGGGCGCGAGCGCCGGGAATTCGGCACCGGCGCAGGGCCGCAGGTGCTGATCCTGCGCCGTGACCTGGATGAAGCCGACATGCTCTGGCCGGAAAAGCGCTTCTATCTCAGCAGCAGCTTTTCGGATGTCTCGGCCCTGGTGGGAGGCATCGAGGAGATCACCCTGGACCGCCGCAAGGATGGTTCCGAGACGATTGGCGGCGAGCCTTGCACCCGCTTCGCCGTCACCGGCATGTCGCCGCAGGGCGGGGCCTTTCATGGCAAGATGTGGTTCACCGCCGACGGTATCTTGATGAAGGCGTCGGGCACCGTGCGCTTCCAAGGCAAGGATACCGCCATCGAAACCTCGCTGGCGCATTTGCAGCGGATTCGCTCGGACAGCTCGGCCTTCGTCAAGCCGTCGGACTACAAGGGCATGCCGCTGAATTTGTCGAGCTTCGGGCTGGGGGCGAAGTAGGTCTGTTCATAAACGACGTCATGCCCGGGCTTGACCCGGGCATCCACGAACAAACCTCTAATTAATATATTTTATGCGGATAAGCGTGGATGGCCGGATCAAGTCCGGCCATGACGAATTGACGCAATAAAGAGATAGGCGACGGGTTCCGGTCGTTACCAGTAGCGGACGCGGCCCACATCCACATGCACGAAATTGGACGAGGGATACATGCCGACGCCGCCGGCATGCAGGCCCTTGGCCAGCTTGCCCAGCTTGCGCACGGTCACGCCATCAACGCGGATATCCACCGCCTTGCCTTCCATATGCAGGGAATGCTGGGCAACACCATCCGACAGCGAGGCCAGCATGGCGTTGGTCTGCGGCGAACGATAGCCGGATACGATATGCAAAGGCTTCGGCCCCAGGCGATGCTGAAGGGCCGACAGCACGTCGATCACATGCGGGTCCATGGTGTGGGTCGATCCGCAATAATGGTCGCGCAGGATATGATTCAGCTGCTTCAGCGCGGCGGGCTGGTACTTGCCGTCATGCCAATAGACGGTACGCAGCGACTCGCCGGTATGGATGTTATGCAGATGGATCGAACGCTCCATATGGGCATTCGGTGCCGCATGAGCTTCGGAGCTGAGCAGGGCGGAAGCGCCGGCGGCGGCACCCAAAGCGAGGAAATTGCGACGGCTGATCATCGGCAAATCCGCAGGCTGTTCTGCTGTTCCATGGATGCCCCCTTGCAAGGTTTCATGCATGCGATCTTCTGGACAAAAGTTTTCATACCAGAGGATCAGGGGATCCGGCAACCATCACATATGGTTTTTTGTGGCTTATCCGGATTGGCAGAGACCATCTCGACCTTTGCGCTGGGGGCATGGGTCAGGGCATCGGCCAGCCGCTGGTCGCGGCCATAGACGTCGTCACGCACTTGAAGCACGCCGTTTCCGTCCACCCACATGGTCCAATAGAACAGCCAGACGGGCAGGCTTTTGGTCACCGGCAGGGTATGGGTTTCGCCGGTATCGATCTGCTGGGTCAGCTTTTCCTGGCTGATATCCTTGTCGCGCAGGACATAGAGCGCCAGCTGATCCGGATTTTCCAACCGCACGCAGCCATGTGACAGCGCCCGCATGGCTCTGGCGAAGGGCTTGTGGTTCGGCGTGTCGTGCAGATAGATGTCTTCGCTGTTGGGGATGTTGAACTTGATGCGGCCCAGCGCATTGTCCGATCCCGGCAGTTGGCGCAGCGACCAGGGGAAGCTGGTGCGCGATTTCCAATCGATACCGATGCCCTGGCTTTCCGGGCTGCCGGGCACGATGCCTTCGCCGACGATCTCAAGATCGTTGGCTACCAGATAGCCGGGATCCTTCTTCAGCTTGGGCAGGATTTCCTTGGTGGCGATCGAGCTGGGCACATGCCAAGCCGGGTTCAGCACCAGCGAGCTGAGCTTGGCATGCAAGGCCGGAGTCGGATGATCCGGATCGCCGACAATGGTGCGCATCGACAAGACGGCGCGCCCGCCCTCGACCACTTCCATCCAGGCGCCGGGGACATTCACCACGATATGGTTTTCTTCCAGCTTCTCCGGCAGCCAGCGCCAGCGCTCCATATTGACCCGCACCTGACGGGCCCGTTCGGAGGCCGAGATATTCATGGCCAGAATGGTCTGGCGGCCCATCTGGCCATCGTCGGCCAATCCGTGGCGCTGCTGGAACAGCTTCACCGCCGCCACCAGATCGTCGTCATAGACGTCGGTCATCGGTTGGCCGGGGGCCAGTTCGCCGGTGGCTTCCAAACGGCGGCGGACGGCGGGAATGCGGTCATCGGTCATGCCGGGCTTGATGGTGCCGGTGCCGGGCGGCGAGCCAGGGGGCGGCACGATCACCGGAACCTTCGGCCAGTCGCCGGCGGCGGCCACCGCCCGCAGACGGGCCAGCTGCTGGCGCAGCAACTGATAGCCGGCATAAGGCGGCTGCAAGGATTGCAGCGCCGGGACGATGTCCTTCACATGGTCGCGGACATAAGGACGGGCATCGAAGGGCGGCGGCACCAGCAGCCAGTCGTCCTCGATATCGCGGGGATCAACCCGCTGACCGCGCATGGCCGAGGCATAACGCAGGGCTCCGTCGGTCATCAGCATGTCGGCCTCGGCCTGCTGGGCCGGGTCCTTGCTGGCCCGCTTGGCGGCGATGGCCTTGACGTGGAATCGTTCGGTCGGCAGCCCTTCGAGGTCGGCCGAGGACAGCAGGCCATACAGCGCTTCGGCCTGGTCGGCCCAGAGGGGGCGCCATTGGCGGGGCTGGTACAGGCTGCGCAGAGCCTCGCCGTCCAGCAGCTCGCGGTCGATGGCGAAATCGCTGCCGGCGCCGCCGAGACGATGCTGAATCTCGACCGCCACCGGATCGGCGGGAGGCGCGGCGGCGCTGGCCTGCTGCACGGAAACCAGCGCCGCCACCATCAGCAGGCAGCGGATCATCTGGACAGGGGCGGCGGCGAAAGGCAAGCGGCGCAAGGGAAGAGATTCCGGTGAAAATTTTCATCCAACAGATACCCGTCCCCGTCTGGGAATTCCACTTCTTTCCATGCTTGCCGAGAGCCGTGGCGACGGTTTTACTGTCGGCTCTGATGTCGCCAGGATTTTTCTCCCATGAATTTGCATCCCTCGCCGATGCTTTTGTTTTTGCTGCAATCCTTGCTGGTGGTGGCGTTGCCCTATGGACTTTGGCGGCTGCGGCCCCTGCGCAGGCTGTTGCCGCTGGTGGTGGTGCAGATCGGCATCGGCCTGGCCTTCGGCCCTACCGGCCTGGGGCGGTTGTCGCCCGAGATCTTCGCCGCGCTGTTTCCCCATGACTCGCTGGTCCGCCTGGATGGGCTGGTCTGGCTGTCGTTGTTGTTCTTCGCCTTTCTGACCGGCCTGCATTTTGATCTGGCCGAGATGCGCGACCGCTCCTGCGGCTTCCTGGGGGCCAGTCTGGGGTCGTTGGTGGTGCCGGTGGCGGCAGGCGCTCTGGCGGGACTGGCCTTGTTGCCGGCGGTGCCCGAGGCAGCGGGATCAGCCGCCAGCCCAGCCAGCTTCGCCATCGGCATGGGCGTGGCGGCAGGCGTTACGGCGCTCCCTGTTCTTGGGGCGATCCTGCGCGAGATGGGGCTGCTGCAAAGCCGGGTGGGCGCGTTGGCGCTGGGTTGTGCTGCGGTAAATGACGCCCTGCTGTGGGTCATGGTCTCGGGCTTGTTGGCCTTCGCCGGCGGTCGGGGGGCCGGGCAAGGGCTGATGACCTTGGGCGGGCTTTTGCTGTTCGTCACTTTCCTGCTGCTGGTGGTGCGGCCTTTATGCAAGGGATTGCTGCGTCATGCCCAGGAAACCGGCGAGGTCAGCCCGCGTGAGCTGGTGGCGATCTGCGCCCTGATGCTCAGCTCGGCCCTGGCGACCGAGGCTTTGGGCCTGCATGCCATGGTCGGGGCCTTCACCTTCGGCGCGATTCTGCCGCGCCGGGTGGCCGAGGATTTGACCGGGCGGTTCGAGAGCTTCGTCTCGTTCGTGCTGATGCCGTTCTTCTTCATGTCCACCGGCCTTGCCACCTTCGTCGAGAGCGGCGAGGGGATGGCGTTGCTGTTCCTGGTGATGACCGGCGTGGCTTTCATCGCCAAGATGGTGGCGACATCCTTGCCTTTGCGATTTTGCGGCGGGCTGAACTGGGCCGAGTCTCTGGCTGCCGGCTCGTTCATGCAATGCAAGGGACTGATGGAAATCGTGGTGTTGACGATGCTGAAGGGGGCGGGGATCATCTCGTCGGCCTGTTTCTCGGCGATGATCTGCGGCACTTTGCTGACCACGGCGGCGACCAAGCCGTTGGTGGGGTTCTTTCTGCGGCGGGCATAAGAAAAGGGGCCCCGTCGCCGGAGCCCCTTCATCTTTGAGAAAGCAGAGCCTTACCGCGACAGCAGGCCGCGGGCGACCACCTGGGCCTGAATCTCGGCAGCGCCCTCGAACACATTCAGGATGCGGGCGTCGCAGAGGATGCGGCTGATGGTGTATTCCTCGGCATAACCGTTGCCGCCATGGATCTGCAAGGCGTTGTCGGCGTTCGCCCAGGCGACGCGGGCGCCCAGCAGCTTGGCCATGCCGGCTTCGATGTCGCAGCGCAGGTCGCTGTCCTTCTCGCGGGCCGAGAAATAGGTCAGCTGGCGGGCGATCATGGTTTCCACCGCCATCCAGACGATCTTGCCGAACACGCGCGGGAAGGCATAGAGCGGCTTGCCGAACTGGATGCGTTCCTGAGCATAGCGCATGCCGGTTTCCATCGCCGACTGAGCCACGCCGACGGCGCGGGCGGCGGTCTGGATGCGGGCGGATTCAAAGGTCGCCATCAGCTGCTTGAAGCCCTGGCCTTCCTCGCCGCCCAGCAGGTTGCCTTCCGGCACCTCGAAGCCGTCGAAGCCCAGCTCGTATTCCTTCATGCCGCGATAGCCCAGCACCTTGATCTCGCCGCCGGTCATGCCCTTGGCGGGGAAGGGATTGTCTTCGGTGCCACGCGGCTTTTCCGCCAGCATCATCGACAGGCCCTTCCAATCCTTGGTGTCGGGATTGGTGCGCACCAGCAGCGCCATCAGGTCGGAACGGCTGGCATGAGTGATCCAGGTCTTGTTGCCGGTCACCACATATTTGCCGTCCTGCTTGACGGCGCGGGTGCGCAAAGAGCCCAGGTCCGAGCCGGTATTCGGTTCGGTGAAGACGGCGGTCGGCAGAATCTCGCCCGAGGCGATCTTGGGCAGGTAATGCTGCTTCTGTTCCTCGGTTCCCCCTAAGCGGATCAGCTCGCCGGCGATCTCGGAGCGGGTGCC
>Ga0182038_10002150_pt1 | contig 10319 bp, 8 predicted proteins | sample sta12Can44000108_FD_125976 | JGI IMG/M metagenome (GOLD analysis project Ga0182038, IMG submission 125976) | Lab enrichment of tropical soil microbial communities from Luquillo Experimental Forest, Puerto Rico - statanox.12C.anox.44.000.108 | ecosystem: Environmental > Terrestrial > Soil >...
CGGAGATCGAAAAGGAAACCAGCGACTGGCAGAAACTAACGGGTGAGGCGCTGGCGTACTCCGCCGCTGGCCGTCACCAAGATTCCGATATGGCCTTGAGAGACTTGATTGCCAAGCATCAGAATGACTGCGCCTATCAAATTGCCGAGGTTTATGCCTATCGGGGGGAAGTCGATCAAGGATTCGAATGGCTTGATCGTGCCTATAGGCAGCGTGACCTAGGAGTCCGCGAACTGACGAACGACCCGTTGATGAAGAGTCTGCTGCACGACCCGAGATATGCCCAGTTGTTACGTAGAATGGGCCGGTCCGCTTAATGCTCATGTATTGATCCAACAGATCAGTGGCACTCAGCCGCTACTCAGTCGCCGTTGGATTTAGGTGCCAAACCCAGAAAGGGCCAAACGTCTTGCCATCCGGAATCTCAACGATTCCGCCCCACCACAAAGCCTACTCCGATAAAGCCGTAGGCCTTGTTGTGCTCAGTTTCGAGCACTACCTTAAGAGCTCAAATTACGGCCGCAGCGTTTACACCAACGACCACCAGGGTCATGTCGTCCCTTTGAGAGCGATCCATGGCAAAGGTTGAGACCTCATCCAGGATGCATTCGAGGATTTGTGCCGGGGTGTAGTCACGGCAACCTCGCAGCGCGGTTTCGAGCCGGTCTTGTCCCCACAATTGATGTCGGGGGTTTTCCGCTTCCGTGATGCCATCTGTGTACATAAGCAACACATCTCCGATTTTGAGTTGCAGTGCTTGGGAGGTGAAGTGAGATCTGTCGAGTAGCCCTAAGGGCGTACCAGTGGGTTCCAGACGGATGACCTTACATTGACTGTCTTCCCACCGTAGCACCATTGGGGCATTGTGCCCGGCGTTGACGTATCTTAAGGCGCGCGTCACAGCATCATACTCTGCGTAGAAAAGGGACGCGTAAAGATGTTTGGGTGAGGCAGCGTGAACCAGCCGGTCAACGTGGCCGATTAGCATGGAAAGATCCGAGTGGTCGTGCATTGCCTGCGCTCGAAGGGATGCTTGGAGGCTGGCCATTAGTAGGGCGGCACCGATTCCCTTACCGCATACATCTCCGATCGCGATGCCCCATCGGCCCGTCTGTAAGGGAAGGAAATCATAGTAGTCGCCACCTATGCTGTGAACGGGCCTATAGTAGGTTTCGCAGGTTAGGCCAGGAATGGAAAGGCTCTCTTCGGGGAAAAAGGCTTTTTGAACATCCTTTGCATTCTCCAGATCGTTACGCAGCGCTCTATGAAATCCAGAATCTGATTCCGATTTCTTGAGAAATTCCACGATTGTCTCGATGTGATTGCGCAAGAGAAGTCCGGCTTCCCTCCCTCGCCCTTTCTCAAGAGCGTCGACAATCGGTTGATGGGATTCCACTACTTCGGGCAGATCCCTTGCGACCTTTTCGATTGCTCCTCGAATCCGTAGGTCAACCGCCAAGCTGTCCCACACACGAAGCAAGATCTTGTTCTGAGAAGCCTGGAGAATACTTCGGTGGAACACTACGTCGTGTTCCACGAAGGAGTCCAGGTCATGGCGGTGAAATGCCGCGCGCATGTCATCCACTTCTCGTCGTAATGCAGATGTGTTTCCTTCAAGAACTCGCGCGGCAGCGCGTCCCGCGATTTCCTCCAATGCGGCGCGTATCTCATACGCTTCTTGCATCTCTTCCGGGCTCGGGGAGCGAACAACAGCCGAAAAGTCTTCGGAAAGGGTAACCATTCCTAGTGCTTGGAATTCAGCGAAAATCTTCAAGACGGCGTCCTGATCAAGGTGATATCTCGCGGCAACTTCAGAAAGCTTCACCGACTCGCCAACGCGAGAGTGCGTAGTCGATAACTCTCCCGCCAATCGAACGCGCGCCGATTTACTGGCTGGACCATCCTCGAGTTCTTCTGAATCCGCTTCGTTCTCATCGCGATTCAACGGAATCATTTACACGCTCCTCTATTTTGGTTCTGGGTTCGGCTGGCATGCTGTTGCCAACTACTCTGCGTTTCTTGCATCCCCGCTTTCGCTGTACTCGCGATCAATGTTTCTGCATTGAAAATCGTTCTGACGGCCGGAGTAAAGTGCTCTTACTCCCTTCTGATAAGACAAAACACGTGGACAACCCGCTTATTCCAAATAGAAGGGATGTAAAGGATCCGAAACGGAAAGGGCCGCAAGTCGGCTAATGAGATGGTCCGCCGCCGAGTAACATCGTTGCTCGGCACATCCAACGAGGATCATCGCATGCACATTGAATCCGTCGGCATCGACCTGGTAAGAGCACCTTTCACCTGGTCGCATTGGGAGAGCGCAATAAGATTCTGGTTCGCAAGAAGTTCTCCCGCACACAGCTCTTGGCCTATACCGCCAATCTGCCGGCATCACTCGTCGGCCTTGAGGCTTGCGCAGGTGCGCACTTCGTGGGAACTGCATTGCAGGAACAAGGGCATCGGGTGCGGCTGATTCCCGCCCAGTTCGTGAAACCCTATCGGAAATCGAATAAGAACGACTTCCTGGACGCGGAAGCAATCGCCGAAGTCGTGACCAAGCAGAACATGCGGTTTTGCGCAGATCAAGACCGAGGAGCAACTTGATATACAATCCATGCACCGCGTCCGGGATCGACTGGTGCAGCGTCGCACCTCGCTGATTAACGAGATCCGCGGATTCCTGCTGGAACGCGGCATTGTGTTCCTGCCCAAGCCCGTCCACCTGCGCAAGAGCCTGCCCCTAGTTCTGGAAGATGCCGAGCAGAAGCTGAGCCCAAGAATGCGCTGGCTGCTCGAGCGCCTGTGGCAGGAGTGGAAGTAGATGGAGGTCGATATCAAAGCCTTTACCGACGAGAGCAAGCGCATCAGCAACGAAGAAGCGCGCTGCCGGCGTCTGCGCCAGATCCCCGGCTTCGGCCCGCTGGTCTCCACCGCTACCATGGCGGCCATCGGCAACGGGACAGCCTTTCGCCGAGGACGCGACTTCGCGGCTCGGGTCGCGGTCGTGCCACGGGATGGTCGGCTTCGACGAGTCTCCGGCCTCGCGGTAGAAGAGCCTGAGGCCCAGAATGTCGGCGTTCTTGAAGTTCATGAACCCCTTTCTCCTCAGCTCGATGTTCATCTGAATTGAAGTCTCGTTTTCTTGAATGTACAGCCATTCAGGCCGATTTGGCCGAATCGGTGAATGTCGACGCATTCTTCCTGGCGAATTCCTGCATGCTCATCGGCTTTTGCCCCGCTAGTGCGAACACGTCGTCGGTCATCCGGTCATAGCGTCCCGCGCGGTGCAGGTCGGCCATCGTCGCGAGGTGGTTCACGAGGTGAGCTGGCAGTCGAGAAGGATGCGTTGTTTCGCTATTCATGGTTCCTGGCATAGTGCGAAGTCAAAGAATCAATGAGTTTATCGAACATCCGAACATCGAACTCCAAGGCCTCCGCGTCTCCAAACGCCGCCTTCGCGACTGGCATCCGTCGTTGCGACCTGGCGCTCGGCTGCGGCGGCAACGCCGCCGCAGCCGATTCAGCTATCCTCGGGTCATCGTCAATGCCGCTGTCGGCGGCCTGACTTTTCGAACATGCGCGGGTCGTACACCACCGGCTGGCTCTCCAGGATGGCTATTCGCTTGAACTCCGGATGTGCTGGATTGAGTAGCCAGTTGTGTTCATTTGACGCAAGCACGGATGGCACCAGCAGCAGGCAGTGTTCTTGTCGGCGCACAAAGTCGTCGCCGATTTTGGCGAACTCCGGCGGGGCAGCCGGAGCTCGCCAACTTGAAGGAAGGTCTTTCAAATCGACTTGGTTGCGGCTCAGATCATCGGACACTTCTGCCACGGCCAAGACGAGATCGGCGGGCGGATCGTCTTTGTCGAGGTGGACGAAATACTCCAGCAATGCAAGGGACTCGTGCTCTGACGTATAGCTGAGGCGAACGCCGGGACTCGACCAGCGTCCGTCATAGCGATAAGCGCCTTCGCCGTCAAAGGGGTTACGCGCGTACTTCTTTCGCAGAACCCTATATACGCGGCTCAACTGACTCCGCCATAGGCAATGCGGCCCAGAATATTCTCGACCTGCCGCGCGCCCAACTCGGTATCAAGCGCCCCGACCGGAGCAATACCACCTAGAGCGCGGTTTGGGCGCTTCAGCCAGCGGATAGCCTTTTCGTGGTCGCCGAGGAATTCGTCGGCCAACGCCACGATACGCGCCAGTCGGTAAAGCCGGTCGGATTCATAACGCGCCAGTCTCCCGCTGCGGCGACGCCGCTGTAGGCTGCGAGGAGACAAGTCAAGGGCGGTGGCGAGCTCCTTCAGCGTCAGCCCGGAAGCTCGCATTAGCACTTCGACTACCGCCGCAGGGAACCCCTCTCGAATAGCCTCCCGCATGTCGTCCTCGCTGGCCAGAGTCCTACCAAGCGTCTGTTTCCCGCCTAATTCCTGAATTACAGCCTGTAATTGTGTCGCCATTTGTCGCTTATCATAGCGACACATGGCGCAGAAGTCAACTCCGGTTCCGGGTAGCCGCGAAGGGGCTGTCGACCTCGATAAGCGGTGGCGCCGGAGCGCAACACAAGAATAGGATTGGCGGACGCCTGGCGTTTCCCGAATGAGGGTGCTGCCGCACTGAAGCTCGGCTGGGCCTTCTGACGCGCGGCGCTTGAGCATCGGTCGCTACTCAAGCACCATTCGCGAAGCTATGGAAAGTATACGACGTGGGCGTTGGGCCCCCGAGTCCTCACGGATGAACGCGGATGATCGTCTTTCCCTGCGTCGCTCGGTCGGGTTGAAGGCGGCGACGGCACCGTCGAGAGTCGAGACGTTGCCGATGTTTGTCCGCAGCGGATTCACTCCCGAAGAAGTGGGAAAGAAGTTAGCTGCATCGGCGGCCTAGTAAATCTCTCTGAGATAGTCTGCCACCATCCGAAGCCGAGACACTGCCTTCGCTCTTAGGGTGAAGACGGTGTCGCGTTATTACCTGGCTTGCGCGTGAGTGAACGTATCGGAGGGCACGAGGCATAATTGCCCCAGTACCAAGGGAACGTCCCGTTCGACGGGCACGCTAGGCTGGGTTCGATGCAACCAACCTTTTAGTGATCGGCGACCCAAGGTGAAGCGAAGCGCCGATCCTGATGCCAAGGTTATCCGCGGGCTACGAGATGAGGGCCAGCTACGGCGAGATCCCGACTGAGCTTGGCCGGTCCGAGAGTGACATCTACAGGGTTTGTATGATGCTTCGGTGTGCAACAGCGGACCAAGCATCTGCGCAGGCGTTATTTGCCAAATGGGCGATGTTACAGCAGCAATCTTTATAGGCAGCCTTCCGAAACCGGATACAGGTTCACCTCAACGAGCCTATCGTTGCCGTCCCTGCTCAATTCAACAGAATGGTCAAGAGCGTCGAATACAAACACTACGTACACGTTGTGCTGACTGCAAAACCAAGGAGCGTGCTCTTGCCCGATTCGCACTCGGTCGGCCCATGCTTTAGTCCGCGCACCAACGCAGCAGAAACGCTGAAATTCTTTCCCTTGAGAACGCAGATACCGTTCCACGGATTCGCGAGTGGTGCCCTCCCTCAACTCCTCGCCATATCTATTCGTGATGGTCTGATATTCAAGTTGGCGTTTTCGCTCCGACCTCTTCTCCAATGCAAAACAGGTTGCTAGTGTGACAACAACCAACCCCGTCGCAGTGATGAGCGGTATGCGCCAGCGCTTATTGGCCTCTACGAACCCGATCGCACTCACGACGAGGCTGACCAATCCCGCTGCGGCAGCGAGGTACGCCGGGTCACCAAGCATTATGCCCAGCACTGCTCCTCCCATATTCTTCTCGCCCTGAGTTTGGGACTGCTCCCACGCGAACAGCAGGAGGGAGAGGCCGATGCAGGTTAGCCCAATCCAGAGTGCTCTTTTATGGAGGCGCATTTTTCATTACGGGCAAAGTGGCTGTTGATAACAGCTGCTAGTTGGCAACTGTTGCGCGCGGGAGATCGCTTAAACAGTTCAAAACTACATCGAGTTGTGTGGGCCACGAGCCGGCTTCCCGATGAACCATAAGGACGTGTCCGTATCCGCCCGCCCCCCATCCGGCTTCGTGAGGGCCTCCGCGCGCCCCCATTTGCGGAAACCCGGACTAGGCCGGAGTTGAATGCCGGAGTAAAGACGATAGATCCGTCTTTCCCCCAGGTGCCGCCCCAAGGGTCGGGAGCGTCGGCAATTGCCGTTACGGAACCACCCGAGACCGCGGCCTTCATCAGTCGCCCTCGGGCAAAAAAGGCCACCCATTCGCCGTCGGGAGAAAAGAAAGGAAGAAACGCATCCTCGCTTCCGCTAATCGCTTTTGGCTCCGGATCATTTAACGGGCGTACATAGAGAAACGCTCTTCCGGTCCCGGTTCGGCTGGTCCATGCGACGATTTGACCATCGGGCGAAATGGCTGGCGGCCCGGTCAGTTGCTGGCCCGAAGGCAAAGGTATCGATAAATGCGCGCGCGGTCCTGCCGGCGTTGAACGCAGCCTCAACATCAGCGCGACGCCCACTGAAACCACAATGAGAGGGATGAGAGCCAAAAAGACGCCACGTCGGAGGAGAGCAGCGTGGACATAGGAAGCGGACTTCGTGTCCGGCAGTGACGGCCCCTGTTGAACATCCGCCATTTCCAGGTCCGCATCTCCAATGTCTCGCAAGCGCTGTTTCGGATCCTTTTCGAGGCAGTATCGTAGCAGCCTGCGGATGCCCAAGGGGGTGTTGGGTGGGAACTTGTCCCAGTCCGGTTCAGCCTCAAGAATCGCTGCTCCGGTCTGGGAAAGAGTTCTCCGGGCGAAAGGGTGTCGTCCCGCTAACATTTGGAATAGCACAATCCCAAAAGCCCAGATGTCCGTCCGCTTGTCGACCGGATCCCCTCGTGTCTGCTCCGGACTCATGTACGCCGCAGTTCCCAAGATGGCCCCAAGTCCAGTCTCCCTAGTTGTCGCTGTGGTTGAAGAGTGCGAGCTCCCCTGAAAGCAGCAGACGGCAGTTCTCTTTGCCAATCCGAAATCAAGCAACTTGACAGCGCCTTCCGAGGTGATCTTGATGTTGGAGGGCTTGAGATCACGGTGGACGACGCCATGTCCGTGAGCGTATTCGAGCGCGTTGGCAATCTCTCTGGCCAAGCGCAGGGCTTCGGAGAGAGGAATATCTCCGTAGGCATTGCGGTCACTCAGAAGTGTTCCCCCCACCATCTCCATGATCAGCCCTTGCGTTCCGTGGCAGGTTTCGATTCCGTAAATGGCAGCGATGTTGGGATGATTGAGCGACGCGAGCACCTCGGCCTCGCGCGTAAAGCGTTTTATAAATTGGGAACCCTTAACCAGATCCTCGCGCAAGAGCTTAATCGCAACTTCTCTCTTAAGATCGGTGTCATACGCACGGTAAACAACCCCCATGCCTCCCTCCCCGATCTTGTCCTGGAGGCGGTACCGACCGATCATTTGCTCGATCATGCGAACCCTTGCTGCCCGGAGCCTTAATAACAACCCCGAAGAAGAGCGAGAATACAACTACTTTTATGTTATTTAGGAGTGAATGCGCTCGCCGTGAGTCCCGTCACGCAGGAACGTGATCGCGAGCGGATTTCGCGCGCTTACTGGTCGCGGTTCCGGCGGCCCGACGGTATGTCGGAATAGACTTTTGAAGCATCTTCAGCTGTGAACCCCCGTTTAACATGCCAGCCGGAAGTCATCCCAGGTCGGATGTAGCTGAGGCCACCGCCCAGCGGCTGGTAACTACTAAAACGGCCTATTCGTGAAAGTGCCGCGTAACCCTCACGGAATTCCGAGAGATGAACCTGTCGGCGGCGATTACCCGCGATTAACGGGGCAGTGTTTACAAACCCACTTTGACGGTTTGTCGGCATGTCGGACACGTGAATCGTGAGACACTCAAATCTCCGCGTAAGCCGTTTTTCGTCAAAGTGGATTGCTTCCGATTAGCCCGTTATCCTTCACGAGAGCCTTTTGTAGCTACACGAAGTATTGTCACCTGGGTTCTTGTCGAAGAAACCCTTACGGCAGAGCTAGAGTCGGGTTAAGATGTCTCCACTAGCGAGGTGCAGGTGTCCACCGAGCCGTCGATCTCGCGCGACCGGGTCTTTCGCTTCGGGCCTTTCGAGCTCTCTGAGCGGCAAGCAGAGCTACGAAAGAGCGGAGTGCGAATCAAGCTGCAAGAACAGCCTTTTCGCGTGCTGGTGGAGTTAGTTGCTAACTCAGGAAACCTCGTCTCGCGCGAAGTTCTGCACAAGGAATTGTGGCCAGTCGACACCTTCGTGGACTTTGACGTTGGCCTTAACTCAGCCATCCGCAAGCTGCGACAAGCGCTGAATGATGACGCTGAGAATCCACGCTACATAGAGACACTGGCGAAGCGGGGTTACCGATTTCTGCCGGCTGTGGCCGTTGCTGTGCCTGGGCCGCCGGATGCGCAACGGGCAGCGGTGAGTGCCGAAACGCCCGTACTTCGGTTGGTCGAGCCTCATTCTGTCGTTGAGGAACTAACGACTGCGGAACCGCCAATCGATGAGCCACCGTTTTGGCGGAAGAAAATTCGACTTTGGCATCTGACTGTAGTGGGGATAGCGCTGCTGGCGCTGGGTGTCGGCCTTGCGTGGTGGCTACGGCCAGTGGCTATCAGACAAGTAGTTGCGCAGCGGGTGACCGCCAATCCTCCCGACGTGCCGGTAACCGGAGCAGTGATATCTCCGGATGGCAAGTACGTGGCTTACTCAGATCAGACAGGTGTGTACATCCGGCACATCGACAGCGGCGAGACGCGGCCACTGTCGCTTCCGAAAGGTTTTGACGGAATCCCAACCAGTTGGTATCCCGACAGCACGCATCTGCTACTCGCCAACCGCGAGGGCCCGCAGCACAAATCCAAAGTCTGGAAAGTGTCGATCTTGGGTGGCGATCCACAGATGCTGCTGGAGGACGCGGAACAAGGGATTGTGTCGCCGGATGGGTCCGAAATAGCTTTCGTTCATCTCGGCTCGTCGTTTTACGACCGGGAGCTCTGGCTCGCCGAGGCGGATGGGCAGAACGCGCGTCGTCTGGTAGAGCGGAGACTGGACCGTTCAGGAAAGGAAACCGACCCGCAGTCGGCAAGTTGGTCGCCCAATGGGCAGCGCATAGCCTATATCGAGCGCGAACGTATTCCCTCCCGCAGCGCGAGTGCGTACAGGTTCCTTGTATACACCCGAAGAGCGGACGGCAGTGATGCAAGATTCCTGTTCCAGGACGGACGCATGGAGTCTGTTCGAGGCGCTAATGTCCAGCTTCTGCCGCCTCCCTTGTATTGGGCTCCGGATGGTCGCCTGTATTTTGCTTTGCGGTCGGAGGAACGAGGCCACGATGACGCCATTTGGTCAATCGGCGTTGATCAGAATACAGGCGAACCTCAGGGGCAGCCGCGAGAGATGCTTCGCGGTTTGGGATGGATTGGTGGATTCAGCGCGAGCAAGGTCGGAAAACGCCTGGTCTTCTGGCGAAGCAACGCTTCCGAACAGGTCTTTGTCAGCGACTTTGATGGCAGCTCCCGGAAGATGAGTTCGCCCCGACGCCTTACGATCGACCGGAGTGCAGACTTCTGGGCCGCTGACTGGACCGTGGACAGCAAGGCGGTGGTGTTTTTAGCCTCCGGAAGGCACAAGATTTACAAGCAGGAGCTCGACGCGACGACGCCCGAGTTGCTAACCGAATGGCGTAAGGTTAAAGTCAATTTGCCGAGACTAAGCGGCGATGGCAGCGAGATTCTGTATAGAGTTACCGACAAACCCGAAGATGCCAGCGCTCCGGTTGACCTTATGGCGGTTCCGATTGCGGGCGGAGCGCCTCGCGTGATTCTGAGCGAACCCGGCATTAATAACTTTATATGCGCGAAGCCGCCGTCACAGGTGTGCATCCTGAACGAATTGCTGCTCGCTGGCAACTTCTTTTATCTGCTCGACCTTAACCACGGGAAGGGCCGTCTGGTGGCGAAGCTGCCCGGCGATGCCAACTCGGGCTTTTCGCCGGACGGTTCCACCCTTGCGCTCGATGATGGGAGCACGGTGCGGTTCGTTTCGATTGATTCAGGAATTGTTAAAGATGTGGTGGTGAAAGACTGGCCAGTCCGGAAGAGCGCGGACTGGTCCGCGGACGGCAAGGTTTTGTTGATAGCCAGTGTCACTCCTGCGGGCGCGCCCGTTATTCTGGGCATCGACTTGGACGGCAATGCGAAAGTGTTGCTGGAGGGGGATCGGAGTGCGCCGTTCGATTACGTCCTTCCATCGCCGGACGGGAAGCA
>Ga0182038_10002159_pt1 | contig 10307 bp, 7 predicted proteins | sample sta12Can44000108_FD_125976 | JGI IMG/M metagenome (GOLD analysis project Ga0182038, IMG submission 125976) | Lab enrichment of tropical soil microbial communities from Luquillo Experimental Forest, Puerto Rico - statanox.12C.anox.44.000.108 | ecosystem: Environmental > Terrestrial > Soil >...
ACCGGCAAAGAACTTCGCCATCACCACCTTGACTGGCATAAATCCGAAATCTCTCCAGAACGCGATTTTCACCTGGGGGATACCGCTTCCGGCAGCCTCCCGGCTGACAAAGGCAAGAATCAGACCCGCTATAATTGAAGCCGTCAGTATCGTTGCAAGGCTAAAGAAAACGAAAGCCGGCTTTGGCATTTGCTGAGACGGTTTTTCATAAAAAATTGAGAAAAGGACGTTGACGGTTTTTTGGAAGCCAACTGCAGCCACGCCCCCGAACAGCCCGTAGATAAACGGAAGCAGATAGGTGCGAAGGTCAACAGGGACCTTTCGCAAATACTCAATAAGCAGGTTTCGCAAATCAATTCCTCCAAAGCTCCTAAGCATGGGAGATTCCTCACCAACGTGCAATCGAGTTTCAAGCGCGAGACCGGACCGCCCAGTCGGCACTGCCGCCACCGGGGCATCTCTATCCAGTCCGACCGAGTTGCATGCCCGGTTTTTCACCCGAAAGAAGTATTGTGGCTCTTTAGCTTCGTGCGACGATTGCACTCGCTGAGAACGGATCGGTTACAGTTCGAGGAGCGCTAATTTGTGTAGCGTTGCTGCTCCCCTGTTTCTCAGCGACACTATGAGCGCCGAGTTCGACTGGGAATTATTGCTCGATTGGCTGGAGAACCAAAAGGTCATTCCGGTTATTGGTCAGGACCTGCTCTATCTCGATTCCGAAAAGGGCCCCATTCACCTGTACGCATTGATTGCTGATCGTCTTATCGCAAAGCACCGGGTCAGCAAGGAACAGCTTCCCGCGGATTACACCATTGCCGATGTGGCGTGTGCGGTGCCCGATTTTGGAAAGGATCCGCAACTCGTCTATTCGCAGGTTGCAACCGCATACAAATTCGTGGTCAACGAACAGATTAATGGAAAACTCCCTGAGCCGATTAGACAACTGGCAAGGATTCCATTCTTTCGGTTATTCGTCGCGCTCACCTTCGACGATTTGCTCGAACGCGCCATACGGCTCGAACGCCGCACGGATTTGCACGTGATCTCCAATGAGCAACATGAGGTTCCCGACCTAACAGATCAGCAGAAGACAAATGGTCTGCCGATCGTTTTCCGGATGATGGGCATCACGACTTCCGAGGCGGGATATGCGTTAACCGACGAAGACATGCTGGAATTCATGTTTCATTTGTATTCACCGCTGAGGCGGCCAAAGCGCCTGATCGACGAATTATCTCAAAATCACCTGCTCGTGATTGGCGCCGGCTTTCCCGATTGGGTGACTCGATTTTTCCTCCGGGCGACACGAGGTCAACTGGAGCGGTTAAGACACGATAGAAAGAAGTTCCAGATAATTGTCGACCGTCACGTGTCTTCGGATGCCAAGCTGTCGGCGTTCCTAGAGCGTTTTGCAAGGAATACCCTCGTTTATAACGAAGGTGATCCCGCGGCGTTCGTCGCCGAATTGTATAGTCGCTGCGCTGCCAGAGGATTGCTTGGTGTCGCACCGCAGAAAGTCGCAACTAACGTAACCCAAGCACGAGAACCTGAGATTTTCCTGTCGTACGCGAGCGAGGATCGTCAAGTGGCCGTTTCGGTCAGAGACCAACTTTCAGAGAGGGGCTTCACGGTCTGGTTTGACAAGAACTCTTCGCCGGAAATGGGAATAAAGGCCGGCGAAGACTGGGAAGCGAAAATCAGATTCATGATTAAGCGCTGCGAAATATTCATTCCGCTGCTTTCCGAAAACTCGCTCGTGGATCAACCGGGAGTCGTGCGACGCGAATGGTGTTGGGCGGTGGAGCGTCTTCCGGACTTTTACGGAACTAAGCGCAGCTTCATCGCGCCTCTTATTGTGGACCACTGCGATCCTGACGGCGCTGGCGTTCCCTACGAATTCCGCAGATTGGAGATCAAGCGACTGACACGTGGCCGACTGGAAGATGATTTTGTGATGATGCTTGATCAACAGCTTCGCGAGGCGAAGCGCAACCAGCGACAGCAGGCGAACTGATGAAAATACGAGCCGCAGATCGCGAGCGACCCTGGATGGGGCTTCACTCGTTCTCGGAAGATTCGGCCGATTATTTTCACGGGCGTAGGGTCGAGGCGGACGAGTTGTATTCGTTGTGCATCCGTGAAACGCTTGCGTTGCTCTACGGCAAGTCCGGGCTCGGAAAAACATCGCTCATCCAGGCGGCAATCGCCCCGCGCTTGCGGCGCAATGAATATCTCCCGGTTGTCGCGCGCCTTAACTATGACCAGAGAGCCCCGAGCGTAATTGAGCAGGTCGTTCAACATCTCAAGAATTCCGCGCAGATTTCAAAGGCCGACCTCGTGTTTCCTCCGGAATTCGGAACGCTGTGGGAGTTGTTTCATCACAAAGAATTCGAGATCTGGTCGCGAACAAGCCGTTCGCTGCAAACACCGGTGCTGATCCTCGACCAGTTCGAAGAGTATATCATCAGTGGAGCCGATACGGCGACCGGAGCAGAGTTGATGGCGAACCTGCGACAACTCATCAATAATCGGCCACCCGAATCGTTGGTTGGTCAGGAAAATTTGCCCGGCAACTACATCCGGGGGTCGTTTTGCTGCAATATCCTGCTCGTCATTCGGGAGGATTTCCTCGCGAACCTTGAACCATTGAGGCGGGAGTTTCCTGCTCTCAAGTATAATCATTATCGTCTCATCCCTATGACGGGATCGCAGGCACGCGATGCGGTTATCTCCCCGGCGCCAGATCTGGTCGATCGGAACACCGCAGACGCAATTCTTGCCGCGGTGGCTGTTCACGGTTGGCGGCCCGGAATGCCTGCTCCCCCTTGCGAAGTTCTCGAGAAGGCCGAGGTGTCCCCGGCGCTCCTGAGCTTGCTATGCGACGAACTGAACGAAAAGCGCATAGCGCATGGCCAAAGCCGCATCACAGCAGATTTGGTGAATGAGAATCGCGACAAGATCCTTTCAGCCTTTTTCGATCGATGTTTCGAAGGAAAGCCGCTCTCGCTTCGCAAGTTCATCGAAGATCAACTGGTCACTGGAAACGGCTACCGTGACCACGAAGAAATTGGCGAGGCTCTTCAGAAATCAGGAGCAACCCAGAACGATTTCGATGATCTGGTAAATCGGCGGCTCCTGAAATATGAAGAACAGGGACCCGTGACCTGGGTAGAACTAAGCCACGACTTGTTGGTTGATGTCGCGTCGACAAGCCGAAGAGCGCGAAAAGAACGTGAGCGAAGCGAGGCCGAGGAGCGACGCCGTTTCGAGGAAAAGCGGTTGCTGCAGGAGAAGCTCGAGCAGGCGGAGGCTCGCCGGATCCAACAGGAAAGACTTCACGCGAAGCGCTCCTTTCAGTTGAAACTGGCCATCGGGGGTGCCGTAGGCATCTTCTGTCTGTTTGCCTGTGCGGTTTGGCAAGCTTGGCAACTTAACGAGGCTAAAGAACAGCTTAAACGCCGTTTTCAAGAACTCAGCGCTGCTCAGGATACCATTTCATTTGCAAGCACAATCTCAGATACTGTTGAAGAGACGGCGTGTTTGGCGCTTGAGGATTATTCTCGCGACGTTCCGGTCGTGCCAGACTCCACGAAAACGCTTCTCCTTGGGTTTCTCGATGCGCTTGAGAAGGTGTGGAAACAGCGTGACCCAACCCTTGCAGCAAAAACCCGAGCTAATCTTGCGTACTCCAGGATGGTTATGCTTTTTGGAGCAGGCGATGTCGAAGAGGCTCTTCGAATCGCCACTGAGGTTGATCCGATTCTCTCTCAACTCGACGTCTCTGATAACCACTACAAAGCGAAGTTCTATCGGCTCAAAGGTGATCTCTTGTTTCGCAAGGGTATATTGGAAGACGAACGCAAGAACCGGGAAGGGGCATTGGGGGCTTGGACGCAAGCGATTGAAACCTATGAGACGGCAGTCAAAGTCGCTAGTGACGACCGGTTATTCGCCAGCGAGTGCTGGAACAGGATAGGCGGCACCAAGAGATTCATCGCCGGAAAGCAAAGCGATTCGCTTCTTGCTTCGAATCTCCTTGCCGGCGCGGAGCAGTACTTCCGGAACACCGTGAGGACTGCCCAAAACGTCGCTTACCGGGACGATCCAAAATGGACGCTGGCGCTGGCCGAAGCGTACAACCGGATTGGCCTGATTCACAAAACCTGCGGCGAACAGTTGAAAGACCCCGAGCGCGCCGGTCAATACGCTGCAGCGCGAGGCGGGTTCGCGCTGGCACGCCAGATCTACAAACGGCTGTTGGCCCGTGAACCGAATAACAAAATTGCGCTTGTCCGGCTCGTATTAGCGACCTCGAACCAAGTCTTGGTTGCTGAGCGTCTCGGGGACAGCAGGGTCCTCGGAGACGATATCGTCCCGCTGCTTGAGGATCGAATCAAGTATTCGAGGCGCTTGTTCGAACTGGATAGGTCAAATCCGTATTTCGCCGCTCTTCTCTCGACTGGCCTGATGATACGAGCAGAAGAAATCGTGGCGCTGACCGGTGACAATGACAACGAGGTTCTGAACACTCAGAAGCCCCTTTGCCGGCGGGCGTGGAGGCTCGCCGAAGAAGCGTTGGAAATTACCCAGCGTAATCTCCGGGAAGATCTTTTTTCAACCTTTAAGCGAATCTGTCGGAAGCTCGGATACCGGGAAGAACTCGCCCGTATCAATGAAATTGCGGGAACACCGAAATCGACGGAGACAGGTCCAGGGCCGGTTCCAGGGTCCTTGCAATCAACGGGTCCAAACGTCCTCCTCGTGAAGTAGCCACGCTCACAAGCACCTAACCCGCAAAAATCATAGGCCGGCGCTTCATATCCGTTTAGACTGAATCGAGTCGTCGCCGAAATTACAGATTGGCGTAATGCCGGATCGCTCATCGTCCCCGATGATGTTCGGTTTTGGTAGGGCCGGATCTCCGAGCCGGCCGGTTTATGGCTTGCACCCCCACTCTCCCCAGGGCGGCTCGGAGATCCGCCCCTACCAACAACCTTCCAGTCATATACGTCTCGCTGAACTAAACACACACTACGCGTCCGTTTAAGAGCCAGCTTTGAAATAAATGGACCGAGGTTTTAAGCAGGACGATCCATGAGATAAGTAAAGAAACAAAGCCGGTCTTGCGCTAGTTCAAGGGATCGTCTGTGGGAAAGCCGGGCAGAGCGAAGAAGCAGCAACCTGATGGTGAACGCCAGAAAAAAACGACATGGAACCATCCAGGTTACAGATCCAAACCTCGATGGCGCCGGCGTCGAAGTAGAGGGCGCGTTTTTCGTCCATCTCGCGTTGAGTGTTCGAAGGGGAGAGGACTTCGACACAGATTTCCGGGGCGCGAATGAGGACGGTCGGTTCTGGCTTATCGTCGGGTTCAAGCCGGCCAGGCCCGAGCCAGGCGACGTCGACGGCCTTGACGCCGTCAGCAGTAGAGAGCGGGCACTCCGTAATGACGAGGCCTTGGGGAAGCAAGTCAGACAAGAGATTGCCCAGGGAAAATTGTCGGCGCCCGTGGCCGAAAGCCGGCGGGGGAGTCATGAGGATATGTCCATGTCGATCGGTCTCGATTCGGTCCTGCAGCTTCGCCAGCCGGGGATCTGCACAGAGCTCAGCCCAGCGAGCGAGGTTGAACGCAGTCTGTGACTTGAGATCCGGGAGCTCGATCGTGATAGGCACGCCGCGAAGATACGCCAAAAATGGAAAAACGCATAAAGAGCAAAAACGCTGGCAATGGGAGTCGTCGCTTCCCTGGCGGCCTTGGCCCGCTACTCTCTCATGAATCAGAGTTTCATCGGGATCGATATCAATTTTCCACCTTCGCAGCTTGCTTTTCGGGTTCCAATTGCAAGAAGGGGACAACGTAAGGTCCCTCGGGAATGACGGCTACGGCGCTGTCGCCGCTTGCTGCGACGCTTTCCAGCACAGCCGAGGGCACCGAGTCGATGCGTGCGATGCCGGTGAGGATGTGTTGTGCAGGATTCAATCCCGTGCTGTAGAGCTGGATTGTGCCAATAGCCATCGGCTTGAGCTGCATTTGGGTTTGCCATTCGTCGATGGCCGCGCGTGATTTAAGCAGGATCCGGCGCAGAAATTCGCTCGGTCCGTGTTGGATCAGTCGGCGCTGAGCTTCAATGAACTCAGGAGATCCAAGCCCCTCCGAACACTCAGAAGCAACTATGAGCCGGCCACCCGGCGCCAGGATGTCAATCGGGCCTACCATTCCCTTCACGGTCTGATAATAGGTCTTATCCAAAGGGTAACCCGCCGCACTTGTTACCACGGTTTTGAAGCGACGTCTGGCGGACACTTCGGCGTAGTTGCGGACAAAGGCGACCGCTTCGGCGTGGCTGGCAACAATCTCGCCGAAGTTAATGAATGAGAGTCTGCGCTCCTCGTCGACAACTGCATTGATCGCCAGCGCGCCTCCTAACATCCGCACGATCTCCAGTTGTTCTTCATGAAGCGGGTTGCCCTCGAAATTGCAATTGGCAGCCTTAGGATCGGCCATGAAGCGCGCGCTGTGGAAAGTGGTAATGGTGTCGGCATGGGCCAGTCCGGGGGCGATGACCTTGCGTCCACCAGAGTAGCCAGCCATGAAATGAGGTTCAACCAAGCCGGTAGCGATCCTGAGGTCCGCCTCCACGAAACGTCTATCGAGGCGTACTACCGTGCCGCGGCTGCTTGTATTGCCGAGCAGAACGTGGTCCTCATCCCTTGTGGCGTAGTGGTTTTCAACTCGCACCTTCCGCAATACCCATGGATCGCCAATCAGCTCGTCCAACTCTTCCCCCAGGTTGGGCCGATGCAGGCCGGTTGCCACCAAAACCCCGATGGCTTTGGCCGGAATGCCTGCCTGAAGCAAAGTTTCAATCAACGGACGAAGGAACAAATGGTTCGGCACCGGCCTGGTAATGTCGCAGATTGCGATCGCAACGCTGCGCGCTGTGCGCGCCAACTTTTCAAGGGCAGCCGCCTCGACCGGTTCTTGGAGGGCTTTCCGCACGGCAGCTGACGGATCGGGCAGCACCGGCATAGGCTGCTTGCGCAGGACCGTGACCTGCAAATCGTCTGGTAATTGGATAGGCAGCTTGCCGCGGCCGTAGTTAAGCTCGACTTGCATTTGATGGTTTATCCTTTGTCTAGCGAGGCCGCGCCTCAGACCGGCGAGATCTAAGGGTCTCAAGGTCGCGTTGGGAGCAGCGCCGATGGGTGAAGCGGCCTCGCTCTTGCGGGACCGACATTTCGTTAAGGGCTTGGGCCATTGCCCGCGCATGATCATTATACTGCTTTGGCCTTTCGATTCGCATGTCCATTGACAAGTGTTGCCCAGAAACCGGTACCTCCTGGGTTTCCCGGTCCCGCTTATAGAATACTTGAAAAGCAAACCAGCTCATAATTCATGTACGAACACGGAAAAAACTTAACTCATCTGCAACCAGTTTTGCTTCTCAAGGATTCTAGTGCACCGCCTCCTGGATCCCTTTGAAAAGCAAAACCGCCTGGGAGATCAATTTGCGGAGACAGAAAGAACTTGACTCATCTACAACCGGTTTTGCTTTTCAAGGTTTTATGAGCACTCGACTCTTCGGAAAACGTGCGGTGATTACGGCTGCCGGTCAAGGTATCGGTCGCGCAACCGTCGAAGCGTTCGTGCGCGAAGGCGCGGAAGTGATCGCAACAGACATCAAGCGGGATTCCCTTGAACTGCTAAGCGGTTGCGAAACCCGGCAACTCGACGTCACGGACCCCTCGGCGGTGGAAGCTTTCGCCCGTGAGACCGGTCCTATTGATGTTCTCTTCAATTGTGCTGGCTATGTGCATGCCGGTTCCATTCTCGAATGCAGCGAGGGCGATTGGCAATTTGCTTTCGAGATCAACGCGCATGCGATGTTTCGACTGATGAAAGCTTTCCTCCCGGGAATGTTGGAGAAGGGATCAGGCTCGATCATCAACATGTCTTCCGTGGTTTCCAGTGTGAAAGGAGCTCCCAACCGTTTCGCTTACGGGGCAAGTAAAGCGGCGGTGATAGGCATGACCAAGTCCGTGTCGGCGGACTTCGTGGCCCGCGGCATTCGCTGCAACGCGATCTGTCCCGGAACTGTAGACTCTCCGTCGTTGGCCGATCGAATTGCGGCGCAGGCGACTGCGCAGCAAAGGTCGGTTGACGAGGTTCGCAAGGCTTTTATCGAGCGCCAGCCAATGGGGCGCCTCGGCAAACCCGAGGAAATCGCCGCACTGGCTGTGTACCTCGCGTCTGAAGAATCGGCCTTTACCACCGGCGAGATTCACGTCATCGACGGGGGCTGGGCGACTTGAGAATAAAACAAAATGATCCGGGAAATTTCGTCCCGCGTCGGTCGCATCGCCCGGACCCTACCGCCGGTTATGCACCGCTCATGAGGCAGACGGGTAGGGTCACATCTCCGAGGCGACCGGTTTATGTGAGGTCGTAAGTCTCGGGGCGACCAATGTTGACGGTCCGCTGGGAAATCGGGACGGAATTTTCAGGCTGATTAAAGACCACCTTGGATCGAGGCTGGACTCAGGGACGCAAAGCCTGTTTAGATAGATTGTGTTCAGAAACTTTAAGATAGGCCTTATCTGCACAAGCCTAGCTCTAGCAGGCTGTTGCGCAACAGGTCTCTGGAGCGGCAGTGTCTGCTACGATTGTGTGGTCATTCTTTTGCGACCGCCCGCGGTCAACTACTTCGAAGTAGGGACGGTCTCGTCTCCGGGTGGGCGAGACACCGCATCGGCAGATAACTATCGCCGCCTGCAAATAGAGGCTGCTTGTCTCGGGGCGCGCGCCGTAATTCTCACAGACCAGGTGCCTCCCGAAGAACCCGATTTCTGGCAGTACCCGCATACCGGCGTCGCGATTAGGTATGCAACCAGCAGTCTGTCCGAGCCTCGGGTCCCGCAGTCGGTTCCGTACTAATTCACCAGAGAGGCCCAGCGCGGTTGAAGTCCGCAACCAAATGCTCGTGCTCGTCGTCGTGCTCCTGCTCGAATGAGACAGGGGAAATTGCTCCAACTAGAATTGAAAATGTTGGTTCACATCGTAGCGATGCTGACCAAACTGCTCGCGCGCTTCGATCCTGAAACAATACCGGTGGGAAAACAAAATTTTGGTCGTTAGCAGCACACGTTTTTTCCCAGACTGCGCTGGGAAAAATTCTCCCGTGCAGACCTTAGTGCTCTCAGTGCCTCCGTGGTGAAAATCTTCTCCTCCGTGACCTCGTAGTCACGGCACTCCATGCCCCATTGCCGCGCTATAGATCTGGTACCACTCAATCCTCGAAAGTTCCAGTTCGGCTCCCTGGCAGCAAGCTCTCAGCCGGTCCGGGTTCGTCGTTCCGACCACGGGCATAATCCCTGCCGGGTGGCGCAGGATCCATGCAATCACAATCGCTTCCCGGCTAACATTCCTTTCTTTGGCAATCCGTTCGATGAGGGAGGCCGTTTCGCGAATCCGCGGTTCGGTGTCCGGACCGGGCGGCTTCCCGGTGAGCACTCCCCTCGCAAGCGATCCCCAGGCCTGGAGCGCGATCCCCTGCAGCCGGCAGTATTCAATGATTCCTTCCCCTGGATTACCATACTCCGGACGCTTCATGTTGGCATGGATCGCCGCATCATGAAGCACGGTATGAATTGGATTGTATTCTATTTGGTTCACGACGATCGGTTGATCGACAAACGCTCTCAACAGTTCGATTTGTGCCGGCGAATGGTTGCTGACTCCGAACCTCCGCACCTTTCCCGTCCGGTGCAGGAGATCGAAGGCTCGCGCGACTTCCTCCGGTTCGACCAGCGGGTCGGGGCGATGCAGCAGCAAGATATCGAGGTAGCCGGTTTGCAGTCGTTCCAGACTTCCGTCGACCCCCTCGACGATGTGGTCAAAACTCAGATCGAAGCGTCCCGGCAATCCCTCCTCAGGTTGATTGCGCAGACAAATTCCGCACTTGCTCTGGAGGATGATTTCATCTCGCAGGTTTGCATTCCCTTTTAGAAATTCGCCAAAAATGATCTCTGATTTGCCAAAGCAATAAATGTCGGCGTGATCGAAAAAGTTGATACCGTACTCGAGCGCGCTTTCGATTGCAGCGCGTCCCTTTTTTATTTGCTCCGGGTTCAGCGGAGAGCCATCGAAAGCACCGCCGATCGTCATGCAGCCATAGATGAGCGGGCTAGAAGAAGTTTTGGGTTGAGTCATGTCGGCACTCGAACATAAAAGCTGCCTTAGGCAATTCAACGCAACTGTTGTGACTAAAAAGATGCCCTGCCTACGACAGGGCAAGGAATGCGATAAA
>Ga0182038_10002160_pt1 | contig 10306 bp, 5 predicted proteins | sample sta12Can44000108_FD_125976 | JGI IMG/M metagenome (GOLD analysis project Ga0182038, IMG submission 125976) | Lab enrichment of tropical soil microbial communities from Luquillo Experimental Forest, Puerto Rico - statanox.12C.anox.44.000.108 | ecosystem: Environmental > Terrestrial > Soil >...
ATTCCTTCTCCCGCGCACTCCAGCTCGATCCCAGCAGCGCGGATGCCTCAATCGGTCTCGCAAGGGCGCAGTTCGGTTCAGGGATGACCCAGCAGGCCGAACAGACGCTCGAACGAGCCATCGCGAATTTCCCCAACAAAGCACCTCTCGAACTTGAACTAGCTCAATTGCTCCTGAAACAAGCGGAAACGGGCGACGAAGGCGCGGGGGCGAGAGCCGAACAACTCCTTAAGTCGGCGGTAGCCCTTGATGACACTCTTGCGGAGGCTCACTGCCAATTGGGGGAACTAGAGCTAGCTCGCGGTCAAGCGCAAAGAGCGCTGATCCACCTGGAGAAGGCCGCAAAACTGAACCCGACAAGTGCCAAGACACACTTTGCCTTGTCCCGTGCTTTCCGTCGGCTGGGAAGGAATGAGGAAGCCGCCAAGCAGGCGGCTCTATACGACAAACTGATAGAACAGGAAAGATCGCGTGCCCCCGACGCCTCAGCAGCCCCGTCGAGCAATTAGGAATGATTCGATCTACCGACGGACACTCCCATTGATCTTTCCGCCCGTTGCAGCGTTCCTTTCTTTTGTTTCACTAAATTGTTTACAACCTACACAGGCGCAGTCGTCCTCGAGCAAGGAAATCTTCACGGACATCAGTGAGGAGGCTGGAGTCACGTGGCGGCACTTTAGCGGAGAATCGCAGGATCGCTTTCTGATTGAAACGATGGGCGGCGGCGTGGCCTTCCTGGACTTCGATGGTGACGGCCTCGAGGACCTCTTCTTCGTGAACGGAGGCGAAACCCCTCACGGCAAAAGTGCCTTGCCCGTTCGCAACGCGCTCTACCGCAATCTCGGGAACGGGAGATTTCAAGACGTGGCCGCAAAAGCTGGAGTCGACCGTTTACCTTTTTACGGGATGGGAGTTGCCGCCGGCGACTTTGATAACGACGGCTTTCCTGACCTGTATGTTACGGGATTTCCTTCGAGCGCCCTCTTTCATAACAATGCAGACGGAACGTTCACGAACGTTACGGACCGCGCCGGAGTCAAAAATGCCGGCAGGTGGGCTGCCAGCGCGGCCTGGTTTGACTTTGACCGCGACGGTTATCTGGATCTCGTCGTGACAAACTACGTCCAGTTCTCCTTCGACGATGTCAAGAAGTGCGAACTCGACGGCAAGCCCTCCTACTGTGTACAAAAGGCTTATGCCGGTATGCCGCTAACGCTTTATCACAACAACGGAGACGGCACCTTCACCGATGTGAGCGAGCGGTCGGGATTGGCGAAACTGATTGGCAGGGCTTTAGGAGTCGTTGCCGTCGATGCAAATGATGATGGCTGGACCGATCTGTTTGTCGCTCGCGACGCCTCGCCCAACCTGCTTCTAATCAATCAGAAAGACGGTACCTTCCGTGATGTTGCCGTGGATTCCGAGGTTGCGTATAACTCCGATGGCGTTGCCAGGGCCGGCATGGGCATCGATGCGGGAGACGTCAACGGAGACGGCCAACCCGATTTTGTCGTCACGAATTTCAATGATGAGTATCACTCCCTGTTCGTAAGTAGCCCATCTGGACTGTTCGACGATAAGTCCGTGAGTTCGCGTCTGGCGGAATATACAAAACCCTTTGTTGGTTGGGGAGTTCACTTTATCGACTACGACAACGACGGGAACCTGGACTTGGTCATCGCGAATGGGCACATCAACCAGGCCGTTGAGGCGACGCGCGTCGATGTGAAGTACAAGGAGCCGCCGCTACTTCTTCGCAATGACGGAAAGGGCCACTTCCACAATATGCGGGATTTCGCTGGGGCAGATTTCCGAGCAGGTCAGAGTGCCCGGGGGCTCGCGGTAGGCGACTTCAACAATGATGGAGGAGTAGACGTTGTTTTCACTCGTCTCGATGAAAAACCCATATTGCTTCGCAACAATGAAGGAACGAACCACCCCTGGATAGGCCTCGAGCTTCAGGGAACAAAGAGCAACCGCGATGCCATCGGGTCAAGGATCACGGTCGACGTCGGTACGCGAAAATTGGTCCGCTGGATCACGGGAGGCGCCAGCTATTTGTCTTCGCGCGACAAGCGGGTGCTCGTTGGTCTCGGCGACGTTGCTGATTCCACGGAAGTCGCGGTCGAGATTGGCTGGCCAAGCGGAACGATACAACGGCTTTCACACCTCAAGCGGAATCGCTACCACAGAGTTGTCGAGCCCAACGCGGATGCATTGCGCCGGGAGAATCGCAAATAGCCGGGGGTTAACCTTCTAACAGAAAGCGCCGGCCGAGACCGCTTACAAGAAATGGTGCTCATGGGCGGCAACCCCAAAAATGACTTGACAAGGCTATTAAAACGATTCAAAAAGATGCAATATGGGGTGGGTTCCGGACTCTCGTCAGGGGAAAATCGGAAGCCGCCCCTTGTTTCCTTCGCATTTTCTGCTTGAGGGAGGCAACCATGGTTCTGCCCGGACGGCGTGTTCCTCGCAGCGCGGGTTTGCTCGAAACAACGGCATTTCAATCCTTTGCAGGTCGCAGGACATTTGGAATTGCGGCCTTTCTTCTGCTCCTATTGTTTCTGCCGTGCGCCCGGGCCCAGCTCTACACCGGCTCGGTCTCGGGTACCATTACCGATCCCTCTGGCGCTGTAGTGCCGTCCGTTCATCTAACCCTTGTAGATACGGAGAAGGGTTTCTCCTACGCCGCATCCACTGACGCAGACGGTCGCTTTGTCTTTGTGCAGGTTCCTCCGGGCTCCTATACACTCAAAGCCGAGGCTCCCAATTTTCAATCGGAACGGAAAGAGGGAATTAAGGTCGATGTCAATCAGAACGTCTCAATAAATTTTACCCTTAAATTGGGTGCACCGACTGAGAGTGTGTCGGTCGTCGCCAACGCGGTTCGCCTAGAGACAGAAGACGCCGTCACCGGCCAAACCGTTGACCGTAAGTTCATCAACGATCTGCCATTGGTCGGCCGCGGAGTGCTCGATTTGGCCTATCTCACACCGGGTATTACCGAGGTGGATACCGATTGCCAAGGGTGTATGGCTAACAATTTCATATCGAACGGTAGCCGCAACGCGACCGCGGACATCCTCCTGGACGGAGTGTCCAGCACCAACTTCGAGCAAAATAGCGGGATTTTGGCGCCTACCTACGTTCCATCCGTCGATGCCGTCGAAGAGTTCAAAGTCCAGCAGTCTAATTTCAGCGCCGAATTCGGATTCACCGGCGCAACCGTGGTGAACGTCATCACACGCTCTGGCACAAACGAGTTTCACGGCACACTCTACGAATTCCTTCGGAATGATAAATTGGATGCCAATGACTGGTTTGCGAATGCGGGTGGCAGCCCCCGCTCACCCCTTCGCCTGAACGACTTCGGAGGCACAGTCGGCGGCCCCATCATTAGGCAGAAAACTTTCTTCTTTTTCGATTACGAAGGGCGCCGCGAGAGGAGTTTCGCGTCCGCCACCGCTGGCGTGCCCACCGCAGCCATGCGCACTGGCGATTTTGGCGAGCTCTGCACATTGAGCGGTGCAACGTTCGATGCCACAGGGGCCTGCTCTGATCCGAGCGCGCAGCTCTGGGATCCGTACGTAGTTGCCAACGGAAGCACTCCGGGGAACACGACCCGCACACAGTTCATTCCCTTTAACAACCTGGCCACCTACGCCAGTCCAGGGAATCCGGCGCTAAACGGCACGCCCTATCAAGTCAGGAACCCCAGCACAGCTGGAAATCTGATCGATCCAGTGGCGGCCAAGCTCATCAACATGTTCCCAATGCCGAATCAGCCGATCGCATCGCGAGGTGACCTCAGCAGCGATTGGTTTAACAACGGAACGAACAAAGACTCGCAGAATCAATTTGACATCAAAATCGACCATCGCTTCAGCGACAAAAGATTGATCAGCGGTAAATACGCCGAACGCCGCGATAACAGCCACAGCTTCAACTGCTTTGGCAATGCCGCTGACCCGTGCACGGGAGGCCCGGTCACGGAACACGATCACCTCGTGGCGCTGAATTTCACACAGACTTTTCGTCCAACTCTGATCATGAGCCTCTCTTACGGTTTCACCCGCGGCCACGTCGATCAGCCCGGTATTCGCGGTGATTTCCCAAACATCGATCCCGTTGCGGACCTCGGATTCCCGGCTTACATGGATGTCTCCGGATTCAAGCAATACCCATCTATAAGAATTAGTGGATATCAACGGGCTGCGGGCAGCAGCATTGGAACGCAGACCTTTAGCATTATCAAAGAAGGACAAGAGACGCACACGGTTGCCGGAAGTCTTAACTGGATTCGCGGGAAACATGACTTCAAGTTCGGCGCGGAATGGCGCGTGCATCGCATCAACTTTACCCAGCCCGGCTGGCCCGCAGGGCAATTCAGCTTTAATACCAGTGGCACCGCGGACAGTCCCCAAGGGGGCAATGGCGGCGACGGAATGGCCAGCTTCTTGATCGGCGTTGGCCGCATGACCACTCCGCAGCCCGGAGAAGTCAACAATCCCTACGAAGTTCCGAACAATGTGGCCACCCAGAACTTTCAATTTGCCGGCTTCCTTCAAGATAATCTGAAACTAAACCCCAAGTTCACACTCAACATCGGCGTCCGCTACGAAGTCTCTCTGCCTCGCACGGAACGTTTTAATCGTATGAACTGGCTCGACCCGGGCCTCACATACCAGCTGAAAGCCGATCCGACCCTTCTACCAGGGGCGCCACCGATGACGGTGAAGGGTGGCGAGGTGTTTGCAAGCCCCAACAACCGCTACAATTACGATACCTTCTACGGTGCGATACAGCCGCGTTTTGGCTTCGCATATGAATTTAGGCACGGACTCGTGGCGCGCGGCGGATACGGAATTTACTATTCTCAGCCGCGTTCAGGGGCTGCAGGAACCGGTCCGTGGGGCTATCAGGGGTTCGATCAACAGACTCAGTGGATCCCGAGCTTTGACAATCAAACTGTTCTCCCCGGTGCTCATCTCAACGACCCATTCCCCGGAACCGGTCCTAAATTGCCTCCAGGCAGCTCGTTGGGAGCATTGAACGATGTCGGATTCTCCGCAGTGGGACCGATTCCGGCCGTTAGCCACAACGTGCCTTATGAGCAGGCCTGGAGCTTCGGCCTGCAAAAGGAACTACCCTGGAAAATTGTCGCCGAAGCAAACTACGTCGGTAAGAAGGGAACTCATCTGTACTTGGGAGGGTTCCGCGAGAACGATCTCTTGCCAGTTTCCGCGCTACAAGGATTGACACCCGCCCAGATTGGAACAAATTTGGCCAATAACCAGGTGGCGAATCCATTCTTCGGATACATTACCGATCCGTTGAGTCCGCTTTCCGGCGCAACTGTGCCGGCTTATCAAACGCTACTGCCGTATCCACAATTCACGGGCTTCCAGGGCGATTCCCCACCGATTGCCAACTCCATCTATCACGCCGGTCAGTTCCGGGTCTCGAAATCCTTCTCCAGCGGACTCCAGTTCCTGGTTACTTATGTCGTATCCAAGTCGATTGACGGTGCCTCAGCTACCGATGACAGCATTTCTTGGCTGGGCGGCGGGCTTCAGGGCAACACCATCGCCGTCCAAGATCCCAATAATTTGCGCGCCGAACGCGCCGTTTCCACGTTCGACATCCCCCAAGTGCTTCAATTTAGCTACGTCTACGCCCTTCCGGTGGGACGTGGTAGACACTTCGGCTCGGACATGAATCCTATTCTCAACGGCTTCATCGGCGGCTGGCAGTTAAATGGGATTTGGCGTTTCGCCAAGGGTAGGCCCATCATCCTAGAGCTGGCCTCACCAGTGCCCATTCCCACTTACGGCCAGAGGCCGAGTATATCGGGTCCGCTCAAAGTGGATCACTCCTCAACAACCGCGATGATTACCGATTATTTCGCCAACGCCTGCGAAAATGCGCCCTGTGCCAACGGCGGACCCAGCGTAGTTTTTCAACCTGACGACTATTCATTCGGAAACGCTCCGCGGACAATTACCAACGTCCGGCAGCCCGGAAACAAGAACGTGAATATGTCGATTTTCAAGCAGTTCCCTATGTCGCGTCTTAGGGAAAATATGCGTCTCGAATTTCGTTTTGAAGCCTTCAATGTCTTTAACCATCCCAATTTTGCGGGTCCGGACACAATATTTGGAGATGGTACGTTCGGCCAGATTACATTCCTAGCCACGCCGACGCGCGAAGTACAGCTCGGTCTGAAACTCTACTTTTAGGAGTAGTCATCCCACAGGGCTAGAGGCGGTGCAGTTCGTTGCACCGCCTCTTCTTTATGTCCCATCGTTCCCCTGTCGACCGCTTGCGGTCCGGAGAAATGCTTTGCCAGTGTGATGTGAAAGGATCCTTCCTGTGAATCCTCAATTTTCGATGAATCGAGCTAGAGAATATGCACGCAGGACCTCGGTTTTCCTGGTCTCCATACTTTTTCCTACCAGCGGACTGTTTGTGCCCAAGGTTGCAGCTCAAACCATACGCGTTGACATCACCCCTGATCACGTCAAGAACACCTTTCGTCCCACGCAAGCCCTTGGAGCAGGCGTCGATCGTATTCCTCTGGCTGCTACCGATAAGATCTTCACCGAACCCATGATCAAGCAGCTCCTCTCCGCAGGCTGGCAGCCCGTTACCTATCGTCAGAACACCGAGCTCTACGTCGAGGCTTGGCACTGGAATCCGAAAGGAAAATGGAGCGAAGCGGGCGAGAAAGGCTATTTTGTCGGCGACGCCACGCCCACAGAATTTATCCGTCATTCCTTCGGGTATCCACTGCCTCACCAGGGCTTTTCGCGACCCGACGGCACTGGCTACTCGCGCCTCACCGACGGAGACACAGACACCTACTGGAAGAGCAATCCCTACCTGAGTAAAGCTTTCACAGGCGAAGATGACAGCTCACATCCGCAATGGGTCGTCGCTGATCTTGCTACGCCTCAAGATATCAACGCGATTCGCATTCACTGGACTGACCCTTATGCGCGGCGGTATCTCGTTCAATACTGGAGCGGCACGGACGCCCTTCGGGAGCCGACAAAAGGTTCATGGGTCACATTTCCTGGCGGCACCGTAGTAAACGGTACCGGCGGCCCTCGGACGCTCCAGCTTTCGCGTGCTCCGATCCGCACGCGTTTCCTTCGTATTTGGATGACGGAGTCGTCCAATAGCTGCGACACGCATGGCTCTGGCGACCGCCGCAATTGTCTCGGCTACGCTATTCGCGAGCTCTACATCGGGACGCTGACACCGGACGGCGCCTTGCACGACATTGTGCGCCACACCGCCGATCGTGCCCAGACCAACACGATCTGTTCTTCTGTGGATCCGTGGCATGAAGGCTCGGTTATCAACGATCGTCGCGATCAAGTGGGCTTTGACCTTTTCTATACCAGCGGCATTACACGCGGACTCCCAGCGATGGTCCCGGTTGCCATGATCTATGACAATCCGGAAAATGCAGTCGCTGAAATCGCGTATCTCGAGAAACGCGGCTATCCCATCTCTTACGTGGAAATGGGAGAAGAGCCTGACGGAAAACATACCTTGCCCGAAGACTACGGGGCGTTTTACCTGCAATGGGCCGCTGCGCTACACAAGCTTGATCCCAAACTCAAACTGGGCGGCCCGATTTTCGAGGGCGTAAACCAAGACATTGAAGTCTGGCCCAATGCGCAAGGAAAAACTTCCTGGATGGGCCGCTTCTTCGACTACCTGGCCTCCCGTGGCCGCATCGGGGATCTCTCGTTCGTTTCCTTCGAGCATTATCCCTTCGAACCTTGCTTGCTTCAGTGGAGCGATCTTTATGATGAAGCCAATCTTGTTCGCAACATTCTCCAAGTGTGGCGTGATGACGGATTGCCTCAGGGCGTTCCAATGTTCATCACGGAGACGAACATCGCTGCTGGTTCGGACGAATCCTTCCTCGATACATTTGCCGCGCTTTGGTGGGCCGATTTCGTTGGGGCGTTTCTCGAAGCAGGCGGGAATGCCGTCTATTATTTCCATTACATTCCTCTAGGAGAGTCCCTCGGTTGTCATGGAACCTCTCCTGGTACCTTCAGCTTATTCACGATGAACAGGGAATACCAGATCCAGCAGCCTACCTCACAGTTTTTTGCAAGCCAGATGATCAACCTGGAGTGGGTCCAGCCAGGGAGCGGTGAGCACCGTGTTTTTTCGAGCGCCAGTGACATCCTCGACGCAGCCGGACACGTTTTAGTTACTTCCTACGCCGTGCTGCGCCCAGACGGAGAGTGGTCGCTGATGCTGGTCAACAAAGATCAGGAGACCCCGCATTCGGTGGCAATCACCTTTCAAAACGACAAGAGCAAAAGCGATACCTATTTCGCGGGGCCCGTGAGTATCGTTACGTTCGGAAGCGAGCAGTACAGGTGGCATACCGACCTGAGACTCGTTCCGGTGGGGGGCTCGGCTGATCCGGACGGACCTCCCGCCAAGTCCACGATTTCGGCCGGGCGCGATACGGTTTACACACTGCCTAAAGCCTCCGTCACCGTCATTCGTGGAAAACTGGCGACAAACGCTACACTTGCGCGTCCGAAGAGACTGGAAGAAAAAAGGTCAGTCACTCCCGCTTGGCTAGAAAGCACCGCTCACTAGCAGTAGTGAATGGGAATTTGTCTCGAACGTTGGCGGCCAAGGAACTGCTCTAATCTATTGATTACAAATGTGTTAAATGGTGGAGGCCGGGAAAGTCGGTGTCCGGACGTGGGTTGGTGTTGAGGCCGCGCTCAAAACGCTAAAAACGCAGAAATTGCGGCCAACGGGAACGTATCTGGAGCGCTGACTGACCGCCACTCGACCGGGTTTTCCTTCCTCTTTGAACGGATACAACGTCGGCGCTTAACCGGCCAAGATGTGACAGGGGGGTTTGTTCTCCTGTGGCTCGTTCGTTCTTCCGACTTCTGATTTTTTCCCTCCTTCTTGCTCAAATCAGTTTCAGTAGCTTTTCCCTTTTGCTTTTTCTCTCTGCCTCCGCAGCTCGCCCGTTTGTGCCTTCTCAAGATGTTCGGCAGAGGAGGAAGCGTATGCTGCCGAGGCGGAGATGTCCTTTCTGTCGTCGTTGGTTTCATCCCCATCCGCGGCTCAAACAACGGCCAAAGACCTGTGGCCGAGCGGACTGTCGCCAGAAGCAGAAGCGGAAGTGCAATCAGCAATGGCGGAGCGAGCACCCGGATTCGTGTAGGTGACGAGAAGGGAGGAAAGATTGCCCAGTTATTCGGAACAGTTACTGCAACAAACGGGCACGACTGCCCTGTGCCTTCAGCATAGACACAGCCTTCGAGTCGAAGGAAACAAATTCTTCTGCCCCGAGCCAGTTCCCTTCATAAGCGATTACACCGTCGGCAAAGTCTCCACCGGCGTCGAGCGCCGACAGCCCAGCCTCCACCGCTGGTCGGTTCATCACCACCTGAGCGCTCTTCATAAGTCTACGAATTGCATCCGATACGTCAGAGGCGGGCTTCTTGTATCCTCGACGGAGGACCCAAACAAATTCACAAAAAACCGGGATGGGCACGGCAACTAATTCGGCCGCTTGCAAGACTTTTGCCGCCTGCCGGGCTTGCTGTGGTTCGTCTTGAACAGCAGCTCTGACTAGCACATTCAGATCCGCCGTGATTTTCATTTTGCTCTTGCCCATCCTTCGGTCGCGATCTCGCTCATATCGTCAATCGTCAGCTTCCGCCCATCGCGCTGTGACAGGCACCCAATGAAATCAGCAATGGTGCTATCCTGTGACGCTGCTCTCACGACGATTCGGCCATTCGGTAGTTTGTCAGCCTCAATTTTCTCTCCGGGACCGACACCAAGATGGTTGAGCAGATCTTGTTTCAGCGTAACCTGACCCTTCGCAGTAATCGTGAGCTTGGTCATGAATCCGCCTCCCATAAGCCTTTATTGTAAGGCAATATTGCCTTACCGTCCACGCTTCGGATACGGCAACTCTTCCGTAATCGGATAAGGGAAGCCGAAAGGAAGGGTACACGGCGGGTACACGGAGAAGGACGCACGTGTAATTCCTTTCAAATCAAGAAGAAAGAATGGTGGAGGCGGGGGGAGTCGAACGATACACCGCTACTGATAACACGCAACTTATTGAAAAAGCGTGACGCTCAAAACGCAATAACCGCCCTATGTCCCATTCCGATGTACAAAATCATGTACAACGAAATCGGTCGCTGCGGCGTTGCTCATCGACTCAGGTGCTACGAAGATTGCGAAAAACTTCTAAGAGTGCGTTTCAAATCTCCCTCTTTAGGTAGCG
>Ga0182038_10002162_pt1 | contig 10302 bp, 7 predicted proteins | sample sta12Can44000108_FD_125976 | JGI IMG/M metagenome (GOLD analysis project Ga0182038, IMG submission 125976) | Lab enrichment of tropical soil microbial communities from Luquillo Experimental Forest, Puerto Rico - statanox.12C.anox.44.000.108 | ecosystem: Environmental > Terrestrial > Soil >...
ATAGAACAGGTGAGTTCTGAAGAACTGCTATTGCTCAAGGAAGGGCATTGTCTGCGCGAGCACGCGCTCGCGGCATGCCGTCTGGCGGATCGGCGGCAGGTTGAGCCGGTCGAAGCCACCAGTCTCCACACCCTGGTGCAGATGGTGGATAACGGATTGGGGATCACGCTGTTGCCCCTGCTGGCGATCGCCGGGGGAATTCTCAAAGGGACCACAATTAAGGTCCTCCTGATTGATGGGCACCAGCCGAGCCGGGAAATCGGTCTCGTCTGGCGCCGCGGCACTGGGCGGCAAAGCGAATTCGAGCTTCTGGGAAATGTGCTGACGCAGCTCGTTAAGGAGCGCCTTCGTCCACAAATCGATTTTTCCACTTAATTCGTCAAAAATTACTCGCTTGGTCGATTTCGGTTCCTTCCCAAGTTGAAGCTCGGGAACAAAAGGGGCTGAAGATGAACCGGCTGCACGCCACGGAGGTCAAGACCAAGAACTCATTCGATGTGGTCACCCGCGCTATCGGCCAGGCGGCGAAACGGCCGGAGGTGACGTCATTCTTTGACGAACCAAGCAACACGGCCAGCCATGTTGTCTGGAATCACGTGTCGCGGCGTTGCGCAGTTATCGACTCCGTTCTGGATTACGACGCGGCCGCCGGCCGCACCACAACCGAATCGGCTGACGAGCTCATCGCCTTCATCCGGCAGCAGGGGCTGGAGATCGAGTGGATCCTAGAGACCCACGTCCACGCGGACCACCTCTCGGCTGCGCCCTACATCAAAAAAAGGCTCGGTGGCGCGCTCGGCATCGGCGAGAACATCCGCGTCGTTCAAGACGTCTTCGGCAAGGTTTTCAATGCCGGGACCGAGTTCCAGCGCGATGGCAGCCAGTTCGACTATTTGTTCATCGATCTTGAGCGCTTCGCTATCGGCGACCTCGACGCGGTCGCTCTGCACACACCGGGCCACACGCCGGCCTGTGTGACCTATGTGATCGGCGACGCCGCCTTCGTCGGCGACACGCTCTTTATGCCCGATTACGGCACCGCGCGCGCCGACTTCCCCGGTGGCGATGCGCGTACATTGTACCGCTCCGTCCACCGCGTCCTATCGCTCCCCGGCGCGACACGACTGTTTCTCTGCCACGACTACAAAGCGCCCGGGCGCAGCGAATTCCGCTGGGAAACTACGGTCGCAGCCGAGCGTGCGCACAACGTGCATATACATGATGGGGTGGGCGAGGACGATTTCGTGCGCATGCGCACAGCGCGTGACGCCCAGCTCGGGATGCCGAAGCTTATTCTGCCGTCGGTGCAGGTCAACATGCGTGCGGGTGGATTCCCGCCGGCCGAGGACGACGGCCGGACCTACCTCAAGATCCCCCTGAACCAGCTTTAACGGGCGCGCGGTATAGCGCGACCAGGGTGGAGTCAGAGATGAAAGGAAAGGAAGCAGCAATGTCGAAGCTGAGCAACGAATGAGGAATCTTTGGTCTTGAGACCGAGCAACCATTCAGTCAATGACTCACACACGCCATAGCAATCGAAAGACGAGGAGAAGTGTCATGTCTTTGAGGATCAACTCCGAAGCTCCGAACTTCAATGCGGAGACCACCCAAGGCGTCATCAACTTCCATGAGTGGATCGGCGATGGATGGGCGATCCTGTTCTCTCATCCGAAAGATTTCACGCCGGTATGCACGACTGAACTCGGCTACATGGCGGGGCTGAAGCCTGAGTTCGACAAGCGCAACTGCAAGATCATAGGGCTCAGCGTCGATCCGGTCGACAAGCATTCGCGCTGGGCGAGGGACATCGAGGAAACTCAGGGTCATGCGGTGAACTACCCGATGATCGGCGACCCCCAGCTTGAGATCGCTAAGCTCTATGACATGCTGCCTGCCGAAGCGGGCGACACCTCCGAGGGTCGGACCGCCGCCGACAACGCCCCCGTGCGCGCGGTGTTCTTCATCGGACCAGACAAGAAGATCAAAGCGATGCTGACCTACCCGATGACCACCGGGCGGAACTTCGACGAGGTGTTGCGGCTCCTCGACTCGTGCCAGCTCACCGCGAAGCATACAGTGGCGACGCCAGTGAATTGGCAGCCCGGGCAGGACGTCATCATCCCGCCCGCGGTTTCCGATGAGCAGGCAAAACAAAAATTCCCTGGCGGATGGAAAACAATAAAGCCCTATCTTCGTGTTGTCGCCCTGCCGCTAGGGTGACCACGCCCACGTAGTTGTGTGCGTCAAGTTCAGCAATTTGACTATCGTGCGGGATGATGCGGGTGTCGAACCTCTTGTGTCAGTCGCGGCCGTAGCCGCGGGGAGGGTCGCTCGCTTGCCGCTCATCGAGATCGAGCTCGGCAATGGCCTGCAGCTTTTCCGCCAGCCGCGACCCGTCGAGACTGGGCGGCAGATGGTCGAGCCAGGCGCGGTATTCGTCCTGCAGCTCGATGAGCGCTGCTACCGCCGCCGTCCAGCGTTGAGGCCCGGCGGCAGTCGAGACGGAATGACTAGTTCCTATCTGGCGCAGCCAGTTCCGCCTTCGCAACCGCCAGACAAACTGCGACCCCCTCGGTCCCGGAACTCATTCGCGGGGCTCTTTCCCTACCGTTACGGAGGGCTGGTCAGGAATGGCGTTGAAACGACGTTCGACCCGGAAACAGATGTGCAGCCCGGCGCGCCAGGACCTTTCGCGCATCCCACCAGTTTACAGTCGCGTTGACCGTGCCGCTGCCGAGATTGTCGACGCCGATCGCCTTGCCCAGGAGATTGTTGAGATGGGCGTCAATCAGCCCGTTCGTGTTGGCTGCGATGTCGACCTCCTCGTCCTTGATCACGTTCTGGACGATGACGGTGCCTGTGGTCGTGGCCTCCGTGGTGGCAAAGACGTTGATCCCGGTGGGGCCCGGAGTCGCCGCATCCTCGGTGTCAGCGCCGTTGCTTGCGATGTAATTGTCGGCGATCAGGTTGTTGTTGAGGTTTTGCCCCATATAGGCGGTGTGCAGGTGGAAGGCTACGCCCGGCAGACCGTTGTTGGTCAACCGGTTACCGATGACTACGTTGCCTGCGGTCTCCAGACCGGCGTTGAGGCCCCCCGGAGGAGGGCCGCCGGCGACAAAGAGACCGACGCCGGCGCCCGCTCCTTCGACGGCAACCCCATTACCGGCCGACTCGTTAGCGGATCTTGTTCGTAATACCCGCATCGGCGCCGGTGCCTCGATTACTCGCCCCGGCACTCCGTGCTCCCAATTGCGTTCCTTGGCGGAGAAGGAAACGTATCGAGAATTATGAAAGCTCACACAGCCCCCATCGCCCGTGTCAACGCGTATCGGCCCCAACCGATGTATGTGGCGTTTTTCGGAAGCCAACGAAGCCTTGAATAGCGTACAGTGCGAACGAGCCAACACCGGCCACAAAGCACATTCGGGGTGAGCGACGCTGATGGATCCGGTCGTTTTGATCGTCGACGACAACGAGGACAACCGGTTCACGTTGTCGATGCGCCTCGAAGCCTGCGGTTACGAAAACATCGTGACCGCCGAGAACGGCCGCGAGGCGCTCGAAAAGATGCGTCAGAGCGCGGTCGATCTCGTCCTTCTCGACATCATGATGCCCGAGCTCGATGGCTACGGCGTGCTGGAGGAGCTCCGCACCGACACCGCATTGCGCGACATCCCGGTGGTGATGATCTCAGCCCTCGAGGACGTCAACAGCGTGGTCCGCTGCATCGAGCTCGGCGCCACCGATTATCTGACCAAGCCCTTCAACCCGGTGCTGCTGAAGGCGCGGGTCGACAAGTGCATCGAGAGGGCGCGCTACAAGGCGCAAGAGGCCGCTCATCTCGCACGCATCGAAAGCGAGAAGCGACGCGCCGACGAACTCTTGACTACGGTGTTGCCGCGCTCGATTGCCCGTGCGTTAAAGTTGAGCGGTCGCCTCGCGCCACAGCGTTATGAGGACGTATCGGTACTGTTCTGCGATGTGGTCGGCTTTACCGCCTACTCCGAGAGGCACCCGCCGGAGACCGTCTTCGCCGAACTCGAATCGTTGGTCGATCGCTTCGAGGAGATCGCACAGCGGCACGGTCTGGAAAAGATCAAGACGGTGGGCGATGCTTTCATGGCGACGGCCAACCTGCTGTCGCCGCTTGACGAGCCGGTGCATGCCGCGGTCGCCTGCGGGCTCGACATGGTCCCGGCGACGCAGGCGGTTCGCGCCGATTGGGCAGTGCGGATCGGCATCGACCATGGCCCTGTCTCGGCCGGCATCATGGGCAAGAGGCAATTCCAGTTCGATGTATGGGGCGATACCGTCAACACCGCGGCGCGGATCGAGGAATCCGGCCGGCCGGGCAGCGTCAACATCAGCAGCCGCGCCTGGCTTCATCTGCGCAACCAGGCGCAGGGCCGCTCGCTTGGTTTCGTCGACCTCAAGGGCAAGGAAAAGATTGAGGTGATCGAGTGCACCGGGCTGCGGCGATGACGTTGACGGCCGCAGAGCCGACATGAAACTAGCGTCGTCTCTCACCACTCGTCAAAGGATCGATCAGCGCGGCTCTGCCGACAACGCGCAGGTCGCCGCGAGGTCGCGACTGCGGCGTAACCTACGTCAGCATCTGGACCAACGCGATCAAATCCGACGCGATAGCGACGATCGAAGAATTGTCGACGCCGGATGGGAAGCATCTTTTGGCATCACGTGACTCGGCGCGGAAGTTCAGCGTGATCGCCCGATCGAGCAGCAAGACCGCCGCGTTGATCCTCGCCGTAGCCGCGGTGCTCATGCCGCCCGCCGCCTCTCGCGCGGAGCCGGGCGTCTTTGCCGACCGGATCGTGTTCGGCCAGTCGGCCGCCTTCACAGGGCCCACAGCAGATCTTGGCCTCGGAATGCGCCAAGGTATTCTCGCGGCCTTCAAAGAAGCCAACTCGGCCGGCGGGGTCGGCGGGCGCAGACTCGACCTCATATCCCATGACGACGGTTACGAGCCTGAAAAGGCGATCGAGAATACCAATCGCCTGATCAACGAGGATGAGGTCTTTGCTCTGGTTGGCGAGGTCGGCACCCCGACGTCACAAGCGGCTCAACCGATCGCAACGGCGGCGCACGTGCCCTTTATCGGGCCCTTTACCGGTGCACCCTTCTTGCGTAACCCGTCCTTAGACAATGTTGTCAACGTTCGCGCGTCCTACTGTCAAGAAACGGAGGCGTGGATCGAACATCTGACCAAGGATCTTGGGCTCTCGCGCATCGCCATTTTGTACCAGGACGATTCGTACGGTCTCGCCGGCCGCTCCTGCATGGTCGAGGCGCTGGCGAGGCGCGGGATGAAACTGGTGGGAGAGGGCACTTACATGCGCAATACGACCGCCGTGAAGACCGCCTTGCTGGCGATCCGCAAGGCCAACCCGCAGGCGGTGGGCATGGTCGGCGCCTATGCGCCGTGCGCCGAGTTCATCAGGTTGGCCCGCGAGATAGGATCCCACTGGGTATTCGTCAACATCTCCTTCGTCGGCCCCGACGCTCTTGCCAGAGAGCTGGGAAAAAACGGTCAGGGGGTCGTGATCACAACGGTCGTCCCATTCCCGAAGGAAGCCAAGATACCTCTCGTCGCCGAATACCAGAAAGCATTGAAAGCAGCCGACCCGGAGGCAGCGCCCGGCTTTGTCTCGCTGGAGGGCTACATGGTCGGGCGGCTCGTGGTGCAAGCGTTGGACAGGCTGGGTAAACAAGTAACGCGCGCCGATTTGCTCGCAACCATCAAGAAAGTGGGCACTTTCGACCTTGGCGGGGTCACCCTGAACTACAGCGCCACCAATAACCAAGGCATGCAGGAAGTTTTCCTCACCGAGATCCAGGCGGACGGCGGCATCAAGCCCATCGCTCGGCTTGAGGATTTGACATTTCTGGAGGGCCGGCAATGAGCGTCGTCCCGGCCCGGGGCAACGTGAGCGGTATCGAAGCGCTGAGGCCGCAGGCGGAGCTTAGCCGCGGCGCCGTGGCACGTCACGTTTTCGGCGTCAAGGCCAAGCTGATCCTCGCCTTTTGCGGGATGGCCGCGCTCACCGCCATTGCCAGCGCAGTGGCTTGGTACGCTTTTGTCAACATCGACCGATCGGTAATGCACATCACTGCGACTAGCATGCCCCAAATGATGGACTCGCTACGCTCCGCCGAGAGGAGCGCCGAAATATCTGCGACCGCGCCCGTACTGGCAGCGAGCGCCAGTCAAAAAGATCGGATGCAGGTGTGGGCTAAGCTGCAGCAGCAAACAAAAACGCTTCGGGACTTGACCCAAGGTCTAGCGGCGCGCGGTCTCGGCCGACAAAAAATCGATACTCTCGCGGGCGTCGAGCGGCAGATGGAGGCGGCGCTCGGGGAGCTCAACGCCGCCGTCGAGCAACGTCTGACGATCAAAGCGCGCAGGGAAAACGCGACCGCCGCTCTCAACGACGCGCACGTCCGCTTCTTGGAGAAGATCGCACCGCTCGCGGACGACGCCTACTTCAACGTCGTCGCGGGCAGCGAAAACCTGACCCTGCACAGCGGGAAAGCGGTCGCTGAATCGATTGGCGGCGGCGTCGACGCGCTGCGTTCCCTCCTCGGCTTGCGCGCCGAGGGCAACCTCGCGGTAGGGCTCCTCCTCGAGGCGACGGGCCTGCAGGATGCGAGTTCGCTGGAGCCGCTGCGAGAGCGGTTTGTGGCCGCAGTCGGTCATATCGATAAATCGCTCGGCGAACTTTCGGAAACGGCGAAGACTAATGGCCTCAGCGCGGCCGTGGAGGCGCTCGTCGGCTTCGGTCGCGGCGAACGCGGCATCTTTGCCCTGCGCGCAGAGGAATTACGCCAAGACGCGGCGGCGCAGCATTCGCTCGAGGACAACCGGTTACTCGCCGCTCGCCTCGACCACGAAGTAGCAAAGCTGGTCACCACCGCGCAGAGCGTTTCCGACGCCGACGCGCTCCGTTCGGCGGAGGCAATCAGGATCGGCAAGCTGCTGCTGCTGATCATCACTGCGCTCAGTATCGTCGGTGCCGTCCTGATCCTGCTGCAATACGTCCTGCGTCGAGTTGTGCGACCGATCGAGAGCATCACGGCAGCAATGACCGGACTGGCAGCCGGAAACACCGGTGTCGCTATCCCCGGCCGCGATCGCCGCGACGAGGTCGGCCGCATGGCCGAGGCGCTCGCCGTATTCCGCGACACGGCGGTCGAGATCGAGGAAAAGAACTTACGCGAGGTCGCGATGGCGCGGCAGCGGCTGGTCGACGCGATTGAGAGCATCTCCGACGGTTTCGCTCTGTGGGACCCAGACGACCGCTTGGTGATGTTCAACACACGGTCGCAGCAAATCTTGAATTTGCCGGATCTCTTTGTGGTCGGCGCCCGCTTCGAGGACCTGATCCGGCCGGTTCTAAACCGCAATTACTACGATCCGTCGATCGTTGATCGCAACGCGTGGTTCGAACAACGGGTGGCCTTGCACCGCAATGCGCCGACCGCGTCCGAGCAGAAGCTCGCCAACGGAACTTGGCTGCGGATCGGCGAACACCGCACCCGGGAGGGTGGGACTGTCACCACATGGACCGACATCACGACGATCAAACAGAACGAGGCCGAGCTCGCCGAGTTGGTGCAACGCCTCGAAGTCGCCCGCGACGAGGCGATGGAGGCGAGCCGCACCAAATCGAGCTTCCTCGCCAACATGAGCCATGAGTTGCGGACGCCGCTCAATGCGATCATCGGGTTGACGGAACTCTTGTGCGACAACACCGCCCGTTTCGGCACCGAGAAGGCTCTCGAGCCGCTGCGTCGGGTGCTGCGCGCCGGGCGTCATTTGTTGAACCTGATCAACGACATTCTCGACCTTTCCAAGATCGAGGCCGGGAAAATGGATCTGACGCTCGAGAGCGTGGCGATCCAGCCCGTCGTCGAGGAGGTGCTCGGCACCGCGCGGCCGCTCGCCGAGCAGAACAAGAATGCGCTCGAGCTCGACTGTCCCGCGGAGATCGGCTCGGTTCATGCCGACAACATGCGATTGCGCCAGATCCTGCTGAACCTGTTGAGCAACGCTTGCAAATTCACCAAGGGCGGCACGGTGCGGCTGCGCATTGCGGGCGAGGAAGAGGCCGGTCAGGATTGGGTCGATTTTGCCGTCTCCGACACCGGCATCGGCATGAGCGAGGAGCAGCTCGGCCGCCTCTTCCAGGAATTCACCCAGGCCGACGCGTCAACGACGCGGCAATTCGGCGGGACCGGGCTGGGGCTCGCGATCAGCCGCAGGCTGTGCCGGCTGATGGGGGGCGATATCACGGTGACCAGTGCTGTGGGTGAAGGCTCGACCTTTACCGTGCGTCTGCCGACCGAGGCGGCGCCGCCGTTGCCGGTGGCGGAGACGAGCCTAGCCGCCACTGGCCCGGCCGCGACCCGCCCGGCGACGAGCCAAGATGGTCGCGGCACGATCCTGGTAATCGACGATGATGCCACTGCGCGCGAGCTGATCGCGACATATCTCGCCGGGGAAGGCTTTGCCGTCGAGACCGCAGCGAGCGGGGTCGAAGGGATAAAAAAGCTCCGCGAGCTGCGGCCGGCGGCGGTGACCCTCGACATCATGATGCCCGACGTCGACGGGTGGACGGTTCTCGCCGCGTTGAAGGGCGATCCGGCGCTCGCCGACATCCCGGTCGTCATCGTCACGATTGTCGATGAGCAACGCCGCGGCATCGCGTTGGGTGCGGCCGGCTATCTAACCAAGCCGATCGACCGCGAGCGCCTGATCGAAATCGTGTCGCAGTTGCGGGTGGCGGGCGCGCCGGGCCGCGTCCTCGTCGTCGAAGATGACGAGGATCAGCGTCAACTCGTGCGCACGATCCTCGCAGCGCGAGGTTGGGCGGTTCGCGAGGCGGCCAATGGCCGGCTCGCCCTTGACGCGATCACCGCCGAATTGCCCGATTTGATCCTGCTCGATCTGATGATGCCCGAGATGGACGGCTTTGAGCTGGTGGCCGCACTACAGGCAAACGCCGCCTGGCGCGCCATCCCGGTCGTCGTCGTCACGGCACTCGACCTGACGGACGAGGACCGCCGGCGGCTCAACGGCGGGGTCGAACAAATCCTTTCCAAACACGCTTTTCCGCCCGCCGAGCTGATGGCGCGCGTCGGCGCATTGCTCGGAGAGACGCGGAAGGCGCAGAAATGAGCGAGGGTGCCACCGTGCGGAGGCTGCTCTATGTTGAGGACAACGAGGACAATCTCTACATGCTGCAGCTGTGGTTCGACGTGCTGGGCGGCTACGAAATCCTCAGCGCCCGGGATGGTGCCGCCGGGATCGCGATGGCGGCAGCCGAGCAGCCCGATCTGATCCTGATGGATCTGAACCTGCCGCAGATCGACGGCTGGGAGGCGACGCGCCGCCTGAAGGCCGACCCGGCAACCTGCGACATTCCGATCATCGCGCTGAGCGCGCACGCAATGGCCGGCGACCGCGAGAAGGCGCTCGCCACCGGCTGCGATGATTTTGACACCAAGCCGATCGAATTCGACCGCCTACTCGCCAAGATCGAGCAGGCCCTCGCCAGTAAGGCCAGAGAGGCAGGCGCAGAGTCGTGAGCCGGCGTGGAAGACAGAAAAATTTGGCATCGCCGAAGGGCGAACTCTCAGCGCCCGCATAATTTGCTGGCCAAGCTTTATTGGTAGCAGCAGCCTCGCCAATTTTTGGCGGTCGGTTCGAACTTGGCTATTCAATGTCGTGCCGCCCATTGACCGCTGCGGCAGACCTTGGCGAACGAATGGCGGGAGAACAAATGACAGCTTTTCACGCCACTGAGGCCGGGCGACTGGCTGTCGGCAATGCCCGCAATGGGGCACTTTCGCCCGTTCCCGCCGCCTAGGCCGAGCGGCCGGTGTCCGTTCAGTCAGGGGACTTTCGCGGGGACGCTAGGCAAGGGGCGAGACGCGCCGGTTTCCGCCGTTCGCGAGCTCACGCCCGGGACCGAGCGCGGAGTTCGACCCGAAGGCCGCCGTGCCCGCATGCACGTCGGCGGTTGATATTCTGTCCTGGATGCTCCGCCCACGGGCCCGCGGCCGTGTCGCGTTGTGCTAGGTCTTCGCACCGTCGTGGCTGTATGAGGATGGAATGCACCGTCGGCGCTTCATTGCCTTACTTGCCGGCGCGATAGCGCTGCCGTGCGCCGCCGCCGCGCAGCAGAAGGCGATGCCGGTGATCGGCTACCTCAACCCCACCTCGCCCGGCGTTGCTGCGCCGGCTACGGCCGCGTTCCGTCAGGGGCTGAGTGAAGCCGGCTA
>Ga0182038_10002168_pt1 | contig 10279 bp, 7 predicted proteins | sample sta12Can44000108_FD_125976 | JGI IMG/M metagenome (GOLD analysis project Ga0182038, IMG submission 125976) | Lab enrichment of tropical soil microbial communities from Luquillo Experimental Forest, Puerto Rico - statanox.12C.anox.44.000.108 | ecosystem: Environmental > Terrestrial > Soil >...
CATTGCGTGCCCCCAAAGGCGAGGTCATCAAGGTCGATGGAGTGGATGTGGTGCCGGAGGTCCACGCCGTACTCGACAAGATGACTGACTTCTGCAATCGCGTACGCAGCGGCGAATGGAAGGGACACACCGGCAAGCCGATCAAGAACGTGATCAACGTTGGCATTGGCGGCTCCGATCTCGGACCGGTCATGGCGTATGAAGCGCTGAAATTCTACAGCCGGCGTGACATGACTTTCCGTTTCATCTCCAACGTTGACGGTACAGACTTCGCCGAGGCGGTCATCGATCTGGATCCGGCGGAAACCTTGTTCATCATCTCCTCCAAGACATTCACGACGTTGGAGACGATGACCAACGCGCACACGGCGCGCGATTGGACACTGAAGGGGCTGGGCGGTGACGAGAAGAGCATTGCCAAGCATTTCGTCGCGGTCTCGACCAATGCCGAAGGTGTAGGGAAGTTCGGCATCGACACGGCCAACATGTTTGGCTTCTGGGACTGGGTTGGCGGTCGCTACTCGATGGATTCGGCCATTGGCCTGTCCACGATGATCGCCATTGGCCCGGAGAACTTTCGCGCCATGCTGGCGGGCTTCCACGAGATGGACGAGCATTTCCGCACCGCACCGCTGGAACGGAACATGCCGGTGCTGATGGGGCTTCTTTCCCTTTGGTACAACGACTTCTTCGGCGCGCAGACCATTGCCGTGCTGCCCTACGAGCAGTATCTGAAGCGCTTCCCGGCTTACCTGCAGCAGTTAACCATGGAGAGCAACGGCAAGCACGTGAAGCTGGATGGCACGGCGGTTGACGCCGACACGGGTCCGATCTATTGGGGCGAGCCCGGCACAAACGGCCAGCACTCGTTCTATCAGCTCATCCATCAGGGCACGCGGTTGATCCCGTGCGACTTCATCGGGTTCGGCAAATCGCTGAATCAGGTTGGCCGGCACCACGATTTGCTGATCTCCAACGTGTGCGCGCAGGCTGAAGCCCTGGCGTTCGGCAAGACCCCCGAGCAGGTGAAGGCAGAGGGCACACCGGATTGGCTGGTCCCGCATCGCGTGTTCGAAGGCAACCGGCCGTCGAACATCATCTTCGCGGAAAAGCTGACGCCCGAGGTACTGGGCAAGCTTGTTGCACTATATGAGCACAATGTGTTCACGCAAGGTGCGATTTGGGCTATCGACTCGTTTGATCAATGGGGAGTGGAGTTGGGCAAGAAGCTGGCACAGCGGATCATTCCTGAGCTAGAGAGCGCGCAGGAGCCCGACCTCAAGCACGACAGTTCCACAAATAATGTGGTCCGGTATTACCGCACGCTAAAGAACAGCTAAACGACGTTCGGCGCCAAGATGTGAGTGACGCCATGCAGGAGGATAGAACTATGCAACTGGGAATGGTTGGTCTGGGAAGAATGGGCGCCAACATGGTGCGCCGCCTCATTCGCGGAGGCCACAATTGTGTGGTGTTCGACTTGTTTCCGAAAGCTGTAGAGGAACTTGCGGCTGAGAAGGCCACGCCATCCTCTTCGTTCCAAGACCTTGTTAAGAAGCTGGCCAAGCCGCGCGCTCTGTGGCTGATGGTTCCGGCGGCCGCGGTGGATGAAACCATCGCGAAAATTCTCCCCAGCCTTGAGCCCGGCGACATCGTGATTGATGGCGGCAATTCGTACTACATCGATGACATTCGCCGGGCCAAGGATCTGGCCCAAAGGGAATTCACTATGTCGATGTCGGCACCAGCGGAGGCGTGTGGGGACTGGAGCGCGGTTATTGCATGATGATCGGCGGCGAAGATGATGTGGTGAAGCATCTCGATCCGATCTTTGCCACGCTGGCTCCCGGAATCGGCGACATTCCTCGCACACCCGGACGGGAGAAGATTGGGGGCACAGCCGAACAGGGCTATCTGCATTGCGGTCCGAATGGCGCCGGGCACTTCGTGAAGATGGTGCACAACGGCATCGAGTACGGAATCATGGCGGCCTACGCCGAGGGCCTGAACATCCTCGAAAATGCCGACGTGGGCAAGAAGCAGCATGAAATCGACGCCGAGACAACGCCTCTTCGCGATTCCGAGCACTATCAGTACGAACTGAATCTGCGTGACGTTGCCGAAGTATGGAGGCGGGGAAGTGTTATTTCCTCCTGGCTGTTGGACCTAACGGCATCTGCGCTGGTCGAAGACCCATCACTGGCCAAGTTCGCGGGCCGGGTCTCGGATTCGGGTGAGGGTCGCTGGACGAACAAGGCCGCGATAGACGAGGGCGTTCCGGTTCCGGTGCTTACCAGTGCTCTTTACGAGCGGTTCTCCTCGCGTGGCAACGCCGAATTTCAGGACAAGCTGCTGTCAGCTATGCGGTTTGGTTTCGGTGGACACCTTGAGAAGAAGGCCTAGCAGGGCGCGCCACTGCTGCCAACCCGGAGTGAATTATGCAGATTGAAGTGCTGAAAGATGCCGATGCCGTGGCTTCCCGTGCTGCAGGAATCATAGCCGAGCAGGCGCGCGCTGCGGTTGCGGCCCGCGGACGCTTTCTGATGGCTGTCAGCGGAGGGCATACTCCCTGGGTGATGCTGCGCGAATTGGCGAACCGACAGGTGCCTTGGGAGAGCGTGCATGTGTTTCAGGTCGACGAACGCATCGCGCCTGCCGGCGACGCAGACCGGAACCTTACACAGCTGCGAAAGACACTGCTCGAGAATGCTCCCATTGCGCCTTCCCACATTTACGCCATGCCCGTAGAGGAGTCTGACCCAGATGCCGCTGCCGCCGGATATTCCCGCACGCTCGAGCAGTTGGCTGGATCGCCACCGGTCATCGATCTCGTACACCTCGGTCTCGGGCCGGATGGACATACTGCATCTTTGATTCCTGGCGATCGGGTTTTGCAGGTGATGGATCGCGATGTTGCCATCACCGGGGTGTACCAGGGTAGGAAGCGGATGACGCTCACATATCCGGTAATTAACCGGGCGAGACAGATTCTCTGGGTAGTGACGGGCGAGGAGAAGGTGAAGCCTCTGACGCAACTTGAAAACGGTGACACGTCAATCCCGGGGGGCCGAATTCGCCGTGAAGGAGCGCTGGTGCTGGCGGACGAGACGGCAGCGGGGGGAAAGCTACGAAGTGTACATTAACAGCAGGTCCTTCGACTGCGCGCTCCCCGACCCGCAAAAGAGGCGGAATCGGAATATTCCGCGCGAGCGCTCCGCTCAGGATGAGGCCTGAATTTTGTGAACTCGAAGGGCACGGCGAAAGCCGTGCCCTTGTCAAACCCAGCCTATGAAAATCACCGACACCCGCGAGGGTACCCGGCTCATCATGAACCGGGAAAAGAGAGGTCACTGGAACCGCTGGGGTCCCTTCCTTGCCGAACGGGCATGGGGAACCGTGCGCGAAGATTACAATCGCGACGGAGATGCCTGGAATTCCTTTACCCATGCCCAGGCGCGCTCGCGCGCCTACCGGTGGAATGAAGACGGTATTGCCGGCATATGCGACCGCCATCAATACATATGTTTCGCCCTGGCGCTTTGGAATGGTCATGATCCCATCGTGAAAGAGCGCACTTTCGGGCTTACGCAAGATGAGGGAAACCACGCGGAGGACATCAAGGAATATTTCTTCTACCTGGACAACACGCCTTCCCACTCGTACATGAAATATCTGTACAAGTATCCGCAAAGGGCCTATCCCTACGATGAACTGTTGTCTGAAGCCCGGCGGCGCACCAGAAACGATCCCGAGCAGGAACTCCTGGACACAGGTATCTTCAACGACAACCGGTACTTTGACGTGTTTGTCGAATACGCGAAGATAAATGCAGAAGACCTGCTGATTCGGATTACCGCCATCAATAGAGGACCGGCCGCGGCACCCTTGCATTTTCTGCCCACGCTCTGGTTTCGCAATACGTGGGCGTGGGGACGTGACCCTCGCCGCCCCTCACTGCTACGTGGGCCGGAACGGAAAGATAGCGTGGTGACCATTCTCGCCACGCACTGGGAGTTGGGCGATTACATCCTCTACTGCGCCGGCTCGCAGGAACTTCTATTTACAGAAAACGAAACCAACAACGAACGCCTCTTTGGAACCGCAAATGCCTCGCCTTACGTGAAAGACGGATTCCACGAATACATAATAGGCAGCAAGGCTGGAGCGGTTAATCCGGAAGGCACTGGAACGAAAGCAGCGGCCCACTGTGTTCGCACACTACAGGCCGGAGAAACGACGACGATTCCGTTGCGGCTAGCCGCCATGGTCGAGAAGCACCCGCTGGATACGCCGTTCGCTGATTTTGATGCAACATTTCGCGCGCGAATCGACGAAGCGGATGAGTTCTACAACGCGGTCTTTCCGGCCTCGCTGTCTCAGGAGGAACGGTTGATTTCGCGGCAGGCCTTTGCCGGGCTGCTGTGGAGCAAACAGTATTACCACTATGTCATCACTGATTGGCTGGAGGGCGATCCCGCAGCGCCGCCCCCTGCTCGTGAGCGTCTGAAGGGACGCAATCACGAGTGGACTCATCTATTCACGCGTGACGTCATCTCCATGCCTGATAAGTGGGAATTTCCGTGGTTTGCGTCGTGGGATCTAGCCTTTCATTGCATTGCGCTAGCGCATATCGATCCGCAATTCGCGAAAGAGCAAATCATACTCATGGTGCGCGAGTGGTACATGCATCCTAACGGGCAGATTCCGGCTTACGAGTGGGACTTCGGCGATGTGAACCCACCGGTTCTGCCGGTGGCGGCTCGGGCGGTTTTCGAGACGGAAGACGCTTGTACTGGCCACGCCGACTACCAGTTTCTGGAGCGCGTCTTTCAGAAGATGATGCTGAACTTCACCTGGTGGGTGAATCGCAAAGACGCACTCGGCAAAAACATCTTCCAAGGCGGCTTCCTTGGAATGGATAATATCGGAGTATTCGACCGGGGAAAGCTTCCTCCCGGATACCTGCTGGGACAGGCCGACGGTACAAGCTGGATGGCAACCTTCGCACGCAGCATGATGGCGACCGCCTTGCTGTTAGCTGAGCACGATCGTGTTTATGAGGATGTTGCCAGCAAGTTCTGGGAACATTATGTGTTCATTGGGGATGCCATGAACAGCCTGGTGAACCCTCATAAGTCGCTCTGGGACGAAGGAGATGGTTTCTTTTACGACAAATTGACATTGCCATCAGGTGAGCGCACGCCGATTCGCGCGCGGACGATGGTGGGGTTTGTGCCATTGTTCGGTACATGGACAGTCCCGAGTTCCATCTTTGATCGCCATCCGGGTTTCAAACGCCGGCGGCAATGGTTTATCGAGCATCGCCCGGACCTGATCGAAAGTGATGGTCCCATGGTAAAGCCGGGGGCCAATGACAATATCATGCTGGCCCTGGTGCGCGAACACCAACTCCGCCGCATGCTCACCTACATGCTCGATGAGGAGGAATTCCTTTCGCCTTTCGGTGTGCGCTCTGTTTCGAAGTATCACCAGGAGCATCCCGTGGTACTGCACCTTGATGATGAGGAATACCGGCTGGATTACGAACCGGGAGAGGCAGTCTCCAACTTATATGGCGGAAACTCGAATTGGCGCGGGCCTATTTGGGTGCCGATGAACTTTCTCATCCTGCACGCGCTGGAGCACTACCATCGTTATTTCGGAGATCGGTTTCTCATCGACTGTCCGACGGGTTCCGGAGTGAAGATGGACCTGTTGCAGGTTGCCGGCGAGCTGGCACGGCGATTATCGCGCATTTTCCTGCGCGATAAGGACGGCAAACGGCCGGTGTTCGGCTCGAGCAACGTGTTCAATAATGATCCGCACTGGTGCGATCTAATTCCGTTTTACGAGTACTTTCACGGCGATACTGGACGAGGCTGCGGCGCCAGTCACCAGACTGGCTGGACGGGATTGATAGCACCCATCCTCATGGCCATCAGCGCTGGGGAGGATTACCTTGGGTTCTCAGGAATCTATCGCTGAAGTAAACCAGAGCCACGGAATTCCAGGGGTCGCGAGTGTCCTAGCCGGCAACGGCGGCCTAGCCAAAGTGGTTGTCACGACCCCGCGGGCAACTGGGGAGATGTACCTGCATGGAGGCCACGTGACGTCCTGGCGGCCGGCCGCGACTGACGAAGTCCTCTATGTGAGCCCGAACTCAATTTGGCAGGAGGGCCACGCAATTCGCGGCGGAGTGCCAGTTTGTTTTCCATGGTTCGGAGACAAGGCCGGAGACTCTTTGGCACCGGCACATGGGTTTGTTCGGACGCGCGAGTGGAAGCTGGAATCCATCGCAGTGGAGGGCGACGATGCGGTGGTGACAATGGAAACAGCCAGCGCAGAAGATACGCGTGAGTGGTGGCCGAATGATTTTCGATTGCAGTGTCAGGCGCACTTTGGCGCCGAACTTAGAATCGACCTGCTCGTAACCAACCAAGGCAAGGCCTCATTTTCCTTTGAAGAAGCGTTGCACACGTATTTTCGAGTCGGCGACGTGCAAGAGATTCAGCTTCAGGGCTTGGACGCGACTAGCTTTCTCGACAAGACGGATCGGCGGGCGCAAAAGACACAGTACGGTGAGTTGCGATTCTCCGGGGAGACTGACAGCGTCTTCCTGAATACTCGACACGAAATTGAGCTGGACGATCGGTCGCTTCATCGGGTTGTCCGAATTCAAAAGCAGAACTCGCTGACCACAGTGGTCTGGAATCCTTGGGTACAGAAGTCAGCCGGAATGGCTGATCTGGGCGCAGGAGAATGGAAGAACTTCGTCTGCGTGGAAGCCAGCAATGTCATTCCGAGTCCGGGGCGGTTAGATCCGGGTAGGACGCATATCATGTCGGTGTTGATAAAAACAGAGGCCCGGTAAGAAGCAAGGGCTGCGTTCTCCCTTCGGCAGCCCTAAGGAATCGAAAAACTAGATTCGGCTAGCTTGCACGACGGCGACTCTCCTCTACTGTCGTAGGGATGTCTTTCTCGTAGGTACTGGGAGACCAGTCCCGAACTCGGCGGGTGGACTCTTCGCGGTGACGCCATAGCGCTCTTGCAATTTGCCCACCAGCTTGTCCTTCTGACCATCGATGATGTCCAGGTCGTCGTTAGTCAACTTGCCCCATAGCTGTTTGACGGCCCCTTTCACCTGTTTCCACTTCCCTTGAACCTGATCCCAATTCATCGGCTTCTCCTTTTCCGTTTGTTCTCGCTTGCTTTACTGTGAAGGCGAGTGCCAGCTTTCCGCCGAAACACCAATCGCGCGATTCCCTGAGCACAGTGCACACCGCAGGTGTTGAGATGTGATGCCGGGCTAATGACTGGACTGTAAGCGCGTGTGGCCACATAGCTGAATCGGGCTGAATCCTTAACAAAAGCGCAAAAACAACTAAGAGGGTTAACGACTCGCTTGGCGTAAGGGCAGAAACGAAACCACCTAAGGTAATCACCTGAGTGCCAGACCCACAGCCGATGAATACGTTTTTGAGAGAAAGCAGTTACAGAAGGGCTTGGGCTGATCAGCGAGATGCGGGATTTCCAGCGACATCCGCCGACTGATGGCTTGTTCCCCGGTAGCTTTAAACAGGAAGGAACCACCACGAGTAAGCAATCGGCAGACCGAAATTACACACTTTGCCGGATTCTTCCGGAAGGTAAAAGCCCCTACTCTGCAACGCAGCCACCTCTAATGATCCACACACTCCCTACCGAACCGAATCTCCCGCCTTCAGCAGGCGTCGGCAAGCAGTAGCAGGGTTTTCACCCGCCGACGTCTGCTCCTACCTTTTATTAGCTAAGTCCTTGCACCCCACCGACTAAGACTGTACGGAGATCTGAAAGAGATGCTACGGGACCGCCCTTATGTACTCAGCTGCGCAACCGGATTAGATTGCAAATACGGAGGCTCCGACGTTGGGGCCTGTGAGTTCGAAATAGGCAAGGAAGGAGGCAAAGGAATGATCACGATCCTCATCATTTTGCTGGTCCTGGCAGTCATCGGTTCTCTGCCGACCTGGCCTTACAGCCGAGGTTGGGGTCACTACCCCAGCGGCGTCGTTGGGCTGATCGTTCTGATCCTGGTGATTCTGCTCTTGTTGGGCTACGTTCGGTTTTAACTGGAGGTCCTTCGAAAATACCCCGCCGGACTATGTGGGTGCTGAACGATAACCAACGTTAGCGCCCTTATTTTTTGGTTCTGCCCGACCGATCTAAGATGCAAAGTGGTAATACGCTGGAAAAATTTTCCCTGCTCTGCCTTGCTGTTCCTTGCCTAAGGTAATTCACGTATATACTGAGCTCACGTGTTTTCAACACAATACCTCTGGCGAGGTGTCAAGAGTTAGTTCGGCACACAACGTGCAACTTTAGTGGGAGAAATGGAAGTCGGTCGCAGTTTGCGGTGTGCAGTTCATTATTCGAACCCTGTGGGGTTTGACCTTGGGTAACAACGTTAGCGGTTTCGGGCCGAGCCTCTGAGCTCGGCCGAAGGTTATTTGGCGCGCAGCCGAATTCCCATACGGACGTTTTGAAATTCGGTGAAAATCAAGCCGCGCGTCATTAAGGAGCGCCGGCGAATGTTGTTCACTTTCCCCAATTCGCGCAGAGCGGCCGTGGTAATCGTGATGATCCTGCTAATCGGGATCGGGTGCGTTTCCTACGTGTGGGCCCGCCGATTCAGCGAACGCCAGAATCAGGTTGCGCACACCTACCGCGTACTGGCCGAGTTAAACGCCTTGTCGGCGAACTTGAGTGCAGCCTCCAGCGAGCGCTGGGGATACGTGATGTCGGGCGATAAGACGAATCTTGAAAATCTTGATGCGATGTTGCAAGCAATTTCGGAGCGAGAAAAATCGGTTGGTGCGCTCATGGCCGACAACTTAGGGCAACAGCAGCGACTGGCGGCGTTGCGGCCCCTGCTTGAGAGGCAGGAGCAAATTTTCCGGGAATCAGTCCGGCTTAGGGACCGCGATCCGCAGGCGGGCCCACAACAGCTCGAGCTGATGCTACAAAGCCGGGCCAACGGCGCTGAGATCGCATCTATGCTGGATTCGTTGCGAGAGGAAGAGCAGAACCTGTTGGCGCAGCGGAACGTGGAATCGCAACAAGTGCAGCACCGGTTCACCGCTGTGCTGGTGCTTACATATCTGATGGCGGCGAGCATTCTGGTTGCGCTCTTTTTTGTGATGGCGTCGGAGGTTACACGCCGCGCCGAGGCCGAGGCGCTCGCCAAAGAGAATGAAGAGCGCTTCCGCATGTTGGTCAGCGGAATACAGGATTACGCCATCATTCGCCTCGACCTTGAAGGGAACATTACGACCTGGAATCGCGGCGCCGAGAGCGTCTTCGGCTACAAAGACAGGGAGATTGTCGGCAAGCCGCTCTACCAGCTCTTCGACGAAGGCAACCGCGACAGGCCGGCGCGACATCTGAGCACTGCCAGGAGCACTGGGCATGTGCGGGATGAGTGTCAGCAGATACAGAAGGATGGAACAGTCTTCTGGTCTACGCTGGATTTGACGCTGTTAAAGACCGCCGATGGACAGCCTCGAGGCTATGCCCTGATCACGCGAGACATTACCGAGCGCCGGCGCCAGCAGGAAGAAATCGAGGAACGCAACGCGCAGCTTGATGCGTTCTTCTCAAATGCGCCGGTCGGTTTGGCCATTATCGACAAGAATCTGCGCTTTCAGCGTATCAATAGTCCCTTCTCGAAACTGAATGGTCTCTCACTCGAGGAAAACCGCGGATTGAATGTGCGCGACGTGAATAGCGAACTAAGAGTCCAGCTCGAGAGTATGATCCAACGAGTAGTAGACAGCGGAGTTCCAATTCTCAATCGTGAGATCAGAGGTCACGCGCCACCGAACTCAAACGCCGTAAGCTGGTGGCTGAAATCGATCTTCCCGATTTCGCAGGAAGATGGCTCGGTGACTCAAATCGGCGCGATCGCCCAGGACATCACCCAACTGAAGAAAGCTGAGAACACAGTGCGCTGGCTCAGCGGGCGATTGCTGCAGTCGCGTGACGACGAGCGTCGCCGCCTTGCGCGAGACCTCCATGACTCTCTGGGACAGATTTTAACGGCTGTAAAAATGAATCTGTCTTATCTCTCCAGGGACAGCGTACATCTCGATGAACGAGGCCACAATGCAGTCACTGAGAGCCGGGATTTAATCGATACCTGCATTAAAGAAGTGCGAACTCTCTCGCATCTGCTGCATCCTCCCATGCTTGATGAAGTGGGATTGTTACCGGCCATTCGCTGGTTTGTGAACGGCTTCTCGCA
>Ga0182038_10002174_pt1 | contig 10263 bp, 9 predicted proteins | sample sta12Can44000108_FD_125976 | JGI IMG/M metagenome (GOLD analysis project Ga0182038, IMG submission 125976) | Lab enrichment of tropical soil microbial communities from Luquillo Experimental Forest, Puerto Rico - statanox.12C.anox.44.000.108 | ecosystem: Environmental > Terrestrial > Soil >...
AGCGGAATTCCGCCGTCGCTTCGCTATGGCGCGACCTTACCCGCGTTGCGGACACGCCGTAGCTCGAAGAGCGAAGGTGGTTTCCGGCGCCAGCCGGAGAATTCCGCTGCCAGAGCCTGCATTCAGCACAAATCCTTATGCAATTCAATGTAACTGTCGACCATCGATATTGGTTTAACGAGTCAGATGTGGAAGTCAGCTCAGGCGCGGTTGGCGCGATCGGCAGCGGAAGATGATGGGCAAGCCATAGTAGCCGTACCTTTCTCTGATCTTTCCCTCCAAATAGCGGCGGTAACCGTCCGTTAAGAGCTGCGGAGAATTCACAAAGAGCACAAACGTGGGTAAAGCTATTCGGCTGGCAGACTCGTTGTCGACCTGAGTTGCGTATAGAATTTTAAAGCGCCTATCGCCTCGAAGCGGCGGGGGATGCGCTTCCATCGCTTGTTGAAAGAGTCGATTCAGAACTCCGGTTCCGATTGAGCGATTCGCATGTCTTTTTATTTTGTGGATACTGCCGAATAACCGATCAAGATTTTCTCGGGTATGTGCCGAGAGAATATCAATGGGCGCGTAGCTTAGAAAGAAAAGTTTTGCTCGAATCTGGCTGAGAATTGCATTGAGGAAATTTCTGAGGTGAGTCGCCGGTTTAACGAGATCGAGCTTATTGACGACAATAATGCAAGGCTTGACGGCTTCTTGAATGAGGCCCGCAATCTTCTTGTCCTGTGCGGTAACTCCCTCTACAGCATCGAGGATTAAAACACAGACGTCCGCCCGTTCGATACTCTTCTCGGATCGCATTACGCTGAAGACTTCGACCGAAGAATCGTGTTTTCCTCGTGCCCGAATGCCGGCTGTATCAATAAGCAAATAGGACTGGCCGCCATGTTCGCAAGGGATATCCACGGAATCCCGGGTAGTTCCGGCCGTATCGCTGACAATGGTGTGCTTATCTTGGAGAATTGCATTAATCAGAGAGGACTTCCCAACATTCGGACGCCCTACGATCGCGAGCTTGAGAGGCGTCGCTTTAACGGGTTCTTGACTGCTCGCGGGTAACTGGGGAAGGAGGCGCTCGATTTCCTTAACTAGTTCTGCAATACCGCGGCCGTGCGCGGCGCTGACAGGCAGGAGACTTTCGAAACCAAGCGAGGCGAATTCCGCGTCGGCCAAATCCTGTGTCGGGTGATCAATCTTGTTAACCGCAAGGATTACGGATTTTCCAGTGGTGCGCAGCTTTTTCGCCAGCTCCCAGTCCACCGGAGTGACGCCGACCTTTGAATCGGCGACAAAGACAATCACATTGGCCATTTCGATGGCCAGTTCGGCCTCGTGTTGAACCCGTTCAGAGAGATTATCACCGTCAAGGGCGCCGATACCTCCTGTATCAAGGACGGTGAAAGGACGCGAGCCCAGTTTGCAATTGCCGGCAAGACGGTCCCGTGTAACTCCGGGCTCATCATGAACGATGGCAATCCGCCGTTGCACAAGCCGATTGAAGAGAGCTGATTTGCCCACGTTCGGGCGTCCTACGATCGCAACTGTTGGCAAAGTGATAAACCTGGTTATTCAGAGGCGCCGTCGTCCAGCGCTTCGGGTTTGCCAAAAAGCATCGAGCACGTACCCCGCCCCAGAGACCAAAGTAAAAAAAGTTGCAAGAGCACTCGGATAGATCTGAGAGATCCACCGGATGCCGAACAAAACCCAGAGGATCGTGGTTATCTGAAGCGCGGTTGCGACTTTCCCCAGTAGACTTGCGTGGACCGTCACACCTCGGATTGAGTTGAAAAGTATGAAAAATCCGATTGCCAACAGAGAATCGCGCCCCAAGACAGCGACCGCAAACCAGACCGGAAACGCATTGGGCCAAGGACCTAGCACAATTGTGAGTATAGCCGTCGCGACCAGTCCCTTGTCGGCAATCGGATCGAGGATTCTCCCGAGCTGGGTCCGCTGATTGTAACGTCGGGCAAGGAATCCGTCCAAGACGTCAGTCACAGAGGCGACGATAAAAATTCCTGCCGCAGCCATTCTGAGGCGCTCGTCCGAATGACCCTGTTCAATTGAAGCGCTGTACCCGCATGCTGCCAGAGCGAATACTGGAATCAGACAGATGCGCCCAATCGTAAGTATGTTTGGGAGTGTCATTTGGCGGCAGAGATTGCAAAAAGCAGTCTCGCTCAAAGTATGATCATTTGGGCGAGAATCACAACCCAAGGGCAAGGAAAGTCGCGCCTCGACCGGGGATCGCTCTCACTTTGGGAGCGCTGCGTTTGAAATGAACTCCAATCGGATATTCTGGCCGGCTATCTTCTGTGCCAGTAATCGCTTAAAGGTTTGCTCGGCTTCCTCCGGCAGCGAGTCAGACTTCATCCGAGCGATTTCGGGCATTCTGTTCACTTCCCGCTCGACGTCCGAGGCCTGGATCTTGTTCCATAAACCGTCGCGAAGTTCCTCGATATGCATTGAAATCGGCTCCACGCTGATGATTCTGGCTCGCGGAACACCGATGGTGATTTCGGATTCCCGGACCTGAACCTGAAGTTCGTGAGAGAGGTCGAAGCCGGCCTTTACCCGGTAGACGGAGCTCATCCGGATTGTTTTCGTGCTGCCCCACCAGGTTTGCATCGCGTCGCGTGTGACTTCCACGTCGCGACTTACAATTGCGAGTTCGGGGGTTGTCGCGATTTGATTAAGTACGACGTTCTCGCTGAGGCTGATCTTCGGCTGCATGTGGAAAAGTTCGATAAACACATCACGGACTTTTGCGACTTCGGTCTCTAGCTGGTTCGAAGCGGAATGCAGGGCGCGTGCGGGCAAAGAAGCGAAGCGGTCGACTAGAAAGCCGGCGGCCGAAAGCAGGAGGGCAAGGGTGATGATGAGCGCGAGCGTTGGGAGCAGGAGCTTGAGTTTCATGGCTGAAAAAAGTACAGCCCCCCGCATCCGCTGGATACGAAGGGCTGCTGTTCCCCCCAGAACAATCCGTAAAAGTTACGATCCACATCATTCCCCAGGGCGGTGTTTATTTCAAATACTAATTTCAATATTTTACTGGTCGGTCAACTTTACGATTTTCAAGCCAATCTACGCCAAGCCGTTTGTTTTCTCTTGTGAATTTGTATTGAAACCATCGTTATTTGAAGTCCCTATTGGGGGAAAATCTTCCAGACCTGCAATTCGGAGCAATATGCAAACGATCGTTATTGGCCACAGAAATCCTGATATGGATTCAATTTGCTCGGCAATTGCCTATGCCGAACTCAAGCAAAAGCTCGGTACCCCGAACGTCATTGCGGGGCGGGCGGGCAATACCAACGAGCGCATAGACTTTGTTTTGCAGAAATTTGGCGTACCGGCACCCGAGTTCATCAGCGATGTCGCGCCGAGGGTCGCTGATGTGATGGAAACGCAAGTCATTTCGGTTCCGCACCATTCATCGATTGATCACGCGATGAATTCGATCGAAATGAAGCGAATGCGCGGCCTGCCAGTGGTGGATTCCGAAAATCGGTGTCTCGGGCTGCTGTCCGGCTGGAAGGTGAGCCAATACCTCTTTCCACAGAGAGAGGATACGGATTCGTGGCGTGAAATCTTCGGATCGCTGGGTGACATCGTTGGGGCATTTGAGGGGCAATTTCTGGCCGGCGAACCCGACGAGCAGCAAAATAAAGTCGTTTTTATGGTCGCGGCGATGAGCCGTGCATCGTTCGGACAACGCTTGCAAAGGCACCAATCCGATCGGGTGATCGTTTTTGTGGGTGATCGAGAGGAAATCCAGGCAGATGCCATAAGCGCCAAGGTCCTGGCGATCGTGATCACCGGTGGGCTCGGGGTTTCAGCGAAGATTCGCTCGGCTGCCAAAGAAGCAGGGGTTCGCTTGCTGTCGAGCAGATACGATACGGCCACTACCGTTTTGTCGGCCAGGGGCGCGACGAAGATTGATTCGATGATCGATCACCAGTTCACCAGTTTCATGCCGGAAACGCCGCTGAAATCGGCGCGTCACATCGTCAGCGGTTCGTCCGAATACATTTTCCCCGTTTTGGACGATGACAAGCGGTTGGTCGGTATTCTTTCAAAAAGCCATTTTATCAGGCCGATTCCACGGCAATTGATTCTTGTGGATCACAACGAGCTCTCGCAGGCAGTCAAAGGAGCAGGGGAAGTGCAGATAGTCGAAGTGCTCGACCACCATAGGCTTGCAAGCTTCAGCACTGATATTCCAATCCTTTTCTGGAATAATCCGGTCGGCTCGACGAGTACGCTCGTTGCGCTATCGTACAAGCAACATAGCGTTCCTATCGAGCCCGCAACGGCCGGATTGCTCATGGCCGGATTGATTTCTGACACGCTCAACCTCACTTCACCGACCGCTACGCCGATCGATGCCAATATCCTTCAGGAATTAAGCAAGATCGCCGGTGTCGAACCCGCAAAGCTTGCGGAGGGCATTTTCGCGGTCGGTTCGCCGCTCTTAACTTTAGCGCCCGGGGAAGTCATCTTGGCCGATTGCAAAGACTACCAGGAGGAGGGATTCAAGTTTTCGGTTTCGCAGATCGAGGAACTCGGTTATTCGCATTTTTACGTAAAAGAAAAGGAACTGCTAGAGGCTCTGGACGGGTACAGGGCCAAGGAGTCCAGCTATTTTGCGGCTTTGCTTGTGACGGATGTCAACACGCAAAATTCGCTTCTTTTGATCTCGGCACCGGCGGAGTTTCTGGAAACTATGACCTATCCGAGACTCTCGCCCTATCTTTTCGAGCTCCACAGCGTCGTATCGCGGAAGAAACAGCTTGTGCCTTACCTCTTAGACTGTTTGCACAAGATCAACGCAACCGTTTCCTGATTCGTGGCGGGAGACAAATGGATAAACTGGGTTTGGGTCTCGGCGGACGAACGGGAAAAACCGCGCCCGCCGCGTGTGCTACTTTTCAATTGGTTGCTCGCGTTTCTGCTGCTGGCTTTGCTTTGTTTTTTCTCCTTTTCCCAGCTCCGGTACAACTGGAACTGGGATACGGTCGGGGGATATAGCAACTTTTTCTGGCGAGGTTGGCTGAACACGCTCAGGATTTCATCACTGGCGTTAGTTCTGAGCACCGCGATCGGCTTCCTTGCAGCCCTGGCGCGAAGATCAGGAATTTTGATGTTCAGGGCGATCAGCCGGCTTTACGTGGAACTTGTACGAGGCACACCGCTTCTTGTGCAGATTTCGTTTGCTTTTTACGTCGTTGCGGACGCTTTTCATTTTCAGAATCGATTTGCTGTTGGTCTGTTCACATTGTCGCTGTTCTCAGGCGCTTTCATCAGCGAGATCATCCGGGGTGGTATTGAAAGCGTTGGCAGCTCTCAGCTCGAATCGGCTCGTGCCATTGGACTTACAAGGCTGCAGACCTATCGCTATGTCATTTTTCCGCAGGCTATTCGCGTCATCCTACCCGCGCTCGCTGGCATGTTTGCCAATCTGATCAAGGACTCCTCGCTTCTCTCGGTTATCTCGATTGAAGAGTTTACATGGAACGCTCAGCAGGTGTCGGCACTGACCTACAGCAATTTTGAATGCTATATTCCCCTGGCTATCGGATATCTGGTCCTCACATTGCCGATTACTCTTTGGACCCAGTGGCTCGAAAAACGGACGCGGTATGAGACTTAAGGTCACAAACCTGTCCAAATCCTTCGGGAACCAAGTGGTGCTGCGTCAGGTGAATCTGGAGCTTGAAAAGGTCCACACGCTCGCGCTGATCGGGCCTTCTGGAGGAGGCAAATCCACGCTGTTGCGCATCATCGCAGGTTTGGAAAGGCCGGATGAAGGGCAAATCTCTCTTGACGACAAGGGAATCATCTTTCGTGAGAAGGAATTGATGGCCCATCGGCGATCGATAGGCACTGTCTTTCAGGCTTACAACCTTTTTCCTCATCTAACCGCTCTGCAAAACATCACGTTGCCGCTTGAGAAGGTTCATCATTACGAGCCTGCGGAGGCGCGCCAACTAGCCGGCGAAATTCTGGAGCGTTTCCAATTGTCGGAACATTCGCACAAGTCGCCCGCTCAATTGTCCGGAGGACAGCGTCAGCGGGTGGCGATTGCGCGCGCGATTTCAATCAAACCGAAATTGCTGCTCTTCGACGAGCCGACGTCCGCCCTTGATCCTGAGATGACGGCCGAAGTCCTTCAGCTGATCGAAGAGCTGCGAGAGGAAGGCCGCGATCTGATGATCGTGACCCATCAGATGGGGTTTGCTCATCGTATTGCCGATCAAATAGCACTCTTAAGCGGAGGCCGAATCGCGGAACTCGGGTCGCCATCTCAGGTATTGGACGAGCCGCGGTCCGAGCTCACGCGGCAGTTCCTTGCCAAGGTATTGAAGTACTAGCGAGGCCGCGCCTCAGACCGGCCAGGTCCAGCCTGGACTTCTCACAAATTTTTTAAATTTGTGAAAAGGCCACCCGTCGCAGGCCTCTTGGGAAGCGGGCTGCCGGGGCGAAAGCTTTCGCGGCTAACCCCGACGAATGTCGGCACGCTGTGCGCATTTCTCATGGGAGCATGAGAAATGCGGGTTAGTGGTCTTAAGGTCGGGTTGGGAGCAGCGTCGACGTGGTGAAGCGGCCGCGCTTAGACTTTCAGCGTTGTTTGCGGAAAAAAGTAACCGAAATTCTGGAGGATTAGGCTTGTTGCTGAAAGGGCGCCGCATGTGGATGAAAACAGCGAATACGCTCCAAGGACTACAGGGATACTTCCAGGTGTTCTTCAAAGGCAAACCAGATTGTATTTACAAAACTGGACTTTCTCGGCCAGAAACGGGGGAGTTGTGCGCATTAGTCCCCATTTGATTGTCGTTACTGCACTTTTCGCCGCGATCCTGGCACCACCTCGCTCTCAAGGGGCTGGCAAAGGGAAGCTGGAAGTCTTTTCGTGGTGGACTTCGGGTGGAGAGGCAGCCGCGCTCGAGGCGTTGTTCAACGTTCATCGAAAGCGAGACCCTGGAATCGAAATCATCAATGCGGCCGTAGCGGGTGGCGCAGGCTCCGCTGCCCGGCCGGTTTTGCAAACGCGTTTGGCTGGCGGTAACCCGCCGGACAGTTGGCAAACTCATCCCGGTTGGGAATTGTTTGGTCAGTACGTAGAACCCGGTTACTGCGAGGAGATCACCGAGCTCTACAAGAGTGAAGGATGGGATAGGGTCTTTCCGAAGGAGTTGGTGGCAAGCCTGCTTACCAAGGATCGAAAGATCTATGCCGTACTGGCGGGCATCCATCGAGGCAATGTCCTTTGGTACAACGCCAAACTGCTGGAAAAGCACGCAATCAAGGTTGGAGATCAGATGACCTTCGACCAGTTCTTCGCAGCCTGCGACAAGCTGAAGGCTGCAGGCATCCCGGCTCTGGGAGTGGGCGATTCAGGGATTTGGGCCTCAGCCCAACTTTTCGAGAACACGCTGCTTGGAGTCATTGGACCGGAAGCCTGGACGGATTTGTTTAACGGCTCAATGCAGTGGGATGATCCCATGGTGAAGGAGGCCATGAAGCTGTTCGCCAAAATGCAGGAATATGTTAATCGGGATCACGCGACCCTGAGTTGGGATCAGGCCATTAAGGCGCTCATGGAGGGCAAAGTAGCGTTTAGTTCCATGGGTGATTGGGCTTACGGGGAATTCCTCAAGGCCAAGATGAAACCGAAAGAGGATTTCGGTTGGGTATGCAGTCCCTATACCGATGGTTCGTTTATTGTGATCGCTGACGGCTTCACACTGGGGAAAGGTGCTGCCCACAAAGAGGCGGCTTTGGCCTGGCTGAAAACCGTTGGCAGCAAGGAGGCTCAGGAAGCCTTCAACTCCATCAAGGGATCAATCCCAGCTCGAAGCGATGTGGATCGTTCAAAGTTTGATGCCTACCAACAGTGGTCAATGGATTCTTTCGCAGAGGATAAGCTGGTGGCTAGTTGTGTCCATGGCGAAGCTGCGCCCGCGGCCTTCGAACAGGCGTTAAATGACGCGGTCGCCACGTTCGTCGTGGACAGGAACATCGACAATTTTGCCAAGGCGCTGGTGAAATCGGCCCAAGAGTCCCTGTCCAGGAAATAAAGCATTCGGCGCAATTTTCTCCGGGGGTATGTGAACATTTGTAAAAAACACTCGAGAACTAAATTGCCGTCGGAGTCGAAAGCAGGGACGCGAGATCTCGGAGATCTGAGGCGACTGCCAATCCTGAGGCTTGCTACCAAGCTTTCCAAGCTTTGCCGATGTAGCGCGTCCAGAGTCGTCCAGAATTGCTCGTCTTTGCGAACGCGATCCATTGAGGGGTAGTAGGCCGCTCGCCATTCATCGACCAAGAGCGGCCAATTCGCCCGAATGCCCCGGCGTTCCCCAAATGCACTCAGTTCGGTGATGAGGTTTGAGCGCCAGTCTACGACCGTTCCAAAGACGTCAAACAGAAGCGCCTTGAGCTGCGAGACCGCAGCAGAGTCGTAGATTCCGCGGTCGATTTTGCTTTCAAGGATTCTAGCTAGACCGCTACGTTGTCGATTGGAGCTTGGCCATCCGATTTTTTTATTCGACTGGCGGGTTTTGAGCGTGATAGCGGCTTCTCTCGCAACTGCTCCAGGGAGGCGAGGGAGAAAGGAACAGGCATTCTGTTCTTTCGGAGTTTGCGCAGGGTAACTTCTACAACGTCAGCCAGGGTGTAGCGATCGAGAATGTTGGTGATAGCGTTCCTGACATCGAGCATTAACATTCGCAGTCCGCAATGCTCCTCGTCCGGACAACTGCAGCGCTCGTAGGCGGTCTGACTGACGCATGCAATCGGAGCGAGCGGACCATCGATCAGTCGAATGACTTGTCCGATGCAAATATTCTCCGGAGGACGCGAAAGAAGGTAGCCGCCACGCTTGCCGCGACGGCTCTCAAGGTAGCCCGCAGCCTTAAGCTGCATAAGGATTTGTTCGAGAAATTTGACGGGAAGATCCTCTTTTGAAGCGAGTTCGCTTACTTGAAGCAGAGGCCGGCCTAGTGCTGCGGCTAATCCGAAATCAATCAGTGCTCTGAGGGCATATTCCCCCCTTTTGGAAACCTTCACGGTTGAAAATTGTAATTCGCATATCGCGCAAACTCAACCAGCTGAAGAGAATATATGTAACCGCCGTTCTTTGATAAGCTGTGGGCTAGTCTCCTTTTCTCTTGACAGAACGCATCCAGTGGAAATACCGGTGACGAAGTCTCTCTTGCTCATGAGATCTATCTGGAAAGGCGCTATTTCGTTCGGATTGGTCAATATCCCCGTGAAGCTCTATTCTGCCACTGACGGCGAAAAGTTGAGCTTTCAAATGCTCTATCGCAAAGATCTCTCACGGATTCGGTTCAAGCGTGTTGCAGAATCCACGGACGAAGAAGTCCCTGCCGATCAAATCGTCAAGGGATACGAACTCGAGGATGGGAAGGTCGTGACGCTGACGGATGAGGAGTTGAGAGACGTGAGTCCCGAAAAATCGACCGGTATCGATATCCAGGCGTTTGTTTCCGAGCATGAGATCGATAGTCTGTATTTCGATAAACCGTACTACCTTGAGCCGGACAAGGGCGCCGCAAAGGCATACACTCTTCTTCGAGATGCTCTTACCAAATCTGGCAAGGTGGGCATTGCTCAGTTTGTCTTACGCAACCGGGAGCATCTCTGCGCATTGAAGCCCTATAAGGACATTCTCGTACTCAATCTGCTGCGATTCGCCGAGGAAATTCGAGATCACTCGGAGCTTGTCATACCCAAGGACCAGAAAATCAGCGCAAATGAGGTGACGCTCGCCACCCGTTTGATAGAAGGATTGACCACCGCGTTTGATCCGAGTCAATACCGGGACACCTACGCCCAGGAGGTGCGGAAGATGATCGAGGCCAAGGCTAAAGGCCAGAAGGCAAAGGTTCCAGTGCGCGCCCCGGCGGCGGGTAAAGTGGTCGACTTGGTGGCAGCCCTCCAGGAAAGCCTCGGGAGCGTCAAGAAAGGCAAGAAGCGAGCTGCCTAGCCGTTCCCGGAACATACCGGCAACTAGACTAGAAAGGTGCCCCGGCGCGCCAGGAGAACCGCTACTTTAGAGTCTGCCGACGGAGGGGATCGAACCCACACTTCCGGTGAAGGAAACTGGATTTTGAGTCCGCTCAGTATTGCTGATTTTGAACGAGTTACAAACGTGACTGACGCCTAGCTGACAAATTTCGAACATTTTGCTTGCTGCTACTTCCGCGGATTTGCAAAAGACGGCAATGTAACTTGTAT
>Ga0182038_10002182_pt1 | contig 10247 bp, 10 predicted proteins | sample sta12Can44000108_FD_125976 | JGI IMG/M metagenome (GOLD analysis project Ga0182038, IMG submission 125976) | Lab enrichment of tropical soil microbial communities from Luquillo Experimental Forest, Puerto Rico - statanox.12C.anox.44.000.108 | ecosystem: Environmental > Terrestrial > Soil >...
AAAACGGTATCACCAACTTTTACGGTTACAGGTTCATCTTTTTTTCCGGGGCCGGCTGCAACAATAATTCCGCGTTGAGGTTTTTCTTTTGCTGTATCGGGGATAATGATGCCGCTAGTTGTTTTTTCTTCGGCAGCGGCTGGTTTTACAATCACTCTGTCGTGGAGTGGAGTAACATTCAGCTTTTTAGTAGCCATATCTGTTTGTTTTTTGTTTTAAAAATTTTTTAAAGACAGAAATACCAGTCAATTTGTTTGCCATTCGCTTTTTTTAGCCAAAATTTCAGTATATAACCCAAAATTTAAAGCACTGCTGACAAGCCTGTCATAAACGGCGGCAAAGATGCAAGAAGTTTTCTACAAACCTTGTCAAAATTTCATTTAATATAATTGAATGAAGATTAACTAAATAGTTTTGATATTTTTGCCAGGTGAAAAAATTGCAAAAACAAATATTATCACTGGTTTTAGTAGTACTTTTCTCTATAGTATGGAATCATTTTGTTTGGGCAAATTCGATAGTTTCAGCTACAGAGTCTCATCAAAATGTAATTGCAACCTGTCACAGCATTCCTGATGCTTTGGTAAAAGTTCAACCATTTTCCGTTCAATCGGTGCAATGTGTTCAACAAAATAAAATTGATGCCAGCTATCTTAATTCAGGAATCGACTTTTTATCTTCAAAATACCGGCAAACTGTTTTTAGCGCACAACAAAAAAGTGAAAGCATAACAGTGGTTCAATTGCTGTTATTATTTCCGCATCATTACTTCTGGTGATAACTTTTTTATACACTTACGTATAAAATTTTTTCAACAATTAAACCCTTAGGGCTTTAATTTCTTTTTATTCATTTCATTAAACAGAAAATAATGTTATCAACCTATATAACGGTTGTACTGGTTATTGCATTTATAGCAGGTATTATAACCATACTCACCATAATTAATAATAAACACAGAAAACAAAAGATTCAACATCAAACAATGCGTTTTAAAGAATTTGTTGCATCTTATAGTGGCAATATAGCCAAGCAGGAACATTTTAATAACTGTATAATAGCTTGTAATAATGCTTGCACAACGCTTTATTTTATGCGTTTTGATGATGCAACTGAAGACGAAGGCTATTCTATTCCTTTCAAAAACATTGCAAACTGTAAAGTACATGAAGAAAAAGTGTACATAGTAACAGATGCACCGCAAAAAGACTGGTATACGAATGTGATTAGCCTGAAAATAAAAACAAAAAATTTTATGGATGCTTCGGACATTAATCTAATTTTTTTTCAATATGGAAAAGATACCAACGCAGATTTACCTGATTTAAAAAAGCAAGCCGAATTATGGAGTAACTTTATTCAGTGTAATTTGTAAATGTTTGTTGCAATTAAGATAGAATTCTGCTATTTTACTATTAAACCACTCAATACGCCATGCAAAATACATTGATTACAGATCTTGGATTAATATTAAGTACGGCGGCTATAACAACCATTATTTTTAAAAAACTAAAACAGCCGTTGGTATTGGGTTATATTATTGCCGGGTTTTTAGTTGGAACAAATTTTAAATTTTTTCCAACTGTATCAGATGCAAACAACATTAAAATATGGGCAGATATTGGTGTTGTTTTTCTATTGTTTGGTTTAGGCTTGGAATTTAGTTTTAAAAAGCTTTTACATGCCGGAGGTAAGTCTGCTCTAACCGCAAGTATTGAAATAACAGCCATATTATTAATTGGCTATTTTGTAGGAAGATTACTCGGATGGTCGGAAATTACTTCTTTGTTTTTTGGCGGAATTCTTTCTATTGCATCAACAACAATTATCATCAGAACATTTGACGAACTGGGAGTAAAAAGCCGAAAGTTTTCTGATGTTGTTTTAGGTATCCTTATTATTGAAGATTTGGCAGCAGTTGTTTTGTTGGTATTACTGTCTACTGTTGCCATCAGTAATAAATTTGAAGGTGGCCAGATTTTATTTACAATAACCAGGCTTGGCTTTTTTCTGATCGTATGGTTTCTCTCCGGCATTTTTTTTATTCCAACTTTATTAAAAAAGATATCGAGTTTGTTAAACGATGAAACATTGCTTATTATATCAATAGCACTTTGCCTGGTAATGGTTTTAACGGCACACGAAGCCGGGTTTTCAGAAGCATTGGGTGCATTTGTTATGGGGTCGGTATTGGCTGAAACCGAATATTCACATAAAATAGAACATCTGCTAAAACCTGTTAAAGATTTGTTTGGTGCAGTATTTTTTGTTTCTGTTGGGATGCTGCTGAATATCGAAGTGTTACAGCATTATTTTTTGCCAATCATTATCGGCGTTTTAATTCTGCTAATTGCTAAACCGCTTTTTGTTACAATAGGCTCTGTTATTTCGGGAGAAGCTGTTAAAACGTCTGTGCAGGCAGGAATGAGTTTATCGCAGATAGGGGAGTTTTCATTTATCATTGCCACATTAGGTGTAAGTTTAAAAGTAACAGACAATTTTTTGTATCCTATTGCTGTTGCCATATCTGTAATAACAACATTTACCACACCATATATGGTAAAATTATCTTCTCCTGTATTTGAATTGATGGAAAAAAAAATGTTACCCAAAAAATTAATGAACAGGTTAACATTGTATGGGGTAGGGATGCAATCTATATCAACAGTAAGTAATTGGCAAAAAATATTACGTACTTATTTTAAAACAATGATAATTCAAAGTGTTATCATTATTGCAATTAGTGTGTTTTCACTGCGGTTTATTAAACCTTTGTTTGTTCAAAACCATTGGTCTTCTATTTTTACCGTTGTTATTTCATTAATGATGATTGCACCGTTTATATGGGCATTGGCGGTAAAAAAAATTGAACAACAATCTGTGCTAACATTATGGATGCAAAAAAAATTCAGAGGCCCGCTTATTTTACTGCAAACAGGCAGAATTGCATTGGCAATATTTTTCATATTTTTTCTGGCAGGGCAATTATTATCAACATTAATAGCTGTTATTGTAGTTGTATTTATCGTTTTAATACTGGTTATCTTCTCAAAAAAAATTCAAACTTTTTATTATCGGATTGAAACAAGGTTTCTGTCAAATTTTAATAATGTTTCAGTACAAGAGCATGTACATCTTCCCAATATTGCGCCATGGGACGCTCATATTGCTGAGTTTAAAGTAGCAGCAAATGCTTCTGTAATTGGCAAAACCTTACTTCAATTACAATTGAGGGAAAGGTTCGGAGTAAATATTGCTACTATTGAAAGAGGCGACGAGTTTATAATGGCACCCAATAAAAATGAAGAAATATTTCCGGGCGATACACTTTTTGTTATAGGATCAGATGAGCAATTGCAACTGTTCCGCACTTATTTAAACATCAAAAAAACAGTAAGTGAAAATGCGATGGTTGCTAAAAAAGCAGTTGGCTTAAAGCCGATTGTAATTCCTGTAAATTCTGTATTCATCGGAAAAAAAATCAGAGACTCTTATATACGGGAAATAACAAAAGGAATTGTGGTTGGATTGGAACGTAATGGTGAAAGAATATTAAATCCGGATTCATCTATAATGATTGAAGAAGGGGATGTAATATGGATTGCAGGAAATGAGCGAAGATTAAAAGTACTATCTAAACGGCAGGGGCAAAATAATCATGCAGAAAATGAAAAGTAGAATAAAGCTTGTGAATTAAGTGTCTCAACCCTATCTTCGCACCCTTAAAATAAGTTCTTATCAAATGATCAGCAGAAGAAATATACGTGTTAAAGTAATGCAATTGTTATATGTAATGGATACGGTTAATGATCCGCAAAGTTTTAAAAACCCGATTGCCGAATTACAAAAACAATTTGATAAAAGCAGGCAGTTGCTGGTTTATTTATTGTATTATATTACCGAGGTTGCTCGTTATGCAGAAACTGACTCCAGATTAAGAGCATCCAGAAATATTACTACTCACGAAGATTTGAACGTTAATACCAAAATTTCGGGAAACCAATTATTATGGGATATTTTAGAATCTCCTTCGTTTAAAGCTTGTTTAGACCAAGATAAGCCCGAACAATTATTAGATAAAGATTTACTGCGTAAACATTATATGGAATTGGTTGAAACGGAAGAATACAAAAAATATATCAACGAAAATGGACGGGATAAAAAAAACGAAAAAGAAATCATGCGTTTCATCTTCACCAATATTCTTCTTCCAAACGAATTGTTCGAATCGCATATAGAAGAATTATTTAATAATTGGGATGATGACGGTGATATGATGGAACAATTGGTTCTTAATTATCTTCAAAAGCCTGCTGCATATAATTTACAGGTAATTATGACCAAAGAAAAATGGGATTTTGCCAGAACATTGCTTACTACTGTTCTTGATAAAAAAGAATATACTTTAGAATTGATAAAGCCAAAACTTAAAAATTGGGATTCGGATAGAATTGCTTTGCTCGATATGATTATTATTCAAATGGGCATTTGCGAGTTATTGTATTTTGAAACCATCCCTACTAAAGTTACTATTAACGAATATATTGACCTTGCAAAAGATTACAGTACTGTTCAGAGCGGGCAGTTTGTAAACGGAATCCTCGATAATATTCATAAAGAATTATTAACAGAAGGAAAAATTAACAAAATAGATTTTAAACAAAAGGCTCGTTAGATTTGCAACCTAATTTGTTTTATATGAAACGTTTTTTATTGGCAGGTTTTGTTATTGCAACCATCATTTCTTGTAAAAGCAAAAGCGAAAAAGATTTTGATAATGCAGCGAAAATTGTAAAGGATTCTGCAAATTTTACAACCGTACAATGGATTGATTCTATTGTAAATTTTGGCAGCATTAATAAAGGAGAAAAAATTGATATCAGGTTTCGTTGCAAGAACACCGGTACAAAACCTTTAATATTGGCAAATGTACGCCCTGGTTGTGGCTGCACAGTTGCAGACTATACCAAAGAGCCGATTTTGCCTGGGGCGGAAGGGTTAATTACAGCCTCTTTCGACAGTAACAAAACCGGGGCTACCGGTGAAGTTGATAAAACAATTATTGTTTCTTCCAATACACCGGTAAATCCTGTTTATTTGCATTTTAAAGGAACAATTAATGGTGGAGAATCGAACGATAAAGTAGCTGTTCCTCACCCGATTCAACAAAAAAAATAAATTTTAATTTAATAAAAACAAATCAAATGATGCATTCACTTTTATTCGCCGGTCAAGGACAACAAGGTGGCGGTACTGTGCAATTGGTAATGTTATTGGCCATTATGGCTGTGTTTTGGTTATTTATGATCCGTCCTCAGACCAAAAAAGCAAAAGAACAAAAAAAGTTTATCGATAATCTTCAAAAAGGAGATAAAATTGTAACTATTGCAGGTATCCATGCAACAGTAAATAAAGTAAATGAAGACGGAACTTTACAGATTGAAGTTAATCCGGGAAGTTATTTAAAAATTGAAAAAAGTGCTATCAGCATGGAGTGGAGCAAACCACCGGTTGCTGCAAAATAAATAGAAGACAAGAACTTAAAAGTAGAGTCTAAAACTAAAGAAGCCCGAGATGATTTTTCACTCGGGTTTTTAATTTTTAGTTTTTCTTCAATTAGACTTTAGTTTTTATAATTTTAATTGTTTAATTCAACAAATGTTACGAATCGGTTTAACAGGCGGTATCGGTAGTGGCAAAAGCACGGTAGCAAAAGTTTTCGGCGTGTTGGGCATTCCTGTGTTTAATGCAGACCAGGAAGCCAGGCGAATAATGGAGGAAGATGAATCTTTAATTGCAGCTATTAAAAAAGAATTTGGCGAAGAAGCTTATATCAATCAAAAACTCAACCGAAAATATATTGCAGAAATTGTTTTTAATGATTCGTACCGGTTAGAAAAATTAAATGCACTAACACATCCTGTAACTATTCTGGCAGCACAGCATTGGATAGAACAACAAACATCACCTTATGTTATTAAAGAAGCAGCATTAATGTTTGAATCTGCAGCAGCAGCAGGTGTTGATATAATAATTGGAGTATCCGCTCCTAAAAATTTACGTATCGGCAGGGCAATGAAAAGAGATGGATTAAGCAGAGAAGATGTTATTGCAAGAATGGATAAACAGATAGATGAAGATATTAAAATGAGATTGTGTGATTATGTAGTTGTAAATGATGAACAACAATTATTGGTTCCGCAGATAATTAAATTGCACCGAATTTTTTTAAATCTTTCTGTATGATAGCTAAAACGCCTAAGCCACCGTATTATGCTGTAATATTTACATCGGAAAGAACAAATGTGGATGATGGATATTCCGGTATGGCTGAACGTATGGTTCAGTTGGCACAAAAACAAAAAGGTTATTTAGGACATGAATCTGCAAGAGAAAACATAGGTATTACCGTTTCTTATTGGGAAAGTTTAGAGGCTATTAAACAATGGAAAAACAATACGGAACATTTACTTGCTCAACAATACGGAAAAGAAAAATGGTATGCATGTTATAAAACCAGAATTTGTTTGGTTGAAAGAGATTATTCGTTCGAAAGTTTAAATAAATTATTGTAAAATTTTACTTGGTAATTTTATAGCACCATCTTTTTAGTTTTCCTTCAAAATCAAATGGAGTAGTAGCTTTGGTAATATCTTTTATGTCCGTTGCATTAATTTTTTCTTTCTCTAAAATGAACTTTGAAAAGTTGGTACTGAAATAAATAATTACGTTGTTAGTGGTAGCATTTAAAGCATAATTAAATAATTCCACATGGTCTCTTTGTATATCTAAAAAGTCTTTCATTCGTTTGCTGTTGCTGAAAGTTGGCGGATCCATAATTATCAAATCGAAACTGCCCGGAGTTAATGTTTTTAAATACTGTTTTACATCTTCGTGAATAAAAAAATATTTTCCAGCATCTTTCAATTGATTGGCGGTAAAGTTATCTTCGGCCCAGGCTAAATATGTTTTTGATAAGTCAACAGATGTTATAGATTTTGCTTTTCCTTCAGCAGCATAAACAGAAAAAGACCCTGTATAACAAAACAGGTTTAATACGTTTTTTCCGGCACACTGTTCTCGAACTGTTTGTCGTGTTATACGATGATCGAGAAATAAACCGGTATCTAAATAGTCTGTAAGATTCACTAAAAATTTCAATCCGTTTTCTTCAACAGTAAAAAACTCTTTTGCTTCATCTAATCTTTCGTATTGTTGAGAACGGTGGTGCATTTTTTTTCTTTGCCTAACATATATTTTTTCAATCGGTACATTCAATACATTGCCGATAATGTCCATACAATCATCTAACCATGTATCATGCTCTTCATCACTCATTCCATGTTTTCTTAAATACTCTGCCAGGTAAACTTTATCATCATACAATTCAATACAGAAAGGAAATTCAGGTAAGTCGTGTTCATAAACACGCCAGCACGTAATATTCAATCGCTTGGCTTGTTTGCTTTTGTGCCTGTACACTTTTTGTAAACGGTTTTGAAACATAACCAGTTTTTCATTTACATATAAATTGTTTGACATGTTCTGTTATTAATTTTACGAATCTACTCTTATACCTGTAATTTTAAACATAAAATTTATGGAATGAATTTTCAATTACTATAAAAACCACACAATGTCAAACCAAATTAAATGGGGCATTATTGGTACAGGAACCATTGCAAAAAAGTTTGCCGCAGATTTAAAGTATGTTAATGGTGCAGTTCTTACCGCAGTAGCTTCCCGTAACCAGCAAACGGCCGATGCATTTGCTTCCGTTTTTCAAATCCCTAAAAGTTATAGCAGTTATAAGCAATTGGCAATGGATGATGAAATTGATGTGGTATATATTGCTACCCCACATGTATTTCATTTTGAGAATACAATAATGTGCCTTCAAAATAAAAAAGCTGTTTTGTGCGAAAAGCCATTTGCAATTAATATCAAACAGGTAACGGCAATGATTGGTGCAGCCCGTGAACAAAATGTTTTTTTGATGGAAGGCTTGTGGACCAAATTTTTACCACATTATAAAAAAGTACAAGATTTAATTGAACAAGGTACTATTGGCGATGTGGTAGCCATCCAATCCAATTTCGGTTTTACCGTTACAGAACGTTCCTCTGCAAGGTTTACCGAAATTTCTTTAGGTGGCGGAACCTTATTGGACATTGGTATTTATAATATTTTTTTAGCAATGGGTATTTTGGGAAAGCCTGATTCCGTTAGTTCATTTATTAAAAAAACATCTAATGGAATTGATGAGCAGTGTGCCGTTACATTTGGTTATAATAGTGGCGCAATTGCACAATTGTTTTCAACTTTTAATGCCAATATTCCAATTGAAGCGCAAGTGTTTGGTACAAAAGGAAATTTAAAAATTACACACTGTTTTCACGATCCTTCGGCCAATATACTTTTATCCGAAAATTCTGGAACCGATTATAAAATTATTGAAGTAGAAAAAGCAAAAGGATCCGGGTTCGAATACGAGGCTGCACATGTAACGGATTGTTTGTTGAAAGGGATAAAAGAAAGCCCTGTTATGAGTTTTCAGGATTCAATGGATCTTATAGAAACTTTAGATACTGTAAGAAAAATTACAGGTATCGTTTATGCCGAAGATTAAAATATAAAAAAACCTGTTGAAAATTTTCAACAGGTTTTAAGCCTTATTCGTAAGCTTGTTTAGTTTTATGTAAAGTAACAGGCAACAGTTTTCATGGCATCGGTTGTTGTGTCACTCACTTGTACTTTTTGTTTTTATAGCAACATTAAGTTATACAATTAATATGCTATAATTGATTGAGAAATAGCATCCGATACTATTTTAGTTTAGCCAGAGCATCTTTAATTCTTGCCCAAGCTTTTTCAATATTCGCTTGGCTGTTTGCAAACGAAAAACGAACGCAGTTGGGTTCGCCAAATGCATCGCCCATAACAGAAGAAACATGAGCGGTATTTAAAATATACATACTGAAATCGGCAGAATTTTTAATCAGTTCTTCTCCATTTGATTTTCCGTAATAAAAACTTACATCCGGGAAAATATAGAAAGCGCCTTCCGGCTCAAAACATTTTAAACCGGGAATATCGCTAACCAATTTCATGGTTAAAGCCTTTCTGCGGGTAAACTCTTCCGTCATTTCGAAAGAAGGTTTCAAATCGCCTGTAAGTGCTACTACCGCTGCCTTTTGAGTAATAGAACAGGTTCCACTGGTAAATTGCCCCTGTAGTTTTTCGGCACCCTTTGCTACGTCAACATTAGCAGCAATATAACCTAAACGCCAACCGGTCATTGCAAAGCCTTTGCTTAATCCGTTTACAATAATGATTTTATCTTTTAATTCAGGAAATTGTGCAATGCTTTCATGCGTACCAACAAAATTTATGTACTCATAAATTTCATCGCTAATAATATAAATGTTTGGATGTTTTTTAAACACTTCAGCTAAAGCTGCCAATTCTTCTTTACTATAAACCGCACCGGAAGGATTGCATGGAGAAGAAAACAAAAACACTTTTGTTTTTGGTGTGATGGCTGCTTCCAATTGAGCAGGAGTAATTTTAAATTTATTTGCAACGGAGCTTCTTATTTCTACCACTTTGCCGCCTGCAATTTTTACCAACTCAGAATAAGTTACCCAATAAGGTGTTGGAATAATTACTTCTTCGCCTGCATCAACCAAAGCAAGAATTGTATTCGCTAAACTTTGTTTAGCACCGGTTGACGTAACAATATTTTCTGGCTTATAATCTAAATTATTGTCACGTTTTAATTTGGCACAAACTGCTTCCCTTAAATCTAAAAAACCTGCGACGGGAGTATAGTGACTCCAGTTATCATGAATAGCTTTTACAGCAGCATCTTTAATGTGTTGAGGAGTGTCAAAATCCGGTTCTCCTAAACTAAGGTCAATTACATCGATTCCTTGGGCACGCAACTCACGTCCGAGTTTGGCCATTTTTAAAGTTTCTGGTTCGTTGAAACGCTGAAGTAGTGAAGAAAGTTGATTGCTCATTGTTTTACTTTTAAAATGCATGCAAATGTAAGTAAATAAAAGTAAGTGAGGTAAAACTGATAAACAGGATGAATAAAATGTGTAAACCAGATTAATTATGTTTTTCGATATCTAACGTTATTGAAAACAAAGCGTCTGCGGCAGATTTTGAAGGCGGTGTAAGTAAAACAACTGAATAGTATTTTCCTGCATCAAAAGTTATCCCTGTTTTTTTTACAAGATTTG
>Ga0182038_10002183_pt1 | contig 10240 bp, 12 predicted proteins | sample sta12Can44000108_FD_125976 | JGI IMG/M metagenome (GOLD analysis project Ga0182038, IMG submission 125976) | Lab enrichment of tropical soil microbial communities from Luquillo Experimental Forest, Puerto Rico - statanox.12C.anox.44.000.108 | ecosystem: Environmental > Terrestrial > Soil >...
CGCCGGATGCACTCGTCGACCGAGTGGTACAGGCAGACGTTGTAGTGCAGGAACGGGTGCTCCTCGCGGCACCCCCAGTACCGGCCGTAGAGCCGCGCCGGGGAGGTGGCATTGAAGGCCGCCGCGATGAGCCGGCCCTGCCGCCGCGCCTCCACGATCTCGAGCGCGTCCGCCATCCCGGCCAGGACGCGGCGGTAGAACCCGAGATTCACCCACCGCATACCCCAGGCCATCCGGTCGACGGTGCGCCGGTGCAGGTCGAACATCGCGTCGGCCCAGGCGGCGCGCTCCGCCGCGAGCTCGTCCCCGCGCACCGTCCGGATGGCGACGCCCTGCCGGGCGGGGGCGGCGCGCTCGCGCCGGAGCGCGTTGCGCCGCTTCGAGGCGAAGCGGGACAGGAACTCCTCCGGCGTGCGGTAGCCGGCGTTCACCCAGTGGTACTGGAAGTCGATCCGCTCGGCCAGCCCGGCGCCGTCGAGCGCGCTCGCCTCGTCCTCGGCCGCGAAGAGGACGTGCACGGAGCGATACCCCTCCGCCTCGGCCAGCGCGCGGACGCCGGCGAGCAGGGCCGCGGCAGCCGGCGCGCGAGGCTGGCCCGGCGCGACGAGGAGGCGGCGCCCGGTGGCGGGCGTGAACGGCACCGCCAGGACGAGCTTCGGGTAGTAGCCGAGCCTGGCGCGCTCGGCCGCCGCCGCCCATTCCCAGTCGCGCGAGAAGTCGCCATCGGAGCCCTCCCGCGCGTAGGCCGGCGCCGCCGCCGCGAGCTGGCCGGCGCGCCACAGCGTGAGGTGGCGCGGGCGCCAGTCGGTCCGGGCAGAGGCCGAGCCCGACTGCTCCAGGGCATCGAGGAAGGCGTGACGCACGAAGGGGCTGGCGGTCACCGGCTCGTGCGCGACGAGGGCATCCCAGGCGGCCGCCGGAACCTCCGAGACGGCGTCCAGGATGCGGAGCTCGAGCGGCGACACCCGGGAGGTCATAGAGCCTGTGAAGTAATCCCCGGACCGAGCCGGGCGAGCGAGACGCAAGCAGTGCGAGGCGCGACGACCGAACATACCTGGAAGGTATGTGAGGGAGGAGCAACGAAGCGCTGCGACGCGGATCGCTCGATCCGGCGACGGGAGGGAATTTCTTCACAGGCTCACATCGCGCGGCCGATCGCTGGCGGCTCGCTGCCGCGGCCGTCCTTCCGACCGGGATCCGCGGCGCGGGCAGGCGATCGGCCGACTCGCCGCACCAGATCGCCCGGCCCCTGTGGGGCGCCTTGCCGGAGCCCATCGCGGGGCCGAGGATGAATCCACACGCATCGGAGGCGCCCCATGATCCCGACCATGATCGACTCGTACCTGCGAGAACACAGGTTGCGGTTCGAGCACTACGTGCACCCGCGCGCAGTGCCCGCGCAGCGGCTGGCGGCCGCGGAGCACGTACCCGGCTCGCGCGTCGCGAAGGGCGTGGTGGTGAGCGTCGACGGCCACATCGCGCTCGCGGTCGTCTCGGCGGCGACGCACGTCGACGCCGAGGTGCTGCGGCAGGCGCTCCACGCGAAGGAGGTCCACCTCGTCCCGGAGAGCCGGTTCGCGGACCGCTTCTGGCCGTGCGAGCCCGGTGCCGAGCCGCCGCTCTCGATGTTCGGCGTTCCCATCTACGTCGACGCCGACGTCGCCCGCGAGCCGTGGCTGCTGATGCGCGGCGGGACGCACGAGGACGCGATCCAGGTCGACACGGACGACTGGCTCCTGTCGGAGCGCGTGCGGATCATCGAGGGGCTGGCGGCACCCGGCACGGCGTGACAGCGCTCGAGTGGCCAGCGCCTTGAAGCCGTACCTGGCCCTGCGCCGGCATTGGCTCGTCGCGCACCGCGGCGGCGCGGCGCTCGCCCCCGAGAACACCCTCCCCGCCTTCGAGCGCGCGGCGGCGCTCGGCGCCGACGCGTTCGAGCTCGACGTGCGCCTCTCCGTCGACGGCGCGGTGGTGGTCTTCCACGACGAGGCCACGGCGCGGCTCACCGGCGAGCCGGGCACGATCGAGGCGCGGGCCCTCGACGCCATCCGCCGGCTCGACGCGGGCTTCTCCTACACCCCGGACGGCCGGAGCCATCCCTGGCGCGGTCGCGGCGTGGTACCGCCGACCCTCGCCGAGCTCCTCGATCGGTTCCCCGGGATGCGGATGAACATCGAGGCGAAGACGCCGGATCCAGCCCTGGCGACGGCGCTCGTGGCGGTGATCCGGGCCGCGGGTGCCGTGGAGCGCGTGTGCCTCGGCTCGCAGCACGACGCGCAGGGCGAGCGCCTGCGCGACCTCCTCCCCGAGGCGTGCCACTTCCTCCCCGAGGGCGCCGCCACCTGCCACGTCATGGCTGCCCGCTCGGAGGGAGCCACCGGATGCCCAGCGGGCTGGGACGTCGCGGACCTGCCGCTGCGGCTGGAGGGGACCGATCTGCTGGTCGTGGACCGGCGCACGGTCGAGCACCTCCATGCCGAGGGGCTGGCGGTCTTCGTCTGGACCGTCGACGAGGAGGCGGACATGCGCGGCGCGCTCGAGGCGGGCGTCGACGGCATCATGACCGACCGGCCCGAACGCCTGGCCCGCGTGCTGGGGCGCGCCTAGTGGCGCGTCGGAAGAAGTGAGCCCATCGGACGCGCGCCACGCGGGTGGGGGTTCGGGGGAGGCGGCGCCCCCGCCTCCCCCGGTAGGGCCCGCGGGGAGGGCCCGGAGCTTGCGGCTTTCCTGCAAGCCCCGGAGCCTTCCCCGCGAAGTGCCGCGGAGCAGACGTACAGTGAATTGGCTCTTCACTTCGGCGGAGCGGCACTAGGTCAACCCTCGCGCTCGAACCCGTACTCGCGCTCGATGCGGCACACCCGTATCCGGTAGGCGCGATACCAGCGCTCGCGGCCAGCGCGCTGGGCCGCGCGGTGATCCGCGTGAGCCTTCCAGGCCCGGATGGCCTCCAGGTCGCGCCAGTACGACACGGTGATGCCGAGGCCATCCGGGCCGCGCGCCGATTCCACGCCGAGATAGCCGGGCTGCGCGGCCGCAAGCGCCAGCATCTCGTCCGAGGTCTGCTCGTAGCCCTGGTCACCCTCGGTGCGGATCGACGTGAACACGACCGCATACGCGCCTTGGCCGGCGGCGCGGGCGAGACCGCATTCCGGGTTCGACATGACGGAAGCGTAGCCCCGCGGCGCCGTGCCGACCACTCACGTCACGCGCTGGCGAGCGCGTCGCGCCGGCGCACGGCCGGAGCGGCAGGGGTCGCGGCACCTCTCGAGACGACCAGCCGCGCCGGGGAGAGCGCCCACGCCACCACCAGACCGCGCCCCACGAGCAGCAGCTCGTCACCGGGACCGAGCACGTAGTCCTCGAGGTCGCCCTCGCGGGTCACCATCACACAGCCCGTCGTCACTCGGAGGGCCAGCCCCGCCCGGCCGAGGCGCACCCTCAGCGTCGCATCCAGCCCCAGCTCGTGCACGCCCCCATCCGCCAGCCGAGACCGCCTCCACGTCGTCGTCATCTCGCGCTCCCTTCCTTCCGGGCTCCGCACGCTCGCGTCCGCCCGATCGCGAGATGGATCCTGGCGCCGCGAGCGCCGTTCAGCACTGCACGATGGCGCACGTCGAACGTGCATGGATGCACGTCACACGTTACAGGTGCCGCAATGCTGCCCTGGGACGACCTGCGGATCTTCCTCGCCGTGCACCGCGCCCGCAGTCACGCGGGGGCGGCGCGAGCGCTGCGCGTGGCCTCGACGACCGTCGGGCGGAGGATGGCGGCGCTCGAGTCCGCCGTCGGTGCGCGCCTGTTCACCCGCGAGCCCGAGGGGCTCGCCGCCACCGCGGCGGCGCGTGCGCTCCTCCCGCGCGCCGAGCGCGTCGAGGCGGAGCTGCTCGAGGCGGAGCGCGAGCTGGCGGGGGCCGACGCCCGCCCCACCGGAACCATCCGCATCACCTGCGGCGACGGCTTCGCCGCGTACGTCCTCGCGCCGGCGCTGCCCGCCTTCCTCGCCGCTCACCCGGGCCTCTCGGTCGAGGTGCGCGGCGACATCCACGCCCTCGACCTGACGCGCGGCGAGGCCGACGTCGCGGTGCGCAACTTCCGCCCGCGCGAGCGATCGCTCGTCGCGCGCCGGCTGGGACTCGAGGCGCTCGGGCTGTACGCGTCGCCGGCGTACCTGGCCCGGCGCGGGGTGCCGCGGACCTCGAGGGATCTCGCCGCGCACGACCTCATCCTCTACGAGCGCGACCTCGATCGGATGCGCTCGCAGGCGTGGTTTCGCGAGGTGGCGGCCGGCGGCAGGGTGGCGGTCCGCGTCAGCACGACCACGATCATGCACGCGGCCTGCGTCGCCGGCGCGGGCGTGGCGCTGCTCACGGCACACGTCGCCTCCTGCGATCCGCGCTGCGCCCGCGTCCTGCCGCGCCTCGAGACGCCGACGCTCGAGGTCTGGGCGGTGACGCACCCCGATCTGCGCTCGTCGGCGCGCGTCACCGTGGCGCTGCGCTGGCTGGAGCAGCTCCTGGAGCAATTCGTCGAGCGACGCTGAGGCTCAGAGGGTGCGCGTCAGCGGGCGGCAGGCGTCGCCGCGCGCGACGAGTCACCTCACGGGTGCGCCCCGTGCCCCTCGGCGCCCGCCTGGAAGCCCTGCTCGGCCTGCGCGCCGCGCCCGAGCCGCTCCAGGAGGGCTTCGGTGAACGCCCGCAGATCGTCTGGCTTGCGGCTCGTGATCCAGTTCCGGTCCACCACGACCTCCTCGTCCTTCACGTCGGCGCCGACCTGACGGAGGTCGTCCTGGATGGTGGGCCAGGCGGTGAGCGTGCGCCCCTTCACCAGGCGCGCCGTCATGAGCAGCTGCGGGCCGTGGCAGACAGCCGCGATGGTGCGCTGCTTCTGGTCGAAGGCCTTCACGAACTGGACGAAGCGCGGGTCGATCCGGAGGTGGTCGGGCGAGTAGCCGCCTGGGATGAGGAGCGCGACGTAGTCGTCCGGCCGCGCCTCGCCGATGCCCTTCTCGACGGTGACCTTCTCCTTGCCCCTCTTGCCCGAGAGCGTCTGTCCTGCCTTCGCGCCGATGAGCTCCACCTCGTAACCCTCGGCCCGGAGGCGGTCGTACGGTATGCGGAGCTCCGAGTCCTCGAAATCGCCGCCGATGATGCACGCCACGCGCGCGCGCTGCGCCATGTCCTTCCTCCCTCGAGGGCACGCGCCGTCCGGCACCGTGCCCAGTCTTCGTGGTCCTGGAGTTACCGTGCGCATCGCGCGCAGGTCGGGCGAGGGCATGCGCGCGGCGCCGGATCGGCGTACAACACCGCTCCGGCATGCCCGAGACCGCTCCCGTCACCCGCGCACCCGAGCCCACCCGCACCCTCATCCCCCACGAGCACGGCGCCTACGGCCAGCTCGCGTTCCCGCTGCTCACCGCCCTCGCCATCGGACGTCCGACCCTACCCGCGCTGCTCCTCACCTATGCCATCGTCGTCGCCTTCGTGGCCCACGAGTCGCTGCTCGTCGTCCTGGGGCAGCGCGGGAAGCGCGCCACCGAAGGTGACGCTCCGCGCGCCCGGCGCGTGCTCGCCATCCTGGGCACCCAGGCGGTCGCGACGGGCCTCGCCGGATTCGCGCTCGCCCCACCGCCCGCGCGCGCGGCGCTGGCGCTCCCGCTCGTCCTCGCCGCGATCGTGGCGTGGCTCGTGTCGCGCCGCGAGGAGAAGACGCTCCTGGGGGAGGTGACCGTCGCGGGCGCGCTCTCCTCGGGCGGGCTGGCGGTGGCGCTCGCGGCCGGGGCGCCGCTCGCCTGGGCGGCTGGGGCGTGGGTCACCTGGGTCCTCGCCTTCTCCGCCGCGACGCTCGCCGTCCAGGCGGTGCTCGTCCGCGCCCGCTCGAAGGGCCAGCGCGATCCCCGCCTCGCGCACGCCGCGGTGGCGCTCGCCCTCGTGGCCGGCGCCTTCGCGGCGGTGCCGCTCGCCGGCCTGCCGCGCGCGGCGCCGCTGGCGCTCCTGCCCACCGCTGCGCTGTCGATCGCGGTCTGCCTGTCGAGGGTCTCGCCCAAGCGCCTGCGCGAGCTGGGGTGGGCCATGGTCGCGAGCGGGGTCGTGACCCTGCTGGTCCTCGTCGTGGGTCTGCGGTTCATGGCCTAGGCGGGAAGGCGAGCCGCGGAGCGGGGTCTGGTAGATTCGGCGCGTGCGGATCCTGATCTCGAACGACGACGGCGTGCACGCTCCGGGGCTGAAGGCGCTGGTGGCCGCCTTCCCCGACGACGAGGTCTGGGTCGTGGCGCCCGACCGCGAGCAGTCGGCCACCAGCCACTCCATCTCGCTGCACCGGCCGCTGCGCCTCATCGAGATGGCGCCGCGCTGGTACGCGGTGGACGGGACCCCGACCGACGCCGTCTACATGGGGATGAACCTCGTCCTGCGCGACAGGCGCCCCGACGTCGTCATCTCGGGCGTGAACCACGGTCCGAACCTGGGCACCGACGTCCTCTACTCCGGCACGGTCGCGGCGGCGATGGAGGGGGCGCTCCTCGGCTGCCACGCCATGGCCGTCTCGCTCGCCTCGCCGCCGCCGCACGCGTTCGAGCACGCGGTCGCGTTCGCCGCGGCGCTGGCGCGCCGGCTGGTGCGGCACCCACCCTCCGCGCCGGCGCTGCTGAACGTCAACGTCCCGGCGGGCCCGGTGAAGGGATACCGCTTCGCGCGGCTGGGCCGTCGCACCTACGGCAACGAGGTCGTCGAGAAGCGCGATCCTCGCGGCCGCCCGTACTACTGGATCGGCGGCGAGGGCGGCGCCGTCAACGAGGACATCCCCCACTCCGACTGCAACTGCGTCTTCCAGGAGGGGCTCGTCTCGATCTCCCCCATCCACCTCGACTGGACGCACGACGCGCTCCTGTCGGAGATGCGCAACTGGACCGTCGAGGGCTACCGCAAGGAGCCGGCGCCTTGACGCGGCTCGCGGCGGTGGCGCTGGCGCTCGCCCTGGCCGCCTGCGCGCACCGCGCTCCGGGCCCGGACGCCGCGCCCGTCCCGCTCACCAGCCCCGAACCCCACGTCGAGCCCGACCTCGTGGGCGTGACGCACGTCGTGAAGAAGGGCGAGACGCTCTATCGCATCGCCCGCGCCTACGGCGTGCCGGTGCGGGAGCTCATGGAGGTGAACGACCTCTCCGACCCGCGCCAGCTCGCGGTGGGGATGGAGCTGTTCGTGCCGGGGGCGGCGCGGGCGCTGGATGTGCCGGCCGCCGGCGAAGGCCCGGCCGGCCCGCCGGAGGAGCCGGCGCCCCCGGCGGAGCGCACCGGCGCCGAGGCCCGGCTGCGCTGGCCGCTGAAGGGCGTCCTGTACAGCCGCTACGGCGTGCGCCAGGGGCAACGCCACGACGGCATCGACATCGCGGCGCCCGAGGGCACCGCGGTCGGCGCGGCCGAGGCGGGCACGGTCCTCTACGCGGGGCGGCAGTCTGGCTACGGATCGATCGTCATCTTGCGGCACGACGGCGGGCTCCTCACCCTCTACGCGCACGCCAGCGCGCTCCTCGTGCGCCAGGGCGAGCGCGTCGCCGCGGGCCAGCCCATCGCCCGCGTCGGGCAGTCCGGCCGGACCACCGGGCCGCACCTGCACTTCGAGGTGCGGGAGGGGACGCGACCGCGGAACCCGCTCTTCTACCTGCCGTAGAGTCCGTGGTACGCGCGGGCTCGGCCGCCGCCTCGTGGTACGCTGCGGCCCTATCCGGAGACGCCATGACGAACGAGCTGCGCGCCACCATCCGCGACGTTCCCGATTTCCCCAAGAAGGGGATCGTGTTCAAGGACATCACGCCCGTCCTCTCGGACGCGAAGCTCTTCCGGAGCGTCATCGACACGCTGGCGGAGCGGCACCGCGCGCTCGGCATCACGAAGGTGGTCGGCATCGAGTCGCGCGGCTTCATCTTCGCGGCGCCGCTCGCGCTCGCGCTCGGGGCCGGCCTCGCCATCGTCCGCAAGCCCGGCAAGCTGCCGTGGCGCACCGTACGCGAGGTGTACGCGCTCGAGTACGGCGAGGACGCGCTCGAGATGCACATCGACGCGGTCGGCCCTGGGGAGCGCGTGCTGGTCGTGGACGACGTGCTCGCCACCGGCGGCACCGCGGACGCGGTCGGGAGGCTCGTCACCCGGCAGGGCGCGGAGCTAGTGGGGTTCGCGTTCCTCCTCGAGCTCGGGTTCCTGCACGGCGCGCGACGGCTCGGCGCGGACAAGGTCCACGCGCTCGTGCAGTATTGACTGGACGAACAGCCTGAAGGCCCACGGCGGGGGACGAGCCCCCGCCCTACGGCACGCGGGCGTGGGCATCGGCCGTTGTCACGCCGTGCCGCGGGCGTGGGCACCGGGCGTTAAGACCACCGCGTGCCCGCCGCCGCCCCGCTACCGGATCACCTCAAGTTCCTCGGCACCGCCGGGGCGCGGCACGTCGTCGCGACGCAGCTCCGTCACTCGGGCGGCCTCGTGTACACGCTCGCGGGGTTCCGCCTCTGGGTGGACCCCGGGCCCGGCGCGCTCGTGCGCGCCCTCGCCTCGCGCCCCAAGATCGATCCGGCGCGGGTCGACGCGCTGCTCCTCACCCACCGGCACCTCGATCACGCCGGCGACGCCACCGCGGTCGTCGAGGCCATGACGGGGGGCGGGTTCAAGCCTCGCGCGACGCTCCTCGCGCCGGCCGACGCGCTCGACGACGAGGCGGTGGTGTTCCGGTACGCGCAGGCGTTCCCGGCGCGCGTGGAGCGCCTTCGGGCCGGCGGGACGTGGGAGCTCGCGCCAGGGCTCACGATCGCGACGCCGCTCGCGCACGATCACGGCGTGGAGACGTACGGTTACCGGCTCACCGCCCCCGGCCTCTCGATCGGGCACGTCGTCGACACCTTCTGGATGGACGCGCTGCCGGACGCTTACGCGCGGGTGGACTTCTTGCTCGTGAACACGACGCGGCTGCAGGGCGGCGATCGCCGCCTGCTCCACCTCGGCGCCGACGACGCCGAGCGGCTCGTCGCTGCGGTGCGCCCCAGGCTGGCGGTGCTGACGCACTTCGGGATGCAGCTCGTCCGGCACGGCCCCGACCGCGTCGCGCTCGCCATCTCGGAGCGGACCGGCGTCCCGACGGTGGCGGCGCGCGACGGGCAGGCGCTCCCGCTGCCCCCACCCCTCGAGCCGTCCGCCGGGCCCGCTCCCACGGAAGGTGTTACACAGGGATCGTGACCCTCGCTTCGACCCCGCTCGTGGGCGCCCGTGTCCTGTCCGCATGGGACGAGACCCCCACCCTGCGCGCGCTGCGGCTCCAGTTCCCGCCCGCGGCGGCGCGAGCGCACGAGAGACCGGGACAGGTGGTGAAGCTGCACAGCACCGCCGGCGAGGCCTACTTCGCGCTCGCCAGCGCGCCGGATCCCGCCGGCGTGGTCGACCTCCTCGTCAAGCGCGGCGGCCGCGTCGCCGACGCCGCCATCGCGTCGGCGCTCCCCGGCGAGGGGATGGCGGTGACCGCGCCGTTCGGGAAGGGGTTCCCGGTCCAGGAGGGGCATGGCCGCCACGTGCTGCTCTTCGCCGCCGGCTCGGGGATCGCTCCCATCCGCGCCCTCGTCCAGCACGTCCTCGCGCACCGGGACGAGTTCGACCGCGTCACGCTCTTCTACGGACAGCGCCGCGGCGAGGACTTCGCCTACCGGCGCGAGCACCTCACCTGGGAACGCGGCGGGGTGCGGGTCGTGCTGTGCCCGTCCCAGGACGAGGCGTGGCAGGGCGTGCGCGGCCGCGTCCAGGAGGTGGCTCGCTCCCTCGCCTTCGGCGGCTCGCCCCCGGAGAGCTCGGTCGCCTTCGTCTGCGGCATGACGGCGATGGTGGACGACGTGAAGGCCACCCTCGCCCGCGCCGGCATCTCCCCGGAGCGGGTGCACCTCAACTTCTGATCGTCGGCGCGCCGATGGTCGAGCGCGCTGACGTGGGCCGGGCGGTCATCCTAGAGTGATGACGCCGCGACGGCGGTGCGCTCTTGCAGGTCCTCACCGCGCTCCGAACGGGGTAAAAGGTAAGTAACGCCATGATTCCGGCCCGCACCGCTCACGCCGTCCTCGTGATCCTGGCGCTCCTGGCGCTCGCGCTGCTCGTCGAGATCCTCGTGCCGTTCTGGAGGCCGCTCTTCGTGGCGGCGGTCCTGGCGGGCGCGCTCTTCCCGGCCATGACCCGGCTCTCGGCCGCGCTCCGCGGGCGCCGCAAGCTCGCGGGCGC
>Ga0182038_10002188_pt1 | contig 10234 bp, 7 predicted proteins | sample sta12Can44000108_FD_125976 | JGI IMG/M metagenome (GOLD analysis project Ga0182038, IMG submission 125976) | Lab enrichment of tropical soil microbial communities from Luquillo Experimental Forest, Puerto Rico - statanox.12C.anox.44.000.108 | ecosystem: Environmental > Terrestrial > Soil >...
CTGTCGCCCGTTATGCCGCGTTGATCACCGGCCTAGAGTGGACCGCTTCCGCGCATGCCAAGGACATCTGGACGCTTCCACAGTGGGAGAAGCGGACAAAACTTGCCGAAGCAGCTTGGGTGGTGACATGCACCAAAGTCGGGCGGAATCACCTTGCAAGCCTCGCATCTCGCCCAAATTCAGTATTACTCTGCTACCACGGGATCGACCTGGAACGTTTTCCGCCCGCCCCGCCGCGATCCGTGGACAATGACGGGAGCGATCCCGCGCGCCCGGTTCTCCTGCTCTCGGTCGGCCGCATGGTCGCGAAGAAGGGTTATGACGATCTCCTCTCGGCGCTGGCGTTGCTGCCCACCAGCCTGGAATGGCATTTTGTCCACATCGGCGGCGGTACCCTGAGCCATGCTCTAAAGTCCCAGGCTGAGAAATTGGGTATATCCAGCCGGATCGAATGGCGTGGAGCGTTGGCCCAACCGGAGGTGCTTTCTGCATACCGCGAGGCGGATCTCTTTGTACTTGCGTCCAAAATGGCGAAGGATGGTGATCAGGACGGGCTCCCCAACGTTTTGATCGAGGCGCAGAGTCAACGACTCGCATGCGTTTCTACTGACATATCGGGTATACCTGAATTGATCCAGCACGGGACGACGGGATTGCTGACGCCGCCTGGCAACCCGACCCGATTAGCCGAAGCCCTGGATGCCCTGATCCGCGATCCGGCGCGACGCAGCAAGTTCGGCGCGGCCGGTGAACGGCGTGTCAAGCATATCTTCTCGATGGGGACGGGCATAGAAGCGCTGGCGGGGCACTTTGGGCTGTCCTCCCCTCCCGCAGGAAAGCAGAGCTCGGCGGCTCTGCCTTTGCTCGGGCATTTGGCGCGCACCCCTGAAGCGGGCCAGGAGAGAGCCGAAATGGCATGCGCGTCGCCTTCTACGCGCCGCTGAAACCGCCAGATCACCCGATTCCCTCGGGAGACCGCCGGGTCGCCCAGCTATTTCTCAGCGCCTTGCAGCTCGCTGGGCACGACGTCTTCCTAGCTTCCCGATTTCGAAGCTACGAGGGGCGTGGGGACCCAGTTCGTCAAACTCGATTGGCTTTGATTGGCGCGAGGCTCGCCGACCGTTTTCTCGCACACTATCGCGAGATGTCGGAAATGGCGCCGGAGCTTTGGTTTACTTATCACCTTTATCACAAGGCCCCCGATTGGCTTGGCCCGCCTATCGTCGAACGCCTGAACATTCCGTATGTGGTCGCCGAAGCCTCCGATGCGCCGAAACAGGGGCTCGGGGCGTGGGCGGCAGGCCACGCCGCTGCGCAGCGGGCGATCCAGCGGGCCGATGCAGTGATCGGGCTTAATCCTGCCGATCGCGACCGTATTTTGCCGCTTCTGCGGGATCCTCGGCGTTGGATCGCTGTCAAACCCTTTCTCGATACGGCGTCCTTTGGTCGGCGAGCACCGCCGAGGTCTGGTCCGCCGCGTTTGATCACCGTCGCAATGATGCGCTACGGCGACAAACTTGCGTCTTACCGGATCTTGGGAAAAGCGCTCCCAGATCTGCTTGACCTGCCATGGTCGCTGGAGATCATCGGCGATGGTTCCGCGAGGAGAGAAGTCGAGGCCGCGCTGGGCGGCCTGGATCGACGTGTGACCTGGTTGGGAGCGGTCGAGCCCGACGGAATCCACCGTCGACTGGCCTCGGCCGATCTTTTTGTTTGGCCCGCCGTTAATGAGGCATTCGGCATGGCCTTGTTAGAAGCACAGGCAAGCGGATTACCGGTCGTGGCAAGCAGCTTCGGCGGTGTCGGCGAGGTCGTCGTCTCGGGAGTAACCGGCTTGCTCGTCCCGCCTTTTGATGTGCCGGCATTTGCCGAGGCCGTGCGAAGCTTGATTATCGATCCCGTTAAACGCCGGGCCCTTGGCGAGGCGGCGCTGCGGCGTGTGCGAGCTGAGCATGGTCTGACCGCCGCCGCTCACCGCTTAACGGCGTCGATAGACACGATTCAGCGAGCGCGCAGGCCCTAGCCTGGAGCAGACATTCGTGCCCGGCTCGGTCCTATTCTATGTTCAGCACCTGCTCGGCATCGGCCACATGCGGCGCGCTTTGAGGATCGTGGAGGCACTGGCTCAGGAGAGGACCAATGTGACCCTTGTCTCCGGAGGAGAACCTTTTGCTGAGCTCGTTTGCCAGTCTGCCGAGCGTATTGTCCAACTTCCGCCGATCAAGGCCCGTGACGCCGGATTCCGAGAGCTCGTTGATGCGGATGGCCGGCCGGTTGACGAAGGGCTGCGAAATGAGCGGCGCACGGCCCTTCTCGCGGCCTTCGCAGCGGCGGCGCCCGACGCCGTTCTGATCGAAGCGTTTCCGTTCGGCCGTCGTGCATTTCGCTTTGAGCTCGATGCGCTGATTTGTGCGGCGCGATCTCGCCGTCCGAAGCCGTTGGTGCTCTGTTCGCTTCGAGATATCGTGGTCGCGCCCCAGGATCAGAAGCGGCGTCACGAGATCATTGCTCAGGTTCACGCGAATTTTGATCGCGTGCTGGTTCACGGCGATCCGACCTTTATCCCTCTCGATGCGAGTTTCCCGCTTGCATCTGAAATCGCCGATCGTCTCGTTTACACGGGTTACGTCGGCGACACCACCGACACACAGGGAGTGGAGGCTAACGGAAAGGACGAGGTCTTGGTTTCCGCTGGCGGAGGCGCGGTCGGCGGTGCCCTACTCTCGACCGCGCTTGAGGTGCGTCGACGCGGTTGTATGGCCGATCTTAAATGGCGCCTCTTGACCGGGCCAAATTTGTCCGAGGTCGAGTTCGGAGCCTTAGCCAACAACTTGCCGGACAGGGTGGTGCTCGAACGTTTCCGCCCCGACTTTCCCCGAATGTTGCGGCATTGCCGACTCTCGATTAGTCAAGCCGGATACAATACCGTGCTCGACATTCTCGAAGCCCGCGTCGCTGCCGTTGTCGTGCCGTTCGCCGCGCAGCGCGAAACGGAGCAAAGTCTGCGGGCGGAGCGGCTTGCCTCCCGAGGAGCCCTCGAGCTCGTACGCGAAAGCGAGCTCTCGCCCGAGGGACTTGCCGATGCGATCGACCGTGCGCTCGACCGAAAGCCAAAGGCGGTCGCGATCGACACGGGGGGCGCTCGACGCACAGTAGCCGTCATCGCGGAGATGATCCGCATTCGCGCAAACTTCGCCTGACGCTCGGTCGAGAGTTTTGCCCCGCAACCGGACTGGCGATATGATCCGGGTATGAGCCGACTGCCGCGTGTTGTGCCATAATGCCTGCAGGGTGGTCTCTCCTGGTCGATGAACTCGACCGCTGGCGAGAAGCGCAGCGCGTCGCGAAGCTATGGTGGCGTGATGACGATGCAGTGGCACCAAGCGCAAATCTTGACCGACTGGTAGAGATTGCGGGGACGGTTCCGATCGCGCTCGCGGTCATCCCGGCCGATGCAGAATCGGAGCTCGCGGATTGGCTGCCGAGGTGTGGACCGAGCATTGCTATCCTTCAGCACGGTTGGCGTCACTCGAACCATTCGACGGGCGGGAGGAAGAGTGAATTTCCGGCAGACCGCTCCGGCAACGCCGTGCGAATTGACCTCGCCGTAGGCAGGGAGCGACTGACGCGCCTCTTCGGGAGCCGCGCGCTTCCAGTTCTGGTACCACCGTGGAACCGGTTCGATGACTCGCATCTTCCGCTTCTTGCGGCTTGCGGCATCCGGGCTATCTCGCGAATAAACCGGAGCGATGGCCTTCCACCCGCTCTCGGCATTAGCGAGGTTAATGTCGATATCGACCTGGTCGACTGGCGAGGCGACCGCGGTTTCATCGGAGAAGATGCGGCGTTGGCTGCTCTCGTCGGACACCTCCAGACGCGGCGCTTCGGCTCGGTTTGTGACGAACCAATCGGGATTTTGACGCACCACCTCATACAAGCTACAGCGACAGAGGCCTTCCTACAGCAATTGGTCGCGGTAACCTGTAAGCATCCCATGTTGCGTTGGCTCGACGCTTTCGAAATCTTTACGCCGATGCCTGTCTCTACATGACCCGGCACGTCTATCCAACCTCTACATTGCTTGGTGATTATGCTCGCGCCGCAGCCGGGTTTTTCCCAACCGCGGCGATCCTTGCCACCGCATCGGTCGGTATAATTGCTGGGACAGTTTTGGGCGGCTTTGCCGCCCTATTCGCGGTGTTCGGTATCCGTACCGCCCTTCGACACGGAACTCAGATCGAAGCAACAGAAACAGCCCTATCCACCTCCGGCCTGCGTCGGATATCGATCTCCTGGAGCGAACTCGATCACTTGAAGCTTGCATATTACTCCACGCGCCGCGATCGCAGAGAAGGGTGGCTACAGCTCGAGCTTCGCGCGGGCTCATCGACGCTTCGGCTCGACAGTCGGATTGGGGGTTTTGCTGATTTGGTTCACGCGTCGGCACGAGCCGCAGAGTTGCGCGGCCTGTCATTCGGCCCCGCCACCGCTGCCAATTTGCAAGCTCTGGGTGTGAAACTTAGCGCTGACGAGACGGACTTCCAAGAAAAAGCCGGAGAGGCAGCGTGACCGATCTTCTTCAAGTACGAGACCTCCATGTGCGCTTTGCGGCCCCAGGCGGCTTCATCCGCGCGGTAACGGGGGTTTCGTTTCGGGTCCGCGCGAAATCGATCGTGGCGCTGGTCGGCGAATCGGGCTCAGGAAAGTCGGTCGTCAGCCAAACCATCTTGCGAATACTCCCGCGCAGCGGGGTCATCTCACAGGGCGAGGTCCTGTTTGCCGATCCTCTGCTCGACGGCAAGGTCGTCGATATCGGTAAATTGCCGAGTGACAGCGCGCAGATGCGCGCGATACGTGGCGGGAGGATCTCGATCATCTTTCAGGAGCCGATGACGTCCCTCTCGCCTCTGCATACGGTTGGTGATCAGGTCGGTGAGGCGTTGCGGCTTCACCGCGCGGTCACCTCGGCGCGGGCGCAAGAGTTGACTGAGGAGATGCTTCGGTTGGTGGGTTTCCCAAACCCTGGTCGCGCCCTACGAAACTACCCTTTTGAGCTGTCTGGCGGCTTACGGCAGCGTGCGATGATCGCGATGGCACTGGTGTGCCGTCCGGCACTGTTGATCGCGGATGAACCAACGACCGCGCTCGACGTGACGATCCAGGCGCAGATTCTAAAGTTGATAGTCGAACTCCAGCACCAACTCGGCATGGCCGTGCTGCTGATCACCCATGATCTAGGTGTCGTCGCGAACGTGGCCGAGGAAATCGTCGTCATGTATCGCGGCAAGGTTATGGAGAGCGGGACGCTGGAGGATATCTTCCGGCGGGCTCAGCACCCCTATTTGAGGGCGCTGCTGCGCGCAGTGCCGCGCTTTGACATGAAGCCAGGCGAGCGTCTTGTGCCGATCCGCGAAATTCCGCCTGGCGATGCGCCGCATTTGATGGCGGAAAAGCGAAAATGGCCGGTCGAGGCAGTGGGTCCCCTTCTCGAATGCATGGATGTCAAGAAGATCTACACTGTCCGCAAAGGCGGGTTGTTCGCCAGCGCGAAGTCTGGCCCCCGCGTAGTCGCCGTCGATGGCATCAGCCTAAAAATTGAGCGTGGCGAGTGTCTCGGACTCGTTGGCGAGAGTGGGTGCGGCAAGACCACCCTCAGCAAGGTCCTGCTGAGGGCGGTGACGCCGGACTCAGGGTCGATTACGTTCAACGATCACGGGCGCATGGTTGACGTCCTTGCGCTCCAGGGCCAGGATCTAAAGCAGTTTCGACGACAGGTTCAGTTCATTTTTCAGGATCCGTTCGGGTCGCTAAACCCGCGGATGACCGTTTACGACATCGTCGAAGAGCCGCTCGTGATCCATGGCATTGGAGACGCGCGTTCTCGCCGCGAGATGGTGCATGAGCTCGTCACCCTGGTTGGTCTCGATCTTCGCCATGTCAGGCGGTATCCCCACAGCTTCTCAGGAGGCCAGCGCCAGCGCATCGGTATCGCCCGAGCTCTCGCCCTACGGCCCGGCCTTGTCATTTGCGACGAGCCGACTTCCGCCCTCGATGTTTCGATCCAGGCGCAGATCCTCAACTTGTTGATGGACCTCAAGCAAAAATTGTCGCTCACTTACCTCTTCATCTCTCATAACCTTGCGGTCGTCGACTACATCGCGGATCGCATCGCGGTGATGTGCGCTGGCCGCATTGTCGAGATCGCCGACCGCGCAACATTGTTTCGCAATCCCGCCCATCCCTACACGCAGGCGTTGCTTGCCGCAGTGCCGGCGCCCGATCCCGAACACCGGTTGAATTTCAATCAGTTGATCGCTGACAAGGCCTCCGAACCGGAGGCGTGGCCGGAGCCTTTCCGCCGGGACCCCGCGGAGCCGCCGCGGCTGATCGAGATCGCCCCAGGTCATTGTGTGGATGCAAGAGCGCCCCCCATGACGAGCACGGTGCGGGTAATCGATCGCGCTCGGGCGTGAGCTGTTCTGATGCCGATAAAAAAGAACAGGCCGACACGGCGGGAGGTAACGCAGGTCGGGTTGGCCCTGATTGCAGCAACTGCTTTACCGGGCAAGACCAGGGCTGAGTTCCAAGAGACTCCTGCGCTTCGGGACGAAGTGGCGCGCGGACAGCTGCCGAAGCTCGCGGGAAGAATTCCGTCGGAACCAGCCGTCGCCGATCTGGAAGCAATCGGGCGACCCGGCGGCGAGCTTCGGATGCTGATGGCGGGCCCCAAAGATACCCGCATGATGGTGGTGTACGGGTATTCTAGGCTGGTCGGATACACGCCATCGCTCGCCCTTGCTCCGGATATTCTCAGATCAATCGATGTCGAGGACGGCCGGGTTTTTACTCTGCATTTGCGCAAGGGGCATAAGTGGTCGGACGGCCATCCTTTTACCTCCGAAGACTTCCGCTACTGGTTCGAGGACATGGCACAAAACAAGCATTTGTCCCCGTCCGGTATGCCGATATCGATGATGCCTCAAGGTAAGGGACCTCGCTTTGAGGTAGTGGACGAGACGACGGTCCGTTACAAATGGGAGCGTCCGAACCCTCTCTTCCTCCCCGAACTCGCCGGACCGAGTCCTCTCTTCATTTACCGTCCGGCTCATTACCTCAAACAATTCCATCAGAAATACGCGGACAAGGATGTGTTGGATTCGCTTGTACAGCAAGCCAATCAGCGAAATTGGGCCGCGCTTCACAACAGACTAGATACAATGTATCGGGGCGACAATCCCGATCTGCCCTCGCTGGAGCCGTGGATACTAAAGACTAAACCACCGTCCGAGCGCTTTGTGTTCGAAAGAAACCCCTATTATTATCGGATCGACAAGGAAGGCAACCAGTTGCCTTATATCGACAGGGTCATTTTGTCGATCGCCGACAGCAAGATCATACCAGCCAAGACTGGCGCCGGCGAGAGCGATCTTCAGGCGCGTTATTTGCGGTTTGACAACTATACTTTTCTCAAGGAGAGCGAACAGCGCAATAACTTCTATGTTCGGTTGTGGCGTACTGGACCGGGCAGCCAGCTTGCTCTATATCCCAACCTCAACGTCAGTGACGAGATCTGGCACAGTCTCGTCCACGACTTACGCTTCAGGCGTGCACTGTCGTTGGCGGTCGATCGCCATGAGATCAACCAGGTGATCTATTTTGGCCTAGCGATTGACGGGCAGAATACTGTGCTGCCCCAGAGCCCGCTCTATGAGCCGAAATATCGGTCGGCCTGGGCGCGGTTCGATGTGCGGGAGGCGAACCAGTTGCTCGACCTGATCGGACTTACCCGACGGGGTAGCGAGGGCATACGCCAGCTGCCTGACGGACGCCCAATGGAGATCATTGTCGAGAATTCGGGAGAGTCGACAGAGCAGTCGGATGTTCTGGAACTGCTTCGCGACTCTTGGCGGCGTATCGGGATCAAGCTATTCGCCAAACCCTCGCAGCTGACGCTGTTTCGGCGCCGGGTCTTCTCCGGCGAGACGCTGATGTCAATCGACAAGGGTATAGAGAACGGCCTTGCAACGGCCGCCATGTCGCCCTGGGAATTCGCGCCGACCAGCCAACAACAGCTCCAATGGCCGAAATGGGGCCAGTATTACGAGACGAAAGGGACGGCCGGTGATACGCCCAGTCTGCCCTCGGCGATCCGGCTAAAGGAGCTTTACGAGGACTGGCTCGCCGCCGCATCTCACGAGGAGCAGGCGAGAATTTGGCACGAGATGCTTCAGATTTGGGCCGATGAGGTGTTTTCCATCGGGACAGTCGCAGGCGTACTGCAGCCGGTCGTCGTGAATGCGAAGCTCCGCAATGTTCCGGAGCAGGGGATCTATAACTGGGATCCCGGGGCCTTTTTTGGCATTTACAAACCGGACGGGTTCTGGTTCGACCTGTCCGAGGCGGCAGCGAAGTCGGCATCAATAGACCCCTCCCCGCCGGAGCCGCGGTAAGGAGGCCCGGGATGCTCAGCTATCTTGTTCATCGAATTCTGATTATGATCCCGACAATGATTGCGATCAGCATCGTGATCTTCACAATTATAAATCTGCCACCCGGAGATTACTTCTCGACCTATATCGCAGAGCTACAAAGCTCGGGCGAGGCAGCTGATCTCGCAAAAATTGCCTTCCTGAAGGCCCAATATGGCTTTGATCTCCCGCTTTGGGAGCAGTATATCTTTTGGGTTGGCGGCCTTCTTCATGGAGACATGGGCTATTCATTTGCTTATAACTTACCAGTCAACCAGGTGGTCGGTGACCGGTTGTTGATGACTTTTATCGTATCTTTTACCACTATCGTGTTCACCTACCTCGTAGCCTTCCCCATCGGTGTTTATTCTGCGACACATCAATATACCTGGGCAGATCACGTCCTGACACTGCTGGGCTTCCTGGGGCTGGCGACGCCGAGCTTTCTGTTAGCTCTCGTCCTCCTTTATTTGGCCAATGTCTATTTCGGCATTTCAATCGGCGGGCTGATGGATCCACATTATGTCAATCGGCCGTGGAGCTTTGGCAAAGCCGCTTCCGTGGCCGCGCACCTCTGGATTCCGGTTGTCGTCATTGGCACGGCCGGAACCGCGAGTATGATCCGGCGACTGCGGGCCAATTTGCTCGACGAACTGCAAAAGCAATACGTCGTCACCGCTCGCGCGAAGGGCCTCCATCCCTTTAGGCTATTGTTCAAATACCCGTTGCGGATGGCGCTCAACCCGTTCATCTCCGATATAGGTTCGCTCTTGCCGCACGTCATTTCTGGGGCGGCAATCGTCTCCGTCGTGATGTCATTGCCGACGACCGGTCCAATGCTGCTCGACGCGCTGCGTAGTCAAGACATGTATCTCGCCGGCTCGTTTCTGATATTCATGGCATTCCTCACTGTCGTCGGTGTCCTCATCTCTGATATCGCACTTGCCGTACTCGATCCCCGGATTCGCCTGCAAGCGGGGCGACGTCAATGACTGAGCTGCTCTTCGCAGGCGACTCCCCGCGCGACCGAGCAGGGGTCGGAAGCGCGAGACCCACCGAGTTACTGCCGCATTACGTCTCCGACGCCCCCTTCGACCCCTACGCTGTCGAACGCATGACGCCGGCGCAAGAGCGCTTCTATATGGCGTCGGAATGGCAGATGGTCTGGTGGAAATTGCGCCGTCACCGGATAGCCGTTTTATCGGGCGCCATTCTTTTGACGATGTATGTCTCGGTCCTCTTCTGCGAATTCCTTGCTCCCTACGACCTCGACACGCGCAACACCGATTTTATCTACGCTCCGCCGCAGCAAGTGCGGATCTTCGACAACGGACGCCTCGTTTGGCCTTTCGTTTTCGGATATGATTACCGGCTTGATATGAACAATCTGGAGCGTGTCTACATACCAAACCCAGACAAACCGCAACCGATCCGATTTTTTTGCCGTGGCAGTGAATATCGCTTCTGGGGAATGTTTCCGGGCGACTTGCACTTTATTTGCCCCGCTCACGGCGGGCAGCTGTTTTTGGCCGGAACCGATCGGCTCGGGCGCGATCTGTTATCCCGTATGATTTATGGCGCGCGTGTTTCCTTAACCGTCGGGCTTCTGGGCGTCGTAGTCAGTTTTACACTCGGGGTCCTGATCGGCGGCATTGCTGGTTATTACGGCGGATGGACCGATATCCTCGTTCAACGCGGCATCGAGGTTATTCAATCATTTCCCCATCTGCCGTTATGGATGGCGTTGTCGGCGATCTTGCCGGTGA
>Ga0182038_10002190_pt1 | contig 10229 bp, 10 predicted proteins | sample sta12Can44000108_FD_125976 | JGI IMG/M metagenome (GOLD analysis project Ga0182038, IMG submission 125976) | Lab enrichment of tropical soil microbial communities from Luquillo Experimental Forest, Puerto Rico - statanox.12C.anox.44.000.108 | ecosystem: Environmental > Terrestrial > Soil >...
GTCTAAAACAGGTTGTCTAGAACGTCCGTCTTAAGAAATGGCTCTTAAACGGACGCGCAGCGTCTGTTTAAGAGCTCACTAACCCGCAATGAGCGCGTTGCTGCTCAAGGGTGTGATTTTTGCGGGTTAGACCTCCAACTCGGTCGGACTGGTAGGGTCGCATCTCCGAGGCGACCGGTTTTATGGTGAAGTCGAAAGTTCAGGGGCGACCGATGCCGACGGTCCGCTCGGAGATCGGACCCTACCGCCGCCCCGTCGAGCGCAATTTCGCTTTGCCAAGAAGTAATGTGCGCCAGACAAACAAAGGAACCAAAGTTCCTTGGCCAACTCAGAAAGCCGCAGATCCTTGTGAGCCCTTTGGTAATTAGCTGGACCCGGCTATTCAAAGCGGATTCCTTGTGCAAGAGGAAGGTCGGGACCGTAATTGATTGTTACCGTTTGCCGACGCATGTACGCCTTCCAGGCGTCGCTGCCGCTTTCACGCCCGCCCCCGGTTTCTTTCTCGCCTCCAAATGCTCCTCCGATCTCGGCTCCACTTGTGCCGACGTTTATGTTCGCGATACCGCAGTCACTTCCCCTATGAGAAATGAATTTTTCTGTCTCGGTGATATCGGAAGAAAAGATCGCGGAGCTGAGTCCCTGGGGAACCTGGTTATGGATTTCGATCGCCTCATCGAACCCCTTGTACGAGAACACATAGAGGATTGGTGCAAACGTTTCCCGCTGAACCACGGGCCAATCATTTTTTGCTTCGGCGATGCAGGGCGAAACATAGTTATCGCCCGGGTATTCTGGTCCTCGGAGACTCTCGCCGCCGTAAAGAATTTTGCCGCCCGAGGCTGCCAGTTCGCGCAAGGAAGCGTGAATTGTTTCAACGGCCGCCTCGTCGATCAGTGGGCCCATCAAGATTCCCGGGCGAAGGGGATTACCAATGGGCACCTGGGTATAGGCGGCCCGGAGTTTGTCCAGCAAGCGGTCCTTAACCGATTCATGCACGATAAGCCGTCGCGTTGTGGTGCAGCGCTGTCCAGTGGTTCCAACCGCTCCAAAAAGAAGGGCGCGTAAGGCAAGGCTGAGATCGGCCGATGGCGTCACAATGACGGCATTGTTTCCACCCAGTTCCAAGAGCGTGCGGCCCAACCGCTTCGCTACGGCATTTGCAACCTGTTTTCCCATTCGAGTGGAACCGGTCGCTGAAACGAGCGGAACACGCGCGTCTTCGGCAAGCAGGGTTCCGACCATCGAGTCGCCGGTAATCAAGCTGAATATCGCTGGGTCTACGCGCGTTTCGCGACATACCTGTTCAGCGATATTGATGCATGCAATGGCCGTCAGCGGCGTTTTCTCCGAAGGCTTCCAAAGGGTTGCATTCCCGCAAACGACGGCTAATGCGCTGTTCCACGACCAGACGGCGACGGGAAAGTTGAATGCCGAGATAATCCCGATCAGTCCCAGTGGGTGCCAGTTTTCAAGAATTCGGTGATTTGACCGCTCCGAAGCAATAGTCAGCCCGTACAATTGGCGCGAGAGACCGTTTGCGAAATCGCAGACATCGATCATCTCCTGAACTTCGCCTTCGCCTTCTGCCAGAATTTTCCCGACCTCGAGTGTCACAAGAAGGCCAAGAGCTTGCTTTAATTGGCGTAACCGTTCCGCCAGGCGACGCACAACTTCTCCTCTCCGCGGAGCGGGTATTCCGCTCCACCTTTCAGCTGCGGATCGTGCGGCGTTGGCCGCTCTGTGGTAGTCTTCAGGACTGGCTGAAGCAACATGTGCCAGGAAAGTGCCGTCAATTGGCGACCGTTTCTCAATCCCTGTGCCGCCGCCAAACCATTCACCGGCGAAAACGCCGGGGTTCGACTCTTGAAGCCCAAGCTGCGGGAAAATTTCTGCCTTAACGGCTTCAACCTCAACGGATCGGGATGGCGAATACTGCATATTATACTTGTATCGAAAGGCGCGGCTCCACTGTTTCAGCTTCCCGGTATACGCGTGCGCCCCAATGCGTGCTGAAGAACTGTTCCAGCGAAACGGACTCCTGCTTGACAAATCCCGCCGGAAGTTCTCCTCGGGCAAACAGTTCAAGAACTGCTGTTATGCCCGCGGCTGTTGAGAGTTGAATGGCCGAAAGAGCCCGGCCTAAAACCCTTCCAGCATAGATCTTTTTGACAAAGCTTCGTTGGATCAAGCCGCTCTCATCGTTACCAACGCTGTTTACGTAAATGATCACCACATCGCTCAAGGTAAGTGGAACCTCCTGATCAAAGATTTGGGTGAGCACTTCCTGCTTCTGGCTCAGGTTCAAATCATAGAGAAGGAACTTCATCAGGTCGCGGTGTCCAGGGTAGCGCAGCGTTTTGTAATTCAGATCGCTGATCTTGTCTTGAAAGGTTTCAGCCATCGTCGCCACGCCGCCTGAGGTATTGAAAGCCTCATACTCCACACCATCGATTGTCAGCCGCTCTACGCCATCAAGCGGTGCGGTGGGGATTCGCCGCCCTTGATACAGCGCTTCTCCGAATTGGCAATATTCATTGATCAGCCCTGCAGTGCTCCAACTCAGATAATATTTCATCTGGTTGCTTGCCGAGAGCGGCAGGGCGCCGACGCGCATTTCCAGCGAGCGGATCGTTTTGAAAGAACGCGCCAATCCGCTTCCGATTATGTTGATTGCACCGGGCGCAAGGCCACACTGAGGCATAAATGTCGCATTCTTTCCTTTCGCCAGTCCACGTACAAAGCTCGTCGTTTCAATATCCTCTGTGAGATCGAAATATGAGCTCCCTGCGTCGGCGCACACACTTGCAATCAACCTATTGAGATAATAGGGAGCGGCACTGACAATGGCGCCGCAGCCCTGAATGAAATGCCTCAAGGCATCTACAGACCGGATATCAATCTGTTGAAACCGGATCTTCTGCAGTCCATCGAGGTGATCAACGATTCGGGTATCGCCAAGGATGACTGCATCTGCAAAATCGGCAATCTCCAGAAGGGTTGCGATCGAGATCCCGATCTTGCCGGCACCAAGAATTCCAATCTCCATCCCCATATTCTTTGGCCTCAACCTGCGTCATGAGCCGTTGAGACCCGTTTCTGATCCAGAGAGGAACGATTTGTTGCGCCTTCTTCTAAGCCGGCTGACCTCGGATCGGTGGCTTGAATAATGACACTGACAGATTTTTGATTGAATCCCTTGAAGCCGCCTCTTCGTTGAAGATTTTCGAGATGACTGCCTATTGCGCCATTTTTGTTGAATAACAAGGCCTGGGCTTCCGTAATAAAGCCTGCGGCAAGCAACTTCTGAAGCCTTTCCTTTCGAACAGGCCAACGTTCGCCTTCGGTAAAGGCTTGCCGGAGAAAGGAAAAATCAGAGAATGGTTTCATCATGTTGATCCCCTCTTTTGCAAGTTGATCGCCCAGAAGCGTGAAATCGAACCGCGCTTCGAGGTGATGCATGCCAGCTTGAAGAAGGCTGTCTCCGTGGAGCCCGCACCAAAGCCCCACAGTTCCAAGCCGCGCAGCCTCCGGCAAGCGCTCCGTGCTAAAATCAATTGCCGTCTCTCCCGGCATCAAATCTACATCGGCGAAGACCGTGATGCCCGTTATGTGATGCTCCAGAATCTGGGCACCCCAACTGGCCTCTGCTCCCGCGTAATAGCGTTCTCGTTTTGCAAACCCGAATCGGCAAAAGAATTCGATTACGCCGGTGAAAAAGCGACGCGAACAGCGGAAGGTGTGGTGGTCGTGATTGCCCCAACCTAAACCCAACGAGTCCTGGCGTCGCTTTTGTCTTCGTCCGGCACGGTTGCGGAATTCCCAGTAGGCGCGTTCTTCCGTGAAGAAAAGATCGCAAGCAACGTCGGCTCCAACGAGGGCCACTGCTCTATCTTGCAGTTCAAATGCGTGTGCTATGCCGGAAGCGTCATCCATAAAGTCGCGTTTTCGCATGCGCCATAACTCGCGGGTGCTCATTAGAGCCAGTGCGAATTCGGGCGAACTGGGTTGCTCGACGAAACCACGATAGGCAAGTCGTTCCACCGCGAATAGTTTGTGACCTGATTCTTCGGCAACATGAGCAGTGCGGAAGCGGGAACCAAATTCTCCGGTGACTGCCGTGTCGAGATTATTTTTGGAGATGAAATCAATGATCGACTCCGGACGGATGGCGAGTTCTGCAGGTGCGCCACCCGGGCTATCGTTCGGATGCACGACTACCCTTGGCATCATGGCCGCGGGATGATAAAAAGCTTTGACGCCTGGAGGGGTGTCGACCTGTTCCAAGACGAATCCGGCTCTTAACAGTTCGTCAATGGCATCGGGACCCGCGCTGAGATGATCGACCCACTCATAAAAATCGGTCCCAGTTTCTTCTTCCATGCGCCTGGCGAGTCTGCGGGCGACCTGATTGCAATCCAAAAACGAGCCGATGAATCGTCTTAACACCGCCTCAGCTTCATAAGCGAGCGGCCAATCGAAGGCTCGATTGGTTTCGACGCTGGTTTGAACCTTCATGAATTCTGTCTGTGACCGGTTACTGGAACTTTTCCGGACAACCGTCGTTCTTTATTAATATTACCTCAATTCAGAGAATACAGAAGACGGAAGACAGAAATCAGAATACAGAATACAGAAGGATCCGAACTCCGAACTCGGAACCCCAAACCCTGAACACCGCACCCCGGCTCGCCGTGAGGCTCTCCCGACCCAAGGATCGCGGAGACGTCATACGGTAGAGCGAAGATCTCTGGCTGGTTCGCTGGAGGGCGCCCGCTCCGTCGGCGCCGTGGAATGGAATTGACTTCGTTCATCGGTGGCTGCAAGGGACCGCCTTCGGAGAAGACAGAAGACAGAATTCAGAAGGATCCGAACTCCGAACTCCGAACTCCGAACCTCGAACCCCGAACTCGGAACCCCTGGCTCGCCCTCCCGACTCAAGGGCCGCGGAGAAAAAACACCAAACTCTACGGACAAATCGAGTTTGGTTGCGCGCTGGTTTTCTTTGTGTACTTTCGCGAATTATGTCCTCTACCGAATACGCCCACCCTGAAGCACTGGTAAGCACGGAGTGGGTCGCCGAGCATCTAGCCGATCCGAACGTGCGTATCATTGAGAGCAACGAAGACGTGCTATTGTATGATACCGGCCACATCCCGGGAGCAGTTCACGTGGATTGGCGACGCGATCTGAATGATCAGGTCGTCCGGGATTACATCGATCCCAAAGGATTTGCCGAACTCGCGAGCCGCATCGGGATCATTCCTGAGACGACCGTTGTGTTTTATGGCGATAAATCCAACTGGTGGGCCTGTTACGCTCTCTGGGTTTTTTCCCTTTTCGGATACAAGAATGCAAAAATTCTCAATGGTGGAAGGGACAAATGGATTGCCGAAGGCCGGGAACTGGTCAGAGAAGTACCCAAATATCCGCGAACGAAATATCCAGTTCCCGCGTCGCGCGACGACGTAACAATCCGTGCGTTTTACGACGAAACATTAGCGCAGAGCAAGGCCGGCAAACCGTTGATTGATGTGCGTTCCCCGGGGGAATTCAGAGGTGAGATTACGCATATGCCCGAATATCCGCAGGAGGGCGTCCTTCGAGGTGGCCACGTCCCGGCGGCAAAGAGCGTGCCATGGAAGACCGCGGCGAATGATGATGGAACGTTCAAGTCAGCCGACGAATTGAAGAAGATTTATGTGGAGAACCTCGGGTATCAGCCGAAGGAGCCGATGATCGTTTACTGCCGGATTGGGGAGCGGTCGAGCCACACCTGGTTTGTGCTCACAAAGCTTCTCGGATTCTCGAATGTGAAGAACTACGACGGTTCATGGACTGAATGGGGTAACCGGGTGAGATCTCCAATTCAGAAGCCCTGATTTAGGGCGTAAGCCCTGGGCGCGCCCCTAGAATCCTTGAAAAGCAAAATCGGTTGTAAATGAGTCAAGTTTTTCAGTATCTGTGCATGACCATCAAGTGGCCTGCTTTTCAAGGATTCTAAACGAGGCCACTTGACCCAACTAACGCCGCCCTCGGCCAGACCCGCGCCATCCCTAGATCTCGCTCGTTTGAGGCGTGGCCTCGCTAGGGCTTGCTTGTTTTCAAATATCGGGTTTGGTTAACGTGACAGGCTCGAAAAAAAAATCGCGATGTATCCACAACGTCTGCAATCCATTATTGAACTCTTTGAAACGCTGGCAGATCAAGAACGGCGTGACGCTCTGATTTCGTACGCGGACCAAGCTCGAAAGTGGGAGCCGGGAGTTGGAGAATCTTTTGAGCTGCAAGATGTTCGCAAGGATGAAGAATGCACCGATACAGTTGGAGTTTTTCTGCGAGTTGATCCCGACGACCGGGCTTCGATTCGAGTCTCTCTTGGTCCTCAAGTGCAGACTCTAACCCGAGCTATGACATCGATTTTATGCCGCGGACTTGATCACACGAAGATCAAAGAAATCCTCGATGTCCCGAGCGATTTTGTGCCGAAAATCGTCGGTGGTGAGTTGATTCGAGTTCGCAGCCAGACCGTCTACTACGTGCTTACCCGGATGAAAGGCATTTGCAAAGTCTTCCTTGACCGTCGCAGAGTCGCTGAGGCGCGCTTGGGATCCGTTCGTTAGCCGACGTAGTTGTTCGAGTCATGCGACGTTTGTTCGCTTTGCTCCTGGCGAGCATTCTGATGAGTTCCTGTCACGAACCTGGGCGCTGCAGGAACGTGACGACTTCCGAAGCGGTATCGCCGAACCGTCGGCTGAAGGCGCTGACTTTTCGCCGGTTCTGTCCTGAAGAACATTCGATCACGACGCATGTTTCGATCCTTCGAGCGAACGAGGAACTCCCGGATGGTAATGGGAATGTGTTTGCCTACGCCAATGAGATCGCAATCCGCGTCGCCTGGTTGAATGATGAAAAACTCGCCGTGTACACGTATGCGGACCCCGCCAAAGGCACGAAGACCGCACGTGCCGGCAATGTGGCGATCGAATATTCGCAAATCGTTGAGACCTACCTGGTATCGCCGGTCCCAGGCTCTTGAATCTTTGAATATAATACCTTAAGCAGATACAATCCCTCCGGCGGCGCGGTAAGATCTGCTTTTTGTTTGCCCGGTTCGTGCAAGAGTTGGTCAAACCAGCTCAATGGTTTCCTCCCGGAAGCGACCTTGGTCATGCTCCCGATCAGCATTCGTGCCATCCGATAAAGAAACCCATTGGCGGCAAACTCTACAGTCAGCAATTCTCTGCGACGCTTAATTCGGATATCGTAGATTGTGCGTGTGGTTTCCTCCACTCGCCCGCGATTCGCTGCAAAAGAGGCGAAATCGTGGGTGCCGATCAATCGGTTGCGCGCTGATCGCAATGCGTCCAGGTCGAGAGGTTGAACAACGTGCCACGACCTTGCGATTTCCAACGGATGATGGATCGGGTGATTCCAGATCCGGTAAATGTATACTTTGCCCACGGCGGAATATTGGGCATGAAAACCGTCGCGAGCGTGTTCGCATTTGAGCACTCGGATTTCCCGTGGCAAATGGGCGTTCAGGGCCGCTGTCCACGTGGGAAGCGCATATTTGTGGTACGGGACGTCAACGTGAGCCACCTGGGCAAAGGCATGAACCCCGGCGTCTGTCCGCCCTGCTCCGTGCAGTTTTACCGGTTGGGCGAGTATTGTGAAAAAAGCATTCTTCAGATGATCCTGTATACCGTTTCCATTGGGTTGAGATTGCCACCCGCGGAAAGGGCGTCCGTCGTACGCGACGGTTAACTTCAGCCGTTCATAGCGTTCCATGGACCGACAACTGAAATTCGAATCAGCGTTCCTCCTCTTTGAACTGCTGGGTCCATTGCAGCGAGTCCAGATAGCTCTGCAGCAAGATTTGAGCTGCGACCTGATCGATCATTTTCTTGCTCTGCTTAGCATTCTTCCCGGCCAGATGCAGCGCTCTCTGCGCTTCAATGGTGGTCAGCCGCTCATCCCACAGAAGTATCTTTATGGAAACAAGCTCTGTCCTAAGTTTGCTTGCAAACGACTGAGCCTTCGCGGCGGAAGGGCCCAAACTCCCGTCCATATTTTTCGGCAATCCAACGATGATCCCGCCAACTCTTTGTTGTTCAACTATCCTGCGAATTTCCGAGAACAGCCGACAATCAAATTGCAGCGTCCGGTACGGATGAGCGAAGCTCTGGAGTTCGTCGGAGATAGCAATGCCAATCCGCTTATCTCCACAGTCAATACCGAGCAAGCGCATACTTTATTGAAGCGGCTCCGGAATGAAAGGTATCAGGCCTTTGATCTTCTCCACGTCGTGACGATCGCACACTAGAGTCGCATCCTTGGTTTGCACTACCACAAGATCGTGCACGCCAAGTAAAGCTACGTGTGTTGCGGAGTCGGTGAAAACAATATTGTTGGTAGATCCCTGGATCGTGACAGGGCCATTTGCGGCGTTTTCGCCGGGCAATTGCTCGAGATATTTTGCTACCGCTGTCCAACTGCCGACGTCATCCCAATCAAATTGAGCTGGCTTTACAAGCACTCGGCTCGCCTTTTCCAAAATCGCATAGTCAATAGAGGTTTTACGAAGTGAAGGAAACTGATCTTGGAGAACTCTCGTGCGATCGGGGCTGTTCCGGATTGCCGAAACAAATTCCGCAAGGTCCGGTGCGTGGCGATTCAGCTCCGTCAGAATCGAATGTACCGACCAGATAAAGATTCCGGCATTCCAGTAAAAATTGCCGCTGCGCACGAAGGCGTCGGCAAGGTCCGGATTAGGTTTTTCACGAAATCGAACCACTTCGAAAAATTCGGACTCCAGGAGTGGTTTGCCCCGCTCTATGTATCCGAATCCGGGGCAGCCCCAGCTGGGCGTGATGCCGATCGTAACCAAGTCGCCTCCATGTTCGGCTCTTTGGGCGGCGCTTTTCAAGTCGGACTGGAACGCCTTGACCTTGGAAATTCGGTGATCTGCCGGCAACACAGCCATCGTAGCGGAAGGATTTCGAGAAGCAATGAGGCCGACGCCCAACGCAATTGCCGGGGCAGTATCGCGCTTTGCAGGTTCTGCAAAAATATTGTGTTCGGGATGATCCGGAAGCACTTTGCGGACTCCGGCTTCCTGCTCCTGATTTGTCAGGATCAGTATGTTTTCAGGAGGGATCAGTCCATCCAGTCGAGAGACCGTCTCCGCAAGCAGGGAACGATTAGTGAATAAGGGCAACAACTGTTTTGGAGTAGCCCTTCGGCTGAGGGGCCAGAAGCGCTCTCCGCTTCCGCCTGCCAACACCAGTGCATAAAAAGAATTCGACATCGCGTGAATATTCTCCGAAAATTTTTCGTCCGTTCAAAGAACGGTTGATCTTGAAGTTATAGATGTTTAGGGGGCCCCCCTCAACAGAGTACTAATTTTATGTCGAGCGATAATTACAAGACCGTCTCCCTTTCGCTTTATTCGGCGACTCTGCTCACAATTTCCCAGGCTGCGATCGGTTGTGGAATAGGGATACTACTTGCGGACAAGATCAGCGAGAACAAGCGGAACGCGGCCGCCATTGCCATGTTGGCCTTGGCTACGGCGACGACGGTCCCAACCTTGGTCGGAATCGTGGCAGATCTGATTAATGGACCGCAATCGAGGCTTGGAGTGAGGCGCCGATTGCGCTCGATCCGCGAAGATTCGGGCCTTCACCACGAAGAAGAGGTGCTGTAGAACCCTGAGGGAACTAAGCTTTTTTGCGCGTTGCGCGGCGAAAAAGTGGTTTTCTTCGGGGTAGCACAAGTCATCTTTCAAGGACTTGGGGGCTGGCCGGGAAACGAATTGATAACTCGTGCCCATGAAAAACAACGCGCATTTGATCATCGATGCACGAAAACGGAAAAACTCGACTCATTTGCAATCGATTTTGCTTTTCAAGGATTCTAGTGCATCGAGTCTATCTGCTTAGCGTAACAAAACGATGTGGTAGGGGCGGATCTCCGAGCCGCCCGCGGAGAGTACGGCTGCCAGCCAGGAACCGGCCGGCTCGGAGATCCGGCCCTACCAACACCGAACAGATTCATGGAGAACCATGAGCGATCCAGGACTACGCCATCTGCAATTTGGAGGGCAGTTCACGCTAGCCCGCAAAAATCACGCGCTGTAAAAAGCGCCGCGCTCATTGCGGGCTAGAGAGCTCTTAAACAGACGCTGCGCGTCCATTTAAGAGCCGGGTTTTTGAATACATGAATCCGAA
>Ga0182038_10002202_pt1 | contig 10209 bp, 9 predicted proteins | sample sta12Can44000108_FD_125976 | JGI IMG/M metagenome (GOLD analysis project Ga0182038, IMG submission 125976) | Lab enrichment of tropical soil microbial communities from Luquillo Experimental Forest, Puerto Rico - statanox.12C.anox.44.000.108 | ecosystem: Environmental > Terrestrial > Soil >...
ATAGGGCCGAGGGGCTCGCTTCCCGGCTGGACCTCCTGACCTTTGGTAAGTAGTGATCCCGTCCCAGCCCCCGCGAGGATCATCTTTGCGATGGACTATGATCGATTAGTCGTCGCGACGACATACGACGCAGCAAGAGCTCTTACGTCTGCAGACGCTATCGTTGGCAGCGCGTGCCCTCGGCGCATGTCGACCGGAGCGCAATCGCGCTGGTCGTAGACCTCGGGTCATGGCAGAATCTTCCCTAAAACGCACTCTGAGCGAATAATGGAGGTCGTTCAGTGACGTGCGCAAACGTTCGTTTACGCAACAAATTGGTCCGAACTGAAAAAGTAGGCTTTTCTTGTTGCGCAATCCAGTTGCCGAATTGAACTGGCATGCCTCTCAATATCGGCAATGAGGTCGTCAACCAGCTCGCCGAGAGGTTGGCGGCCGGCAGAAAAATGAACAAGACCGATGCGGTGAGAATTGCGTTGGAGAACGAGCTGCGTCGCCTTGACGAGGCAGTGCCTCTCCGGAATCGCCTTCGCCCGCTTCAGCAACGGGTGCTGAGCCGGCCGGCCACCGGCCTGGAAGCAGACAAGGCGTTCTATGACGAGCTCAGTGGGAACGCGTAATGTTCGTCGATGCATCCGCGATCGTCGCCATCTTGACCCGCGAGCCGGAAGCTGACGCGCTCGCCGATGTGCTGGAGGGCGACCCGTCCCCTATCACCTCGGCGATCGCAATCTTCGAGACGGCCCTGGAGATATGCAGGAAACGGCATGCGAGCGTCGAGGAGGCCGAGCAAGACGTCGGTGAATTTCTCGAGCTGGCGCGTGTGCGGACGGCTCCGATCACCGACAAGGAGGCGCATTCCGCACTCGCGGCTTTCTCTCGCTATGGCAAGGGACGGGACATCCGGCGCAGCTCAACCTCGGCAACTGCTTCGCGTATGCGATGGCGAAGAATGCTCGGGTGACGTTATTGTTCAAGGGCGAACATTTTGACAAGACCGACACCCTTCCCGGTGTGCGCTAAACCTGAAGAAGCCAAGAGCACCGTAAACAATCCGGGACTTCGCGCTGACGCGCTAGGCTTTGGTGAATCGGTGGTCATGGGAGTGGCCGGGATCGGGCCAGCCTATAGCTTGGCGGCCACCGCAGCAGTGCTGATCGGATCCGTCGGCACGCTGGCGCCGGCCAGTCTGCTCTATTGCGGCCTGATCATGTTCGGCATCGTTTTCGCGTTCCGCCATTTGAACCGTCAGGACGCGAATGCCGGCGCCTCCTATTCGTGGCTGACCTCGATTTTTTCGCCGGCGATCGGGTTTTTTGCTGGCTGGTCGGTGATCACCGGCTCGGCTTTGTTCATGGTCTCCGGCACCCTTCCCGCTGCTGCGGGGACGCTAAAGCTGTTTGCGCCTGGTATGGTCGACAATCAAAACGCCGTTAGCCTCGTTGCAGCGGGGTGGGTGTTGGTTATCGGCGCTATCGTCGCAAAGGGAATCAAGCTCAGCAGCTATACACAGATCGTTTTCACGGTCTTCGAAGTCGGCGTAGTGGCGTTGCTGCTCGTCCTCGCTGCCGTGGGTTTTGGCCCCGCGCCGGTGCATGCTTATTCCTCCGCATGGTTCACCGGCGCCGGCTTCACGCCGGGCCTGTTCGCGATCGGCGCCGGGATCGCCTTGTTCGCGTTCAGCGGCTGGGATGTCACCGTGAACCTCAATGAAGAAACTTGTGACGGCGCGCGTATCGCCGGGCGCGGCAGCATTGTCGCAGCGGCGGTAACCGTTGTGCTGTTGGTCGGTTTCAATGCCCTCGCTCTCAGGGTGCTCAGCGATGCCGAAATCGAGAATGCCGGTGTCAACATCGTCTCCACGTTGGCAGAAAAGCTGATACCGCATCCTTGGGACTATGCCGCAGTGATTGCTGTCATGCTGAGCACGGTCGGCACACTGGAAACCTCGATTTTGCAATTTACCCGCACTCTTTTTGCTATGGGCCGAGACAATGTGCTGCATCCCCGTTATGCGCGGCTGCACCAAACCTACCGCACGCCGTGGTTGGCCACGTTGTTGATCACCGTGCTCGGCCTGCTACTGCTCTTCCTGTCCACATATCTGTCAGGCATCAAGACGGTCATCGGCGATTCGGTCAATGCCGTCGGCTTTCAGATCGCCTTTTACTACGCCCTGGCCGGGCTCGCTTGTGCCTGGCATTTCCGCAAGGAGGCGCTGACCGGATTGAGTCGATTTATTTTCCTGCTCGCTTGGCCATTGCTCGGAGTAGGCTTCTGTCTATTCATCGCCGTCTACAACGTCCCAACCTACAATTTGACGACCAACGTCCTCGGCATCGGCGGCATCGTAATAGGTATCGTGCCCTATCTCTGGAGCCGGTCGCGGTTGACCCGTCGTACCGCGACATCGGCGGCGGCATAGGTAGGCGCTGAATACCGCCCAGGCGGCGGGCGCGAATACAATCGGTTATCGCAGCCTCTGGCCGAGCTTTGACAATAACGAGGCCACGGGCGGGCTGGTCACGTCGTCGGTCGAGGCGCTTAGCGGGGCTGTTGCCTCACATTCGCGAGATCCCCTAACCTGCGGTTATGTGAATCAGCCGAAGCCGCCCGATGAGCTTTACGATCCTGCTGTTGTCCCCGGATGCCGATCCGTCGTGGCCCGAGAAGATCAGCCAGGCCGTCCCGGGTGCGGTCGCCAAGATATACGCCGATCCCAAGGACGCCCTCGCCGACATCGAGACCGCGGATGCGGCATACGGGACAGTACCGCCCGAACTCTTCGCCCGGGCGAAAAACCTGCGCTGGATCTGTGCCTCCCGCGCTGGGCTCGGCGGTGCATATTTCCACGATGCGCTGGTCAAGGGCGACGTCGTCGTCACCGGCATGCACGGCAGCTACAACGAGCATCTCTCCACCCACGCGGTGGCGTTTCTGCTCGCCTTTGCCCGGCGCTTCGACCACTACCTGCCACAGAGGCGTTGGCAGCGAGGTCCGGGGATGATCGATCTGCCGGGGCAGACAGTGCTGATCGTCGGCGTCGGGGGCGCTGGCAGCGAGGCCAGCAAACAATGCGCCGCCTTTGGGATGCGGGTGCTCGGCATTGACCCGCGAGTAACGCAACCGCCCCCCGGCATGGCCGACCTCACCACCCCCGACCGGCTCGAGGAGCGCCTCGGCGAGGCCGATTTCGTCATCGTGACGACGCCGGAGACGCCAGACACCCTGGGGATGTTCAACGCGAGGCTGTTCTCCCGCATGAAACGCGGCGCCTATTTCATCAATATTGCGCGCGGCCGTTGTGTCGTAACGCAAGACCTGATCGCGGCACTGCAGTCCGGTCAGCTTGCGGGTGCGGGCCTCGATGTCGCCGACCCGGAGCCGCTGCCATCCGACAGCCCGCTTTGGGGAATGCCCAATGTGCTGATCACCCCGCATGTCGCGATCCTGGGCACCCCTTATCGCCGGAAATGGGAGGCGATCCTGCTCGAGAACTGCCGGCGCTTCGCTGCGGGTCAGCCTCTCCTCAACGTCGTCGACAAGGAAAAATGGTTCTGATTGCTAGCCGAGGGTGCGCGGATCGTCGATCGCGAATGTGACATGCTGGGTGGGCTGAGGGGTAGTAGCCATGAGGCTCACGCCCTCCGACGCGTCGGAAACGATGCCACGCCCCTTGTGGAACGATCACCGCCACCCAGGCTTTCAGCGCATAGGATTGCGGCCCGTCGTCGGTCATGATGTGAAAAGTCACCGCACCGTCGACGACCTTCACGGTGCGCACGGCGATCGCCATCATGGCGTTTGGTATTCTGGTCCAGAAGTTCGACCTGTTTCTGCGGACCGCGAGCGAGTCCCTCACCGCGCGAGCCTTGCCGGCGGGCAGTCAGATCGTCGGCAACATCGCCGGCCTGCTGCTGATCGTGCTGGGTGGCGTGGTGATGGCTTTCGCCGCGATCCGCTTCCGCGAGACCACGCGCGATATCGATGCCGAAGAGGTACGGCCGGGCCCGGGGGAGCGGCTGGACATTACACTCGTGGCGCTGCGCCTCCTGCTGGGGGCGATCTTGTTCGTCTATCTGGTGTACACGGGAACCCGCTGGCTCTGAGCTCGGCGCGGCGATCGGGTCGGAACTCCGGCGCCGATATCGCCGCTGCCGGTCACTCGAGGTGCGCGGGTCGTCGATCGCGAATGTCAGGTGTTCGGTCGGCTGAGGTGTGGTGGTCATCAGGCTCACCCCATCCGGCGCCTCGAAACGGTGCCACGCCCCTTGCGGAACGATCACCACCATCCCTGCCTTCAGCGCATGGGATTGCGGCCCGTCATCGGTCATGATGTGGAAGGTCACCGCACCGTCGACGACCTGCACGATCTCGTCGCCGTTCGGGTGGCGCTCCCACGGGCCCTCGCCGGAAAATTTGGCGGCATTGATGGCGCTGTCGCGGTAGGGCGCCAACCGCGCGAAGGCGCCCGCACGATCGGCCTCCGGCGTCTCTGGAGTACGTCCGCGCAACATCCTCAGTTTTGCCATCTCGGCGTTGAGATCGATAATCGTGAGCACGCTTCCCTCCGCTTGGCTATGACGCTGGTCGTGTTAGCATCGACGGTGGTGCCGAGCGAGGACTGAAATCATGAAGATCGTCGATATCCGTACGATACCGCTCTCCTATCGCTGCGACCCGCCTTACGGCAGCGCCGGCGGCATGCAGGCACGGCGCGGCGGCCTGTTGGTCGAGATCGAGACCGACGAGCGGGTGACCGGGGTCGGCGAGGCCGGCGTCGGCGGCGGCGCCACAGCGAGCGTTATCGAGCGGGTGCTGCGGCCGATGCTGATCGGCGAGGACCCGCTGCTGATCGAGGGGCTGTGGCAGAAGATGTTCGCGCGCACCCGTCAGTTCGGCCGCCGCGGCATCGTGATGAATGCAATCAGCGGCATCGACATTGCGCTATGGGACATCGCCGGCAAGGTCGCCCGATTGCCGCTCTACCGCCTGTTGGGCGGTTGCCGCGACCGGGTCGAGGCCTATGCCAGCGGCGGTTTCTACCAGGAGGGCAAATCGATAGACGATCTCGCCGGCGAGGCCGAGGGCTATCGTGCCCGCGGCTTCAGAGGCATGAAGATGAAGGTCGGACGTAACCCGTCGACGCAGACCCATCTGCGCCATCTGGTGGACCATGCCGAGCTGTGCGAGGTCGAGCCCGAAGAGGACGTCGCGCGCGTGGCGGCAGTGCGCCGAGCGCTGGGACCGCGGGCCAAGCTGATGGTCGATGTCAATTGCGCCTGGAGCCCATCCGTTGCGATCGAGATGGGCCGCGCGTTCGAGCCCTATAAGATCTATTGGATCGAGGAGCCGGTGGCGACCGACGACATTGCAGGCAGCGCCATGGTCGCCGATGCGCTCGCCACACCGATCGCCGGCTACGAGACCGAGATTGGGCTCGACGGCTTTCGCGAGCTGATCACCCGCGGTGCGGTCGACATCGTCCAGCCCGACCTCGGTTGGTCCGGCGGGTTCTCCGAATGCCGCCGCATCGGGGCACTCGCACAGGCCCATCACCGCATGGTAGCGCCGCACGCCTTTGCTGGCGCCGTGCTATTGGTCGCCTCACTGCACTTCATCGCTTCGATCCCGAACGGGCTGGTGCTCGAATTCGACCAGAACCCGAACGGGCTGCGCGACGAATTGCTCAAAGAACCGGTCCGGATCGACAATAACGGGGTGATCAGATTGCCGGAGCGCCCGGGTCTCGGTGTCGAGCTCGATCCCACGGCGGTCGAGCGCTATCGCAGCGAATGACGGCCAGAACGCTCTACACGATCGGCTATGAGAAGGCGTTGCTGAGGGACGTCATCGCCACCCTAAATGCGGCCGGAGTGTCGACATTGCTCGACGTGCGCGACCGGCCGATCTCGCGCCGGCCGGGCTTCTCGAAACGGCAGCTCGCGGCGGCGATCGAGGATGCCGGGATGCGCTATGTTCATCTGGCCGCACTAGGGACGCCGCCAGAGGGCCGCCTCGCCAACCGGCGCCGCGAATGGGAGCGGTTTTGGGGCATCGTCGAGGAAAAGCTCGGACGCCCCGAGGCCGAGATCGACCTTCATCAGGCTGCAGAGATAGCCGAAGCGGTGCCGAGCTGCCTGTTGTGCTACGAGGCCGATTGGAGGATATGCCACCGCCGCCGCATCGCCGAGATCCTGGCTGAGTGCCATGGGTTCGACATCCGCCATCTCGGCAGCAACGTTTAAGCAGGTCAATCAGGGAGGCAAGACCGTGGGCAAAGAGACATTCGGGGTTGGGCCGCTACTTGGAATTGCGATGCTAGCGGGCGCCGTTCCGGCCGATGTGCGAGCACAGCAAAACCCCATCCAGCAAGTCGCGGCACCGGCAATCGACAATGACGACATCGGCGGGGTCGTCACCAGCCGATTTGGGCCGGAAGCTGGGGTCTGGGTAATCGCCGAGACGACGGGTTTCGGCACCCGTTTCGCCAAGATGGCGGTCACCGACGAGCGCGGCCGGTATGTCATACCGGACCTCCCCACGGCGAACTATCGGGTGTGGGTGCGCGGCTACGGCTTGGTCGACTCGCCAAAGGTCGCGAGCGAGCCCGGCAAAATCCTTAACTTAACCGCCGTGACAGCCCCGAGCCTCGCCGAGGCGGCCCAGTATTATCCGGCCGCCTACTGGTATTCGATGGTCAAGATCCCGGACCAGAGCCGCTTCCCTGGGACCGGCGATAAGGGTAATGGGATCCCCGAATACTTCAAGACCCCGCAGCATTGGCTCAATTTCATCAAGACCAATGGCTGCGGGAATTGTCACCAGATCGGCAATTACGCGACGCGATACCTGTCGCCCAAACTCGGCCACTTCGAGTCGTCGGAAGACGCGTGGTCGTATCGGCTGTCGGTCGGGCCGGCGGGGCACGACATGGTGAACTTTATCACGCAGCTGATGACGCCGGATGGCGGCCAGCTGAAAGCGCTCGCCGACTGGACTGACCGGATCCAGGCCGGAGAACTGCCAAGCCGCAGTCCGCAGCGCCCCGTCGGTGTCGAGCGCAATCTTGTCGTCACCGTGCGCGACTGGCTCGACCCGAAGCATTACCTGCACGATCTGACGACGACCGATCGGCGCCATCCGACGGTGAACGCGTACGGCCCAATTTACGGCGACACCGAGCTCAGCAGCAATCCGCAGCCAGTGCTCGACCCGGTACACAACACCAAAACGACGATCGAGCCGCCGGTGCGCGAGGGCACGCCGAGTTCGGCCTTGGCCAACAAGGTGGTCGCCGCGTCGCCCTATTGGGGAATGGAGCAGACCTGGGACAGCAAGGTCAATGCACACACCTCGGTGATGGACCAGGACGGACGTGTCTACTGGGCCGCGCAAAACCGCTCGCCGCAAGACATTCCGGCCTATTGCAAAAAAGGTTCACCGCTGCGTTCGGCGCAGCTCTACCCGCTCGACGTGCCGCATGAGGGCTTCTTTCAGAACTCGCGCCAAGTGACGGTTTATGATCCGAAGACCAAGCAATTCACCACCATCGATACCTGCTTCGGCACGCACCACCTGAACTTCGCCGAGGACGCCAACAATACGCTGTGGCTCAGCAACAATACCGGCCTCGGCGGCGCGCCCGTGCCCGAGCTGGCCGTCGCCGGCTGGATCAACACCAGGCTGTTCTGGCAAACCGGCGAAGCGGCGAAGGCGCAGGGCTGGACGCCGTTCATTGTCGACACCAACGGCAACGGCAAGCGCGACGAGGGCTACAACCAGCCCGGCCAGACACCCGATTACAGCAAGGACACTCGGATCCCCTTTGGCATGTACGCGATGGCTTATTCGCCGGTGGACAAGGTGGTCTGGGGCTCGAGCCTGGTCCATCCCGGCTACATCATGCGGCTCGACCCCGGGAAGAACCCGCCCGATACCGCGTTGACCGAAATCTATAAGGTGCCGATGCCCGGCTATGGGATCCGCGGCATGGATGTCGACCGCAACGGCGTCGCCTGGCTGCCGCTCGACAGCGGCCATATCGCTAGCTTCGACCGGCGCAAATGTAAAGGGCCGCTCAACGGGCCGGGCGCCGAGAAAGGCGAGAAATGCCCCGAGGGCTTCACCTTCTACCCGCTCTCCGGGCCCGGCTTTCAGGGCGACCCGGGCGCCGAGGAGAACCCGTACTACGTCTGGGTGGATTGGTTCAATATCCTGGGGCTTGGCGCCAACGTGCCGTTTGAGACCGGCAACCAATCGGATTCGCTGCACGCGCTGGTCGGCGGCCAGATCGTCGAGTTGCGTGTCCCTTATCCGATGGGTTTTTTCGCCAAGGGTCTCGAAGGCCGCATCGACGACTCGAAGGCCGGCTGGAAGGGCCGCGAATTATGGGTTACCTCGGGCAATCGCACGCCGTTTCACATCGAAGGCATCGACGCGCCGGCACCGGGCGCCCCGGGCGCCACACCCGAGACGCTGTCGAGCCCGCTCGTCGTCGAATTCCAGCTGCGTCCCGATCCGCTCGCCCATTGAGCGATGCCGACGCCACATCAAACTCAATTCAACGCGAGATGAACTGCTCGATCAGCCGATTGACCTCGCCCGCTTTTTCCATATGCGGGAGATGGCCCGCCGCATCGAGAATACGCACCGGCAGGCGATTGGCGAGGGCCTCTGCATGGGCCACCGGGATGATGCGGTCCTCGCGGCCCCAGATCACCTGCACCGGCATTGCCAGCGCCGCGATCCGACCGGTCATATCGAGCGACTGCCGGCCGCCGGGAAACCATGCCCCGGCAATCTTTGCCAAGGCTGCCGAGACGCCGTCGAGCCGTTTGTAGCGAAGAACGTCCTCGACCATTGCGCGGCTGACGAGCGCCGGGTCGTGAACGAGAAGGCCGATCACCTCGGCCGCCTCACGGCGGCGCGCCATGCGGACAAACCCGTCGACGAAGGAGGTGTTGATCTCGGGCCCGAGACCGGCCGACGCGATCATGGTCAGTGATGCAGCACGCTCCGGTCGCCGCAGTGCCAGCGACGCGGCCACCGCCCCGCCCATCGAGTGTCCGACGAAATGAACCTGCTCGACGCCGAGCGCGCCCAGCGCCCCCTCAACGGCATCGGTCAAGCTATCGACGTCGCCCGCACCGACTTCCTTGTCCGATCCGCCGTGTCCCGGCAGATCCAGCGCTAGGCTGCGCCGTTCGGCGGCCAGGGCGGGCTGGGTGAACATCCACGTGTTGAGGTCGGCGCCAAAGCCGTGCACAAGCAGCACCGGGACGCCACCGCCCTCGCCGAGCTCGAGATAACGAAGACGTCGGCCGGCAACCTCGATGTCGCGCGGCTCTACCCCTTCGGCTTCTGCTTTCTCTCCGGCCGACGGTTCGACGACCGCGAACCCGGCGACGAACACGTCGATCTCGCCTTCCGGCACCTCGTCGGGAGCCACGACGGCGAGCAGCGCACCGATCGGCAAGGTGGCGCCGGCCGGCGCCACGATGCGCCGCAAAATACCCCCGGACGGCGCTTCGACGACGTTGGTGATCTTGGGGGTCTCGATCTCGAGGATCTCGTCGCCCTCGGCAAAGCGCTGGCCTTGCTGCTTGAGCCAGCCCACGACGGTACCTTCGGTCATGGTCAGGCCCCATTTCGGCATTGTGATCGCGGAGACGCCGGCACTCATCCCGCGTAACCGTAGACTTCGCGGATTGCGGCGGCGATCCGCTCGGGGCTCGGGATGTAGAGCTTTTCGAGAACCGGTGCGAACGGCACCGGTGTGTGCGGTGCGGTCACCCGCCTAACCGGCGCCTTCAGCGCCGCAAAGGCCTTGTCGGCGACGAGGGCCGCGATGTCTGTCGCGATGCTGCAGCGGGGTGTGGCCTCGTCGACGACGACGAGCCGGCCGGTGCGCTCGACACTCTCGAGGATCGTGTCCTCGTCGAGCGGCGAAGTCGTGCGCGGATCGATCAGCTCGCATTCGATCCCTTCTTTAGCGAGGGTATCGGCCGCCTCGCCCGCGTAATGCACCATCCGGGAGAGGGCAACGACCGTCACGTTGTCGCCGTCGCGCACGATGTTGGCTTCGCCGAACGGGATCGCATACGGCTCGTCCGGAACTTCGGTACGAAGGTCGTACATCAATTTGTGTTCGCAGAAGATTACCGGGTCGTCGTCGCGGATCGCCTGGATCAGCAGCCCCTTGGCGTCATA
>Ga0182038_10002203_pt1 | contig 10205 bp, 11 predicted proteins | sample sta12Can44000108_FD_125976 | JGI IMG/M metagenome (GOLD analysis project Ga0182038, IMG submission 125976) | Lab enrichment of tropical soil microbial communities from Luquillo Experimental Forest, Puerto Rico - statanox.12C.anox.44.000.108 | ecosystem: Environmental > Terrestrial > Soil >...
CAATCTAGATGCAGGCCGATTATTCCGTTTCAGATGTCATTCGTCTTCTGGATCTAAAGCCTCATCCTGAGGGAGGCCACTACCGCGAGACGTTGCGCGATAACACGGTTGGCGGAGGACGACCAGCATCGACGGCAATCTACTTTTTGCTGGGTGCCGGCGAAGAATCGCGTTGGCACCGAATCGATTCGGCAGAAGTATGGCACTGGTACGGAGGGGCGCCTCTGCTGCTTTCCGTATCTGCGGATGGGCACGACATCAGTCAAATCCGGCTGGGAATGGACCTTGATACCGGGGAGCGACCTCAGGCCGCCGTGCCGAGCAACGCGTGGCAATCGGCGAGAAGCCTTGGTTCGTGGACCCTTGTCGGCTGCACCGTTGCCCCGGGTTTCCTTTTCGAAAAATTCGAAATGCTTCAGTATTCGTAGAAGATGCGTTGGATTTCTTTTGCGTCCCGGGTTTTGGTAAGTGCAACGGTTAACAGGATTCGCGCTTTTTGGGGGTTTAGGGTGTCGGAAACGATGAAATCACGTTTGTCGTCATCGACTTCGTTGTTCCTTGCAACGATTCCGTTTCCGACCCGTGCACTACGTACGATCAAAATACCTTTTGCCCGCGCGTCCGCCAAGGCTTGCTCTGTCAGTTCTGAGGGGTTGCCGTCGCCTACACCCGCGTAAACGATTCCGTCAACACCACTTGCTGCAAGGGCGTCCACCGTTGTGCGAGATACGTTTGCGAATCCATAGGCGATCTCTACAACCGGCAACTTGTCCACACCATCCAAGTCGAACTCAGAATTCGCAGTGTGCTTCCGAGTCGGCAAGCGGTAAAACGCCACGCGATTGCCTTCTATATATCCGAGGCAGCCGAGTTCCGGTGATTTAAATGTGTCTGCAGTCGATGTATTGGTCTTTGTTACGTCTCTGGCTGCATTTATCTGATCGTTGAGGCAGACCAGAACGCCTTTTCCGACTGCATCCCTGCTGGCGGCAAGGAGGCAGGCGTTGTAAAGGTTGATCGGGCCGTCGGCAGACAAAGCGGTCGAAGGCCGCATCGCGCCCACAATCACAACCGGCTTAGTGCTTTTGGTCACGAGATTCAAAAAGTAAGCGGTTTCCTCCAACGTGTCGGTTCCGTGAGTAATGACGATTCCGTCAACGTCCGCCTGCTGAAGGAGCTCGTTTACCCTTCTGGCCAGCTTCAGCCAATGGTCATTTGTCATGTTTTGGCTAGCGATCTGGAACAATTGTTCACCACGAACCGTGGCGACTTTTTTGAGTTCAGGGACTGCTTCGATCAACGCTTGCACAGGCACCGTCGCGGCCTTGTATCCCACCGTCGTGGTCGAACTCGAACCGCTGCCGGCGATCGTCCCGCCGGTCGCAACTATAACGACATTCGGAAGATTCCGGGTAGCGGTATCGTCTCCGCGAAGGGCAGTCTGCAGGACGAGGAGTAAAAGAAAAAGAAACGTGATGTTGCGAGTTTGCATGGATATGATGGGGTTGCGCGTGATCCACCCGCTCTGGAATCCTTGAAAAGGTTGCAAACGTGTCAAGTCTTTTCGGTGGCCGTGAATCAATCACCGAAACCCCGATCTGGATGTTGGTGGTAGCGAACCGGCAAAACGGCTCGGCTGGAGCCTCGCTCTCTTACCGGATCTGTGACATTTCGACGTTTGAAGACCCCTGGCTGGATGCTCCGATGGGCCGAGCCAGGAAATGAGCGTCCGAAAACGCGGCTCGCCGAGAGGCTCGCCCTACCGGCTATGCATCAGTTGCTGAGAAACGTCTGGCTTGAGATGGAGTCTGGTCGGGCTGGTGGGATTTGAACCCACGGCCTCCACGTCCCGAACGTGGCGCTCTAGCCAAGCTGAGCCACAGCCCGAATTGACTGAGAGCACGGAGGTTATATCTGCTTGCCGCGCAAATCAACCGATTTGCCTACTTTTGAACGCTCTTTTTTCCTCGATTTGCGCGACAATATTCGGCGAGGCCGTTCACCACGCCGGTGACATATTCCTCGTAAATATTCGGGCGCATTACGCCCCCGAAATTTCGCAGACCCTCGTACTCCCCTGCCTGAATACGCGCGAACACTTCCTCGCTGTTCATCACATAAGGTTCAATATAGATCACCGGACACTCATAGAGCCGATTTGCCAATAGGTTGCGAGCCCAGACATAGCCGGTACTTCCGACTCTCCTGGCATTCGGCGTGGTATAGTTGTAGGGCGCTAACCCTGTGACCGCCGCAATCGATCGGCCGATCGATTCTGCGCATCCTAATTCCTCAGGATAGACTCGATTCAAGAGCTTTGTCAGCATCGCAAGACGCTCGTCGTCATAGGCAAGTTCCGCAGGGCTGTATGCGCCGTTGACAAGCAAATGAAAATGGTTGGCCTTTACCAGAGTCGGCTGCGACGGATTTCCCCAGGGCTCCGCATTGAAATGGAGGCAAAGAACCAAATCGGGCTTCAGTTGGTCATTTACGACGCGGGCGCGGGCATGAATTTCGCCGATCCGGTAAAATAACCTCTCCGCCTCCCAGTCGACGGAGCGCTCTCGTTTGGGATCTGCCGGACCGGAATAAGAAGGAAGAATATTGATGACGCCACGATCCAGCAGGGATGCATTCGCCTGGGCTTTGAGTTCGGACGGACGCAAGTTTGTCACGGGCCCAGCTTTGGACCGAACAAAGACTGCGTCTGCACCAAGGGCGCGAAGTCGAGGAGCTAGCAGTTGGGCAACTCGAAGAGTCAAATCGCCTTCCGCGACCGGTGCTGAAGATCCACTCTGGAACCAGCGTTCCTCCAGTTTTGCCCATTGGCCGCCCAGATGCCCCGGATCAAGGGCGATTTTCAGGCCGGTCAAGGGTTTTTGATCGTCCACTTCCAGATCGCTGACACTTTTCCAGTATCGAGTGATGGGCCGGCGCCTTTCCGCAGTTTCAGCAAATCTCAGCACGAACCGGTCGGTCGCGTTTTCGGATATTGTAACCTCGCAGGGCGCGATTTGGAACCAGGGCCCATGGTCCGGTGCATAGACCGAATTGAGGAGAGCAAGAAACTCGTCATGCGTCATTGTCTGCTGAAATAGGTTCAACCGCTCCCAGCTGGGAGGTTCGGAAAGAGGCGTCACTTTCTGCGCAAAACAAACGAGGGGAACAAGTCCAAAGATGGAGAGCGCAAAAAACACGCCGGCTGCGATAGCGAATTTGATTCGGTATCTCCGAGAATTGATATAAGGTAGACTGATTGTGGTGTGCGCAATGCTTCGACTCTTATTTTTAGGCGACATAATCGGGGAACCCGGGCGAAAAGCAGTAATCGAAACGGTGCCTAGGTTAAAGCACGAGTTGGGCGTCGACTTCATCGTTGTGAATGGCGAAAACGCGGCGGCGGGCCGGGGAATAACGGGTCGAATCACGATCGATCTTCTGCGAGCTGGTGTGGCAGTCATTACGACCGGAGACCACATCTGGGATCAGAAAGAGGTGGTTTCTTATATTCAAACGGAACCTCGGTTGTTGCGTCCGATCAATTATCCGCCAGGGACGCCGGGAAGAGGGTCAATTGTGCTAGAAACGGCAAAAGGTAAAGTCGGGGTTATCAACGTTCAGGGAAGGACCTTCATGCAGCCGAGCCTTGAGAATCCTTTTCGTGTGGTCGAAGAAGAAGTTCGACGCGTACGCGCAGAGACGCGTCTGATTTTTGTGGATGTCCATGCTGAAACCACCAGCGAAAAGATCGCTCTTGGACGGTTCCTGGATGGCAAGGTCTCTGCAGTTGCTGGTACTCATACGCACGTGCAGACGGCTGACGAGCAGATATTCCCTGGAGGAACGGCATTCATCTGTGATGCGGGGATGTGCGGTCCGACCGAATCGGTGCTCGGTCGTGAAATCGAGCCGATCATCCAACGTTTTATCACCTGTATGCCGATAAATTTCCCGGTCGCCAAAGGTCAGGTATGTCTTCATGGCATTCTGGTGGATATTGATCCAATTACTGGGAAAGCGAAGGCGATCCGGCGGATTGCCGAACTGGCGAAAATGCAGGCGCAAGATTTGTATGGCATTGAAAAGGAATTGCGTGATGGGGCCGCCTTGGCAAAGTAGTCCTGTTAAACGATAGCTGTTTTCCTGGTTGATGCCTAGTGTACCGTGTCCTAAATCCCCTGGGCTTCGCCGCGGCAGAAGGTATGATGTTTGAGGGGCTTAGCCCCGAAGAATCATGTTGACGGGTGGGGACTCTTTGTTAAGTTTCGGGCTCGCTTGACGGACCTTGAGAGCAGAGGCTTCTGGCCCCTAATAGAATAAGGGACTTTAGTTTAGTGGCCACAGGCTTGGTATGTTCAATTTTCGGCGAAGCGATTTGGCCGGTCCTGATAACTTTATGAGTTGGCCGGCCTCGGAAGGATGCCCATGTAGCTCAGTTGGTAGAGCACGTCCTTGGTAAGGACGAGGTCACCGGTTCAATCCCGGTCATGGGCTCCATGACGGGATTACCCAGACAATTTAAGTGGAGACATTAGCAGCAAGAGTATTAAGGAGACCTTAAATGGCTAAGGATAAATTTGAAAGATCCAAACCGCACGTAAACATCGGCACGATTGGGCACGTTGACCATGGGAAGACGACGCTGACTGCCGCAATCACGACGGTTTTGGCCGAAAAGGGTATGGCGCAAGCTACGCGGTATGACCAGATCGATAATGCGCCCGAAGAGAAGGAGCGCGGCATCACGATCAACACTGCGCACGTCGAATATCAGACAGAAAAACGTCACTATGCTCATGTTGATTGTCCCGGTCACGCCGACTATGTCAAAAATATGATTACCGGCGCGGCGCAGATGGACGGCGCCATTCTTGTGGTTTCGGCGGCTGACGGCCCAATGCCGCAAACCCGTGAACATATTCTATTGGCGCGTCAGGTGGGTGTGCCCTCCATCGTGGTGTTTCTCAACAAATGCGACATGGTGGACGATACCGAGCTTCTCGATCTCGTTGAGATGGAAGTGCGCGATCTGCTGTCTCAGTATGAGTTTCCCGGAGATACCATACCGATCGTCAAGGGGAGCGCGTTAAAGGCGTTGGAAGGTGATCCGAAGCATAAGGACGCAATTTTCCAGCTCATGGCGGCAGTCGACGAATATATTCCGTTGCCTGAGCGTCCGATCGACCAGCCGTTTCTTATGCCGATTGAAGACGTATTCAATATTGAAGGCCGAGGAACGGTTGTGACCGGTCGTGTCGAGCGCGGCATCCTGAAGAAGATGGAAGAAGTGGAAATTGTTGGCATTCGTCCTACTGCGAAGACCACGGTTACTGATATCGAAATGTTTCGCAAACTTCTGGACGAGGCCCGCGCGGGCGATAACGTCGGAGTGCTTCTTCGAGGTGTTAAGAAGGAGGATGTGGAACGCGGACAGGTGGTTGCGAAGCCCGGCAGCATCACGCCGCATAAGAAATTTAAAGCTGAGGTTTACGTTCTGAGCAAGGAAGAAGGTGGTCGTCACACGCCATTTTTTAGCAACTACCGCCCGCAGTTTTATTTCCGGACCACAGATGTTACCGGCACGGTGAAATTGCCCGATGGCGTTGAGATGGTTATGCCTGGTGACAACGTCTCGATCGAGGTCGAGCTGCTTACTCCGATTGCGATGGAGAAGACCATCCGTTTCGCAATTCGTGAAGGCGGCAGGACTGTCGGAGCAGGTCGCGTATCCGACATTCTTGACTAGTTAAGGGCTTGGGATGAGGTTTGGAGGGGGTCCGGCATGTGCCGGACCGTCTTGTTTTGGATTTTAAATCATAGGTCAGTAGCTCAATTGGTAGAGCAGCGGTCTCCAAAACCGCCGGTTGGGGGTTCGAATCCCTCCTGACCTGTGCTTGAGAATCAAGGCACGTTTGAAATTTGCACACAAAGATGATCGGTCGAATTAAAGGATTTCTGGGAGAGGTAAAGACCGAACTAGAGAAGGCCAGTTGGCCGTGGGACCCGAAAGAAAAAGGTGTTAAGAGGTATCGCGAACTCATTGATTCGACCGCCGTGGTAGTCGTAGCGATGTTGTTGCTGAGCGGATACATCGCGTTTTGGGATCTTGTGATGGTCAGTCTGGTCAAGATGCTGGTTCCATAGGTGGCGTTTGAGTATGAGTGAACCCGACAAAAATCAGTGGTTTGTGGTGCACGTGCTATCCGGCCAGGAGCAGAAGGTGTACGACAATCTGACACGTCGCATAAAAACCGAGGAGATGGGAGACCTGGTTTACAAGGTGCTCATCCCCACGGAGCGGGTCTCCGAGATCAAACGTGGAAAGCGAACTGAGACGACGCGGAAGTTCTTTCCGGGCTATCTAATTGTGAACATGTATCTGCTGGATAAACAGAACCAGTTGGTTGACCGGACCTGGTATTTCATTCGAGAAACACCGGGAGTGCTCGGGTTCGCCGGGACCAAGGATCGTCCTGTTCCGATGCGGCCTCAGGAGGTCGAAAGCATGCTCGCTCAGATTGTGCAGCTGGAAGACAAGGTCAAACCGAAGGTTAGTTTTGAGGTCGGTGAAACGGTCAAGGTGGCGGATGGCCCGTTTCAAAATCAGAGTGGGATTGTGGAGGAGATCGATCCGGATCGGGGAAAGCTGCGAGTGTCCGTAAGCATTTTCGGCCGGTCAACACCAGTGGAGTTGGAATATTGGCAAGTCGAGAGAGGCTAGAATCCTTGAAAAGCAAAACCAACCTGATAACGCAATTGGCGCCGCTCCCAACGCGATCTTGGGATTCTTACGTCTGGCAGGTTCTGAGCCGCGGCCTCGCAAGGACGTTGCTTCGGAACTTTGTGGGATAAGTCATTTGTTTTAGCTCTATGGCGAAAGAAGTTGTTGCGACGATCAAATTGCAAATTCCGGCAGGTCAAGCCAATCCGGCGCCTCCCGTTGGTCCGGCACTGGGTCAGAACGGTGTAAATATCATGGCGTTCTGCAAGGAGTTTAATGCGGCGACCCAGAAACAGGCTGGAGACATACTGCCTGTGGTTATCACCGTTTATAAGGATAAGACGTTCTCGTTCATCACCAAATCTCCGCCCGCATCAATCCTTTTGAAGAAGGCGGCAAATATTGCTGCCGGATCGAAGGAGCCCAACAAGACAAAGGTTGCCAGACTGACAAAGAAACAGGTGATGGATATTGTTAAAGTGAAGATTAAAGATATGAATGCTCGCACCGAGGAGGCTGCTTACCGGACGCTGGTCGGCACTGCTCGCCAGATGGGCATCGAAGTAGAAGAGTGATGGAAGAATACTTTTTGTATTCCGGAGCAATTTTCTTCAAGAAGCAGGAGGGTTTGGGACCCGCCACCACTGCAGCTCAAAATGAAATTAGCAAACCGTAGCAAACGTTATCGTTCTTGCGCCGAGCTGGTTGATCCGGCGAAGACCTATTCTTTGGCAGAGGCGGTCGAAGCGCTGAAAAAGCTGCCTCCGCCCAAGTTCGACCAAACCGTCACCTTGTCGTTTCGACTGGGGGTGGACCCGCGTCAATCGGACCAGATGGTTCGCGGCACATGCCCGCTTCCTCACGGGAGCGGGAAAAGGGTGCGGGTGCTGGTATTTGCTAAGGGGCAGGCTGCCGAGGCCGCCACCGAAGCCGGCGCGGAGTATGTGGGACTCGAAGATCTGATCCGGAAATGTCAGGAAGGATTTCAGGAGTTCGATGTGGCGATCGCAACCCCGGCAGCGATGTCTGAGGTGCGTAAGCTGGGGAAGATTCTCGGCCCGCGTGGGCTAATGCCCAATCCGAAGGCCGGAACGGTTACGGAAGACACAGCCAAGGCGGTTCGCGAGGTAAAAGCCGGCCGGGTTGAGTTCAAATTGGACAAAAACGGGAATGTCGCGGTGCCGATGGGCAAATTTTCGTTCCAGCCGCAGGCATTGCAGGAAAACGGCGCTGCTGTGATTGATGCCGTCGTCAAAGCACGACCGGCTACGGCCAAGGGCAAGTTTGTTCACAACATTACGTTGAGCGCAACGATGAGTCCCGGTTTGAAAATCGATCCGACACCCTTTTTGAAGAGTTGAAGTAGAGGAAGCCGACGAAGCATGAGACCTGAAAAGACGACAATCGTTGAAGATCTCTCCGTTAAACTCAACCATTCTCCGTTTTTGATCGTGGCTGAGTACAGCGGAATGAATGTGATTCAACTGTACGAGTTGCGCTCGCGCCTGGCCGGAGCCGGCGCCCAATGCAAGGTGGTTAAAAACACCTTCTTGAAAAGGGCCGCTGCGGCAGTCGGTTATCCGGATTTGGCTGCCGAACTCAAGGGACAGACGGCCATCGTAACCGGGGAAAGTGATGTCTGTGCTGCCGCGAAGATTTTAAAAAATTTCGCTGTGGAATTTCAGAAGCCCTCGGTCAAGGTCGGTGTTCTGGACAACGCGGTCATTTCCAAGGAGCAGATACAAGCTTTGGCAGACTTGCCCTCCAAAGAGGTGCTGCAAGCTCAACTTCTTGGAGTGCTCAAGTCGCCGCTGAATAAGCTGGTCACCTTACTCATTGAGCCGGCCGCCTCGCTGGCGCGATTACTGAAGGCGCGAATCGACAAGGAGGGCCAGTCCGCTACGGACAACGCTTAATGCTGGCGGCGACTGGAAACCGCAACTGTTGTGACTATGGCGGAGGATTTGTGATCAATGCAGGCTAGTTCGGGGCGTGAAGGAAGCCGCACGCCTGGAACATAAAGAAACAAGGTTCCTCGTCGGGATTCGCGGCTGCGGATTCTTAAATGCTTTGAGGCTTCGGAGCGCGACGATACCGAAAGAAACAGAAAAATGGCAGATACAAATCAAATCGTTGAACAACTCAGCGGTCTTACAGTGCTTGAAATCGCTGATCTGGTGAAAAAGCTTGAAGATAAATGGGGAGTAAGCGCGGCCGCGCCTGCGGCTGTGGTGGCAACCGCCGGGGCTGGCACCGGACCGGCGGCCGCACCCGTGGTTGAGGAGAAAACCGCTTTTGATGTGATCCTGAAAGAGGTTGGACCCAATAAGATTGCTGTGATCAAGGAAGTACGGGCTGCGGTTTCCGGGCTCGGCCTGGCCGAGGCCAAGGCGCTGGTTGAAAGCGCTCCGAAATCTGTGAAGGAAGGGATGCCGAAGCAGGAAGCTGAAGAGATTAAGAAGAAAATCGAAGCAGCGGGCGCGAAGGTCGAGATCAAGTAATCTTTAGCGTTTACGGAGCGTTGGTAGGGTCGGATCTCCGAGCCGCCCGAGGAGGGTGACGGTGCAAGCCAGGAACCGGCCGGCTCGGAGATCCGGCCCTACCAACACCGAATACCATTGGGACTATGAGCAATGTTGCAATGTTGCATTACGCCACTCTGTAATTTCCCCGAAAACTCCAGGTAAGATCAGGCTAAACGGATACAGAAGGACGCAGATGATGCGGCGCAGCAACTCGGAGTAAAATTCGGCGGCAAGGGAAATGTCGTCATCCTGATGGGCGAGCAAGGCAACCATCGCCCGTACGGATGGAATCAAGAAAGTTATCAAGGAAAAGTTCCCGGATATCAAGGTCACTCGCGAACAGACCGCCAACTGGACCCGCGTCGAGGGTAAGGCAGTCATGGAGAACTGGCTGGCTTCCGGTCAGGAGATCGATGGCGTGGCCTCAAACAACGACGAAATGGCGCTTGGTGCGTTGCAGGCTATCAAGGCTGCTGGAAAGCTCGGCAAGATCTGCGTTGGCGGCGTTGATGCCACTCATGACGCTTTAGAGTCAATGGACAGGGGTGAACTGAACAACACCGTGTTCCAGGATGGCGCTGCACAAGGCGAGGAAGCTGTCAATGCTGCCTATCTGCTGGTCAAGAAAGAACCCAATCCGAAAGTGGTGGACGGTAACATTTTGATTCCCTACCAGCCGGTCACCAGGGAGAACTACAAGTCATTCCTGAAATGAGTTCTCGCTCGACCACTGTCTGCCGGAGCTTGGTAGAAAGTGGTCCATCCCCCAGGAGAAAAAAGGTGTTTGTTTGTCTCGTGTAGTGAGGTCTCTTGCCGCCGCAGGTTTGGCGGCATTCGGTTCATATTTAACTGAGCCCCTACCCAATTAATTCGAAAACTGTGGTACGAAGATGAAACTGTGCGCTGTATCTGATAGTTTGGGAAGTCTGTCATTTAACGAGGCCGCGAAAGCGTCGGCC
>Ga0182038_10002206_pt1 | contig 10202 bp, 11 predicted proteins | sample sta12Can44000108_FD_125976 | JGI IMG/M metagenome (GOLD analysis project Ga0182038, IMG submission 125976) | Lab enrichment of tropical soil microbial communities from Luquillo Experimental Forest, Puerto Rico - statanox.12C.anox.44.000.108 | ecosystem: Environmental > Terrestrial > Soil >...
CCCTGGGCGATGCCGCCATGCGTCTGGCCGTGCACGATCATCGGGTTGACCGCCCGCCCAACATCGTCGACCGCAGTGTAGTCGACAATCTCGACGGCACCCGTCTCCGCATCGACTTCTACCTCGCAGATTTGCGTACCGTACGGAAAGCTTGCGACCGGCAATGCCTGATCGGATACCGCGGCGAGCGGCCCCTGTAATTCCGCCAGCAAGTCGGACCGCGTCGCCGCGGCCTGGGCGACCTCGAAAAGGCCGATCTCGCGATCGGTGCCTGCTACGCGGTAGCAACCTTCCGCGAACTCGATGTCGGCTTCACCGGTTTCGAGCAGATGGCCAGCGATTTTCCTCCCTTTGGCGATGATGTCGTCGGTCGCTTCCCCGACGATCGTAGCGGCCAATTTCATCGAGCGGCCGGAATGCGAGCCGCCTCCGGCGGCCACCCGGGCCGTGTCGTGCGCGACGTAGTCGATATTGTCGAACGGCACCCCGAGCCATTCGGTGACGAGCTGCGCAAAACTCGTCTCGTGGCCCTGCCCCGACGCCATCGTCCCCATCACCAGCTCGACTCGGCCCGCGGGCAGCACCGTGATCTCGGCGCGTTCGCGCGGCACGCCCGCGGTGATCTCGATATAGTTGGCAACGCCAATCCCGCGCCGCCTGCCACGCCGCCTCGCCGCCTCACGCCGGATTGGGAAGCCGTCCCAGTCGGCGAGTGCCAGCCCGGTTGCCATCGCCGCCGGGTAGTCGCCGCTGTCGTAGGTGAGGCCCGCCGGGTTGGTGAAAGGCTGGGCGGTGGGCGGGATCAGGTTGCGGCGGCGCAATTCGGCCGGGTCGATGCCGAGCTGGTCGGCCGCCAGATCGACCAGCCGCTCGACAACGAAGATCGCCTCAGGTCGGCCGGCGCTGCGATAGGGCGTCGTCGGCACCGTGTTAGTAACGGCGCCGTGGCCTCGGAAATGGACGGTCGGGATCGCGTAGACGTTGGACATCAGGCCGATGCCCTTCTGCAATGGCCCGAACGCCGTCGCGTGCCCGCCGAGATTGCTGAGGTTCGAGCCGCGGATGGCAAGGAAATTACCGTGCTCGTCGAGGGCGAGCTCGGCCGTGACCGTCAAATCCCGGCCCTGCCAGTCACTGAGGAACGAGTCGCTGCGTTCGCAAGTCCATTTGACCGGTCGCCCGACGAGGCGCGAGGCCCAGGCGAGCAGCGCATATTCCGGGTAGAACAGGTTGCGCGTGCCAAAATTGCCGCCCATGTCCCCGCAGACGCACCGCACCCGCTCGGCCTGCACGCCGAGGATCTGCGCGAGGTCGGTGCGCATCTTGGCGACGCCACGACCGCTGCCGGTGTAGAGCGTGTACTGCCCGCTTCCCGGCTCGTAATCAGCGGTGATCGTGCGCGGCTCCATTGGCACGCCGGTGACGCGCTGCGCCCAGGTGTCGAGCCGCACGAGATGCACGGCGCGAGCGAATGCGTCGGCGGTTGCTTTCTCGTCGCCGACCTCGATGTCGATGCAGACATTGGCCGGCGCCTCGTCCCACAAGCCCGGCGCGTCGGGTGCGATCGCATCGGCGGCGCGCACCACCGCCGGCAATGGCTCGTAGGTGACGTCGACCAATTCGACGGCATCTTTCGCCACAGCGATCGTCTCGGCGACGACGAGTGCGACCGGCTCGCCGACAAAGCGCGCACGGTCGGCTGGCAACGGGTAATGGCGGGTGGCGATTGGCGGGGCGCCGGAGAGCCGCGCCTGAACATCGGGCGGCGCCGAAAGCCCGGGATTGTGCGGGATCGGGCCAAGCCCGGCAGCAGCGTAGTCGGCGCCGGTCAGCACCGCGAGCACCCCTGGTGCCGCAAGCGCCGCCGTCTTGTCCACCGCGACGATGCGGGCATGGGCATATGGTGAGCGCACGAAGCCCGTCTGCGTCTGGCGCGGCAGGACGATGTCGTCGCCAAAGCGGCCCCGGCCGGTTAGTAGGCGAAAATCCTCCTTGCGCCGCACCGGCTGGCCGATGCCGTTCGCCACCTTGCTCGAGCTTTTATGCACCCCCGTCGCCCGTCGGATCAGCCGAACGCGGTGCGGGCCTGGCTGCGCGGCGCGGCGCCTACCAATACCAGACCCGGTCGTAGCGCCCGAGCAGCTCGGCAATTGCGCCGCGGGGGACAGGCTGAGCGCCGTTGATCAGCTCATTGCGCTCGATCCCGCGCTCGGCGACATCCTCGGCGACATAGCAGATATCCACCCCCTTGGCGGCGAGTGCGGCTAAGTCAGAAGCGATACGCGGCGGCTGGGTCTGCCGCCAGTCGCCAAAGGCGAGGCCGCCGGCGTCCTGGCGCTGCACCAGATAGTTGACTGCGTTGCCGCGCAGCAGCAGGGCGAGATCTGCCCCGGCGCCCTTCATTGCGCCATGAATCCACACGATCGTGTCGTCCTGTTCTTCGACCGTGGCGCGATAGGCGCTCTCGACAATGCTCAGTGTCTTCATGGCCGCCCCTCAACGCGTAGCGATGACGAGGGTATTGTCCGACGCCTCGGACAACTGCCAGAAATCGGCGGGCGAGCCCCGCCTCACGCCCGGGATGGCATTGGCGGCGCCGCGCTCGTCGACGCAGAGCCCGCAATTCACCCAGTCGATCTTGCCGCCATTCTTTTCCGCCTCGCGCATCAGCGCGGCGATCGCATCTTTCGGGATGAAGTGGTTCTCCTCCTCGACACTTCGGCCATGCACCGCGTTCGCATGCGGCGTCTGCGCGGCGAAAGGCTGCAAGACCGCGCCCTCATAGGCGAAGACGTTGATGTTGTAGCCACGCTTCGCCGCAAGATCGATCAGTCGCAAGGTCGTCGTCGAACGTGCGTTCTCGTAAGGGGCATCCATGATCGCAATCGTGATCGTCTTTTTATCGGCCATGGTGTCCTCCCTTAGTGCCAGATGACCTTCGCGCCCTCGGCGAGGGCATCGAGCACGACATCGAGCGGTGCCGCTGCGACCCCCGAAGCGAGCCGGTTCTCGTCAATGCCACGTTCCTTCAGCGAGAAGCTGTCGGCGAGCACATGCACCCCCGCTACGGCCAGGCTCGTCAGATCCGCCGATCGAGCCCCCGGGCGCACCGGCAGCACGCCATTTTGCACGAGAAACAGAGTGACCTCGTTTTTTGCCGCGGCGAGCTGCCGTGCCAGGTCGCCGCAGAAGCGCGTGTCGTTTGAGTCGAATGGGTCGCGCGACTCGATCAATAGATATTTAGCCACAGAGCCTCCCATGTAAGGTTGCTGTCATGATCGCTGGAATCGCATCTGAACGCCATCCCAAAACGGGGCAAGATTAGCGGCGACGTTACCCTAAAGACAGCACCTCGCCAGGATCCCCGCGGGGGAGCGCCGGATGATCCTGGTATTGCAGGCAGGCGACGGCGCGGCGCGGCGCGGTGCGATAAAGGCCCGGCGGCGCGGCCACGCAGGCCGGCATGGCGACCGGGCAACGCTCGGCGAAGCAGCAACTAGCGGCACTCGGGGTAACGCCGTTTGGCCCGGCGGCTCCTTCCTGTTCGAGCCAGTCGCGCGCCGCTTTGGCACGCGGGATCGCCGAGACCAGGAGTTGCGTATAAGGGTGCTGCGGATCCGCCACCACCTGTTCCACGGCGCCAGCCTCGGCGAGATGCGCCCGGTAGAGGACGAGGATCGAGTCGCTGATCTGGTAGGCGGTGGCGAGGTCATGGGTGATGTAGAGGATCGAGATGCCGTGCTCGTCGGTGAGCTTGCGCAACGAACCGAGGATCGTCGCACGCAGCGACGCATCGACCATCGAAACCGGCTCGTCAGCGACGATCAGCTTTGGCTTCAAGAGCAGCGCACGCGCCACCATAACGCGCTGGCGCTGGCCGCCCGAGAGCTGGTGCGGGAAGCGGCCCAGGATCTCTTCCGGCTGCAGCCCGACGGCGCGCAACGCCCCGCTGATCACCTCACGCGCCTCGGCACGCGAACCGGCGAGGCGGAAGCGGCGCAGCGGTGTCGCAAGCAGGTGATCGACGCGATAGAACGGATTATAGACGCCGTAGGGGTCTTGGAACACCGCCTGGACATCGTGGCGAAAGGCCCGTCGCCCGTCCCTATCGAGGGCGCGCAGATCGGCGCCACGGTAGCGGATCTCGCCGCCGCTGGGCTCGGCGAAGCCGAGCAACAGGCGGGCGAACGTGGTCTTGCCCGAGCCGCTTTCCCCTACTACGGCGATGATCGACGGCTTCTCGGCATCGATCGCCAAAGATAGCCCGGCCAGCGCGAGAGTGCCCTCGCGCCGCAGCCCCCCGGCGAAGCGCTTGCTGACATCGATGGCCTCGATCAGTGCAACCACAGAATCATGCCAGGTGGCACGCCACCTGCGCCCCCGCTATGTCGCGAACCATCGGCTTCTCGATATGGCAGCGATTCGTCGCGTGCGCACAGCGCGGGTGGAAGGGACAACCCAGCGGCAGCTCACGCAGCAGCGGCGCCAGACCGGGAATGCCGGCGAGCGTGCCGCGTCTCTCGAGCGAGGGCAGTGCAGCGATCAGTGCCCGCGTATAGGGGTGCCGTGGTTTTGAGATCATCTCGGCGATCGGCGCTACCTCGACCAGTCGCCCCGCATACATGACGCCGAGACGGTCGACGAACTGCGCCATCAACCCCATGTCGTGCCCGATCAGGATCACGGCGGCGCCGAGATCCTGCTGCACGCGTGCCAGGGTGGCCATCACCTGGCGCTGCACGACGACATCGAGCGCGCTGGTCGGCTCGTCGGCGATAATCACTTTGGGGCGCAAAGAGATCGCGATGGCAATGCAGGCGCGCTGCTTCATCCCGCCCGACAGCTCGTGCGGGTACATTCGCGCGACACCTTCAGACAGGCCGACCTCGGTCAGCAGCGCCGCGATACGGCGCGCTTCTTCGCCGCGGCCCAGATGCAGCCCGTGATCGACGAAGGCATCGGCGATTTGCCGCCCGATGCGTAAAACCGGGTTGAGCGAGTTCATCGAACCTTGGGGCACCAACGCGATGTCGGCCAGCCGCAATGCCCTGATGCCGTTCTCATCGAGGTCCGCCAGCCGCCGTCCGGCGAGCCATACCTCGCCGGACGCGATCCAACCGGGCGGTTTGATCATTCGCAGGATCGCAAGCGCCAGGGTCGATTTACCCGAGCCGGACTCGCCCGCCAGCCCGAACCTCTCGCCTGGGGCGAGGGCGAAGCTGACGTTATCGACCGCCTGCACCAGGCCCTGTGGGTGGTCGAAGCCGACGCGCAGGCCCTGAACCTGCAGGATCGGCTCGCTCACGTGCTCCCCGACGGCTTGGCAGGCATATTGGAAGAATCCCTCTTGTGCGGTGGCCGTTTGGAATTATATCCGTCGACGGATATACGTTCCCGTATAGACTGCCCAAATGGCCCCACTAGCTCATCCTTCCAATCCGCTCGCTCTGGCGGTGCTGGCGCTGCTCTTCGAGCGGCCGATGCATCCCTACGAGATGGCCGCCACCCTCAAGCAGCGCCATAAGGGCGAGAGCATCAAAATTCGCTACGGCTCGCTCTATACTGTAATCGAGCTTCTGGCGAAGCGGGGCTTTATCACGACCAAGGAGATTTCTCGCGACGGAAAGCGGCCGGAGCGGACAGTTTTTGCGCTTACTGCCACCGGGTACGACGAGTTGCGCGCTTGGATGCAAGACCTGCTGCGCGACCCGGTGAACGATTATCCGAAATTCGCGGCAGGGCTGAGCCTGCTGCCGGTGTTGCCGCCGGAGGAAGCGGTAGCCCTGCTGCGGCACAGGGCGCTGCGTCTGTCTGGCGAGGCGACACGTATCGAAACCCAAATTGCCGAGCTCGCAGAGCAACACATACCCGTCCTTGCCGAAGAATTACCTCCTCAGCTCGTTGGAAAGAAATTTCCGCCGCTGTTTGTCGTGGAAGCCGAATATGCGCTGGCCCTGATCAGGGCCGAGCTCGCGTTCGTCAACGAACTCGTCCGCCGCATCACAGAAGAAGGCTGGGGTCCGGTTGAGCTGTGGCGTGAACTCCAGGCGACCTGCGCACGCCAGCACGACGCAAGCGGCGTCGCATGGGAGGGCGCCATGTAAGCCGACCGCAATGATCGGATGCTCCGGCGATGCTGGAACATCGCCGGAGCCCGAACCCGAAAACCGAACGCGCGGAGCGCGCTGGCTTCAAGCACGCAGCTAAAAATTAGCAGCGAAAGCTCCGCGAGAACAGCGCGCTCTATTTGCAGCAAATGCGCGCCTACACCCTGTTGTCGTCTCAAAGGAGCCTCAAATGTCCAAGCCATTCCACGTCCTGATCATCGGCGGCGGCATCGGCGGCCTCACGCTCGCCCAGGGTCTGAAGCGAGCCGGGATCAGTTCGGCGGTCTACGAGCGCGACCGCACCCCCGGTAATCGGCTGCAGGGCTACCGGGTGCACATCAGTCCAACCGGCGGCCTCGCGTTGCATGAGTGCCTGACGCCCCATTTGTTCGAGATATTCGACCGCACCTGCGGGGCACCCACCTCTGCAGTGCGATTCTTCACCGAGCAGATGCGCTTGCTGCTCGCGTTCGAGGGGGATCTCGTTGCCCGTACCGATCCGGTCGCACACCACCGCTCGGCGAGCCGCATCACATTGCGCCAGATACTGCTGGCGGAGCTCGATAATGTACATTTCGGCAAGACCTTCCAGCACTACGAGGATCACGGCGATCGCATCACTGCGTATTTCGAGGACGGCACCGGTGCGGAGGGCGATGTTCTGGTAGCAGCAGACGGGGGCGGCTCGCGCGTGCGCCGGCAGTTTCTACCCGATGCGCAGCGGGTCGAGACCGGTGTGGTCGGCATCGCCGGCAAAATTTTCCTCGACATCGCGCGGGATCGGATCGCCGGGCCGCTGCTCGGCGGCATCAGCCTCGTCGCAGCACGCGGGGGTCTTGGGCTGTTTGTCGCAATCCAAGAGATGACCGGCGGCCCGGTCGGCAGCATCGGCGGCAATGAACCTGCACTCGTCGGCACGGGGAACCTGTACGAGAACACGCGCAGCTATCTGATGTGGGCACTCAGTGCCAAGCGGGAGAAATTCGGCCTAGCCGACACCGAGCAAGCGGACAGCGCTGCGCTGGCAGCGGCCGCCGCACGCTCCATGGCCGGCTGGTCGCGCGCTTTTCGCGAGTTGGTCGGGCTCGCAGATCCGACCACGATCTCATGCCTGCCAATCCGCACCTCGGTTCCGATTGCTCCCTGGCGCACGGGTCGCATTACCCTTCTCGGAGACGCGATCCATTCGATGACCCCTTATCGGGGCATCGGTGCGAATGTGGCGATCAAAGACGCCGCACGCCTCAAACGTGCGTTGGTCTCGGCGCATTGCGGCGAGCGCGACCTCGTCGAAGCGATCCGCGAATATGAAGCCGGCATGCTCGACTACGGTTTCCGTGCCGTGCGCAATTCGCTCAAGGCAATGCACCAGACAGTCACAGACAGCCTGTCGAAGCTGGTTCTATCGCGACTGACCTTATGCGCGATCAACGCGCTGCCGCCGGTAAAGCGCATCGTGGCGAAGCGAATGGGGGAAGAATGAGCATTAGTCCGTCATCTATGGCTGCTGCGGGGGTGCCAGTGCGTCGTCGATTTGCTTGGCACGCTGTGCCGCCGGGCGGGCGCTCAGCCTCCCCCAATATTGCTCGAAGGCGCGACGCTTCTCGATCATGCCGAACTGCATGCCAAAGCCGATACCGAATCCGACATACACATCGGCGGCGGTGAAGCTGTCGCCAACCAGATAATCGGCTCGTGACACCGCCTTCTCAAGCACATCAACGACATTCTCGAAACGTCCGTAACCCATCATGCGTTCGCGCTCTTGGGGCACCACAAAGCCTGCTGCCTTGTTGGTCCAGGCCTGCTCGAGCGGACCGGCGACAAAGAACAGCCAGCGATAATAGGGACCGCGCAAGCTATCGCCCGGCGGCGGTGCCAGGTGAGCCTGCGGAAACGCATCGGCGAGATAGGCGCAGATCGCGGCCGACTCTGTGACCACCGTGTCCCCATGTCGGATCGCCGGCACCTTGCCCATCGGATTGATGGAGAGATAGGCAGGTGCCTTCATCGTCGTGTCGTACTCGAGCAGCTCAGTGCGATAGGGCTGCCCGATTTCCTCGAGCATCCAGCGGACAATGCGACCGCGCGACATCGGATGCGTGTAGAAAACGAGGTCATCAGTCATTGATCAACTCTCCTCATTGGCTCGGCGCAGTGCCGCCACATCCAATTTTTTCATCTGCAGCACCGCTCGCATGACGCGTTCTGATTTTATCCTATCCGTACCGGACATCATCTCGAATAGGGCTGCAGGAACGATTTGCCACGAGACGCCGTATTTGTCCTTCAGCCAGCCGCATTGCTGCGCCCGTTGATCGCCGCCGTCACCCAATTTGTCCCAGTAGCGATCAACTTCGGTCTGTGTTTCGCACCTGACCACAAACGAAATCGCCTCGGAAAATTTGAAATGAGGTCCGCCGTTGAGCGCGGTAAACTCCTGGCCCTCGAGGCGAAAACTTACAGTCAACACCGATCCTTCGGGCCTGCCGTGAACCTCGAATCCTTCCTTGCCGTATCGGGTAACGGCTCCCATCGCTGAATTCTCGAAAAGCGAGACGTAGAATTTCGCTGCTTCCTCCGCCTGGTTGTCAAACCATAGGCAGGGCGTGATCTTCTGTACGCTAGCCATCGCTATTCCCTTCGCGCCCCGGACTGCTGATCGCCGTACCGGTCGTGGTGCCTAACCCAATCGGTCAGGTTATGGTTGGGCCCGGTCTCGTCGCGGCCCTTTGGCACGAGATCGAGAAACCGGTAGGTGCCGAGCATATCCTCACCGCCGCGCCCGTAGGACGAATAGGTATGGAAGACATCGCCGTTCACGTCTTTGTAAAAGACGCTGTTCCCCGACAGCTCGTCGATCCCTATCTTGCTTGTTTCGTAGTTGTAATAAACCTCGCCCTTGGCAATTTCCTCCGGCCTGAACGAGACATGGAAGTCGAAATTGAAATCGCTGCCAAAGGACGATACCCATTTGACCTGCCAGCCCATTCGCTTTTTGAAGGCTTGGATTTCCGGCAGCGGCGCATGCGAGACGGCAACGTAACTAACGTCGCGATGCTTGAGGTGGACGAGGATGCCGTCGACGTGATCTTGTCCGAACGAGCATCCGACGCAGCCTTCGCTCCAGCCGGGACCAAACATAAAATGCTTGATGATCAGCTGGCTGTGTCCGCCAAAAAGGTCGGCGAGGGTTTCTTTCCCATCAGGCCCGTCGAAAACATAGGGCTTCTCGACCTTGACCCAGGGCAGCGCGCGACGCTCCGCGGCGAGCCGGTCGCGCAGCCGGGTGAATTCCTTTTCTTTGACCAGTAGCTGTTTGCGCGCGGCGACCCATTCGTCTTGCGATACGATCCGGTGCTCCATCGTTCGACCTCCTTTAACTGGGTTGATTTGCTCGTTTCAGGCTGCCAGATACTCGGCCAGCCATTCCAGGGCGCTGGCCCAGCCACCCTGATGTAGATCGCGCGCCGTGACCGTCTCGAAGACGGCCTGGTGCAATGTCAGTTTCGTCTTTGCGCCGAATTCCGCGAGGGTGACAGTGACCACGGTTTCGTGGCCGGGCGTACCCTCCGAATCCTCCCACGCAAAGGTAAAGACCAGCCGTTCCGGCTCGACGACCTCTCGGCAGACGCCTCGCTGCCAGTGCTCTGTCCCCTCGGGCGAGCGCATACACACGCGATAAGCGCCATCCGGTCGAAAATCCAACTCGTAATGCGCCGTGGTGAAGCCCCGCGGTCCCCACCATCGGATGGCCCGATCGGGCTCCGTCCACGCTTTGAACACGAGCTCGCGCGGCGCATCGAGAATACGCGTGATGACGAGCTCACGCTCTGCTGCTGACGCCCCGGCCGGGCGATCGAGATCGGCAGTTTGCATCTGTAAAGAACCTATTAGTTAAATAACCATTTGGACAAATATTCAAGCCATCAACATCTGTCAAGGGCCGAGTTTTGCAGCGCCCAGAGCGGGCGTGCTCAGGCGGTTCCGCGCAAGCGCGGATTGGCGATCTCGTCGAGCCCGACGGTCAGAAAGAACAGACCGAGAAAGACCGTCAGGATGATCACCGTCGGCGCCGTCCACCACCACCACCAG